>Ga0209346_1000166_pt1 | contig 86998 bp, 57 predicted proteins | sample AutmiccommunBRH9_FD_187381 | JGI IMG/M metagenome (GOLD analysis project Ga0209346, IMG submission 187381) | Deep subsurface microbial communities from Mt. Terri, Switzerland - Autotrophic microbial communities BRH/9 (SPAdes) (version 2) | ecosystem: Environmental > Aquatic > Deep subsurface >...
ACGCCGGCAACGACATCCTGCGCGGCGGCTTCGGCGTCGACAACCTGTTCGGCGGCACCGGCGACGACAACATCAACGGCGCGGCGTTCTCGGATCTGGTGTTCGGCGGCGCCGGCAACGACACCGTGAACGGCGGCTTCGGCTTCGACCGGATCAACGGCGGCGACGGGGCGGACACGTTCTTCCACCTCGGGGTGGCCGACCACGGCTCGGACTGGATCCAGGACTTCAGCCATGCCGAGGGCGACGTGCTGTTCTTCGGGCAGGCCGGGGCGACGGCGGACGATTTCCAGGTGAACTTCGGCGTCACCGGCGCGGCCGGTTCGGCGGACGTGGACGAGGCGTTCGTGGTCTACACCGGCGGCGACGCGCCGCTGATCGTGTGGGCGCTGGTCGACGGGGCCGGGCAGACCTCGCTCAACCTGCAGATCGCGGGGGCCGACGGCACCTTCGACCTGCTCGCCTGACGGCAGCCACGGGCAAGGGTCTTGCAAAGACCCTTGTCCGAATTCCTTCAAGGAATTCGGGCCGCCCCCGTCCCGGGGGGCGGCCTTTCCAGTGCCTCAGCGCACCGAGAAGGCGATCACCGAAAGCTGGGGAAAGATCCCCCGCGCCGCCGTCTCGGCCCCGATCCTGGCGAAAATCTCGGCCGCCGGCGCCCCCTCGTCGGGCAGCCCGGTCACCGCGCCCAGCGGTGCCTCGCCGCGCAGCGCGATCAGCAATTGCATCGTCGTGGGCGGCGCCGGGGCGGCGGCGCCAAGCTGAGCCGCAAGCTGGCGGGCCAACACCTCGGCCTCGGTCTCGGGGGCGTCGTCGGTCAGGGTCACCGGCACCGAGAAGGCCAGCGCCCCCCCCGCGCCGCGCGCCAGCCGCGGGTCGAGGCGCTGCACCAGCCCGTCGTCGTCGACGATCAGCAGATGCGTTGCCGTGCCCGCCGGTTCGGCCGGGCCGATGCTGCCCTCGAGCAGCGCGCCGCTGGCCACCTCGCGCCGGGTGAGGTCGAAGTAGAGCGCGAAGGCCGGGTAGTCGGGCGCCGCGCGCACGAAGTCGAGCGCCGGGCACTGGCCGGGCGCGACCGGGCGCAGCACCATCTCGGGCAATGCCCCGACCTCGGCCTCGAGCGCGTCCGAGAACGCCTTCAGCGCGGCGTCCTCGGGGCCGAAGGCCTCGATCCGCAGGCTGCCGTCGGCGGCCAGTGCCGGCAGCGCCGCAAAGCACGCGCCCGCCTCGGCGCGGGCGAGGAAGGCGATCACGGCGTCGTAGCGGTTGACCTGTTCGGGCGCGGCGGCGGCGGGCGGATCGGGCCGGCGCGGCACCGGCACGGCCGGTTGCGGCACCGGCACGGCCGCGGTGGCGGCGGGTGCGGGGGGCGTGGCGGCCGGCGGCGGGGCGGCGGCGATCGTGGCCTGGCCGGCGGGGCTGGCGGGTGCGGCTGCCTGGGGCGACGGTGCGGCGGGGGGCGCGGCGGGGGCGCTCTGCACCGCGCCCGGGCGGCTGGCCCGTGGCGATGCGGCGGCACTGGCGGAGGGGGCCGTCGCGGCCGGGGCGGGGCGCGCGGCCTGCTGCGAGGGCGACGCGGACGGGGCGGTGGCCGCCGTCGCCGCGGTGGCGGTTGCCCGGCCGGGGGTGGCGGCGCGGGGCCGGGTGGCCTGCGGCACGGCGGCGGCGGCCGGGGGCGCGGCGGCGGCCAGCCTGGCCGGGCGGGCGGGCTCTGGCGGCGTCGCGGCCGCAGGCGCGCCTGGAGTGGTCGCGGCCGCAGGCGCGCGTGGAGTGGTCGCGGCGGCGGCAGGCGCGTTCGCGGCGGTGGCGGCGGTTGCCTGCGTTGCCACGCCGGCCGCGGCCGGGGCCCGTGCGGCGGTGGTCGCGGTGTCGGCGGTGGTGGCGGTCTCGGGCGCGGTGCTGCGGGTCGACGGCGCGAGGGTGCGTGCCGCCGGCGCCGTCGGGGCGGGCGCGGCGGCGGCGGCGGTGGCTGTCGGGGCATTCGCGGCGGCGCTCGCGGACGGAGCCGTCTCGGCGGCGGTGGGCGCGTCCGGGGCGGTGGCGGCACTCGCCTGCGCCGTCACGCCGGCCGCGGTCGGGGCCCGTGCGGCGGCGGCGGCGGTCTCGGGCGCGGCTTCGGGGGGGGCCTCGGGCGGGGCGATGGCCTTGGCCGTGCCGCTTGCCACCGGCGCCGCGGTGGCCGCCGTCACCGGCGCGGCGGTGATCGCGGCCGCCCGCGCGGCGGTCTGCGGGGCGGTCTGCGGGGGGGCGGTCTGCGGGGCGGTCTGCGCGGCCACCGTGGCAGGGCGGGTCGCCGCCGGGGGCGCGGTGGCGCCGGCCAGCGGGATCAGCTCGATCACGATCTCGCCGCGCTCGCCCGGTGGCGTCCCGCGCCCGCCCATCGCCCCCGCGACCAGGTTCAGCAGCGCCGCATGCGCGACCAGCGACAGCACCCCGGCCCCGAGCCACAGCGCCGCCCCCGCCGCGGCCCGCCCACGGCCGCCGTCCGGCGCCAGCGCCGCCGCGCTCATTCCCCGTCCTCGCGTCGGCGCAGGGTGACGAGCGCCAGCGGCACTTCGGCCGTCGCCAGCGCCGCCACGGTGGCCAGCAGCACGTCGGCCGGGGTGTCGCGCGCCACCAGCAGGCTGAGCCGCGCCGGCCGGGTCTCGGCCAGCACCGCCAGCACCCCGGCGCGGTCGAGTGGGGTGCCGTCGAGCACCCATTCCCCGGTCGCCGTCACCCGCAACAGCGGCCGCGGCAGCCGCTCGAGCGGCAGTTCGGTGGTCTCGGGCAGGGCGATGCCGGTCTCGTCCTGCTCGACGATGGTGCCGGCGACGAGGAAGAACAGCACCAGCAGCAGCACGATGTTCACCGTCGCCAGCGAGAAATCGGCCGGCTTGCGCGGCGGCGGCGGCGGCAGCAGCGCCATCTCAGCCCCCCTGCCCGATCAGCCGCGCCCGCACCGGGGCGGCGCGCCGGACCTGCACCGCCTCGAGCAGAATGGCGACGTCGCCGGCGGTGGCGACGGCGGTGGTGAACACCAGCACCTCGTCCGCCCCCTGCCCGGCCAGCGCGTCGAGCGCGGCGCCGATCTCCTCGAGCGCTATGCGCTCGGACCCGGCCCGCACCTCGCCCCGGCCGAGGTGCCAGACCGGCACCGGCGCGGTGGCGGCGGTGGCGGCGGGCGGGGCCGCGGGGGCCGGTTCGGGGGCGGCCCCGGCGGTGGCCTCGCGGCGCAGCGGCAGCAGCGCGTAGGGCGCGAGGCTCGAGGACAGCATGAAGAAGATCAGAAGCTGGAACATCACGTCGGCCAGCGGCGTCAGCACGAAGCCCGGCCGCGCCCGCGGCGGCGCCGCCGGCAGCAGCGCGGCGAAGACCTCGGCCTCGTCGTCGTCGCGGCGGGGGGGCTGGGGGCCGCCGGCCCGGGCGCCGATCAGGGTGCCGCCGACGCTGGTTGCCCCCCCGATCGGCGTGCCGCTCATGCCTGCCTCCGGCGCCCGTGGCGGGGACTGGAATGAGTATTTGGACCAAGGTGAAGGGGAAAGGCGCCCTGGTCTTCACCTTGGCCCAAATACTCGTCTTGCCGGCGGCGGGCCGGGTGCGCGGCCGGGGGCCGGGCGGTGCCGCGGGCGCGGTTCATGCCGGGCCGCGGCCGGCCGGCACCAGGCGGGTGGCCTCGTCGGCCGGGGCGGCGGCGGGCGCGCCGCTGCCGACCCGGCCGTGCAGAAGCTGCGAGACCAGCCGCTCGAGCGCGTTGCGCTCGGTCTCGATCCGGCTTTCGAACCACAGCGCGACGAAATAGAACACGATCGCGATGGCAAGCCCGGCGGCGGTGGTGGTCAGTGCCGTCCAGATGCCGCCCGCGAGCACCGCCGGATCGGCCGCGCCGGCGGTTTCGGCGAGCCGCGCGAAGGCCTCGATCATGCCCACCACGGTGCCCAGCAGCCCCAGCATCGGCGCCGCCTGCACCGTGCCCTCCAGCAGCCGCATGTACCGCGACAGCGCCGCGATCTCGTCGGCCGCCGCCTGCCCGGCCAGCGCCAGCGCGCCGGCGCGGTCGTCGGGGTTGGCGCGCAGCGCCGCGAGGCCGGCGTGCAGCACCCGCAGCCGCACCGTGCCGCGGCCCGCGGCCAGGCGCAGTGCGGCGCCGCCCTCGCCGGCCAGCCAGTGGCCGATCACCGCCTCGGCGGCGCGCCCGCGCCCGGCGCCGCGGGCGACGAAGGTGAAAAGCTTGACCAGCGTCGCCGCCCCTGCCGCCACCGACACCACCGCCAGCGCCACGAACACCGCCATGGCCGAACTGTCGGCGTCGAAGGGCAGGCTGCCCAGTAGCCTGTCGAGCATCGTCGCAGCCCCCCTGCGCGGTCGGTTCAGGCGCCGAAGGCGATGCTGTCCACCCGCGAGGTGGTCACGAGCGCGTCGAGGCACGCGGTCACCGCGCCCTCGGCGGTTTCGCATTGCTCGACGTCGTTGAGCAGAAGCCGCGAGATGCCGGCGCAGCCGCCGGCGGCGATATCGAACTGCACCACCTTGGTCTTGCCCTCGGGCAGGCGCCCGAATTCGAGGATCAGCCGCGAGGTGACGGTGCCGGCGGCGTCGAACACCACCACGTCGTAGGCGGTGGTCTCGAGCGCCACGCCGGTGCGGTTCTCGGCGACATAGGTCAGCCGGCAGATGTCGCCGATATCCTCGACGGTGTTGAGTTCGAGCACGAAGTGCCCATCCCCCGCGGCACCGCCCGGCGCGGCGTCCTGCGCGGCGGCCGGCCCCGCGAGCGGGCCGGCAAGGGCGAGGGAAACCGCCGCGACGGCCGCGAACGACGCCGGCGCGGAGCGGCGGGACAGGGACGGGATCGGCATGGCGGGCGGCTCTCCTGGCTGCGGGATCGGGAATTCAGCGATAGACCCCGGTGGACCAGGGCATGAAGAACGGGCGGGCCGGCGGCGCCTCGGGGGCGGCGGCGGGGGCGCCCAGGCGCATTGTCAGCGGCCGGGCGGGCGCGGCCGGGGTGCCGGCGGTCGGCGGTTCGGGCGTCACGGCGACGGCGGACAGCGCCACGATGTCGGCCGGCAGGCTCAGCACCGGGGCGGGTTCGAGGCGCAGCCCCGCCAGCGTGGCGGCGGTGTCGGGCAGCGGCGGCGCGTCGGCGCCGCCGGCCTGCACCAGGCCGGCCTGCACCAGGGTGGTGGCCTCGGGCGCGGCCTCGGGCGCGGGCGTGACCGCGGGGGGTTCGGCGGTGTCGGCCAGCACGGTGGCGGGGGCGGTCGCGGTTCCGGTTCCGGCCCCGGCGACGGTGGCGTCTTCGGGCGCGGTGGCGGGCTTGCCCGACAGCCCGGCGATCAGCGCCGCCGCCCCGATCGGAAGGTTGCCGTCGGCGACGATCGCCTCGACCGCGGCCTGGATCTCGGCATCGGCGGTGGGGGCGGGTTCGGCCAGGGCGGTGCCGGCGGCGCACAGCATGGCGAAAAGCGGCGGGGCGACGCGCGCGGCGGTCGGCATCGGGCGACGGGTCATGTCCTGCTCCTTTCGGGGGCTTCGCGCCCCGGGTTGCTTCCGTGCGTCCCCTTCTCCGTCACGATCCTGTCCCGGGTCCGGCACCGATGGGGCTTCTTCCGGGCAAGCCTAGCACTTCCGGCCGCCGCCGCCAAACCCGGCGGTGCCGGGCATGGCGGCCCGATGGCGGGTGGCCGCTCAGCGGAACACCCCGCTGATGCCGCCGCCGATCACCCGCCGCGAGGTGCCGCCGCCGTCGGCCGCGGGCGCCTGCTGGATGATCCGGCGGGTGGGCTGGGCGGCCGCCGGGGCCGGTTCCTCGGTGGTGCCGCGCACGATCGCGCGGGCGACCGCGACGGTGTTCTCGCACACCACCTCGTCGACGGTGGCCAGCAGCCGGTAGAGATCGGCGGTGGGATCGAGGCTGTCGGGGGTCACGCCGCGCGCGGAGTAGAAGCGCACCGCGGCCAGCGCCGATTGCCGGCCCCAGAGCCCGTCGACGCGGGCGCGGTAGCAGCCGACGCGGGCAAGCTCGGTCTGGACCGCGCGGGGCAGGTTCTCGGGGATGGTAATCTCCGGTTCGGGTTCGGGCGCGGGTTCGGGGGTGGCCTCGGTCTCGGCCCCGGGGGCGAGGGCGGCCAGTTCGAAGGGGGCGGCGTCGCCGGTGTCGGCCGCCTCGGGGGGCGCGGCGGGGGCCGCGGCGGTTTCGGTTTCGGCCTCGGGCGGCGTCACCTCCTGGCCGACGATCACCTCGCGGCCCGCGATCGCCTGGCCGGTAACTTCCTGGCCGGTGACTTCCTGGCCGGTGACTTCCTGGCCGACGACTTCCTGGCCGACGACGCGGGCGCCGGGCGCGGCGGCGACCACAGCGGGCGCCCCGCCGGGGGCGACGGCCACCGCCCCGCCCGGCCGGGCGGCGACGGCGCCGGTGGGGCCCGTGACGGCGGCGCCGGCCGAGGGCGCAAGCCGCACCGCCCCCGAGGGGGCGGCGGCGGCCACCGCCGCCGGCGCCTCGGCGGCGGCACCGGGCAGGCTGCGCACCAGCGCCCCGCCCTCGGTGGCGCGCACCGTCGCGGCATCGGCGCCGGCGGCGGCATCGCCGGTGGCGGCCCCCCCTGCCCCGGCATCGCCGGCGCGCGCGGCGGCCTCGCCGGTGGCGCGGGTGGCGGTGCCGGTGACCGGCGCGGCGGTGCCCGGGCGCAGCGGCGCCACCGGATCGGGCAGCGCGGCGAGGTCGAAGGGCGCCTCGGCAGGGGTTTCGGGCGCATCCCCCGGCGCATCCCCCGGCCCATCCTCGGGCAGCGCGGTGATCTGCAGGCTGGGCCCGGTGCCGGCCGCGGGGGCGGGCGCCGGCTCGTCCGGGGCGGCGGTGATGGTGAGCTGGCCGGCGGCGACGATGTCGGCCTCGGCCTCCTCGATGGCGGTGACCTCGAAGGAAATCCCGGTCTCGCCCAGCAGCCGCAGGAACTGCGCCCGCCGCTCGGGGTCGAGCGAGGCGAGCATCTCGTAATCGGCCGCGGTCAGGCTGGCCGTCGTCTCGTAGACCGGGTTGAAATAGAATTGCGAGCGCAGCGACGACTGGTCCCACGGGGTCTGCTGGCGCAGCGTCGTCTCCTCGACCTGGTTGCGCACCCGGATCATCATGTCGGAGATCGAGATCCCCGGCGCCTCGAGATGTTCGAGGAAGGCGGCGGTGAACGGGCTGTGCTCGCCCGCGCCGTCGAAGGTGACGTTGTTGGGCTGGGTGGCGAAGGCGATGAACGAGCCCGAGCCGGTCTCGATCTGGGCCAGACCGTCGGCCGCGCCGGGCCCTCGCACCGAGTCCGGCAGCGGGTTGTTGCGGCACGCGTCGAGGAACACCAGCACCTGGCGGCCGCGCTTCTCGAGCCGGCCGATGACCTGGTCGAGGCGCTGGGTCTCGGTCTCGATCGCCTCGCGGCTGGACAGCGCCGCGTCGGTGGGCACGAGGTAGTTGACCCCGCCAAGCTGAAAGCCGTGGCCGGAGAAGTAGAACAGCACCGTTTCCGCCTCGGTGGTGTCGGCGCGGTCGGCGAATTCGGCCAGCGTGGCGGCGAATTCGGCGCCGGTGGCGTCGGTCAGCAGCGTCACCTCGAAGTCGAGCCGTTCGAGCGCGGCGGCCACCGCGGTGGCGTCGCTGGCGGCGTTGTCGAGGTCGTAGACCGCGTCGTAGGCGTCGTTGCCGACCACCAGCGCCAGCCGTTGCGCCAGCGCCTCGCCCGCCATCCCGAAGCCGGAAAGCGCCGCGGCCAGCGCGCCGGCGGCCAGCCGCAGCCCCGCCGCCCGGCGGGTGCGCCGGGCGACCCGGACGGGGGCGCCGGCGGGGTCGATTCTTGTCCGCGCGCCGGCGGGCGCGACCCTTGTCTGCGCGCCGGCGGGCGCGACCCTTGTCTGCGCGCCGGCGGGCGCGACCCGGATGGGGGCGCCGGCGGCGTCGGGGGGGCGGCGTCGGCGGTGCGGTGGCATCGAAGGCTCCTTCCTCCGTCCCGGGCGCGGGGCGCCGGGGCGGCGGCGGTCGGTTCGGGCGGTCAGTTCAGGTCGAGGCGCAGCTCCACCCGGCGGTTCTCGGCGTCGAGCGGGTCGTCGGTGCGCGGCGCGGTCATCCCCAGCCCGATCGCGGTCAGCCGCGCCTCGTCCACCCCGAGCCCGGCGAGGAAGTTCACCACCGTGGCGGCGCGCGCCTCGGACAGATCCTCGTTGTAGGCCTCGCCGCCGCGGGCGTCGGTATGGCCCTCGACCACGAAGCTGGCGATCTTCAGCCGCTCGTCCTTGAGCGCCTCGGCGAAGACCGTGAGGCTCGATTGCGCCTCGGGGGTGAGGTCGGCCGAATCAAGCTCGAACGTCACCAGCATGTCGAGGCCCGGCGGCGGCGGCGGGGCGCATTCCTCGGCGGTGCCGATGCAGATCCCCCGGGCCTTGCCGAGATCGGCCGATTTCACGAGGAAATCGACCACCTGGTCGGGGGTGTAGCCGGCGTCGGCCTGGGCATGGGCGGGGGAGACCAGCGGCATCGCGAGGGCGAGGGCGGCGGCGGCGAAGGCGCGCATAATCGGTCGCATGGCAAAACCTGTGGGGCAGATGCTGAAAAATCGGGGTCGGTGGCACAAGAATGGGGTCGGCGCGGCGCCAAGTCAATCATGCAGAGCCGCCTGCCAGCGTTGCCCGCGGGCAACGCCCCGGACCGGCCCGCTCCGGGGGCGATCCGGCAAACCATTGTCGGACCGGGGCGTTCGGTGCATTATCGCGGCAACAGATCGGCGCGCCGCGGGCGGGCCCGGATAATTGCACCCTGCCCGGGCGGGGACAGAGGGAGAATATTCGAAATGACGTTCGCGCCGTTCGCCGCCGCCGTTTCCGCCACCCCGGCGCCTGCCCGCTCCCGCCTGCGCCCGGTGTTCCTGGCCACCACCGCGCTGGCGCTGGTGCTGGGGCTGACCCCCTGGCCGGTTCCGGCGCAGGTCTCGACCTGGACCGACCCCACGGCGGGCGGGGTGTGGAACAGCAACGGCAACTGGGACAATGCCACCCCGAACCCGACCGACGACGTGCCCGACGGCGCCGGGGATTCGGCGATCGTCCCCGATGCGGTGGGCGGGCCGCACACGATCGACCTCGAGGCCGCGCCCTTCACCGTCAACGCGCTCAGCCTCGGGTCGGATTTCACCCTGTCGAACGGCACACTGACCCTGGGCGGCGCCACGCCCGACATCACCTATACCGCCGCCTCCGGGCAATCCCGGCTGGACAGCACGCTTTCGGTGGTGCTGAACGCGGGCACCACCGCCGATATCGCCGCGGGCGGCACGCTGATCGTCGACGGCGTGGTTTCGGGGGGCAGCGCGCTGGCCAAGACCGGCGATGGCACGCTGGTGCTGACCGGGGTCAACACCTATACCGGCGGCACCACGCTGGGCGCGGGCACGCTGCGGCTGGGCGCGTTCGGCGGCACGCCCGCGACGCTGGGCAGCGGCGCGCTGCGGCTGGACGGCGGCGTGTTCGAGGTCACGGACGGCGCGGCCGGGGCCACCACCTTCACCGTGACCAACGACATCACCGTGGCGGGCGCCGCGACGGTGCGCGCGCCGGGGGACGACGTGCTGGTGCTGGGCGACGCCACCGCCACCTTCACCCGCAACCCGGGCGGCGCGCTGACGCTGTCAAGCGCGGCGGGCGGCCGGGTCGACCTGGCGACGGGCGGCGCGATCGGCAACGATGCCACATCGACGGTGACCATCACCGGCGGTCTGGTGCGGATCGCAAGCGCCGCCGCCGGCACCGGCTTCTTCGCCGGCGGCGCGGGCACCACGATTTCCGGCGGCACGCTCGACCTCAACGGCAACGCCACCACGATCACCGATCTGGCCGGCGCGGGAGGCACGATCACCAACGACGGCGCGGCGACGACGCTGACCGCGAACGGCAGCGACACCACTGCCTTCGCCGGCACGATCGAGGACGGCACCGGCGCCGTCTCGCTGACCAGGGCCGGCACCGGCACGCTGACGCTGAACGCGGTCAACACCTATACCGGCACCACCACCGTGTCGGGCGGCACGCTGGTCACCGGCGTGGCCGACGCGCTCGGCACCGGCGCGGTCACGGTGAACGCGGCCGGCACGCTGCAGACCAGCGGCAACGAACAGATCAACCAGGCCTCGGTGCTGACCCTCGACGGCACGCTGACGCTGGGCGGCGGCGAGACCCTCGCGGGCCTCGACGGCGCCGCGACCGGGGTGGTGAACCTCGGCGGGGACACGCTCAGCCTCGGGTCCACCGGCGGCAGCTTTGCCGGCGCGATCAACGGCGCGGGCGGGCTGACGGTGTTCGGCGGGCCGCAGAATCTGACCGGCGCCAACGGCTTCACCGGCACGCTGACGGTGTCGAACGGCACGCTGAACGTGACCGGGTCGGGCACGCTCGCCACCACCGACGTGCAGCTTTCCGGCACCGGCGGGCTTGTCACCGACGGCGGCGCGCTGGCTTCCGGCGCGACGGTGGCGAACGGCTCGGTGCTGACCATCACCGGGGGCGAGAGCATCGCGGCGCTGACCGGCACCGGCACGACCAACCTCAACGGCGGGTCGCTGACGCTGAACGCCGGCACCGGCACCTTCTCGGGCGTGATCACCGGGACGGGCGGGCTGACGGTGGCGGGCGGCACCACCACGCTGAGCGGGGCCAACACCTATACGGGCGCCACCACGATCTCGGGCGGCACGCTGGCGGCGGGCAGCGCGGGTGCGCTTGGCGCCGCGGCGGGCAGCGTCAGCCTGGACGGCGGCACCCTGCTGGGCACCGGCAGCTTCACCCTGACCAAGGCCGATTTCACCACCACCGCCACCACCGCCAGCACCATCGCCGCCGCGGATACCACCACCCTGACGCTGGGCGGGCCGCTGGCGCTGACCGGCGCGGGCTCGACCCTGCATTTCGGCGCCACCGGGCAGGCGGGCACCGTGGCGGTGGGCGCCGCCGCCGCCCCGGCCGCCGACGCGCTGGTCGAGGTCGAGGCCGGCACGCTGACCTTCACCGCCGCCGGCGTCGGCACCACGCTGCTGGGCGGCATCGCCACCGATGTCGCGGCGGGGGCGACGCTGGATCTGAACGGCAACGCCACCACCGTCAACGCGCTGACCGGCGCCGGCAATGTGACCACCAACGGCGGCGCGGCGACGCTGACGCTGACCGGGGATTCGACCTTCGCCGGCAGCCTGAGCAACGGCAGCGGCACCCTGTCGCTGGTCAAGGACGGCGCCGGCACCACCACCACGCTGTCGGGCAGCAACGCTTTCGGCACCGGCCTCGGGGCCGCGACGGTCAGTGCCGGCACGCTGGCGCTGGCCGGCGGGCAGGCGATGGGCGACAATTCGCAGGTCATCGTCAGCGCCGGGGCGATCCTGCGCCTCGACGATGCCGAGGCCATCGGCATCGTCACCGGCGCCGGCGGCCTGGTGCTGGACGGCGATCTGTCGGTGGGCGGGGTCGGCGGCACCTTCTTCAACGGCACCTTCTCGGGCAGCACCACGGGCACCGGCGGGCTGACCAAGACCGGCCTCGGCGGCATCACCCTGTCGGGCATCAACAGCCATACCGGCACCACCACGGTCACCGCCGGCACGCTGGCGCTGGCCGGCGGGCAGGCGATCGACGATGCCGGCGCGGTCGAGATCACCGGCGGCATTCTGCGCCTCGATGCCTCCGAGAGCATCGGCAGCCTGGCCGGCACCGGCGGCACCGTGAACCTGCAGGGCAACACGCTCATCACCGGCGGCAACAATACCTCGACCAGCTATGCCGGGGTGATCGAGGGCGCGGGCAACCTGACCAAGGCGGGCACCGGCACGCTGACGCTGACCGGGGCCAGCACCTATACCGGCGCCACCAACGTGAACTTCGGGGTGCTGAACGTGCGGCACGACACCGCGCTTGGCACCACCGCCGGGTCCACCAATGTCGCCTCGGGCGCGGCGCTGGAGGTGCAGGGCGGCATCGCCATCGGCGCCGAGGCGCTGACGCTGAACGGCGACGGCGGCGGCACCGGCGCGCTGCGCAACGTCTCGGGCGCCAACAGCCTGGGCGGCGCGGTCACGCTGGGTTCGGCCGCGCGGATCGATTCCGACGCCGGCACGCTGACGCTGGCGGGCGCGGTCACCGGCGGCGCCTTCGGGCTGAGCCTTGGCGGCGCCGGCGACGGCGCCATCACCGGCGCGCTGAGCGGCACCGGGCCGCTGACCAAGGACGGCACCGGCACCTGGACGCTGGGCAACGCCGGCGGCTTTCTCGGGGCGACCACCGTCAATGCCGGCGTGCTGCGCCTGACCGGCACGCTTGGCGGCACCGTCACCATCGACGGCGGCACCTTCACCAACGCCGTCGGCGGCGACGCCCTGGGGCTGGTGACGGTCAATTCGGGCGGCACGCTGGGCATCCTCGGCGGCACCTTCTCGGGCGGGGTCGCCGCGCTGGCCGGCAGCAACATCAACCTGGACGCGGCTCTGTCGGGCGCCTTCGTCAACGGCGGCACCTTCACCGTCACCGGCGATTCCACCGCCGACAACACCTTCACCAACAACGCCGCGCTGAACGTTTCGGGCGGCGATTTCACCGGCATCACCACGCTGACCAACGCCGGCACGATCACCATCGCCGCCGGCAACACCCTGTCGGCGGGCACGATCACCAACAACGGCACCATCGGGGTGGCCGGCACGCTGGCGGGCACCGCCAACACGCTCAACAACGGCGCGGTGATCAACGTCGCCGATGGCGGTGTGGTGACCGACGCGGGCAGCATCAACAACCTGGCCGCCGGCACCATCAATTTCGCCGGGTCGGGCACGCTGCGGGCCAATGATGGCGGCGGCGACCCGAACATCAACTTCATCACCAACGCCGGGGCGATCAACCTCAACGGCGGCGCGGGCGACGTGGTCACGACGCTGGCCAGCAACCTGCGCAACGATGGCGCCGGCACGATCACGCTGGCGGCCGGCACCACGCTCGACGACGTCGCCAACATGATCAACGCTGACACCGCGACGCTTGATGTCGGCGCCGGGGCGGCGGTGAACATCAACGGCTTCCTGCAGCAGCAGGGCGGCACCCTGCAGGGTGCGGGCACGGTCGACGTGACCGGGCTCTACACCCTTTCGGGCGGGACGACCGGCGGCACACTCGTCGTCACCGCGGGCAGCTTCACCCAAGCAGGCGGCACCCTCGGCGCCGGCACCACCGTTACCTCGGCCGGGGCGCAAAGCCTCAATGGCGGCACCATCGACGGCACGCTGGACGGTGCCGGCGCGATCACCGTGGGCAATGCCGCGCTGACGACGCTGGGCGCGGCGGCCTCGATCCAGAACGCCGCCGCGCTGACCATCAATGCCGGCGCGACGCTGACCACCGGCGGGCCTGAGCAGATCCAGATCGCCGCGGCGCCGACCGTGAGCGGCACGCTGAACCTTGGCGGCAACGAGGCGCTGGCGGGCCTGAACGGCGCCGGGGTGGTGAACCTCGGCGCCAACACGCTGAGCCTCGGGGCCAGCGGCGGCAGCTTCGCCGGGCAGATCGACGGCGCGGGCGGGCTGACGATCACCGGCGGCACCCAGAGCCTGACCGGCGCCAACGGCTTCACCGGCACCGCCAGCATCACCGGCGGCACGCTGGCGGTGACCGGCGCGGGCACGCTGGTCACCACCAGCATTTCCACCGCCGCGGGCGGCACGCTGGAAACCGACGGCGGCGCGCTGGCCGGGGGCACCACGCTGGCCAACGCCGGCACCGTCACCCTCACCGGCGACGAGAGCATCGCGGCGCTGAACGGCGCGGGCGCGGTGAACCTGAACGGCGGGTCGCTGACGCTGAACGCCGGCGCCTCGGCGATCTCGGGCATCCTTGGTGGCAGCGGCGGGCTGACTGTCGCGGGCGGCACCACGACGCTGACCGGCGCCAACACCTTCACCGGCGCGGCCAGCGTCACCGGCGGCACGCTGAGCGTGACCGGCGCGGGCACGCTGGCGACCACCGCGGTTACCACCGGCGCGGGCGGCACGCTGGAAACCGACGGCGGCGCGCTGGCCGGGGGCACCACGCTGGCCAACGCCGGCACCGTCACGCTCACCGGAAACGAGAGCATCGCGGCGCTGAACGGCGCGGGCGCGGTGAACCTGAACGGCGGGTCGCTGACGCTGACCACCGGCGCCTCGGCGATCTCGGGGGTGATCGACGGCAATGGCGGGCTGGGTGTCGCGGGCACGGCGGATGTCACGCTGTCGGCGGCCAACACCTTCACCGGCACGACCTCGGTCACCGGCGGGGCGCTGACCAACGACGGCAGCCTTGCCGGGGCGGTTGCGCTTGGCTCGGGCAGCTTCACCAACGCGGGCAGCGTCGCCGGGGCCACGACGCAGACGGGCGGCACGCTGACCAACCAGGCCGCCGGCACGCTGGCCAGCCTGAACCAGACCGGTGGCACCGGGTCGAACGCCGGCACCATCACCGGCGCGCTGGCGGTGGGCGGCAGCTTCACCAACACGGGCAACGCCGGGGCGACCAGCGTCACCGGCACACTGACCAACAGCGGCACGCTGGCGAGCCTGACCAGTGCGGGCACCGCCACCAGCGCCGGCACGATCACCGGCACCGCCACGATCACCGGCGGCAGCCTGTCCGTGACCGGCGCCGGCACCATCGGCGGCGACGTGACGCTGACCGGCGGCACGCTGAGCACCGTCGGCGGCGCGCTGGCGGCGGGCGCGACGGTGGCGAATGCCGGCACCGTCACGCTCACCGGCGACGAGAGCATCGCGGCGCTGAACGGCGCGGGCGCGGTGAACCTGAACGGCGGGTCGCTGACGCTGAACGCCGGCGCCTCGGCGATCTCGGGCATCCTCGACGGCAATGGCGGGCTGACCATCGCGGGCGGCACCACCACGCTGACCGGGGCCAACAGCTTCACCGGCGCGGCCAGCGTCACCGGCGGCACGCTGGCCGTGACCGGCGCGGGCACGCTGGCGACCACCGCGGTTTCCACCGGCGCGGGCGGCACGCTGAGCACCGACGGCGGCGCGCTGGCCGGGGGCACCACGCTGGCCAACGCCGGCACTTTCACGCTCACCGGAGATGAGAGCATCGCGGCGCTGAACGGCGCGGGCGCGGTGAACCTGAACAACAATGCCACGCTGACGCTGACCACCGGCGCCTCGGCGATCTCGGGCATCCTCGACGGCAATGGCGGGCTGACCATCGCGGGCGGCACCACCACGCTGTCGGGCGCCAACAGCTTCACCGGCACGACGAATGTCACCGGCGGCGCGCTGACCAATACCGGCAGCCTCGCCGGGGCGGTTGCGCTGGCCACGGGCAGCTTCACCAACGCGGGCAGCGTCGCCGGGGCCACGACGCAATCGGGCGGCACGCTGACCAACCAGGCCGCCGGCATTCTGGCCAGCCTGAACCAGACCGGTGGCACCGGGTCGAACGCCGGCACCATCACCGGCGCGCTGGCGGTGGGCGGCAGCTTCACCAACACGGGCAACGCCGGGGCCACCAGCGTCACCGGCACACTGACCAACAGCGGCACGCTGGCGAGCGTTGTCCAGTCGGCCGGCACCGTGGCCAACGGCGGCACCGTCACCGGCACGCTGACGTTGTCGGGCGGCAGCTTCGCCAACAACAACGGCGGCCTCATCGGCGGCGACGTGACGCTCACGGGCGGCAGCTTCACCAACAACATCGGCGCCACCGTCACCGGCACCACCACCAACAACGGCGGCACGCTGACCCTGGCGGGCGGCACCTTCACCGGCGGGATCGTCAACAATTCCGGCACAATCGGTGCCTCGGGCGCGATCTCGGGGGCGTTCGTCAACAACGGCACCTTCACCATCCTTGCCGACACCACCGCCGATTCGACCTTCGACAACATCGCCGCCGGCGGCGTGCTGGACGTGACCGGGGGCAACCTTGTCGGCATCACCACGCTGACCAACAGCCAGACCATCAACATCGGTGCCGGCAACACCCTGTCGGCGGGGGTGATCGACAACCTTGCCGGCGGCACCATCGGCCTTGGTGCCGGGGCGACGCTGGCGGGCACCGCCAACACGCTCAACAACGCCGGGGCGATCGCCGTCGCCGACGGTGGCACCGTCACCGACGCCGGCGCGATCAACAACCTCGCCGGCGGCACCATCACCTTCGCGGCCTCGGGCACGCTGGATGCCGACGACGACAATCTGGGCGGCGAGAGCATCTCGAACGCCGGCACGATCACGCTCGCCGGGGCCGGCACGGTGGATGCCACCGGCGACGACGTGCTCAACACCGGGTCGGGCGTGATCGACGTGCAGGCGGGCGCGTTCACCGCCATCGGCACGCTGACCAGTGAAAGCGACGGCGGCGGCGCCGGCGGCGTGCAGATCGCCGCGGGCACCAGCCTGAGCGCGGTCGCCATCGTCAACCAGGGCGCGGGCACGATCGTCAACGCCGGCACCCTGGCCGGGACGCTGAGCGTCACCGGCGGCACTGTCTCGGGCGCGGGCATCTTCGACGGCACCGCCAGCGTCACCGGCGGCACGCTTGCCATCGCCGCGGGCGGGCAGGTGACCGGCGCGACCAGCGTCGGCGCCGGCGGCACGCTGACCAGTGCCGGCACGCTGGCCGGGCTGACGAGCGCGGGGACCGTCACCAACAGCGGCGTTGCCGGGGCGACCACCGTCACCGGCGGCAGCCTTGGCAATGCCGGCACGCTGGCGAGCCTGAGCGTTGCGGACGGCACCGTCACCAACAGCGGCAGCGTCACCGGCGCGACCGATGTTGCCGGCGGCACCGTCACCAGCAGCGGCACGCTGGCGAGCCTTGCGCAGACCGGCGGCAGCGTGACCAGCAGCGGCACCATCGCCGGCGCGGCCGGCATCGCGGGCGGGAGTTTCACCAACACGGGCGCCGTCGGGGCGACGACGCTTGCCGCCGGGGCGAGCCTCGACAACCAGGCCGGCGGCACGCTGGCCAGCCTGACCAGCGCCGGCACCGCCACCAGCGCCGGCACGATCACCGGCACCGCCACGATCACCGGCGGCAGCCTGTCCGTGACCGGCGCCGGCACCATCGGCGGCGACGTGACGCTGACCGGCGGCACGCTGAGCACCGACGGCGGGGCGCTGGCCGGGGGCACCACGCTGGCCAACGCCGGCACTTTCACCCTCACCGGAGATGAGAGCATCGCGGCGCTGAACGGCGCGGGCGCGGTGAACCTCACCGGCGGCAGCCTGACGCTGAACGCCGGCGCCTCGGCGATCTCGGGCATCCTCGGTGGCAGCGGCGGGCTGACCATCGCGGGCGGCACCACGACGCTGACCGGTGCCAACAGCTTCACCGGCGCGGCCAGCGTCACCGGCGGCACGCTGAGCGTGACCGGCGCGGGCACGCTGGCGACCACCGCGGTTTCCACCGGCGCGGGCGGCACGCTGGAAACCGACGGCGGCGCGCTGGCCGGGGGCACCACGCTGGCCAACGCCGGCACTTTCACGCTCACCGGAGATGAGAGCATCGCGGCGCTGAACGGCGCGGGCGCGGTGAACCTCACCGGCGGCAGCCTGACGCTGACCACCGGCGCCTCGGCGATCTCGGGCATCCTCGACGGCAATGGCGGGCTGACCATCGCGGGCGGCACCACCACGCTGACCGGCGCCAATACCTTCACCGGCACGACGAATGTCACCGGCGGCGCGCTGACCAACGACGGCAGCCTTGCCGGGGCGGTTGCGCTTGGCTCGGGCAGCTTCACCAACGCGGGCAGCGTTGCCGGGGCCACCACCGTCACCGGCGGCAGCCTTGGCAATGCCGGCACGCTGGCGAGCCTGAGCGTTGCGGACGGCACCGTCACCAACAGCGGCAGCGTCACCGGCGCGACCGATGTTGCCGGCGGCACCGTCACCAGCAGCGGCACGCTGGCGAGCCTTGCGCAGACCGGCGGCAGCGTGACCAGCAGCGGCACCATCGCCGGCGCGGCCGGCATCGCGGGCGGGAGTTTCACCAACGCGGGCGCCGTCGGGGCGACGACGCTTGCCGCCGGGGCGAGCCTCGACAACCAGGCCGGCGGCACGCTGGCGAGCCTGACCAGCGCCGGCACCGCCACCAGCGCCGGCACGATCACCGGCACCGCCACGATCACCGGCGGCAGCCTTGGCAACAGCGGCACGCTGGCCGGGTTGAGCGTTGCGGACGGCACCGTCACCAACAGCGGCAGCGCGGGCGCCACCACCGTCGCCGGCGGCAGCCTCGGCAATGCCGGCACGCTGGCGAGCCTTGGCCAGACCGGCGGCAGCGTGACCAACGGCGGCAGCATCGCCGGCGCGGCCGACATCGCGGGCGGGAGTTTCGCCAACGCGGCCGGCGGCAGCGTCGCGGGGACCACCAGCGTCACCGGCGCGGGCACCGCCACCAATGCCGGCACGCTGGCCGGGGTGAGCAACGCCGCCACCTTCGACAACCTTGCCGGCGGCACCGCCGGGGCGCTGACCAACACCGGCACCGCCACCAGTGCCGGCACGCTGGCAAGCCTGAGCCAGAGCGCCGGCAGCCTGGCCAACGGCGGCACGATCACCGGCGGCACCGCGCTTGCGGGGGGCACCATCGCCAACACCGGCACGCTGGCCGGCGGCACCGACGTGACCGGCGGCAGCCTGAGCAGCACCGGCACGCTGTCGGGCGGGCTGACCAACGCCGCCACCGTCGCGGCCGCGGGCAGCCTCGGCGGCGCGGTGGTGAACGCGGCCGGCGGCAGCCTGACCGTCACCGGCGCGCTGGCCTTCGACGCCACGCTGGCCAACAGCGGCAGCCTCGGCGTCGATGCCGGGGTTGCGGCCACCGGCATCACCACGCTGACCAACGACGGCGCCATCGCGCTGGCCGCGGGCGCGAGCCTGACCGCCGGGGTGATCGACAACCTTGCCGCCGGCACCGTGACGCTTGGCGCCGGGGCGACGCTGGCGGGCACCGCCAACACGCTGTCGAACGCCGGCACGATCACCGTCGGCACCGACGGCACCGTCACCGACGCCGGCAACATCACCAACCTGGCCGGCGGCACGCTGCTGTTCGACGGCGCCGGCGGCACCGCGACGCTGGCCTCGGGCACCGGGGTGCTGGCCAATGCCGGCACCATCCGGCTTGCGGCGGGCAACGTCGCGGCCACCGGCACCCTGACCCAGACCGGCTCGGGGGCGCTGGCGATCGACGCCGGCAGCTTCGCGCTGTCGGGCGACCTCGTGAACGGCGAGGATGCCACCGTCGATGTCGCCGCGGGGGCGAGCCTTGCGGCCGCCACCATCGCCAATACCGGGGGCGGCACGATCACCAGTGCCGGCACCCTGACCGGCCCGGTGACCAACGCCGCCACCTTCGCCAACCTGGCCGGCGGGGTCGCCGGCACGCTGGCCAACAGCGGCACCGCCACCAACGCCGGCACCCTGGCAAGCGTGAGCCAGAGCGCCGGCAGCCTGACCTCGTCGGGCACCGTCACCGGGGCGCTTGGCGTCTCGGGCGGGGCGGCCACGATCGCGGGCGGCATCGGCGGCGACACCACGCAGACCGGCGGCACCCTGACCACCACCGCCACCGCCACCCTGGCGGGCGACCTGGCCCTGTCGGGCGGCACGCTGGCCCATGGCGGCGCGCTGGCCGGGGCCTACACCCAGAGCGACGGCGCGGCCACGATCGCGGGCACGGTCGCGGGGGCGGCGGACGTCTCGGGCGGCACGCTCGACGTGGCGGCCGGCGGCGCGGTCGCCGGCACCACCACCGCCGGCGGCACCGCCACCGTCACCAACGCCGGCACCCTGGCGGCGGTGAGCAACGGCGCCAGCTTCGCCAACCTGGCCGGCGGCAGCACCGGGGCGGTGACCACCTCGGGGCTGTTCTCGAACGCCGGCACGGTGGCCAGCCTGGCCACCACCGGCACCACCTCCAACAGCGGCACCGTCACCGGCACCACCACGCTGACCGCCGGCAGCCTGACCAACGCCGGCACCCTGACCGGCGCGGTCAACGCCTCGGGCGGTTCGCTGACCTCGACCGGCACCCTCGCCGGCGGGCTGACCAACGCCATCGTGGCCGACCTGTCCGGCACCCTGGGCGGGGCCTCGAGCAACCTTGCCGGCGCGACGCTCAACGTCACCGGCCCGCTGGCCGGCGCCGGCGGCACGCTGGCCAACCAGGGCACCGTGAACGTCCAGGGCGGCAGTTTCACCGGGCTCGCGGGCTTCACCAACGCCGCGACGCTGAACGTCGCCGCCGGGCGGAGCCTGATCTCGGGGGCGCTGAGCAACGCCGCTGGCGCGGTGGCCAACCTCGGGCAGGGCGCGGTGCTGGCCAATGCCGGCGGCACCGCCACCAACGCCGGCACCGTCAACCTTGCCACCGGGGCGACCTTCGGCGGCAGCGGCGACGTGCTGAACGCCGCCGGCGCCACGATCACCCTCGGATCCTCGGGGCGGATCTCGGCCGGAACCGGCACGCTGACCAACGCCGGCACCCTGCGGCTGCAGGGCGCGGGGGGGGCGGGCTCGGCGCTCGTGATCATCGCCGAGGGCGGCTTCGTCGGCGACGACGGCGTGATCGACGCGGCCAACGGGGTGTTCACCGATACGATCACCGTGCTGGGCAATCCCGCCAACACCGTGCCGGGCGACATGACCGGCAGCCACACCCTGGCCTTCGACGTCGACCTGACGACGCCCTTCACCCCGGGCGAGGCGCGGCAGGCCGACCTGCTGCTGGTCTCGGGCGCGGTCGGTGGGACGATCGACCTCGACCTTGCCTTCGCCGACGGCATCCCGGTGCCGCAGGGCGCGGGGATCGAGCTGATCTCGGCCGCCGGCGGCTTCGACGGCGCCGCCATCACCACCGACGACCTGCCGCCCCCGGGCGGGGTGGTCGAGGTCGGGCTGGCGCGCACCGCCACCGGCGTGTTCCTGGTCAGCCAGGTCAACCCGGCGGTGGCGGGGCTGGCGGGCAACGTCTCGCTGGTGCAATCGCTGATCGGCACCGTCGTCAACCGTCCGTCGAGCCCGTTCGTCTCGGGCCTCGCGTTCCTCGACGACGACACCTGCAGCCCCGGCACCTGGGCGCGCGCCACCGGCGGCCGCGCCGAGGCCACGGCGCTGACCTTCAACGGCGTCTCGAACCTGCCGGCGACGGTGGAGGCGAATTACTACGGCGTGCAGGGCGGCTTCGACTACGGCTGCTTCGAGGCCAACACCGGCGGCTGGGATCTCGCGGTGGGCGGCATCGCCGGCTACAATGCCGGCGACGTCACCCAGAACGTCTTCGCGCTCGATCCCACCAACCCGACGCAATTGTCGAACACGCTGACCAGCGTCACCTCGGGCGACTTCGACCAGACCTTCGTGGGCGGCTACTTCGCCGCCGCCAGGGGCCCGTTCGCCGCCGACATCCAGTTGCGCCAGGAGTGGAGCGACTTCACCTTCACCAACATCGCCCTGCCGGGGCAGGAGGGGCTGCCGATCACCAACCGGCCGTTCGAGAGCACCTCGACCACGCTGTCGGGCAGCGTCAGCTATTCGTACCAGACCGCCGCCGGGGTAAGCCTCGTGCCCACCGCGGGCCTCGGGCTGACCCGGGTCGACGGCGACGTGCTGACCTTCGACGACGGCGCCTCGCTGACCACCGGCGACTACACCCAGCGCATCGCCTTCTTCGGCGGCACCGCGGCGACGACGAAGATCGCCGAGGACGGGCTGAGCGCGATCAACCGCTTCGTGACCGCGACCTATTACATCGACTTCAGCGAGGACCAGAGTTCGGTCTACACCACCACGGGCGGGGTCAGCACCGACCTGCGTTCGGAGGGGATCGGCAACTTCGCCGAACTCAGCGCCGGGCTGAGCTATCTGCGCATCCTCGAAGAGGGGCAGGTGGGATCGGCCAAGCAGCTCACCGCCTCGATCCGGGCCGACGCGCGGTTCAGCGACGATGTCGACAGCTACGGGCTGACGGCGCAGATGCGGCTGCAGTTCTGACGCGGGCCGGGCGGGGGCGCCTTTCGTGCCGGCGGCGAGAGGCGCGGGCAGGCGGGTTTCCGGCGCCGCGGCGGGGGTGACATCCGCCGCGCCGCCGCCTATCGTTCCGGCGGCGGGCCCGGCCCGCCGCCGTTCCGTTTCCATCCTTGCGCCACCCCCCTTCCCGCCCCCTTTCCTGCCCTGGTAATCGCGATGTCCGCCACCCTTCCCCCCGCCGGCCGCCCCGGGCGCAGCGTTCCGCCCGACGCGGTGACGATCCCGCCGCTGAGCACCGGCGCGGCCAGCCATCCCGGGCAGGTGCGCAGCCACAACGAGGACGGCGTGCTCGCCCGCCCCGAGGCCGGGCTGTGGGCGGTGACCGACGGCATGGGCGGCCATTACGGCGGCGCCGAGGCGGCGGCGGCGGTGATCGCGGCGCTGTCGGCCCCCGGGGCGGTGCCGGCCGGCGGCGGGCTCGAGGCCGCGCTCGATACCGGTGACGGCGCGCTCGAGCGCGCGCTCGATACCGGTGACGGCGCGCTCGAGCGCGCGCTCGATACCGGTGACGGCGCGCTCGAGCGCGCGCTCGATGCGGTGGCGGCGGCGATCGAGGGCGCGGGGCGCGCGATCGCGGCGCGCGCGGCCGAGGTGCCGGGCGCGGTGATCGGGGCCACGGTGGTGGCGCTGGTGGTCCGCCACGGGCGCTGGGGCTGCCTGTGGGCCGGCGACAGCCGCGTCTACCGGCTGCACCACGGCGCGCTTGCGCAACTCACCCGCGACCATACCGAGGCCAACGACCTGCTCGACGCCGGGGTGATCTCGGCCGCCGAGGCGGCGTCGTGGCCGCGCGCCAACGTGATCTCGCGCGCGGTCGGGGTGTCGGCGCCGCTGGTGCTCGACCGGGTCACCGGCGCGCTCGATCCCGGCGACGTGTTCGTGCTGTGCTCGGACGGGCTGACCAAGCACGTCACCGACGACGAGATCGCCGCCGCCGTGCGCGCCCACGGTGCCGAGGCCGCCACCGCGGCGCTGATCGAGCTGACCCTGGCGCGCGGCGCCCGCGACAACGTCACCGTGGCGGTGGTCGCCGCCCCGCCGTCGGCGCCGGGCGCCCCGGAGGGGCAGGCATGACCGGCGCGGGCGCGGGAATGGGGCCGGGATCGCTGCGGGTGCCGCCGGGCACCCAGATCATCGGCACCTACGAGATCGTCGAGCACCTCAACACCGGCGGCATGGGCGAGGTCTATCGCGGCGTCAACATCCACTCGGGCGACCCGGTGGCGATCAAGATCGTGCTGCCGGCGCTGGCCCACGACCAGATGATCCTGTCGCTGTTCCAGCGCGAGGCGACGACGCTCAACCGCCTCGCCCACGACGCGATCGTGCGCTATCACGTCTTCACCATCGACCCCGGCATCCAGCGCCCCTGCCTGGTGATGGAATTCGTCGGCGGCGAGCCGCTGTCGGACCGCCTGAAGAAGGGCCCGATGCCGGCCGGGGACGTGCGCGCGGTGCTGATCCGCGTCGCCGGCGGGCTGGCGGCGGCGCACCGGCTGGGGGTGATCCACCGCGATCTCTCGCCCGACAACGTGATCCTGCAGGACGGCGAGGTCGAGCGCGCCAAGCTGATCGACTTCGGCATCGCCAAGTCGACCCAGCCGGGCGACGCCACCCTGATCGGCAACCAGTTCGCCGGCAAGTTCGGCTATGTCGCGCCCGAGCAGATGGGCCGCTTCGGCGGCGAGGTGACGGGGCGCACCGACATCTACAGCCTCGGGCTGGTGGCGGCGGCGGCGTGCCTCGGCAAGGGGCTGGACATGGGCAACAACCCGGCCACCGCGCTCGAGCGCCGGGTCGACGTGCCCGACCTTGCCGGGGTGCCGGACGAGCTGGTCGACCTGCTGTCGTGGATGCTCCAGCCCGACCCCGAGGACCGGCCCGAAAGCATGGAGGCGGTGCTTGCCACCCTGGGCGGCGCAAGCCAGCCGCCGGCGACCACCTCGGCGCCGCCGCGGCCGGCCTCGGGGATCTCGGCGCCGCCGCGCGGGGCCGCGGCCTTCGCCGATCTCGACGACCGCACCCGCATCGCCGGGTCGGGGACGCGGGCGGGCGGCAGCGTCGCGCCGGCCGGGCGCGGCGGGCGCACCGCCGCCCCCGAGATCATCGGCGTGCAATCGTCCCGCCCGGCGGCGCCGGCGCCCGAGCCGCGCCGCGGCCGCGGCGGGCTGGTGGTGGCGCTGCTGGTGCTGCTGGCGGCGGGCGGCGGCGGCGGCGCGTGGTGGCTGGGGCTGATCCCCGGCGTGCCCGGCCCCGGCGGCGCGCCGGCGCCCGAAGAGGTCGCGGCCCTGCCCGCCCCCGAAGCCACGCCCGCGCCCGCGCCGGAACCCTCCCCCGAACCGGAACCGACGCCGGAACCCGTGCCGGCGCCGGCCCCTGTTCCCGAGCCGGCCCCCGCCCCCGAGCCGGCCCCGGAACCCGAACCGGCCCCGGAACCCGCGCCGGCCCCCGCGCCGCAGGACAGCCTCGACGCGCTCGGCCGGCAACTGGCCTGGATCCGCGACTACGACGCCGGCGCGTGCAGCTTCGTCACCCCCGACGGCAACGGCGCCGAGGCGCTGCGGCTGGAGGCCTTCGGCACCTCGGCGGCGCCGTTCGAGACCATGCTCGACGCCTTCCGCGCCGCCCACGACGGTGCCGAGCCCGAGATCGGCGTGCGCCTGGTGCGGGTGCCGCAATGCGCCGCGGTGACGCTGGCCGACAGCTTCGCCGACGCGGCGGTGGCGTCGGTCCTGAACGCCGGCTCGGGCGGGCCGGCGCGGCCGATGCTGACGGTGGAGCGCGACGTGATCGCCACCGGCGACAGCCTGCGCGGCAACGTCAACCGGATCGGCGACCGCGCGCTGCTGCTGCTGCTGGTCGATGCCGAGGGGGTGGTCTACGATCTCACCGGGCAGTTGCGCCTCGATCCCGGGGGCGGGCAGCGCTTCGGGCTGGCGCTGAACTTCACCGGCCCGGCCGACGAGACGGTGACGGCGCTGCCGCTGCTGATGCTGGCGATCACCACCGACGCGCCGCTGCAGACCGCGAGCGCGGCCACCGGGGTGCTGGCCGAGCGGCTGCTGCCGCTGATGGCCGACGAGGCCGCCGAGCGCGGCCTCAACCCCCGCGCCGACCTCGCCTATATCCGGTTCGAACTGCGGTAGCGGCGGGGGCCGCCTACAGCCCGGCGAGTTTGCGCAGCGCCTCGTCGATGCGCGTCTGCCAGCCCGGCCCGCCGGCCTTGAAATGGGCGATCACCTCGGGGCTGAGGCGGATCGTCGTGCTGATCTTGGCCCCGGGCGATTTCGGCCGCCCCCGCCGGACGCGGGCGAACTTCTCCTGCCATTCGGGCGCCGAAAGATCGGGCGCCTCGTCTTCGGGATCGTCAGCGAAATCGCGGGGCGTAGGTTCGGATTTCCCGGTCATTGGCTTTCCTCATGCTGATGATGCGACGCACCGCGCCGCGTGCGGTCCAGACGAGAACGACCATCCGTCCGCGCAGGAAACCGATGGTGATGAAGCGCCCCTCGCCATAATCGCGGCGGTCGTCCGCCACCGTCAGGTAAGGGCCCTCGAACACCTCGGCCGCGTCGGCCATGTCGAGCCCCCGCTCGGCCAGGGTGCGGCGGCGCTTGTCGGTGTCGAACTCGATCCGCACGAATTGATGTTACTACAATAATTCGGCGGTGTCCATCGCCCCCTCAGATCCGCCCTTCCGCGCGCCAGCGTTCCAGAAGCTCGCGGCTGACCTCGAAATGCATGCTGTCCTCGCGGCCGAAGGCGGCGCCCCAGATCCAGCCGGCCTCGCGGAAGAAATCGGCCAGGATCGTCAGGCCGAGCTGGGTGTAGCCGTCGCCCAGCGTGTCGAGATGGCCGTCGATGTTGAGATCCACCGCCAGCCCGAAGGCATGGTTCGACACCGCCGTCTCGGACCCGCGGATACGCCGCACGCATAGCGAGCCGGCGGTGTCGATGCGGGCGTAGAGGTCGGGGTCGGTGCGGCGGACCTGCTCGAACACCTCGCGCAGGCTGTCGAGCGCGGGGCGCAGCATCTGCACCCGCACCGGCCCGACCTCTTCCACCGCCAGCATCTCGGCCAGCGTGGGGTTGGTGATCGGCTGGCAATCGTCGCCGAGATCGTCACGGGGAGAGCCGAGGAACCCGAGCAGGAACGACGGCGTGGCCACGCTCAGCTCGGTGTTGATGCCGCGCCGGGCGGCGATCAGCACGGTTTCGGCATAGGCATCGGCGATCGCGTTGGGCCCGTCGCGGCGGAAGGTCTGGTTTTCGGTCAGCGGCGCCGAGGGGGCGATCGCGCCGACCGAGGCCAGTTCGGTGCGCAGCGCCTCGATCTCGCGTGCGAGGATGTCGATCTGGCTGCGCAGCATCTCGATCTCGATCCGCGCGCCGCTGTCCACCACCCCGCCGCCGCCGCCGCCCCGGGGCTGGATCACCACCTGCGCCACCCGCCACATCACCGGCGCCAGCACGAGGCCCACGGCCACCACCACCGCCGGCACGATCAGCGACATGCGCGGCCCGGCGCGGCGCGGCGGGGCGTCGTCGTGGTCGAAATCGTCGTGGTCGTCGTCGTGGCGCATGAAAGGGATCCTGTCCGGGCGGCGGGCGGGGGTTCAGCCCACGTCCACCACGATCACCGAGATATTGTCGGCGCCGCCGCCGTCGAGGGCAAGCTGCATCAGCCGGTCGGCCAGCGTCTCGATGGGCGCGCCGGGCACCAGGGTGCGCAGCGTCGTGCTGCTGGCGTATTTGGTCAGCCCGTCCGAACACAGCAGGAAGCGGTCGCCCGGCTCGATCGCGCCGTGGACCTTGTCGAGCGCCAGTTCCTCGCCGACGCCGACGGCGCGGGTGATGGCGTTCGACTGGGGGTGATGCTCGGCCTCGTCCCAGTCCATCTGGCCGGCCAGCACCATCTCGGCGACCAGCGAATGGTCGGTGGTCAGCATCTCGAGATCGCCGCCGCGGAAGCGGTAGAGGCGGCTGTCGCCGGCCCAGAGCGCGGCGAAATGGCTCTCGGACAGGATCAGCGCCACCACGGTGGTGCCGATCGTCTCGCCGCCGCGGGCCTCGGCCTCGGCGCGGATGGTGTCGTGGGCGGCAAGCACGGCGCCGCGCACCGCGCGCATCTTGTCGCCGGGGGCAAGGTCGGTCGGCAGCATCGCCACCGCCTCGGTCACCGTCTGCGAGGCGAAATCGCCCGCCGCGTGCCCGCCCATGCCGTCGGCCACCACCCAGATGCGCTGGTCGGGCAGCGACAGGATGCTGTCCTCGTTGAGCTTGCGCACCCGGCCGACATGGCTGGCGGCGGCGTAGCGGACCGGGCGGGGCGCGGGCGCGTCCTGGAACTGGCTCATGGGGCGGCATCCTTGCGCGGGGGCCCGTCGCGGCGGCTGTCGTCATCGTCGGTGTCGTCGGTGTCGTCGGTGTCGTCGCCACCATCGGCGTCGTCGGCGGGCAACGTGTCGGCGGGATCGTCGGCAGCCGGATCGTCGGCAGCCGGATCGTCGTCGGGGGCGAGCAGTTCGGCCAGCAGGTCGGCGCCGGCCTCGGGGTCGGGTTCGGCCGCGGCGCGGGGGCTTTCGCGGGCCGCCGGGCCGGGATCGGCCAGGATCGCGGCCATGATGTCGTCGTCGTCCGCCCCCGCCTCCAGGCCGGTTCCGAGGCCGGTTCCCGTGTCCGCCGTCGTCGCTGCTGTTGGCGCCGCCGCTGTTGGCACCGCCGCGGGTGCGGCCCCGGGTGCGGCCCCGGGCGGGGGCGCCGGCGGGGCGGTGTCGGGCCGCGGCGGCGGCGGCAGCGTCGCCCCCCCCGCCCCGCTTTCGCCCCGCCACACCGGCGCGTCGAGGTCGAACAGCCCCGCCGCCTCGGCCGCGCCCGGCAGCCCCTCGCAGATCATCAGCCGCGGGCCGCCGGCAACCTCGGCGCTCCACACGCTCGGGGCGCGGAAGCCCGCCCCGGCCAGCCCGGCGGCAAGGTCGGTCGCGAGCCCGGCGCCGCCGCCGCCCACCGCCACCAGCGCGCCGCCGGGGCTGCGCGCCAGCGTCGCGCCGCCGGCCGGCGGGCGCACCTCGACCGGCCACAGCGCCTCGGCCAGCGCATCGCGGGTCATGCGTTCGTCGAGCGCGGCCAGCGCGATCCCCTCGAGCGTGACGAACGCCGGGGTGGCGAGGAAATGGTCGCGCAGCACCGGGCCGCCGCCGGGCAGCGCCGCGGCCAGGGTCAGCGGGAACTGCCGCCCGACGCGGTCGATCGAGGCCATCATCACCCCGATCGCGGGATCGGGCCCGGCCAGCCCCGGCGCCAGCGTGAAGCGCCAGATCGGCGCCGTCAGGTAGCAATCGTTCCACCGCCCCCCCAGCGCCGCGCGCCCGGCGATCAGCGCGCCCTGCACGAAGCGGTCCCAGCCGTCGACGAAGCCGCGCCCGAGGCGGAGGTGGAAGAAATCCCCCAGTGCCGGGATCTTGCCCCAGGCGCCGAAGCCCCCCGGCCCGACCCCGCCGCCCCCGGCGGCGCCCGGCGGGCGGGTGTCCTCGTCGTCGGGGCGGGCGGTCATCACAGGCTCTCCGGGCACGAGAACTGCCCCAGCGCCGGCAGGCCGAACGGGTTGAACACCGAGCCCGCCTGCATCTGGAAGATCGCGATCTGCCCGCCGATGTTGAAGATCACGCGGTTGCGGTCGGCGACGTTGGTGCGCCGCACCTCGGCCGCGTCGAGCAGCCGGAACAGCCCCCACGGCCCGTCGAAGCGGATGCCGCCGCCGCTGTCGCGCGGCGGCGGCACGATCGCCACCTGCGCGCTGCCGATCTCGCCCGGCCAGGTGATCGCCACCGGGCGCGGCGGGCCGGAATTGTGGCTGAACTCCACCGGCTGGCTGTCGATCACCAGTTGCACCGAGCGCGCGGCGGGGTCGAGCGCCTCGGGGGTGATCTGGAACGACACCGCCGGCAGCGTGCCGCCCTGCGCGAAGAAGGCGTCGCGGATCGCGGCGGCGTGCTGGAACTGCTGGAGGACGGCCGCCGAGATGCCAAGCTCGGTGCCGGCGCCGGAGCGGAAGCTCCAGGGATTGGTGCGGGTGTCGACGAAGCGGGCGAGGTTCTGCTTGAAGAAGCCGTCGATCAGCCCGTCGGGGGCGAACAGCCGCCCGAAATCGGCCAGCGCCATGTCGGCGCTGGCGCGGCGGGCGAACGGATAGCGCCCGCCGGTGGCCTCGGCGCAGAACGGCAGCACCTCGGCCTGCCACGCGGCGTTGAGCGCGGCGCGGTTGCCCTCGGCGGTGACGCCCGAGGCGCCGGTGGCGATCTGGGTCACCCAGCGGGCCATCGGCCCCGGCAGGTTGGCGACGCTGGCCTGCAGCCGCGCCAGCGCGCTGTCGCCGCCGCCGGCGGCGGCCGCGAACCCGCCCGAGCCGAGATTGGCCGCGCCGCTGAACGACAGCCGGTTGAGATCCTGGTAGACGTCGCGCAGCAGCCCCATCAGCTCGTCCAGCGGGGCGGCGAGCCCCTCCTGCGGCGGGGTGACGAGGGTCTGGAGCCACGAGAAGCGCTCCTCGACGTAGAGGCCGGGCTGCTGCACCGGCTCGTTGCCGCCAAGCCGCGCCGCCGCCGACGAGGTCAGCGCCTCGAGGAACGCCTGCGCCTGCGGCGCGAGGTTCGAGGCCAGTTCGCGCCCGGCGAGGTCGCGCGCGCCCTCGGTCACCGCGCCGTCGACGACCGAGCGGCTTTGCGTCAGCGCGGTCTCGCGCGCGACGCCTTTGAGGATGTTGACGATCGGCGAGGTCGGGCCCGACAGCACGTTGGTGACCTCGGCCGCCTGGCCCACCGATTGCAGCGGGATGATGTCGAGATCGCCCAGGAGCGTGTCGTAGCGGTCGATGAAATCGGTGTAATAGAGGTCGAGCACGTCGCGCGACAGCGCCAGCAGCGCCTCCTCGCTCTGTTCCGCCTCGCCGTCGGGGCCGAGCACCCAGCTTTCGTTGCGGATCCGCCGCGCCACCCCGAGCGCCTCGGACAGGAACACGGTGTTGAACCCGTTCCAGGTGTAGATCCCCTCGATCCCCTCCGACAGCGGCTTGCCCGACGAGCGCGTCATCACCCGCCCCACCGCCGGCCCGCCGATGTCGGTCAGCCGCCACGGGGTCAGGCCCTGCGCCGCGGGGCTGGCGATGATGCCGTTGTAGACCCGCTGCGCCATCGGCATTTCCAGCAGGATCGCGCGCACCCGCTCGATCAGCGGGCCGTTCAGCGCGATCTCGACCCGCGGCTCGGCCAGAAGCGTGGCGAGGTGGCTTTCGAGGTCGGCGCGCAGGGTCTCGTTGCCGGCGCCGGCATAGGCGATCGACCAGTCGATGCGCATCCAGTCGGTGACGAGGCCGGTGTTCATCGGCCCCTGCGCCCCGAGCATGAGGTAGATCTTGAGCGCCTCGTAAAGCAGGTCGGGGTTGTTGATGTTGGCGGCCATCTGCTCTTCCAGACGCAGGATCAGCCGCGGCAGCAGATGTTCGTTGAGCGCCGCGCGGTAGCTCTGGCGCGCCTGCGAGGCGAGCACGTCGCCCTGGTAGAGGCCCCAGCCCAGCTCGTCGGCCGGCGCGGCCTTGCCGGTGGCCAGCCCCCGCGGCATGTCGCGCAGGATGTTGAGCGCCGGCACCACGCCGGGCAGGTCGGTGTCGCCGATCGGGCTGGCGGGGATCAGGGCCGCGGCCTCGCGGTAATTTACCACCGCCGCGTCGGCCTCGGCCATCAGCGCGCGGTTGCCGAGGAAGCTGCGCGTCCACAGGAAGGCGAAGGCCGCCCCCACCGCGATCACCGCGACGATCGCCGCGGCGCGGGTGATCTTGTAGCGCCGTTCCACCCTGTCGTCGGCCGACACGAGGCCGGCCTCGCGGAAGATCACGTCGACGAAGAGGCGGGTCAGGAAGAACGACCGCCCGGTGCCGCGCCCCGAGCCGATCGCCTGGCGGCCGATGCCGAAGGTGCGCGCCATGCCCATCATCAGCCGGTCGATGGGGGTGCCTTCCTGGGTGCCGGAGGTGAAATAGACCCCGCGCAGCAATTGCCGGCTTTCCCAGCGGTTGTCCTGGAACACCTCGGTCAGGAAGTCGCGCGCCACCGGGCGCAGGGTGGCGAGCTGGGCCGGGAACCCGGCCACCAGGCTGCGCCGCTGGGCGTCGGTCTCGGATTGCAGCCGTTCGAGGCTTTGCGCGTTCAGCCGTTCCAGCAGCAGCCCGAATTCCTCGTCGAAGCCGGCCAGCGCGGCGGCGCCCTCGGAGGGGGGGGTGCCCTTGCGGGCGCGGCGCGGCAGCGGCAGGGTGAAGCCCCAGACCTGGCCGCGCGCCTCCTTGCCGAGGGGTTCGTAGAATTCCTGGAAGCCGGCGATCAGGTCGGCCTTGGTGAACAGCACGTAGACCGGAAAGCGCACGCCGAGCTTGGCGCGCAATTCGTGCAGCCGGCGGCGCACGGCGCGGGCGTGGGAGGCGCGGGTTTCCTCGTCGGTCATCGACAGGTCCGACAGCGAGATCGCCACGATCGCGCCGTTGATCGGCTGGCGGGTGCGGAACCGCTTGAGCAGGTTGAGAAACCCGGTCCACGCCGCGCTGTCGGCCTCGGCGTCGCTTTCCTGGGTGGTGTAGCGCCCGGCGGTGTCGATCAGCACCGCGTCGTCGGTGAACCACCAGTCGCAGTTGCGGGTGCCGCCCAGCCCGCCGATCGCCTGCGCCTCGCCGTTGCGGTCGGCCAGCGGGAACGACAGGCCGGAATTGGCGATGGCGGTGGTCTTGCCGGCCCCGGGCGGGCCGATCATCAGATACCACGGCAGGTCATACAGGCTGCGCCCGCCCTTGCGCGAGCGGCGCAAGGCGGCGATGGCGGCGCGCATCTTGGCGCGCAGTTCCTCGATCTCGCCTTCCAGCATCCCGGCGGCGGGATCGGGATCGGCCTCGGCCTCGACGATCTCGCGCGCCAGCTTGCGCTCGCGCCGCCAGCGCAGGAAGACCCGCAGCAGCAGCAGGAACAGCGCCAGCCCCGCGATCACCGAGATGGTGACGATGCGCGCGCGCACAGGGTCGAGCGGCCGCCCCTCGCCCCAGACGATCAGCGGCCCGAGATACCACACCGCCGCGCCCAGCACCGCGACGATGACGAAACTCAGGAACCAGATGTTGCCGAGGGCGCGGATGAAACGGCGGATCAGCATTATTCGGCAACCTTCATCAGCAGGATCTCGATCCGGCGGTTGAGCGCGCGGCCCTCGGCGGTGGCGTTGTCGGCGATCGGCTCACGCTCGGCGCGGCCCTCGGCGCTCAGCCGCGAGGGGTCCGAGATCATCCCGGCCAGCCGCGCGCGCACCGATTCCGCCCGCGCCAGCGACAGCGCCATGTTGTTGGGAAACCGCGCGGTCGAGATCGGGACGGAATCGGAATGGCCGACGATCAGGATCTCGCCGGGCTGTTCGTCGATCGCCTGCGCCAGCCGCTCCAGCGGTTCGCGGAACCGCTCGGTCAGCACGTCCGAGCCCGAGCCGAACATCCCCGAGCCGGCCAGCCGCACCGTCAGCGTGGTGACGTCCTCGAACACCTCGACGATGCCCTCGTCGATCTCGGGCTGGAGGAACTCGGCCACCTGCTCGGATTGCACCGGGGCGGGCGGCGGCGGCGGCGGCGGCGGCGGCGCCGGCCGGTCGAGGGTCGGGACCACGCCGCGGTCGATCTCGACCAGCCGTTCGGTCACCCGCTCGACATCGTTCGACAGCGCCCAGGACACCCCCATGAAACCCGCCGTCAGCAGCGCCGCGGTGGCGCCGAGCGCGATCCACACCGGCTTCCACGCCGACAGCGCCCGATGCGGCCGGTCGACCCCCTTCCAGTGCGGCGCGAGGTCGGTTTCCACCGGCCCGCGCTGCGCCCGGATCAGCCGCGCGAGGCCGGCGCGGATGCCGAGATGCTTCTCGCCGCCGCCCTGGTCGATCCGCAGCCGGCCCTCGAAGCCCAGCGAGAGGCAGACGTAGAGGAACTCCAGCAGGTCGATGTTGCGCGACGGATCCTGTTCGAGCCGCGCCAGCAGGTCGTAGAAACGGTCGCCCCCCACCGTCTCGCGGTGGAAGGTGGCGACCATGGATTGCAGCGCCCAGGACGAATTCTCGCCCCACGGCGTGTTCAGCACCACGTCGTCGAGCGTGGCGCAGATCGCATAGCGCGCGACCTTGACCTGCTGCGGGTCGATCCCGGCCGACAGCGCGCGGCTCTCGAAGCCGCGGACCTCGGCGGCGACCGCCCGGCGCAGCGCGTCGGGGTCCATGTGCTGGGCGCGGTTGCGGATGCGGGAAACCAGCGAGAACAGCGTCGCGGCGCAGGCGTTGAGCGCGTTCATGCCCGTGAGCGCCAGCGCGATCGGGCTTTCGCCGCCCTCGCCGCCGGCGGCGGCGGCGGGCTGGGCCGGGGCCTGCGGCGCGGCCGCCGCCGGGCGCGGGGTGCCGAACGGGCCCGCCGGGGCCGGCCCCCCGCCACCCTGGCCGCCGCCGCCCTGCCCCGCCGCCGGCCCGGGCGTGCCCAGCCGGCCGCCCGGGTTGGGGCGGATCACCGTGCGTTCGCCCTCGGGCTCGTCGGAGAACGGATCGTTCCCAGCCATGGCACCCTCCCGTCAACGGGCTGTCGGCCCGTCTCTTCCTGTTTGCGGGTCTCAGCCCTCGCGGATCGCCCACAATTCCATGCTCAGCCCCGGATACTCGCCCGAGACATGCACCGCGATGCCGCCCGAGGTGGTCATCTTGCGCCAGTAGGGGCTTTCGCGGTCAAGCTCGAAATAGACCACCCCGGCGTGATAGGGGATCTGGCGCGGCGCCACCGGCAGCGGGCGCAGCGCGATCCCCGGCAGCGCCGAGTTCACCAGCGGCCGGATCTCTTCCACCGGCCCGATCTTGGCGTGGCTGGCGAAGTGGCGGCGCACCGTCTCGGCCGGGATGTCGGCGCGCACCGCCAGCACGAAGCCGGCCTGCCCGATCAGCTTGCGATCGGCGATCACCCCCACCGAGATGCCGAACTTGCGCGGATCGAGGCGGATCGCGACCGCGGTCTGCTCCAGCACCGAGCTGAGGTATTGCCGCAGCGTGCGGATCACCGGCGCGAAGCTGGCGGTCAGGTCGTCGTGGCGGTAGGGCGGAAACTCGGGCGCCACCTTCTCGCCGGTCATGAACACCGCCAGCTCGCCCGCGAGGCTGACGCAGGCGGCATAGAACGCCTCGGGGTGGACGATGCCGCGGCTGCCGAGGTGGCGGATCAGCGGCAGCGCGCGGTTGACGGTCTGCAGCAGCAGGAAATCCTGCACCTCGGCGACGCCGCGGCTGGCGCCGGCCTCGGCCAGGCGGCCGGCGAGCGCGGTCATGCGGTGGCCCAGCAGCCCCTCCAGCTCGCGCAGGAACGACCACAGCGGCGCGGCGGCGCGGATGTCGAGGCACGAGGCGACGAAGCCGCGATCCAGCACCACCTCGCCGTCGGGGCGAACCTCGATGATGCGCGCCAGCGGCATCGCCAGCCGGTCCGACAGGTCGTCCACCGCCAGCGCGAACTGCAACCGCAGCTTGCCCACCGCCACCGTCACCGGGGCGCCGCCGGTGCCGGTGGAATCGGCCAGCTCGATCTCGGCCGGGCGCAGCCGGGCGGCGGATTTCTCGGCCCCCGTCAGATCGACCTCGGCGGCGCCGGCGCGGCGCGCCGGCAGCGTCAGCAGCACCACGCAATCCTTGGTGTTCTCGGGCACGTCCAGCGCCGGCGGGTGGCCGTCGGCCGAGGGCACCCGGAACACCACCCCGTCGGGCGTCAGCCCCGAGCACGCGGCCAGCGCGAACTGCCCGGTCTTGAGCGCGCCCTCGTCGATCTCGAGCGACGAGAACCCCCAGCCCGCCGGCACCAGCCGCTCGGCCAGCCCCGCGACCAGCGATTCGGTGTGGCGGTCGGCCTGCTGGAAATGCTGGGGCTGCAGGAACAGCCCCTCGGTCCACAGAACCCTGTTATCCCAGGCCATCGCGCCCGCCTTTCATTGCCTGCCCCTTTTGTGCCCGCGGCAGCGTCGGACGCCTCCGGCGGGAGTATTTGCGCCAAGGTGAAGGGCAAGGAGCCTTTCCTCTTCACCTTGGCGAAAATACTCCGGGGTGAATGCGCCGAAGGCGCAGAGGGGCGGAGCCCCCCTTTGGGGGGACGGGGGCAGGAACGGCGCCCCTCCTTCCCCGGCCCGATCGGGCGTGTGCCGTCTCATTCCCCGCCATCCTTCTTCTTCTCGGCCTTCAGCCGGGCCATCTGGTCCTGGTAGGCGCGCGCGAACTCGTGCGAGAAGAGATCGTGGAAATCGTTCTCGGCCTGGCTCGCGATCTCGGCGTAGAGTTGTTCGTAGACCTCCCAGTAGCGCGCCTTGCGGCCCTTCAGAAGCCCGCCGAGGCCGCCGCGTTTCTCGATCCGGCCTTCCAGTTCGGCCGGGTCGAGGCGCGCCAGCACGCCGCGGATCGCCGCCTGCATCCCGGTCAGCATCGCCACCTCGTGGGCGCGGATGTCGTCGAGCGCCTCTTCCGCCGCCGCCCCGGCCTCGAGATAGCCGCGCATCGCCGGGCGCACCAGCGCCTCGACCGCCTGCTCGGGGCTGACCGAGAACTTGAGCGGGTTGTTGGCGCCGCGGCTGATCTGGGTGGTGTCGATGCGGAACTCGGACTTGATCGAGGCCCGGGTCATCAGGATCTCGCGCAGGCCGCCGACCATGATCGCGAACACCCGCCCGAGGCGGGCCATGGTGGCGGGCAGGTCGGCCGCGGCCAGCGGCACCTCGCCGGCGCCGGCGGCCTCGAGAAAGGCGCGCGTGGCCGCCCCGTCGCCGGCGGTGACGGCGGCGGCGGCCGCGGGCGGCGGCGCGGCCGGCGCGGCGGGCTGCGAGGTCGGGTGCAGGGTTTGCGGGCGCGGGATGTCGGGGCGCTCGCGCGGGCGGGGGGGCAGCGAATCCTCGGCGAAGGGATCGCCCGCGCCGCCCGGCCCGCCCGCCGGGCCGCCGGGGATCGCCGGGGCCGCGGGCGGGGCGGCGGGCGGCGGCGTGGGCGGCACGGGCGGGCGCGCGGCCGGGGGCGCGGCGGGTGGCGCGACCGGCGGCGGCGGCGGGAACGGCCCGGGCGGGCTTTCGGGGATGGTTTCGGGGCCCGCCGGCGGGGCGAGCAGGTCGTCGTCCCAATCCTCGGGGATCAGGGGTGCTGCCGGCGCGCGCGGGGTGAAGGCGTCCTGCCCCGAGGGCGCGTGCTGCGCGGTCGAGGCGCCCTGCCCGGCCAGCGGGTCGGGCCCGGGGGCGAGCAGGTCGTCGATGCCCGCGGCATCGTCGAGCGGCGGCAGCAGCCCGTCGTCGTCGTCGGCCATCTCGGTGCGGTTGACCGAACGCGGCCCGGCCGGCCCGCTGCCCATCAGCTCGTCGAGGAAATCCGGGCCGCGGCCGGGATCGTCGATCAGGTCGAGCCCGCCGGCCTGCCGCCCGGCGTCGCCGTGCGAGACCGGCGCCGCCTCGGCCGGGCCGGCGATCCCGGCCAGCGGATCGTCGGAGACGCGCGCGCCCTGGTCCTCGCCGGTGATCGCGACCACCAGCTCGTAGCCGCCGATGGTCAGCACGTCGCCGTCGTGCAGCGGCGTCGGCACCTGCCCCAGCGGCACCTTGCCGTAGTTCAGGAAGGTGCCGTTGGCCGAGAAGTCGATCACCACCACGTTGCCGTTGTGGTTCTCGATCGCGCAATGGGTCTTGGAGATGATGCGGTCGGGATCGGGCAGCACCAGGTCGTTGGCGTCGCCGCGGCCGATGGTCAGGCTGGGCCCGAGCATCGACACCGGCTCGCCGTTGCCCGGCACCATGCCGGTGGACTGGAAGCGCAGGCTGACCGCCATCGCCTAGACCGTTCCTTTCCGAACCGGGCCCGGGGCGGCCTTCCCCCCGGGCGCAAGATGCCGGTTCCCGCGTTCTCGCCGCATTCTCTAGCCTCCCGTCAGCACGGTGAAACACCCCAGCGTGATCGCCCCGCCGGCGGCGCATTGATCGCCGATGCGCGAGGCCGGCAGCTTCTGGATCAGCACCGTGGCCGAGCCCCTGGCGATCGGATGGAGCACCGGCGGCAGGATGCCGGCGCAGATGTCGGTGACCCGCGCCGCCGGCAGGTATTGCACCAGCACGGTGGGCGCGCCGGGGGCGGTGATCGGCAGCGGGCTGCCCACGGTCAGCGGGCAGACATGCACGTCGGTCAGGCGGGCCTGCGGCGGGCCGGGCATGTCACGGTGCTCCTTTCGGGGCAGAGGCGGGGGAAGGCGCCGCGGCGGCTGCCGCCTCGGCCGGTGGGGCCACATTGCCATTGCCGCCCCGGGCAATGTCAAGGCCGCGGTCGATCAGAAGCCGCGCGTGTTCGGCGAAGCGCGCCTTGTTGGCCTGGACCGACAGCATGTTGAGGGTGTGCACCGCCGAGGCGACGCCGGCCGGGGGGGCGGGAAACTCGGCCGCGTCGCCCGGGCCGAGGGTGCCGTCGGCGTAAAGCGCGGCCATCGCGCAATAGACGGTGTCGTCGTCGGGCTCGGCCCCCTCCATCGCGGTTTTCGCCGCGGCGCGGGTCTCGTCCGAGGGCTTGAACACCCAGGTCTCGGCGGCGGCGAGCGGCGGCGGCACGTCGCGCCCCCTGACCGGGCCGGTGCGGTCGCGCGCGGCCAGGCAGCCCCACCACACCGCCTCGCGCGCGGGCAGCGCCACGGCCAGCATCAGGAGCATGTCGAAGGCCGCGCCGGCGGCCTCGAGCTCGGCCAGCACCGCGCCCACCGGCGCCGAGGCCGGGGCCTTCAGGGGCGTCGTCAGCTTCAGCCCGGTGCGCGCCAGCATCCGCGCCGCCGGCTCGGGCGGGATCTTCTTCAGGTCGTCGAATCTGGTGGTCATCGGCCGGGTTCCCTTTCCTGGCGCCTCAGTTGATCATCACGACTCCGCCCTTGAGGATCAGCGAGGCGCTGCCCTCGACCTTGGTCATCGACTGGCCGGTGATGGTGACCATCGGCGCCTCGATCGTCACCCCGGTGTTGTCGATGGTGATCGACGAGCCGCCCACCGAAAGCTTGATCTCGGTCGCCGCCGAGATGTCGATGGCGCCCGCCGAGCTTTCGGTGATGTTGCCGGTCACCGTGACCTCGCGCTTGCCCGAGACGCTCAGCGCCATGTCGCTGCCCACCGACTCGGTCAGCTTGGCGCCGATGTCCATGGTCCGGTCGGAGCCGACCGTCAGGCTGTCGTTGACGCCGATGTCCTCCACCTTGTCGGTGGCGATGGTGCGGAACTCGGACCCGGTTTCCACCGTCAGGGTCTTGTCGCCGGTCTTGACCGTCTCGGTCTTGTGGCGGTGGATGGTCTGGGTCAGGTCGCCCTTGTCCTGCTTGACCAGCCCGATCTCGATCACCGCGTCGTTCTCGACGGTCTGGAAGTAATCCTTCTCCGAGTGGAAGCGGATGAATTCCTCGCCGATCTTGTCCTCGAAAAGCAGCTCGTGGTAATTGTCCGCGCCGCCGCCCTTGCTCGAGCGGGTCTTGATCCCCGACTGGGTCATGTTGGCCGGCAGGGTATAGGGCGGCATGGTGTCGGCGTTATAGAGCATGCCGGTGCAGACGGGGCGGTCGGGGTCGCCGTCCTCGAACTGGATCACCACTTCCTGGCCGATGCGCGGGATCGCGACAAAGCCCCACGCCTTGCCCGTCCACGGCATCACCGTGCGGATCCAGCAGGTGGTGTTCTCGTCCCTCCTGCCCTCGCGGTCCCAGGGGAACTGCACCTTGATGCGGCCGTATTTGTCGGGGTAGATCTCTTCGCCCCCGGGCCCGGTGACGGTGGCCAGCAGAAGCGACGGCACCCGCGGCCACGGCGTCTTGCGCTGGGTGCGGTAGGGCACCGCCTTGGGCTGCACGGTGAAGATGCAGCGGTAGGTGTCGGGGTTGTCGTCGCCGAAATCGAGCCGGCCGGGCAGGATCTGGCCCTTGGTATCCTCGTCCTCGTAATCGGTGTCGATCTGCAGCCAGTGCTCGGCGCGGGTGACCAGGTATTCGGCGTTGACCGAGGCGGTGGGATGTTCCTTGAGCGTGAAGGTCATCCCCACGCCCAGCGTGCGGACGTTGCCGACCCCGCCCGAGGTGGCGTGGCGCGCCGCCTCGGCCTCCATCCGGATACGCGCGTACTGATCGCCGAGCGCGGTTTTCCGGTGCGGGCCGGGATAGTCGTAAAGCTCGTAGTCCTTGTGGCCGTGGCTGCCCCTGGGGATCGCCTTCATCGCCTTGAGGTCGGATTTCGGGGCCTCGAAATCGTAGTCGGTGAGCGATACCTTGCCCGAGGTCACGCGCTCGGATTCCTGCCATTCGAAGATGTGGTCGGTCTTGCGGCGGTATTCCGCCTCGCGCCATTCGAAGGCGATCTGGGCGGCGCCGGGCACCGGCTTGTGCGCGCCCATGTCGTCGGCGATCACCAGCACGTCCTTGCCGCCGCGCGCCTCGGACCAGTAATAGATCCCCTCCTCCTCGAACAGCCGCGACAGGAAGGCGAAATCGGTCTCGCGGTGCTGCACGCAATAGACCCGCGTGCCGGTGCCGGTGGCCTTCATGTCGAAATCGGCGAAGCCCATCTCGTTGAAGATCTTCTGGGCGATGTCGGGCACGCCGAGGTCCTGGAAGATGCGGTTGTCCGAGGTGCGGGTGAGAAACCACAGCCACGGGCGCACCTGGAGCGTGTAGAGCCCCTTGCCCTGGTAGAGCCCCAGCGCCTCGGCCTCGACGCAGGTGCCGACGAACTCGCGCCAGCCGCCGTCGGCGTCCTGCACCTCGAGGGTGATCTTCTGGCCGACCACCCGCCCGAGGTCGAGCTTGAGGTCGGTGGACATGAATTCCACCGTCGTCTCGGTCAGTTCCGACAACCCTTCCCGAACACGGGCGGCCTTGAACTGCATCTGTTCGGGGGGCAGCGGCCCCTTCATGCGCAGCTGCCGCCCCTCGAATACCGCCCTGTCCTGTGCCATCGTGCAATCCCTTCGTCAAAAAGATCCGGCCCCGCCCTTCGTCAAAAAGATCCGGCCCCGCCCTTCGTCGGGAAGACCGGCCCCGCCGCCGTCGGAAACCCGCGCCGGCGGCGGGGGCCGTCAGCCGCCGCCGTCGCCGTCGCTGTCGCCGGGGGGCGTGCCGGCGATGTCGTCGGCCGAGATCTCGACCAGATCGCTCTCGCGCCGCAACCGCGCGACGATGTCGGGGTTGATGCCCCAGAAATCGGTGATCTTCACCCCCGGCCCGAGAAAGCCGCGCAGCGCGAAGGCGTCGGCGAACAGGATGCAGCGCACCGGGCGCGGAAAGAAGCCGCGCCCGAGCAGCATCTGGTTGAGGAACTCCTTGCCCTCGTAAAGCCAGTAGCTTTCGTTGATCGCCAGCAGCGTCATCCGCGGGGTGTCGCCGCCGCCGCCTTCGCGGTCGAGATCGCGCATCACAGCCCCTCCAGCAGCGCGGCAAGCTCCGCGTCCATGTCGCCGCCGTCGCCGCTGCCGCCGCCGTCGCCGGACACCGGGGCATCCTCGAACCCGGCAAGCAGCGCGTCGAGATCGTCGAGCCCGCCGGCGGCGGCACCCTCTGCCGCCGCGCCCTCTGCCGCCCCGGCCGCCGCGCCCTCTGCCGCCGCCGCGGGCGCCGGCATCTCCATCTCGAGCGACAGCCCGACGCCGGCGGGCTTCGCGGGGGCGGCCGAGGGCGCCGGCGCGGCGCCGGACGACCATGCCCCGCGCACCTCGGCCCCGGCGAGCGACTGGAACGAGGCCAGCCGCACCTCGTCGCGGCCGCGGGGGGAAACCAGCGCCATCAGCCCGCGCACGGTCGCCCCTTCCAGGCTTTCCAGCGTCAGGTTGCGCTCGGTGCAGGGCAGCGCCACCTGGTCGCCGTGGGCGTCGGTGACGTAGTGGAACGGCATCGAACCAAGGCTCATGACCTGGCCCAGCTCCATCGCCGCAACGCTTTTGGCCTGGGTCCGCGTCGCCGCCAGCAGGGCGGCCACCGCCACCACCGGGTTGGCCCAGGCAAGCGAGCGCAGGCCGGCCTGCGGGCTGAATTCCTCGAAGTCGAAGGCGTCGATGGGATCGGTGCGCTGCCCGTAGGGGTGGCGCAGCAGGAACCGCGGCAGGCACAGGCCCAGCCACCCGGCCTCGGGCAGCGCGCGCAGGGCGCGCCAGGCGCGGTCGGTCAGCGGGTGGCGGTCGCGCAAGGGCGTGTCGAGGCACGCCGGCGACAGCGCCGCGAAGAACGGCGCGTCGACATGGGCCGCGATCCGCGCCAGCCGGGCCAGCAGTTCGGCGTGGGGCGGGGTTTCCTCGAAGGTGTAAAGCCCGAACAGCGCCGAGAACCCGCCCGCGCCGCCGCCGCCCTGATCCTCGGGCAGGGCCGCCTCCATCAGCAGCCGGTAAAGCCCCGAGCCGCCCAGATCCTCCTGCGCGGCAAGATCGGCCGCCAGTTCCTCGGCCGAGACGTCGTAAAGCGTGATCTCGATGTCGTCGCCGGTCTCGACCCGGCGGGCGAGGAAATCGAGGCTGCGCCATTGCGCCTCGATCGCGCGGAACTCGGGGTGGTGCAGCACCAGCCGCATCGCCGAGGTCAGCGCGGCATCGACCGCGGCCACCAGCGCACCCGCCTGCGGGTCGGGGGCGGCGACCACATGGGGCCCGACGATGCCCGCGATCAGCCGTTCGGCCTGCGCGGTGGCGGGCGCGGGCGGGCGCACCGCGCCGCCGATCAGCGCCTCGAAATCGGAAAGCTTGCGGTCGGCGGGGATGTCCGAGCCGGCGGAATGGCGCCGCGTGGCCAGCCCGGCGCCGTCGGCCGCGCCCCAGCCCTTCAGCCGCTCGACCGCGCGCGCCGAGGTCGCGGCATTGGTCAGTTGCCCGCGCAGCCCGGCGAGTTCCGAAAACATCGGCAGGTTTTCGTAAAGCGCGTCGGGGTGCAGGTCGTCGATCTCGCGCAAGGGCACCTCGATGGCGGATTCGGTGCCGTCGGCGGCGGTGACCGGCAGCCGCAGAATGGTGGCGAAGCCCGCGATCACGTCGTCGATCGTGTCGACGTCGAGCCGGATCGCCCGGCGCCGGGCCAGCGCCTCGCCGACCTCGATCCTGCCGGCGCCGCCGCGGCCGGTGAAATCGCCGAAGACCGCCAGCCGCAGGCGCGGGCGGTGCAGCGTGGCCGGATCGGGGCGGGCGGCGTCGAGCCGGCCGAAGGGCTCCTGCGCCGGGCGCGCGGGGGCGGCGACTTCGGGGGCGGCGGGGGCGTCGTCCAGCAGCCCGGCCAGCGGGTCGTCGGGTTCGGCCTCCGCGGCCGGGGCATCGTCGGCCAGCAGGTCGTCGAGGCCGGCCAGCGGGTCGTCGGCTTCGGCTTCGGGTTCCGGTTCGGGCGCGGCCTCCTCGGCTTCCGCCTTGGCCTCGACGGCGGCCTCGGCCTCGGCGGTGGCGTCGGCGGCGGCCTCGCCCAGCAGGTCGTCGAGGCCGGCGAGCGGATCGTCGGCCTCGGGCGCGGGCGCGGGGGCCGCGGCGGGTTCGTCGCCCAGCAGGTCGTCGAGGCCGGCCAGCGGGTCGTCTTCGGCTTCGGGCTCGGCTTCGGCTTCGGGCGCGGCGAGCGCGGCCAGCGCGGCCTCAAGCTCGGCGCGGGTGTCGGCCTGCGCGGCACTGGCCAGCGCCGCCTCGCCGGCGGCGCGCAGCGCGGCAAGGCCGGCCGCCTGTGCCTCCTGCCCCGCCGCCTGCCCCGCCGCCATCGCCGGCGCGGCCGCGCGCAGCGCCGCCAGCACCGCGCCCGCGGCATCGCCGCCACCGGCCGGCGCCGCCGGGTCGGGGGCGGCCGCGCGCAGCGCCTCGAGCGCGGCGGCCACCGGATCGGGGCCCGCGGCGGAGGTGGCGGGATCGGGGGCGGCGGCGCGCAGCGCCGCCAGCGCCTCGGCCACCGGGTCGGGTTCGGGGGCGGCGGCCGGGGCCTGCGCCTTGAGCCCGGCCAGCGCCGATTTCAGCCGCGCCGCCTCGGCCGCCTTCGCCGCCTCGGCCTCCTGCTGACGCTTCAGCCCGGCCGCGCGCAGCGCCGCCAGCGGATCGTTTCCCTTGTCAGCCATCGCCGCCTCCGTCCTTCTTCGCGAGCTTGGCGAGATCGTCCCGCAGGGCGCGGATCTCGTCTTGCAACTGCATCACATGGGCGTCGACCTGATCGGTTTCGGTGCGCACCAGGTCGCGCAGCTTCTCGAATTCCTGCTCGGCCTCGGCCTCCACCGCCGATTGCATGGTGTTCACCAGAAGGCCGATGAAGAGGTTGAGCACCGAGAACGCGGTCATCACGATGAACGGCACGAAGAACGCCCAGGCGTAGGGATATACCTCCATCACCGGGCGCACGATGCCCATCGACCACGATTCCAGCGTCATGATCTGGAACAGCGAATAGAGCGAGCGGCCGACCGTGCCGAACCATTCGTCGAACGCCGCGCCGAACAGGATCGTGGCCATCACCCCGAAGACGTAGAACACGATCGACAGCATGATGATGACCGCGCCCATCCCCGGCAGCGCATCCAGCAGCGCCTGCACCACCGCGCGCATCTGCGGCACCGCCGAGAGGATCCGCAGCGAGCGGATCACCCGCAGCCCGCGCAGCGCCGACAGCCCGTGCGTCGCCGGCAACAGCCCGACGCCGACCACGAACAGGTCGAAGATGTTCCAGGCGTTGCGGAAGAAGCCGCGCCCGTAGGCATAGAGCTTGAGCGTCAGTTCCAGCACGAAGATGCCCAGCACCGCCCGGTCGAACGGGATCAGCAGCCAGCCCGCCGCGGCCATCGCGTTCTCCGAGGTGGTCAGCCCCAGCGTGAGCGCGTTGAGGATGATCAGCCCGAGGATGCCGTTCTTCACCGCCTCGCGGTCGAGGAACGCGCGCAGCCGCGCGCGATTCCCCGTTGCGCGCGGCCGCGCGCGGGGGCCGGGCGCGGCCGTCTCGGCCCTGGGGGCGGCCGCCGGGGCAGCCTCGGAGGCGGCGGCGGAGGTCACTTCAGCAGCTTCTCCAGTTTCGCGAACTCGGCCTTGAGCGGCCGGATGTCCTTCATCACCGCCTCGGCCTTCCTGGTCTCGGTCGAGGAATTGCCAAGCTCGCGCGCCAGCGCCGCGGCGGCCCTGGCATCCGGCTTGCCGGCCCTGGTGGCGGCAAGCGCCGCGTCCATCTCCTTGCCGAACTTGTCCATCGCATCCTCGAAGGCGCCCAGCGAGCCGTCGACCTTCCGGATCTTCTCGGCGAAGGCGCGCAGTTCGGCCGCGGCGTCGTCCTTGATCGACTTCGGCACCTTGCGCATCAGCGACACCGCCGCCTGCGCCTCGCGGGCGTTGTCCTCGAACACCTTGTCGGCCACGGCCATGTCCTTGGCGGCGTCGGTCATCGCGCGGGCCTCGGCCTTGCTGTCGCCGCCGGCGGCGTCGAGCGCCTTGGCAAGCCTGGCCATCGCCTTGGCGGCGAGGGTCGCGGGTTCGGCGAAGATCTTCTTCGCGTCGATGGCGTCGAGCCTGGCCAGCGCCGCCTTGCCGTCCTTCAGCCCGCGCTTGTTGTTGCCCTTGTCCGAGACCACCTCCTCGATCGCGAGCGAGGCCTTCTTGAGCAGCTCCTTGCGGGTTTCCTTGTAATCGGCGGGAAGCTGCTTTTCGGCCGCGGCCTGGCCCTTGGGGCCCTGCTTCTGCGTCGCCTTGTAATGCGTCGCGGCGCGGTTGGCGAGGATCTTGAGGTCGTAGCGCGCCAGCCCGCCAAGCGCCTCTGCCAGCTTCGAGGCGCTCCACTTGCGGCGGTCGAGCTCGACCATCTCGGAAAACACGATCGGCTTGAACACCTTCTCCAGCGCCGGGATCGACTTGATCCAGTCGGCGGTCTTGCGGTCCATCTCCGAAAACGGGTTGGCGTTCATCACCGCCTTCATCTTCTTCTTGTCGGCGTCGGCCATCGGCCTTCCTCCGTTGAATGAAACTCAGTCGAATGCGTAGGTGAAATTGCCGTCCGCGGCGTCGAGCGCCACCTTCGTCACCGTGCGGCCCTCCATCATCCGGCGCAGGAATTCGGACGAGATGTCGGGCAGCATGGTGTTGGTCACGATCGCGTCGATCATCCGGCCGCCCGATTCCACCTCCTGGCAGCGCGACACGATCGTGTCGACCACCGCGTCGGTGTAGGAGAACGGCACCTCGTGGGTGGTTTCCACCCGGCGCCTGATGCGGCCGAGCTGAAGTTTCGTGATCTCGGCGATCATCGCGGGGCTGAGCGGGTAATAGGGGATCGTCACCAGCCGGCCCAGCAGCGCCGGCGGGAAGATCTTGAGCAGCGGCTCGCGCAGCGCCTTGGCCATGCCCTCGGGGTCGGGCATCAGGTCGGGGTCGGCGCACATGTCCATGATCATGTCGGTGCCGGCGTTGGTGGTGAGCAGGATCAGCGTGTTGCGGAAGTCGATCATCCGGCCCTCGCCGTCCTCCATCCTTCCCTTGTCGAAGACCTGGAAGAAGATCTCGTGCACGTCCGGGTGGGCCTTTTCGACCTCGTCGAGCAGCACCACCGAATAGGGCTTGCGCCGCACCGCCTCGGTCAGCACCCCGCCCTCGCCATAGCCGACGTATCCCGGCGGCGCGCCCTTCAGCGAGGACACCGTATGCGCCTCCTGGTATTCGGACATGTTGATGGTGATCACGTTCTGCTCGCCGCCGTACAGCACCTCGGCCAGCGCCAGCGCGGTCTCGGTCTTGCCGACGCCGCTCGTGCCCGCCAGCATGAACACCCCGATCGGTTTCGAGGGGTTGTCGAGGCCGGCGCGGCTGGTCTGGATGCGCTTGGCGATCATGCGCATGGCGTGGTCCTGCCCGATCACCCGCTTGGCCAGATGGGTTTCGAGGTTCAGCACCGTGTCGATCTCGTTCCGGACCATGCGGCCCACGGGAATGCCGGTCCAGTCGCCGACCACGGTGGCCACCGCCTGGGCGTCGACGATGGGCAGGATCAGCGGGTTCTCGCCCTGCAACGCCGCCAGTTCGGCGTTCCTGGCCTTGAGCTGCGCCAGCAGGTCGGCGCGTTCCGCCTCGGTCAGCGGGCTGGCCTCGGCGGCCTCGGGGCTGGCGGCCTCGGGGGCGTCGACCGGGGCGCCGCCGGCGCGCAGCGCGGCGCGCAGCTCGAGGATATCGGCCACCACCGCCTTTTCCGCCTCCCAGCGTTCGGTGAGCGTGGCCAGGCGCGCCTCTTCCTCGGCGCGGTAGCCCTCGATGGCGGCGCGCCGCGTCGCCACCTCGTAGCCCGCGGTCTCGTCGCGCGAGATGATCTCGAGCTCGGTGTCGAGCGCCTCGATCCGGCGGCGGCTGTCGTCGACCTCGGCCGGCACCGCGTGCTGGCTGACCGCGACCCGGGCGCAGGCGGTATCGAGCACGGACACCGACTTGTCGGGCAATTGCCGCGCCGGGATGTAGCGCGCCGACAGGTTCACCGCCGCGGCGATGCCCTCGTCCAGCACCTGCACCTTGTGGTGACGCTCCAGCATCGAGGCGATGCCGCGCATCATCAGCGTCGCCTTCTCGGGGCTGGGCTCGTCCACCACCACGGTCTGGAAGCGGCGGGTCAGGGCCGGATCCTTCTCGATGTGCTTCTTGTATTCGGCCCAGGTGGTCGCGCCGATGGTGCGCAGGGTGCCGCGCGCCAGCGCCGGTTTCAGCAGGTTGGCGGCGTCGCCGGTGCCGGCGGCGCCGCCGGCGCCGACCAGGGTGTGGGTTTCGTCGATGAACATGATGATCGGGGTGGTGCTGGCCTGCACCTCCTCGATCACCTGCTTGAGGCGGTTCTCGAACTCGCCCTTCATGCTGGCCCCGGCCTGCAGCAGCCCGACGTCGAGCGCGAGGATGCGCGCCTCGCGCAGCGCCGGCGGCACGTCGCCGCGCGCGATGCGCAGCGCGAAGCCCTCGACCACCGCGGTCTTGCCGACCCCGGCCTCGCCGGTCAGGATCGGGTTGTTCTGGCGCCGCCGCATGAGGATGTCGACAACCTGGCGGATCTCCTCGTCGCGGCCGACGATCGGGTCGATCTCGCCGCGGCGGGCCTGTTCGGTCAGGTCGGTGCAGAATTGCGCCAGCGCCTCCTCGCGGCCCATCTGCGCCGGCGCCATCGCCCCCGAGGCCTCGCCCGGCGCGGCGCCGCCGCCGGTCACTGATCCGTCCTGCGGGCGCAGCCCGTCCTCGGGCGAGCCGGCGGTGATGGTGGCGAAATCGTCGGCAAGATCGTCGGCCCTGATCTTGTCGAACTCGCGCGAGATGCCCGTCAGCACCCGGCGCAACTCGGGCGTCTTGAGCATCCCGAGCACGATGTAGCCGGTGCGCACCTGGTTGGCGGAATAGAGCAGCGAGCCCCACACCCACGCCCGCTCCACCGCGTCCATCAGATGCGCCGACAGGTCCGAGATCGACGAGGCGCCGCGCGGCAGCGCATCGAGCGCGCGGGTGATGTCGCCCGACAGCCGGCCGGGATCGAGCTCGAAATGGCGCGCGATGCGGTGCAGGTCGCTGTCCTGCATCTGCAGGATCTGGTGCAGCCAGTGCACGAACTCGACGTAAGGGTTGCCGCGCAGCTTGCAGAACACCGTCGCACTTTCCACCGCCTGATAGCCGAGGCGGTTGAGCTTGCCGAAAAGGGCTGTGCGGCTGATCTCGGTCATCGTGGAATTCCCGTCCCTGTGGTGTGGGTTGAGGCCGCCCGCAAGCGCTGCGGCGACAGATACAGTTCCTCGGCGTCGTCGGCGAAGGCGCCGCGCGGGCCCAGCCACGAGGTCAGCCCGAGGCGGGTGTCGCCCCCGGCCCCGAGGCGCGCGCGCGGCACCTCGGCCGCGGCCAGCACCAGGTTGACGTCGTAATCCAGCGTGTCGCCCACGTAGGCGCGCACCGCCGCGTCGAGGCGCGTCAGCGACGGGCTGCCGGGCAGCAGCCGGCGGAAATCGGCCAGGCCCAGCGGCCCGATCCGCAGCCGGAACTTGGCCGAGCGCGACCATACCCGCCCGCCCAGCACGCTGCCCCGGCCAAGGCCGGCCGGCGCGCCCAGCCGCCAGGTGTCGCCGGGATCGAGATCGAGCCACGAGCCGACGAATTCCTGCAGCCGCACCGGCGCGCGCACGAACGCCGCCACGATCGCCATCAGCCCCTCGCCGTGGCGCGCGCCCTGGCCGAAATGGCCGGCAAAATGCAGCCGCGCGAGGTCGGGCAGCGCGTCGCGGCCCGCGAACGCCGGCCCCATCACCCCGGCCACCGCCGCCACCCGCATCGCGAACGGATCGCGCGTGGCGGGGCCGCGGCCGGCGCCGGCGGCGCGGTCGAACGACGGCGCCGGCAGCGCCGAGGCCCAGGCGCGGTAGAACAGCGACGCAAGCCGGTGGGTGAGCATGTCGGCGAAGGCGATGAAGGCGCCGTCGCGGTGGTTGCGCCAGCGGTCGCGGGCGTATTCGGTCAGGTGCAGCGGCAGCGGGCCCTGCGGGCCGAACAGCCCGAAGACCCGGTTCGACAGCCGCCAGGTGCCCGCGGGCAGCGCCGCGGGGGGGGCGTCATCGGGCGCATCGGGCGCCTCGGGCAGCGCCTCGGGGGCCGTCGCCGCGTCCGCGTCCCCGGCGGCGTCCCCGGCGGCGGGCTCGGGGGCGGGCTCGGGGGCGGGGGCGGGCGGGATCAGCGCCGCGATCGCCGAGGTCGGGAACGCCATCTCGGCCGCCTGGCCGATGCGCAGCCGGTCCTCGGAGGGGCGGCGCGCCTCGCCCAGCCGCGGCGCCTCGGCGAAGGCCGCCTCGAGCACCCGCAGGGCGTGGAAGATATGGTGCGTCTCTGGGGTCCGGGTCAGCCGCTCGAGATGCGTCAGACGATCCGGCCCAGCCCCCGGTCCGGTTCCCATCGCGCGATCTCTCCGCGTTGCTGGCTTTCGAGCACTGTCTCGGTGAAGGAATTGAGCGTGGCATGGCGGCGGAAGAACCGCGCCAGCACCGCGCCCAGCACATAGGGGCTGGTGCCCTCGAAGAAGCTTTCGTCGACGCCGAGGCGGATCTGCAGGCCCCGCACCGCGGTCGACAGCACCCCGTCCGAGATCCGCCGCACGACGGGGCGGCTGTCGACCGAAACCACCCCCTCGATCTGGCGCGCCAGCGTGCGGTCGCCCGGCGGGGCATAGACCCCGAGGATCTCGCGCAGCGCCTCGATGCCGCCGCCGCCCTCGGTGTCGGCCACCGAGAGGTAGTTGAGCGACAGGTGGCTGATCAGCCGCCACGCGGCATGGCCCTGGCCCAGCATCGGGCGCGGCCGTGTCGGCGCCACCGGGGTGTCGATCCGCGCCACCGGCCCGCCGTCGGGCATCTGGAAGATGTCGGGGCCGCCGGTGGCCAGCAGCAGCGGCAGGTCGCGGTTCGAGCACAGCGCCCGCACCGCAAGCTGGCCCACCCGCTCGGGATAGGGCGCCTCGGACGGATCGACGAGCATCACATAGACCTCGGAGCCGAGGTAGGAGGTGCGCGCGCCCCTCAGCCGCTCGCGTTCCGAGCGCGCGCGCATCCGCCGCGTCTGGGTGTAATAGGCCGGGTGGCTGTCGCCGGCGGCGGTGAAATCGTCGGCCGAATAGAACGGGCGGAAGGGCACGTCGTCCTCGCCCTCGTCGCTGATCCCGGTCACCGACAGAAGCGTGTGGATCTCGTAGTCCAAGGGCGCGGTGCGGTCGGCGACCACCTGGTGCTCGGTGCGCGCGGGGCCGATCGGCACCCGGTCGCAGCGGCGCTCGAACAGGTTGATCGCGGGGGTGGCGTGCAGGGTGAAGGCCGCGGGCTGCACCGCGCCGGCCAGCTCCGGCCGGCTTTCCGAAAGCAGCAGGTAGAGGTCGACGTCGCGGCCGGTGGCGCGGGCGACCGCGGGATTGATGCCGGCGATGTCCACGAACTGGAAGCGTTCGGGCATCGCGAAATATTCCTGCAGCAGCCGGTAGCCGTCGAAGCTTTGCGCCGGGGTCGGCAGCAGCGCCTCGTCGCGGTCGAAGCCGCGCGCCACCACCCGGCCCTGGGCCAGCCGCTCGACCCAGTCGTTGCGCCGGTCGGTCGAGCGGCCCTCGATGCCGCAGACCCGCGTCGCCAGCGCGGCGTGCAGATCCCAGCCGCGGCCGGCCGCCCCCGCGCCCCCCGGCCAGACACTCAGCGTGTCGAGCGCGAGGTCGGCCATCTTCGCCTCGCCCAGGGTGCGCAGCCGAAGCCGGATCGCGGCGCGGGCCTCGCGCACGCCGGCCGCCAGCCCGGCGGCCACCAGCGCCCCGCGCCCGTCGATGTATTCCGCCTCGGCCACCTCGATCGGCCACAGCGTCACGTCGTGGGCGGTGCGGTAGAGGCACGCGGTCTGGCCGCCCTCGGGAATGCGCGAGCGCAGCACCGTGCCGCGCGGGATCGGGTGGCCGCCGGTCATGTCGGTGGCGGTGTGGTCGGGGGTCAGCGCCGCGATCATCATCGAGGGCACCGGCGCGAGGTAATGGGGATAGACGATCTCCAGCAGATGCGCGGTCAGCGCCGGGAACTGCAGTTCCAGTTCCAGTTGCACCCGCGCCGACAGGAACGCCACCCCTTCGAGCAGGCGCTCGACATAGGGGTCGGCAACCTCGGTGCCCTCCATCCCCAGCCGCGAGGCGATCTTGGGATAGGCTTCGGCGAATTCGGCGCCCATCCCGCGCAGGTAGGCCAGTTCGCCCTCGTAATGGCGCAACAGCCGCGTATCCATCACCGCCCCCTTCCGCCGCCGCCGCCGCCGGTCGAGACGGTGGCCGAACGGTCGCCGCCACGGTCGCCGCCACGGTCGCCGCCACGGTCGGGCGCGCGGGTGCCGGGCGCGTGGGTAACCTCGCGCCCGCCCTCGGCGGCGCCGCGGCGGGTGGCGGCGGCGCGCAGCCCCGCCAGCCCCTCGCCCGGGCGGTCGAGGCGCACCTCGCCGGTGGTCACGTCGACCGCCGAGCGCAGATACAGCTCCATCGGCATCGGCTGGGCCCACATCTCGGCGCGGATGTCGAAGCTGACGATGGTCTGCGGGCCGGCCTCCTCGCCGCGGATCTCGACCCGCACGGTGCCGGCGCGCAGCCGCGGCTCGAAGCGCTCGATCGCGCGGGCGATGGCGGCGCGGATCAGCCGGGCGCGGGCGGCGGTGGAATATTCGCCCGCCACCTCCTGCACGCCGAAGTTCAGCACCGAATTGGCGGCCTCGGGAAACGCCTCTTCATCAAGCGCGGCCCCGGTCGAGAGCGTGTTCAGCAGCCACGCCAGATCGCGTTGCAGGATCTCGCGCAGCCGGCGCATGTCGATCACCCGGGAATCGCGGGTTTCCACGCGCCGGCCGGGATCGTCGTCGGTCAGCCGGTCGAGCAGGCTGGGCTGAAGCCGCTCGGCAAGGGAGAGGTCAGCCATCGTCCTCCCCCGCAGCCTCCTCCGCACCGGCGGCGGCGGCGGCCTCGGCGGCGGCCGCGGCGGCGGTGTCGAGCACCAGTTCGCGCACCTCCATCAGCGCCGTCTCGGCACTGTCGGTGGCCAGCACCCGCTGGCCGCGCCCGGCCCAGACCGCGCCCTCGTCATCCCCGCCGCCAGCCCCGGCGCCCTCCGCGCCGCCGACCGGGTGCCACGAGGTGGCGCGCGCCAGCCGCTCGGCGTCGGTGCCGGCCGCGGCGGTGCCGGCGTAGCGGGTGGGCACCAGCGCCACCACCTCCGAGCCGGTGGGCAGCGACAGCGTCGCCGGCATCCACACCGCGTCGCGCAGGTCGGCCGGGGCCTCGAAGCGCAGCGCCGCGACGGCGGCGAACGGCACCCAGAAATAGCGCCCGTTGACCACCGCCTCGAGCACCGGGCCAAGCCGCATGTCGGCGTCGGCGATCCATTCGAAGGGCACCCCGTCAAGCTGCCCCGAGGTTGCCGGCGCGGCGTCGAAGGCGCGGGCGCGCAGGTCGGCCGCGGCACCGTGGCGGCCGGCGGCATCAAGCCCGAGCGCCTCGATCAGCAGCGCCACCCATTCGGCGGGCTGGCCGAACACCAGCGGCTGCCGGGTGCCGGCAAAGACCTGCTCGCGCAGCAGCTCGCAGATGATCGCCTCGCGGTAGGTGCGGGCCATCGCCTCGGCGGCGCCGTCCATCTCGGCGGCGACCTTGAGCTGGCGCACCGCGCGTTCCCATTGCCCCTGCACCGCGAGAAGCTGGAACAGGAACACCCGCAGGCGCGGGTTGCCGGCCTCGGCGCGCACCGCCGCCTGCAGCGCGTCGAGCGCCGCGGCGGGATCGCCCGCGCGCAGTGCCGCCTCGGCCGCCGCCGTGGTGCCAGATGCCATTGCCGTCTCCCTCCCGGGGGGCCTCTCGTGCGGCCGGCGGGGATGCCCGCCGGCCACGGTTCGTTTCCTCGGGCCGGCGGCCTCAGACCGTCAGCGAGGCGGTGTTCTTGACCCGGCTCCAGCGCTTGACCTGCGGCGACAGCGCCTTGCCCTGCTTGTCCTGCGGGTAGTAGCTGATCTCGATCGCGCCGTACTGGAAGATCACCGTTTCCTCGCAGACGTCGTCGCCGTCCGAGCCCGACCACGAGATGTCCTGCACCATCACCAGGCGGAACTCGAACTTCATGAAGGTGGTGCCGGACTTGCCTTCCTTCACCGCCCCGCCCGACCGGCGCAGCTCGATGAACATGTCATCGAAATGCTCGCCCGTGACCAGCGCGTGAAACAGCCCGGTCGAGGCGGTGTCGGTCTTCTTGGTGATGGTGAATTCCTTGAACGTCGCCTTGCCCGCGGCGCCGCCGCCGGTGATCGAGCCGATGTTGATGTTGTTCTCGGCCCCGAGTTCGAACGAGATGATCTCGAACGCGCCCAGTTTCGACATGTCGTCGTCCTGGGTCTCGCCGGTGATGCTGGCCTTGTGGGACTTGGAATAGACAAATGCGTCAAAAGACATGACATGTCTCCCTTTGTGTCATGTTCCCGGGGCGTGCTGCCCGGGGGTTGGAATATGGCCCCGGCGGGGCCGGACGAATGCATGCCCGCGCGCCCGGACCGGGGCGCGCGGGCCGAGGATGCCTCAGCCCTTCTCGGAGGGCAGTTTCGACACCAGGCGCAGCGACACCGACAGCCCTTCGAGCTGGTAGTGCGGGCGCAGGAAGAACTTGGAGGTGTAGTAGCCGGGGTTGCCCTCGACCTCTTCCACGACCACTTCCGCCGCGGCCAGCGGACGCTTGGCCTTCTCTTCCTCGGCCGAGGTGTCGGCGGCGAAATCGACGTACTGGTTGATCCATTCCTGAAGCCAGGACTGCATCGCGTCGCGGCTCTTGTACGAGCCGACCTTGTCGCGGACGATGCATTTCAGGTAATGCGCGAAGCGGCAGGTCGCGAACAGATACGGCAGCCTGGCCGCGAGGTTGGCGTTGGCGGTGGCGTCCGGGTCGTCGTATTCGGCCGGCTTGTGCAGCGATTGCGCGCCGATGAACACCGCCGTGTCCGAGTTCTTGCGGTGGATCAGCGGCATCATCCCGTTCCTGGCCAGCTCCGCCTCGCGCCGGTCCGAGATCGCGATCTCGGTCGGGCATTTCTGGTCGACCCCGCCGTCGTCGGTGGGGAAGGTGTGGCTGGGCAGCCCTTCCAGCGCGCCGCCCGATTCGACGCCGCGGATGCGCGAGCACCAGCCATAGGTCTTGAACGAGCGGTTGATGTTCACCGCCATGCCGTAGGCGGCGTTGACCCACGAATACTTGGCCGAATCCGCGCCCTCGGTATCCTCCTCGAAGGCGAATTGCTCGACCGGGGCGGTCTTGGAGCCATAGGGCATCCGCCCGAGGAAGCGCGGCATCGCGAGGGCGACGTATTTCGCGTCCTCGCTTTCGCGCAAGCTGCGCCAGGCGGCGTATTCCGGGGTCTGGAAGATCTTGGTCAGATCCCGCGGGTTGGCCAGTTCCGACCACGAATCCATCTGGAACAGCGTCGGCTTGGCGCCGGTGATCAGCGGCGCGTGCGCCGCGGCGGCGATCTTCGACATCTCGCCCAGCAGTTCCACGTCGGGCGGGCTGTGGTCGAAGTGGTAATCGGCCACCAGCGCGCCGTAGGGCTCGCCGCCGAACTGGCCGAATTCCTCCTCGTAGATCTTCTTGAACACCGGCGACTGGTCCCACGCGGTTCCCTTGAACTTGCGCAGGGTCTTGGCCATGTCCTTCTTCGAGACGTTGAAGACGCGGATCTTCAGCATCTCGTCGGTCTCGGTGTTGTTGACGAGGTAGTGCAGCCCCCGCCACGCGCTTTCAAGCTGCTGCAGGTCGGGGTGGTGCAGGATCAGGTTGACCTGCTCGGTCAGCTTGGCGTCGAGCGCCGCGACGATCCCCTCGATCGTGCGCAGCGCGTCGTCCGAGATCAGCGCGGTGTTCTCCAGCGCCTGCTGCGCCAGCGTCTTGACCGCCTCCTCGACGGCGGTGCGCGCCTGGTCGGACTTGGGGCGGAACTCCTTTTGCAGAAGCGCGGCGAACTCGTTGCCGGATTCGGCGGTCTCGGTGGCGCCGGCGGCGGCGTGCGGATCGGTCTGTGCGTCGGCCATGGCTCTTCCTCAGCTTTCGGTCGCGGCGTCGTCGGCGTCGTCGGCCGCGGCGGGCGTGGCGGCCAGCGCCGACAGCAGCGCCGGATCCTGGATGATCTGGGCGATCAGGTTCTCGGCCCCGGTCTTGCCGTCCATGTAGGTCATCAGGTTCGACAATTGCGTGCGCGCCTCGAGCAGCTTGCGCAGCGGCTCGACCTTGCGCGCGATCGCGGCGGGGGAGAAATCGTCCATGCTCTCGAAGGTGATGTCGACCGCGAGGTTGCCCTCGCCGGTCAGCGTGTTGGGCACCGAGAAGGCGGCCCGCGGCTTCATCGACTTCATCCGGTCGTCGAAGTTGTCGACGTCGATCTCGAGGAACTTGCGGTCGGCCACCGCCGGCAGCGGATCCTCGGGCTTGCCGGAAAGATCGGCCATCACCCCCATCACGAAGGGAAGCTGCACCTTCTTCTCGGCGCCGTAAAGCTCGACGTCGTATTCGATCTGCACCCGCGGGGCGCGGTTGCGGGCAATGAATTTCTGCGAACTGCCGGCCATGCCGTTCTTGCTCCCTGTTGCGGGCCGGTCGCTGCCGGCCTCCCTCGTGCGTCGCCCCGCCGCCGGGGCGACGGGATCAGTAGCTTTCCTCCTCCTCGGCAAGGCCGCCGACGAGGTTGACGTTCTCGACCCCAGAAGGGGCCATGTCCTTTATGATATCAAGGAAATTCGCGCCGACCAGCCGGCGTGCCCGGGCCAGCAGCAGCGGCACCGGGCTCGAGGGTTCGGCGCGTTCGTAATAGGCGGTGATGCGGTCGATCGCCGCGAGCACGTCGTTGGGCCCGGTGATCGAACCCGGTGCGCCGCCGCCGGCCCGCGCCGGCCCCGCGCCGCCGCCGGCCGGGGCATCCGCCGCGCCCCCGTCCGCGCCCCCGTCCGCGTCGCCGTCGCCGGCCGTGCCGTCGTCGCCGGTGGCCTCGGCCAGCCGGCGCACCACCTGGCGCAGCATCTTCACCAGCGGGTCGAGCTCGGGGCCCTGCCCCGGGGTGCGCTCGGAAAAGAGCGCGTCCACCGCCTCGACATCGGCCAGCGCGGCGCGCGCCGCGGCCAGCCGTTCGGCCAGCACCGCGTCGTCGCTGTCCTGGAACGCGGCCGAGACCGCGGCGGCGTCGGGCACCGTCTCCATGTCGGGCGGCGGCGGCATCTCGCCCTCGGCGACCGCGATGTCGCGCAAGCTGAGCCGCCCGAAGGCGCGGCTTTCGCTCAGCGGCGCCAGCCGCAGCCCGCGCAGGATGGTGTCGGGATCGGCGAGTGCCAGCACCGCGTTGACGCGCATCGTCGGGTCGTTGTCGTCCTCGGCGTCGAGTTCGGGGTGGCAGGTGTCCCAGTGCCGCTCGAGGCAGCCGCGGATATAGGCGACGGCCTCGGCGAATCCCGCCAGCCCGTTCGTCCGCAGCTCGGCATGGGCGAGGAACACCGCCGCGCGCAGGTCGTGGCTCTGGTCGAGCACCGCCAGCGCATGTTCGCGGATCTCGCGGTAGTCGGGCTCTTCGGCGGCGATCACGGTATCGCCGATCTGGCGCTCCTCGCCGGGCATCGCGGCGAGTTCCATCGAGGTGAAGACGGGATCGTATTCGAGGTTCTCGCCGCTCGGGCCGGCATCGCCGGAACGGGGCTCGAGCAGGGCGGCAAGATCCATGGTGGCAATTCCCCGGAGCGGGCGGGCGTGAAAATGGGCGCCCGGCACGAAACACCTGACGCGACGGCAGGCTAACGCCGGAGGGCCACGGCGATCAATGGCGTAAATCCATACCTTGAATCATATCTTTCGATTCCCTTGCCGCCCCCTCCCCGGCCACCCCGGCCGGCCGTGCCCCCCCACCGTGCCCCCCCCACCGTGCCTCCCCGGCCACCCCGGCCGGCCCGGGCACGGGTGCGGCGGCAGAGGCGGTTGACCGCGCCCGGCCCGCCGCTATCCTGCCGGCGCTGCTTGCCTCCTGTCACCGCGGCCCGGGTTCCGGGGCGCCCCGTCGGATATACCCCGAATGCCCGCCAAGGTTTCGCCCCGTCCCGCTTCGGCAACGGCCCCCACCCCCCGCAGCTTCACCCGCCGCGGCGCGGGGGTGGTGCTGGTGGCGGCGCTGGCGGGCTGCACCCTGCCGCGCGGCGCGGCGCTGCGCTCCGAGGTGCTGGCGGGCGCGGGCGCGCCGGCGCCGGCGGGCTTCGCGGTGCACCGGGTCGGGCGCGCCTTCCTGCCGGAACTGGCAAGCTGGCCCGCCACCGGCGCCGCGCCGGCGCACGACTGGATCGCCCACCGCCCCGGCCCCGCCAGCGCCACCATCGCCGCCGGCGACCGGCTGTCGCTGGTGGTGTGGGATCCGGAAGAGAACTCGCTGCTGTCGGCGCCGGGCCAGAAGATGGTCGACCTGCGCGCCGCCCAGGTCTCGCCCGAGGGGACCATCTTCGCCCCCTACCTTGGCGAGATCGCGGTCGCCGGCCGCAGCCCGGAGGCCGCGCGCGCCCATATCCAGACCTATTTCGAGCAGATCGTGCCCTCGGCCCAGGTCCAGCTCGAACATCAGCCGGGGCGCGGCAACAGCGTCGATCTGGTCGGCGGCGTGGCCAGCCCCGGCAGCGTGCCGCTGACCGACGGCCGGCTGACGGTGCTCGGGCTTCTCGCCCAGGGCGGCGGGGTGCGGGCGAACATCGCCAACCCGCAGTTGCGGCTGATCCGCGGCGGGCGGGTGTGGCGCACCTCGCTCGACCGGCTGGCCGAGGATCCGTCGCTCGACACCACGCTGCGCGGCGGCGACAAGCTCATCGTCGAGGAGGACACGCGCCGCTTCCTCGCCCTCGGCGCCACCGGGCGCGAGACCGAGGTCGCGTTCCCGCGCGACCGGCTGTCGGCGCTCGAGGCGGTGTCGCTGTCGGGCGGGGTGAACGACTCCCGCGCCAACCTCAAGGGGCTGCTGGTGCTGCGCGAATACCCGCCCGAGGCGGTGGTCTCGCCCGACCCGGAGGGCCGGCCGCAGGGCGGGCCGACGGCGCCGCGCACCGTCTTCGTGCTCGACCTGACCAACGCCGACGGGCTGTTCAGCGCCGGCCGCTTCGCGATCCACGACGGCGACGTGATCCTGGCCACCGAATCGGCGGTCTCGAACGTGCGCACCGTGTTCGGGCTGATCGGCAACGTCTTCGGCATCACCAACCAGATCAGCAACGACTGACCGCGGATCGGGGTGGACCAAGGCTTTTTCAAAAAGCCTTGCAAAACTCTTTGCAAGAGTTTTGGCCGCCGCCGGCCCCGGCGCTCAGCCCTCCTGCCGGGCCCGCGCGTGGGCGACCTCGATCGGGGTCGGGCGGCCCTGCATGTTGGCGGTGTGGTGCTCGATCGCCCGCTCGAGCCGCTCGTAGTAGAACAGCCGCCCGTTCTCGAGCACCGCGCCGGCCTGGCACAGGTCGCGGATCATCGCCACCGAATGCGACACCACGATGCCGCCGCTCGCGCGCATCCGCTCCTTGAACACCGCCGCGCTTTTCGCGCGGAAGGCGTCGTCGCCGACGCTCGTGACCTCGTCCACCAGATAGGTGTCGAAGCGGATCCCCATCGACACCCCGAACGCCAGCCGCGAGCGCATGCCCGAGGAATAGGTCCGGAACGGCAGGTGGAAATGCTTGCCGAGCTCGGCGAAATCCTCGGCGAAGGCGATCAGCTCGTCGCTGTCGACGCCATAGACCCGGGCCAGGAAGCGGGCGTTCTGCGCCCCGGTCAGCTCGGGGTGGAACGAGCCCGAGAAACCCACCGGCCACGAGATCGTGCCGTCCGAGGCGATCGTGCCGCTGTCGGGGTCCATGGTGCCGGCGATCATCCGCAGCAGCGACGACTTGCCGGCGCCGTTGCGCCCCAGAAGCCCGATCGAGACGCCCGAGGGGAAGGTCGCGGTGATGTCGCGCGCCACCACCTTGTGCACCCCGTTGACGACATAGGTCTTGTTCAGCCGTTCGAGCCGGATCATCGCCGCGTGCCCTTCCGCCGCCGCCGGGGGCCACCCTCAACGCCGGCCTCAACGCCGCCCTCAACGCCGGTCGCGGATCGCATACCACACCAGCACCGAGATCGCCCAGCCGAGCGCCGCGAACAGCGCCACCAGCCCGACGATCAGGCCGCGGCGGGGATAGAGCGCCTCTTCCGCCACCTCGGGGGTGATGTAGGCGGCAAGATAGCGGCTTTTCCGCCGCGCCTCGGCCACCGCCGCGTCATAGCCGGCAAGCGCCCCGGTATAGGCGCGCTCGGCGAATTCGAGATCGACCGCGAGGCGCTCGAACTCGGCCAGGATGGTGGCGTAATCCTCGCCCGCGGCGGCGCCGCCGCCAAGGCCGAAGCGGGCGCGCTCCTCGTCGATGCGGGCGCGGATGACCTCGATCCGCCGCTCGGCCTGGACCACCCGGGGGTCGCTGTCGCGGGCACTGTCGCGCAACAGGTCGAGTTCGATCAGCGCCGCGGCCAATTGTTGCTGGAGCGTCGACAGAAGCCCCATCTGGCCCTGGATATCGGCCGAAGGGTCGACGATCTGGGTGCGCGAGCGGAAGGCGGTCATCGCCTGGCGGGCGTCCTTCAGCCGCTCGACGGCGATGTCGAGTTCCTCGCTGGCGTAGCGGGTGGCGTCCTCGCGGGCGATCGCGGACAAGTCGTTGATGGTTTCCGAGGCTTCCTCGAGCACCGCCGCGGCCACCGCCTGCGCCGCCTCGGGCGCGAAGGCGTGGGCGCGCACCTCGATCAGCCCGGTGCCGCCGTCGTAGAACACCCGCACCATCCGCCGCCAGTAGTCGACCAGATCCTCGCGGCTGCCCTCGGGATCGAAGGCGAACAGGGGATCGCGCGGCCACGCCGCCGCGTAGAGCGCGCGCAGGTCGAGGCGCGCGTCGATGCGCGAGACCATGCCGGGGCTGCGGATGAACTCGTAGAGGATGTCGGTATCCGACGACGACGACGAGCCCGACAGCGACGAGGTGATGCCGCCCAGAAGCTCGATCGTGGGGTTGGCGTTCTGGGCGCGCACCGCGAAGCCCACGGTCGAGACGTATTGATCGGCGGCACGGGTATGGAGGTAGGCCGCCGCCAGCGCCGCCGGCAGCAGCACCACCACGAAGAACGAGGCCAGCACCGCGCGGTGGCGGCGGCGCAGCCGCGCCGGGCCGGCCACCGGCGCCACCTTCGGCGCGGCGCGCGCGGCGGCGGGCGGCACCGGGGCCACCGGCTGTGGCGACGCGGCAGCGGGCGACGCGGCGGCGGGGCGGGGAAGCTGGGTCACGGCTGGGTCACGGGGCAGGTCACGGCTGGGTCACGGCTGGGTCACGTGGGGGGGGGAACTCGGGTCAGGGCGACGGCGGGAAACGGGGCGGCGGCGGGGCGCGGGCAGAGCCGGCGGGTTTGCCTGCCGCCGCCCGTTCCTACATAAGATGGCCAGACGAATCCAGTGGGATGGGCGATCCCGCCCATCCCGCGCCCGTGTTTTCCGCGCACGCCCCCGGTTTTCCGCGCGCGCCCCCCGAGGCCCCATGTCCGACACCGCCCCGCCCGCCCCCCCCGCCCCGCCGCAGGCGCCCCGCCTCGCCCCGGCGCAGCGCCCGCGCCGCTTCGCCACCGCGCGCACCGTGGTGGCGCTGATGCTGCGCGAGATGTCGACCACCTACGGCCGCTCGCCCGGCGGCTATGCCTGGGCGGTGCTCGACCCGGTGGGCGGCATCGTGGTGCTGACGGTGGTGTTCTCGCTGGTCGTGCGGGCGCCGGCGCTGGGGTCGAACTTTCCGCTGTTCTACGCCACCGGCTTCCTGCCGTTCATGGCCTACAACGGGCTGGCCACCAAGATCCTGCAGTCGATCGCCTTCTCGCGGCCGCTGCTGGCCTATCCCGGGGTCACCTGGCTCGACGCCGTGCTGGCGCGCTTCGCGCTCAACCTGCTCACCGATGTCGCCGTCTTCGTGGTGATCATGGGCGGCATCCTGACCCTCTACGACACCGGCGCGGTGCTGGACTTTCCCGCCATCCTCAACGCCTTCGCGATGGTCGCGGCGCTGGGGCTGGGGGTGGGCACGCTCAACTGCCTGCTGGTGTCGCTGTTCCCGGTCTGGGGCAACGTCTGGAATATTCTCACCCGGCCGATGTTCCTGATCTCGGGGGTCTTCTTTCTCTACGACGCCATGCCGGCGCTGGCGCGCGACCTGCTGTGGTGGAACCCGCTGATCCACGTGGTGGGCGAGATGCGCAGCGGCTTCTACGGCACCTACGATCCCGTCTACGTCAGCCCGCTCTATGTCTACGTGGTGGCGCTGACGTGCTTCGTGCTGGGGCTGGTGTTCCTCGGGCGCTGGCACCGCGAGATCCTCAACAACCGCTGAGGCCCGCGCCACGGTTGCCCCGCCGGCCACCGCTTGCTAAGGCCGGCTGCGACGAGGCACGGGGCCGGAGCGGCATGGCAGGCAAATCGATGCGACGGATCGCCCTGCTGGCGCGGCTTGCCCTGCCGCGCGGGGCGGAGCGGTTCTACCTGCGCCGGATGCGCGCCTCGGGGCTGTTCGACGCCGCCTTCTACCGCGCCGAGAACCCCGACCTGCACCCGCTGTTCCGCCGCCGCCCCGACCTGCACTACATCATCGCCGGCGAGGCCGAGGGGCGGCAGCCGCGCGCCGATTTCGTGCCCTCCGACTACCTGCGCCTCAACCCCGACCTCGGCGAATGGGCGGCGCGGCCGTTCCTGCACTACGTCCTGCACGGCCACGACGAGCATCGCCGCACCCGCGACATCCCGGCCCCGGCCTCGGGGCTGACCTGCGCGCTGCCGGTGCTGCGCCGCGAGGGGGGCCGCGAGGGGGAGCACGGGGGGGGCCTCGGGGGGAGGGCGCAGGCCGAGGTGGCGGTGGTGCTCCACCTGCATTACCGCGACCTGTGGGACGAGTTCGCCGAGGCGCTGGCCGTCGCCGCGCTCGAGGTCGATCTGTTCGTCACCCTCTCCCACCGCCGCGGCGACCTGCCCGACGACCCGCCGCCACCGCCCGACCGCGCCGATGCCGGCGATGCCGACCCCGACGAGGCCCCCGCCGCCGAGACCCTCGCCGCGCAGATCCGCGCAAGCGTGCCCGGCGCGCGGGTGATCGTGATGCCCAACCACGGCCGCGACGTGTTCCCCTTCGTGCACCTGGTCAATTCCGGCCTGCTCGACGGCTACCGCGCGGTGTGCAAGCTGCACACCAAGCGCTCGCCCCACCGCCGCGACGGCGACGCCTGGCGCCGCCACCTCGTCGCCGGGGTGCTGCCCGGGGCGGGCACCGCGGCGGCGCTGGAACGCTTCCTCGCCGATCCCGAGGCCGGGCTGTGGGTGGCCGACGGCCAGCATTATACCGATCCCCGCTGGTGGGGCTCGAACCGCGAGGGGGTGGCGCGGCTGTGCCGGCGGGTGGGCGTGCTGCCCGACCAGGGCGCGCTGTCGTTCCCGGCCGGCTCGATCTACTGGCTCAAGCCCGCGATGATCACCCTGATCCGCGGCCTGCGCCTCAGGATCGAGGATTTCGAGCCCGAGGCCGGCCAGCTCGACGGCACCACCGCGCATGCGTTCGAGCGCGCGCTGGGTTATCTCGCCGCCGCCGCCGGGCTGGCGATCCGCCAGAGTGCCGAGGTGGCGGCCGCGCCGCTGCCCGCCGCCCCCGCCCTTGCCGCCCCCGCCCCGAACCCGGCCGCCCCGGCGCTGCCCGCGCTGGTCTCGGCGTTCTACCTGCCGCAGTTCCACCGCTGCCCCGAGAACGATGCGTGGTGGGGGCGGGGCTTCACCGAATGGACCGCCGCGGCCCGCGCGCGCCCGGTTCTCGACGGCCACGACCAGCCGGCGCTGCCCGACGAGCTCGGCTTCTACGACCTCGCGCGGCCCGAGGCGATGGCCGAGCAGGCCGCACTGGCCGCCGAGCACGGCATCGACGCGTTCTGCGTCTATCACTACTGGTTCGGCGGCAAGCGGCTGCTGGAGCGGCCGATGGAAAACCTGCTGGCGCGCCCCGACATCGCCTTTCCGTTCTACCTGTGCTGGGCCAACGAAAGCTGGCGGCGCAACTGGGACGGGCTTTCGGGCGAGGTGCTGGCCGGGCAGGATTATGCCCCCGGCTTCGAGGCGGCGCTGGCCGCCGACCTTGCCCGCTTCATGCAAGATCCGCGCTACCTGCGCCCCGACGGGGTGCGCCCGCGGCTGGTGATCTACCGCCCCGAGGATCTGCCCGAACCGGCCGCCAACCTCGCCCGCCTGCGCGCCGCCTTCCGCGACCTCGGCGTGGGCGAGATCGAGCTTGGCGCGGTCCGCTTCCACATCGCGGGCGAGAACCCGGTGCCCGAAGGGGCGGTCGACTTCTGGGTCGAGATGCCGCCGCACGGGCTGGTGGGCGAGCACGATTACCTGTTCGGCGGCCGCGACGGCAACCGCCTGGGGTTCGAGCCGCGCCCGGGCTTTCGCGGCCTGATCTACGATTACGCGCGGGTGGTGGCCAACAGCCTGTCGCCCGCCCATGCCGCAAGCCTGCCGGCGAACACCATCGCCGGGGTGATGCCGTCGTGGGACAATACCGCGCGCCGCGGGCTGGCCGCGCATCTCGCCTACGGCGCCCATCCGGCGGCGTTCTCGGGCTGGCTGCACGGGCTGCGCGCCTCGGGGCGGCTGGCGGCCTCCTACCGCGGCGAGGTGATGGTCAACGCCTGGAACGAATGGGCCGAGCGCGCGGTGCTCGAACCCTGCACCACCTGGGGGCGGGCCTGGCTCGAGGTGCTGCGCGACTGGCGCGCGGGCGTGCCGGCGCCGGCCTCCGGCGGGATTGTTCCGGCGCCCGCCTCCGGCGGGACGATGGCGCGCCCCGACGCGCCCGCTTCAGACGCGCCCGCTGCCGAGGTGCCCGCCGCCGCCCCGCCCGAGGCCGCCCCGGCCGCCACGGGCTGAGGCGATGGCCGCCCCCTCCCCCTCGTTCCCCCGCCCGGTTCCGGGTTCGCGCGCGGTGCTGCACATCGGGCTGCACAAGACCGCCACCACCCATGTCCAGAACACCTTCGACGCCAGCCGCCGCCACCTCGCCCGCCACGGCGCGGTCTACCCCGCGCTCGGGCCCGGCACCGGCCAGCACGCGCTGCTCGCGCCGTGGGTGGCACTTGCCCCCGGCCTGATCGCCCGGACCCCGGCCGAAACCCTGTGGGCGGGGCTCGCCAGGCACGCCGTCCCCGGCCGCACGCTGCTGCTGTCGAGCGAGGAGTTTTCGCGCATCGCCCCCCGCCCGGTGCCGCTGGCCGAGGTGCGCGCGCATCTGGCCGCGTTCGAGCGGGTCGAGGTGGTGTGCGTGCTGCGCGACCAGGTGGCGCTGCTGCAATCGGTGTGGTGCGAGGTCGCCCGCCAGGGCCGCGCCGGCCACCCGTTCCGGCTGCTGGCCGACACGCTGCGCTCCGGCGTCGCCTTCGGGGTGGCGATCAACCTCCGCCCGCTGTGGCTGCGGCTGCGGCAGGCGTTCCCGGCCGACGCGATCCGCTTTCTCGACCACGCCGCCGCCGCCCGCGCCCCCGGCGGGGTGGCCGGCGCGGTGCTGGCGGCGGCCGGCTTTCCCGGCGCGGTGGCCGGGCTGAAGGCGCTGCCGCGCGCCAATGTCTCGCCCGATCCGCTGGCGCTGTGGATCGCCCGCGCCGGGCGCCCGCCGCGCGAGGTGGTGCCGCCCGCCGCCATCGCCGCGGCGCAGGCCGCGCTCGACGCCCGCTTCGGGCCCGGCCGGCCGCAAAGCCTGTGGACGCGGGCCGAACGCGCCACACTGGCCACCCAGATGGCAACGCGCAACGCCGCCTTCCTCGAGGCGGCGGCGGCCGAGGGCGTGACGGTGACGCTGAGCCCCCCGTCCGCGCCGCGCGACGACACGCTCTGGCGTGACGACCTCGGCGATCTCGACCCCGCCCCGCTGCCCGCCGGCGCCGTGCCGAACCGGGGCTGAGGCGATGGCCGCCCCGCCCTTCCCCGCCCCGCCCCGCCCGGTTCCCGGCAGCCGCGCGGTGGTCCACATCGGGCTGCACAAGACCGCGACGACGCTGATCCAGGCCACGCTGGCCGCCAACCGCGCCGCCCTCGCCGCGCACGGCGTCGATTACCCGCGGGCCGGGCCCGGCCCCGCCCACCACGCCCTGCTGGCCCTGTGGCACGAGATGCCGCCCGGCTCCCGGCCGGACGGCGACCCGCGCGCGCTGTGGGCCGGGCTGGCCGCCCTTGCCGCCCCCGGCCGCACCCTGCTGCTGTCGTCCGAGGTCTTCGCCCGCGCCGCGCCGCCGCGCGCCGACCTCGGGCAGATGCGCGCGCTGCTGGCCGCCTACGCCGAGATCCGCCTGGTCTGCGTGCTGCGCGCGCCGATCGCGCATATCCAGTCGCTGGTGCTCGAAGTGGCGCGGCAGGCCCCGCTCGATCTTGCCCGCGCGATCCGGATGGCGCTGGCCGAGGGCCGGGCCGAGGGGGTGGCGGTCGACCGGATGCGGCTGCACGCCCGCCTGCGGGCCGATTTCGCGGCCCACGAGATCGTCTATCTCGACCATGCCGGCTTTCAGCGCACCGCCACCGGCCCGGCGGCGGCGGTGCTGGCCGCGGCCGGGGCGCCGGCGGCGGCGGGCGAGGGCCTGGCCCCGCCGCCGGCGCGGGCGGCGCACCCCTCGTGGCCGCCGCTGCCGACGTGGCTGGTGCACGAGGTGCTCGGCCCCGGCGCGCTGCACGATCCCGCCCGCGCCGCGCCGGCTCGGGCCGCGGCGCAGGCGCTGCTCGACGCCCGCTTCGGCGCCGGGCGGGCGAGCACGCTGTTCACCCGCGCCGAATGGCGCACGCTGGCGGCGCATTTCGCGCCGATCGAGGCCGCCTTTGCCGCCGCCCGCGCGGCCGAGGGCCGGCCCGCGCCCGCCGCCGGCCCGCCCGCACCCCCCGACCCCGACAGCCCCGCCGGCCGCGCCTGCGTCTGGCGCGACGACCTCGACCAAGGCTTTCTCGCCGCCGCCGCCGCCGCCCTGCCCGGCTGACCCCATCCCGCCCCCGCGAAGGACACCATGGCCCGCGCGATCCTGCACATCGGCACCCACAAGACCGGCACCACGCTGATCCAGAACACGCTTGCCGCCAACCGCGCGGCGCTGGAGCGCGCCGGGCTGATCTATCCCGCGGTCGGGGTCCATTCCGGCCACCACGCGCTGCTCACCCGCTGGCTCGATCTTGCGCCGCATTACCACGCGCCGGCGGACCCGGCCGAATTGTGGCAGGGCCTCGCCCGCCACGCGCACGGCGACGGGGTGCTGCTGCTGTCGAGCGAGGAATTCTCGCGCGCCGCCCGCAAGCGGGTGGACCTGGCCGAGGTGCGCGCCTTCCTCGCCGGGTTCGAGCGGGTGGAGGTGGTGTGCTTCCTGCGCGACCAGCCGTCCTACCTGCAATCGATCTACCTCGAGGTGCTGAAGCTGCGCACCCCGACGCCGTTCCCGGCGCTGCTGAGGCGGGTGCTCGACGAGGGGCTCGCGGCCGGGGTGCATCTCGACTACGGCGCGCTCCACGACCAGTTCCTGGCCGCCTTCGCCCCCGACGAGATCACCTTCGTCGACCTCGCCACCGCGCGCGCCGGGCCGGGCGGGGTGCTGGGGGCGCTGCTGGCGCGCACCGGGCTGGCGATCGACCCAGGCCGGCTGGTGCCGGTGCCCGAGGACCAGGCCAATGTCTCGCCCGAGCCGCTGGCGGCGTGGATGGCCGGGGTGGTCGCCGCCCCGGCGCCGCCGTCGCCGGGGCTGATCGCGGCCGCGCGCGACGCGCTGGCGGCCGAGTTCGCCGGGACCGCGGCGGCGGAGGGCGGCCGGCTGGCGAGCACGCTTTTCACCCGCGCCGAGCGGCGCCGCCTGGTGGCCCATGTCGCGCCGCGCAACGCCGCCTTCGAGGCGCGGGTGCGCGCGGTCCAGCCCGGTTTCGCGTTGAGCCCGCCGCCCGAGTGGCCGGCGGGCCCGGCGGCGGGCCCGGCGGCGGGAATGATCTGGCGCGACGATCTCGGCGCCGGCGCCTGGGCGCGGCTGGCGCGCAGCGTGTGGCAGGCCGGGGGCGGCGGGTAGGATCGGCGATATCGCCGATCCTACGGGCGGGCCGCGCCGCCCGCGCCCTCCGCCGCGCCGGTCTCGCCCTCGTTGGCCAGCAGCGCCCGGGCGCGGGCGCGGGCGGCGGTGCCGAGCGCCGCCAGAAGCGCGCGGTCGTCGGCCAGCGCCGCCACCGCCGCCGCCGCCGCCGCGATGTCGTCGGCCGGCACCACGATGCCGCCGGCCCCGGCGCCCCGCCCGATCAGCGCCGGCGGGTGGCCGCGGTCCCACGCGATCACCGGCCGGCCCGCCGCCATCGCCTCGAGCACGGTGCGCCCGAAGCTTTCGGGCACCCGCGACAGGCTGAGCACCACGTCGATGCCGGCCAGCGCCTCGGCCGGCCCCGCGGCATAGCCCGGGGTCTCGACAATCGCCGGCAGGGGGCCGAGCGCGGCGAGATCGGCACTCGCGGGGCCGACCAGGCGCAGCCGCACCGCGCCCTTGCGGCCGGCCAGCGCCCGCGCCGCCGCCTGCGCCACCGCCACCGCCTCGGCGATCCCCTTCTTGGCGATGTTGGACGAGATCATCCCCAGGCACAGCCCCGCCCCCGGCCCCGAGACCGGCGCCGCCGGCAGCAAGAACAGGGCCGGATCCACCCGGTTGCCCACCACCTCGACCCGCCCCGGCGCGTCGAGCCAGGCGGCGACGGCGGCGGAATTGGCCACGAAGCGGTCGGCCTCGGCCAGCAGCGCGGCGCGGATCGTCGCGGCGGCCTCGGGCGGGGGCGGCGCCGGATCGCCGGGCGCGCCGAGGATCGCGGCGCGGATCGTGGCATCGGCCCCGGGCATCTCGCGCAGGTGCACCACCACCGGCACGCCGGCGGCGCGCCCGGCCAGCCGCGGCGCCTGCAGCACCACGGTGTTGGCGTGAACCTCGGTGGCGCGATGGGTGGCGATCAGCCCCTCCAGCGCCGCCAGCGTGGCGCGGTGGGGCGGCCGGTCGACATGCCACCACGGCAGCGGCATCACCGCCACCGCCGCCGCCCGCGCCCGCAGCGCGTCCAGATAGGCCGGGTTGTCGCCGCGCGGGATCGCCACCACCGGCACCTTGCCCGCCGCCACCAGCCGCGCGAGCATGTCGAGCAGGCTGCGCTCGGCGCCGTAAAGCTCGGGGCCGGCCAGGTGGCCGCACACCAGCACCCGCGCGCCCCCCGCCCCGTTCTCTGCCTCGGCCAGCGCGCCGGGCAGTTGCGGCAGCGCCGCGCGCCCGGCCAGGCGGCCGGCGGTCTCGTAATGGACCAGCGGGTTGGCGAAGCCCGGCGCGCCGGCGGCGCGGTAGCCGGTGGTCGAGAACGCCGGCCCCGGGTCGCGCCCCTGCGCCGCGCCCGAGCGGACGTAGTGCAGCGCCGGGTCGATGCCGTCGGCGCGCACGTCGGAATTGTGGGCCAGGTACCAGCGGGCATCGAACAGCGGCGAGCGGCGGACGAGGTCGTCGGCGTGCAGCGGCGCCTCGGGATCGCCCACGCCCAGCACCGGCGGCGCCGCGAAGGGCCGGCGCGCCGGCCGCTCGGGCAGGTGCAGCGCCGCGGCGCGGGCGGCGTCGCGCGCGGTGCCGCCGCGGCCCTGCCCGGCCGCGGACAAGCCCGCCATCGCCAGCGTCCGGGCGTGCCAGCGCTGCGCCGCGGTCTCGTAGTCGCGCCGCGGGCCGAAGACGCGGGTGCGGATATGGGTCGTCGCCGCCCGGGTCAGGGTTTCCGGACCGCTGCGAACGAACGACAGCGGCAGGCCCGGGCGCACATCGGCCAGCGCATCGGGGCCGAAGGCGGCGACCAGCCGTTCGAGATATTCGCTGTCGCCCCCGGCGCGCACCCGGTCCCAGAAGCCCAGCCGCGCCCGCACCCCGGCGCGCAGCATCAGCGACGAGAGGTTGCGGTGCACCCAGCCCTCCGCGGGCTCCATCCGCCAACGTATCGGCACACCGTCCGGGCTCAGCCGCACCAGATGCGAGACGGTGGCCGCCAGCGCCGGATCCTCCAGCAGCGGGCGCACCTGCTCGGCGATCCGCGCGGGGTGCGACCAGTCGTCGGCGTCGTGCACGGTCAGATACGCGCCGCGGGCCGCGGCCATGCCGGCATTGCGCGCCGCGTAGGCCCCCTGCCCCGGCCCGGCCAGCACCCGGATGCGGCGGTCGCGCCGGGCCCAGGCGCGGGCCACCGCCCGGGTGGCATCGGTCGAGCCGTCGTCGACGACCAGGATCTCGAGCGCCCGCCAGCTTTGCGCGACCAGCCCGGCCAGCGCGGTGGGCAGGGTTGCGGCGGCGTCCTTCGCGGGCACGATCACGCTGACCAGCGGCGCGGCGCGGCGATCGCCCGGCCCCGCCCCCACCAGCCGGTCGCGCAGCCGGTCCCGCGCGCGGGCCAGGTGCCAGCGCGCGCCCGGCGGCGCATGGGGCGCGGCGAGCCGGTCCAGGAGCGGGCCGTCGGCCCCGTGCAGCGCCGGCGGCGCCAGCCCCGCGCGGGCATAGACCGGGGCCAGGGGGGCCAGCAGCGCGACGGCCGGGTCTGCCCCCGCCGCCCGGGCCAGAAGCCCTCGGGCGAGGGCCGTGTCCGCGGTCTCGCCGCGCCGGGCGAGGCAGCGCAGCAGCGCCGCCGCCGTCCTCGGCGGTGCCCCCGTGCGCGCCAGGATCGCCACCGCCAGCAGCCCCACCCCCGGCCCGCGCTGATACCCGCGCGCCGCCCGGTCGGGCAGGAGCCGGTCGAGCGCGGCGCGCGCTGCCGGCCAGTCGCCCTCCGCCGCGTGCCACACCATCAGCGCCCAGAGCGCCCGCCCCCGCTCGCGCGCGTCCGCGTCGCCGGCCAGCCGCGCCAGGTTGCCCCGCGCGCCGACGTCGAGCCCGGCCCACAGGTCGCGCTCGGCCACCAGCGCGCGCAGCCGCCAGGGCAACCGCCCCTCGGCCCGGCCCCAGCCGTCGTAATGGTCCCACGGGTCGATCCCGGAGGCGGCCACATCGGGATATTCCCGGCGGTAGAAGTCGGGATCGAACCGTTCGGACGGGGGGGATGCCTGCGCCATGGCGCCAGCCTATGCCCGCCCGCGGCCGGCCCGGCAAGACCGCCGGCCCGCTGTTGCCCTGCCCGGCGCCGATGACAGGCTCCGGTCACCGCGCAGGAGTGTTCCGCCATGGCCCGTGCCGCCAATGTCTTCGTGTTGTGTGCCGGCCGCTGCGGGTCGGTCACCTTTGCCCGCGCCGCAGCGCACATGCGCAATTTCACCGTCGGGCACGAAAGCCGGACCCATCTGACCGGCCCGGCCCGGCTCGACTTTCCCCCCGGCCATGTCGAGGTCGACAACCGGCTCGGCTGGTTCCTCGGCCGGCTGGAACGGCGCTGGGGCGACCGGGCGGCCCATGTCCACCTGCTCCGCGATCCCGAGGCGGTGGCCCAGTCCTTCCTCGCTCGCGCCGACCGTGGCATCCTGCTGGCCTACCGCACAGAGATCCTGATGAACGCCGCCCGCAAGGGCACCGATGTGGCGATGATCGACTAAGCGGATCGCGTTCATCCGCATTCACGCGACCCGCTCCAACCTTCTGATTTCGCATGTCCGAGAAGCGCAAGACCGGTTCCCGGTCTTGCGCGACATGCTTTATTGCCGCGACTATGTCGCCACGATGACCGCCAATATCGAGACCTGTCCGGCCGGCAAGAGCCGGGTCATGACCGTGCGCACCGAGGACGGCGCCGGGGATTTCGCCCGGTTCCGGGACTGGATCGGCGCCGAGGGCGACCGCGACGCGGCACTGGCGGAATGGGCGGTACGCCACAACGCCACCCCGGCCGCCCCCGGGGTCTGACCCGGGGTCCGATTGCCGCCCGGCCCGCGGCTCAGTCCGCGGTGCGGGCGTGCACCAGCGCGCAGAGGCCGCGTTCCACCGCGTCGGGATGGGCCCGGTAATGGGCGAGCGTGTCGAAACCGGGGCCCGGGTTGCGGCCCTCGTAGGTGCCGAAGCGCAGATAGTGCTCGGCCGGGTCCATGCCGCCGGCGCGCACGTCCTCGTAGGTCTTCAGGTACCAGTCGGGGTCGAATTCGGGGGCGGCGCGCAGCATCTCGAGTTGCGCGCGCAACCCCGGCAGGCCGGTGCCGCGGAACGGATCCCCCCGCCCGCTGCGCAGCCGCCCCTGCGCGTCCTTCAGCGCCAGCAGCAGCCGCCAGTGCTCGACGGTCTGCGACAGTTGCGCCTCATGCTGGCGCGTCAATGTGTCGATCTGCCCGCGCAGCTCGCCGGTCTGCGCGCGCGCGGCCTCCAGCGCCTCGGTCAGCCGGGCGATCTCGGCGAAGCGCTGATCGATCTCGGCCTGCCGGTCGCGGGCAGTCTCCTCCGCCGCCGCGGTCGCGGTGCGCGCCGCCTCCAGCGCCTCGGTCAGCCGGGCGGCTTCCGCGGCATCGCGCCCGGCCGCCTCGCGCGCCGCCGCGTGCGCCGCCTCCAGCGATTCGGTCAGCCGGGCGATCTCGGCCGCGGCGGCCTCCGCCTCGGCGCGGGCCGTTTCGCGCAGCGCCTCCCGGGCCGCGCGCTCGGCCTCCAGCGCCTCGGTCAGCCGGGTGATCTCGGCGAAGCGCTGATCGATCTCGGCCTGCCGGTCGCGGGCAGTCTCCTCCGCCGCCGCGGTCGCCGTGCGCGCCGCCTCCAGCGCCTCGGTCAGCCGGGCGATCTCGGCCGCGGCGGCCTCCGCCTCGGCGCGGGCCGTTTCGCGCAGCGCCTCCCGGGCCGCGCGCTCGGCCTCCAGCGCCTCGGTCAGCCGGGCCGCTTCGGTCGACGCATTCCCGGCCGCCGTCTCCGCCGCCGCGGTCGCGGTGCGCTCGGCCTCCAGCGCCTCGGTCAGCCGGGCGATCTCGGCCGCGGCGGCCTCCGCCTCGGCGCGGGCGGCGGCCTCGGCCGCCTCGATCCGCGCCTCGAGCGCGGCTTCGCGGTCGAACATGCGCGCCTGCAGCCGGGCGATCTGGTCGTGGCGCGCGGCATAGGCGGTGTCGAGGCGCCCGGCGCGGGCCTCGGCGGCCTGGCGCGCCGCGGCCTCGGCCTCGGCCCGGGCCCTGGCTTCCGCCGCCGCGGCCTCGGCGGCCTGGCAGCGCCAGTCGGTGTGCTGCGCCCGCCCCAGCCGGCCGAACACCGCCTGCACCCCGCTGCTGGCGGGATCGTCGGGGGCAAGGGCTGCCAGCGACTGCAGCCGCGTGCTCTGCCGCGGCCCGTAGAGCACCACCTCGAGCCCGGCCCCCGCGGGAAAGGTGATGGAGGGATAATGCCCCCGCAGCCGGGCGACGAAGGCCCGCCCGGCCGCAGTGGCCAGATGGGTGTCGAGCCCGTGCAGCACGATCACCCCGCGGTCGGACATCTTGCGCGGCCAGTCGCGGATCAGCATCTCGGTCTGCGCGGCGGTGCGCGGCCCGTCCAGCAGCAGCAGGTCGACGGCGCCGTCGCGCAGCCGCCCGGCCACCGACTCCGGCGCCGCCGGCTCGATCCGCGAGATGTCGCCATAGAAGGCGTCGTGATGGGTGGCGATGTCCCCGGGCACCGGGCCCGCGGCACCCTGTCCGGCCCCGTTCGCGGCCCCGTTCGCGGCACCGTCTGCACCGGACCAGTCGCCGAAGCCCAGGCAGCGACAGCCGAGGCCCAGCTTGTCCACCGCCTGGCACAGGCCCAGGTAGCCCACCCCGTCGCCAACCTCGAGCCCGACCGCCAGGCGCGGGCGGATCGCCTCGACCAGCCAGAAGATCAGCGGCAGGTGGTGCAGCATGGGCGAGCCGCGCAGGAACCGCGCCGGCCAGAACAGCACCCGGCTGGGCAGCGGCGGCATCTCGCCGAAGGCGTCGCCCGGCAGCGGCGCGGGCGCGCGCCCGTCGCCGGCGGCGATGTCGTGGGTCGGGGAAGACGGTGTCGGGGGCATGGGCGGTCCGCTCCGCAAAGGGCTCGGGCGCGGGCTTAGCGCGCCCGCGCGGGATTGTCAGCCGCCGTGTGCGCCGCGGCATCGGCGTCGGGGGCGTCGGGGGCGTCGGGGGCGTCGTACCGCGTCCCGCCCTTGCGGGCATAGGTGGCGGTGGCGAACATCTCCAGAACCTCGCCGGTCAGATCCGGCCCGATCATCCCCGGGGTGAGGCGGAACTCGGCCATCCGCCCGGCCCGGGCCACCGGCGCGGCGAAGCGTTCGACGCGGTGATAGGCCGGACGGGTCTCGTAATCGTCGAAGAGCACCCGCACCGGACGGGAGATGCGCAGGCAGGCATGGGCCAGGCAGGCGGGACGGAACCGGCCGTCGATCAGGATCAGGTCGGGATGGCGAAAGAATGCCTCGTCCCAGATCGCCGCCGGATAGCGGTGGAACCGCGTCCAGGCGCGGTCGTCGAACGGGCGGCCCCAGGCCCCGGTGGGGCCGATGTCGACGGGATAGAGGATCGCCGGCGACGGCAGCGCGGCCGCGTCGATGCGCTGCTGCATGTCGATCGCCCACGCCCGGTCACTCTCGACCGAGAAGATGAGCTTGTCCTCCAGCCCCGAGCCGAACCAGGTCGACCCGCCCGAGCCGTATTCGAGGATCACCCGCGCCGCGCCATAGGCCGCGCGCACCAGCGCGTCTTCTTTCTCGGGAAAGATCATCTCGGTCTCGACGGTGGTCATCCTCCGGGCCTTTCCGCTGCCGGTCCGGGGCGGCATACACCACCGCCGGCGGGGACGGAACACCCCGGCCTTGCCCTTCGGCGAGGGGATGTGCAAAAGGGCCGCATGAGGGCCGCACGGGGCCGGGTGCGGCAACCTTGGATGGTGCTGGCCCGGGAATACTGCCCCGGGTATACGGGGGCGAACATGCTGCAACTTCAGGATGCGCGGATCGCGGTCATCGGCCTGGGCTACGTGGGCCTGCCGCTGGCGGTGGAATTCGGCCGCCGCTATCCCACCCTCGGCTTCGACGTCAACACCGCGCGCATCAGGGCGCTGGAGGCCGGCGAGGACGCCACCGGCGAGGTCGACGCGGCCGCGCTCGGGGCCGCCGGGCAGTTGCGCTTTTCCGCCGACCCGGAGGCGCTGAAAGGCTGCAACGTCTACATCATCGCGGTGCCCACCCCGATCGACCAGAACCGCCAGCCCAACCTGCGCCCGCTGGTCGCGGCGTCGGAAACGGTGGCCGGCGCGATCGGGCCGGGCGACGTGGTGATCTACGAATCCACCGTCTATCCCGGCGCCACCGAGGAGGATTGCATCCCGGTGATCGAGCGGCTGACGGGCATGCGGCTCAACACCGATTTCTTCGCCGGCTACAGCCCCGAACGGATCAACCCCGGCGACAAGGCCCGCCCGGTGACGAAGATCGTCAAGGTCACCTCCGGTTCCACCCCCGAGGCGGCGGATCTCGTCGACGCGCTCTATCGCTCGATCATCCCCGCGGGCACCCACAAGGCCAGCTCGATCAAGGTGGCCGAGGCCTCCAAGATCATCGAGAACACCCAGCGCGACGTGAACATCGCGCTGATCAACGAATTGTCGGTGATCTTCTCGCATCTCGGCATCGACACCGCCGACGTGCTCGACGCCGCCGCGACCAAGTGGAACTTCATCCGCCTGGCCCCGGGGCTGGTTGGCGGGCACTGCATCGGCGTCGATCCCTATTACCTGGTGCACAAGTCGATGGCCGCGGGCCATGTCCCCGACATCATCCGCATCGCCCGCGAGATCAACGACGGCATGGCCCGCGACGTGGCCGGCCGGCTGGTCCGCGCGATGGTGCGCCGCGGCATCGCGGTCTCGGGCGCGCGGGTGCTGATCCTGGGCGTCACCTTCAAGGAGAACTGCCCCGACATCCGCAACACCAAGATCGTCGATCTGGCCGCGGCGCTGGAAGGCTGGGGCGCGGTGCCGGTGATCGCCGATCCCTGGGCCGACCCGGCCGAGGTCGCGGCCGAATACGGGCGCACGCTTGCCCCCGACCCGGGCGCGCAGGCCCCCTACGCCGCCGCCATCCTCGCCGTGCCCCATGCCGGGACGGTGGCCGCCGGGCCGGCCGCGCTGCGCGCCCTGCTGGAACCGGGCGGCGTGCTGTTCGACATGAAATCGGTCTTCGCCCCCGATGACAGCGACCTGAGGCTCTGAGACATGCCCGACACCGCCCTGCCCGCCGAGATCGCCCCCGCCGACATCGAGCGCCTCCGCAAGAGCCCCCTTTTCGACGCCGAGTGGTACCTGAAGACCTATCCCGACGTCGCCATGCTGGGCATGGACCCGGCGGAACATTACCTGAAATACGGGAAGATGATGGGGCGCGACCCCGGACCGGGCGAACGGCCGCAGGCCGGGGCGGCGGCCGTCAGGGACGCACCGGCGGATGTCGGGCTTCCCGAGATCGACGCCTTCATCGCCAGCAGTCTTGCCGCCTACAAGGGCAAGAAGGCGTTTCCCTCGATCGTGTCGCTGGGCGATCTGCCGCTCGTCAGCGTCGTCATGACCGCCTTCGATTGCGCCGATACGATCGAGCGCGCGGTCCTGTCGCTGGTCATGCAGTCCTGGCCGCAGATCGAGGTCGTGGTGTGCGACGACCGGAGCCGGGACGGCACCTGGGACATTCTCGAAACGCTCCGCCGCCGCAGCCCCGGCGTCGTGAAGATCGTGCGCCTGGGCACCAACAGCGGCACATACATCGCCAAGAACGTCGCCGCTGCCGAGGCCCGCGGCGACATCGTCCTGTTCCAGGATTCGGACGATTATTCCCACCCCGACCGGGTTCTGGTGTCGGTCCTGCCGCTTCTGGCGCAGCCGGAACTGATCGCGACGCGCACCCAATACGCCCGCTTCGATCCCGATACGGGGCGGGTCATCCGCGTCGGCGAACTGATGTCGAAGCTCGGGCTGATCACCCTTGCGGTGCGCGCCCGCGCATTCCGCGAGGTCGGCTATTTCGACGCGGTGCGCAAGGCCGGGGACGACGAATGGTTCCAGCGGCTGCGCCATCTCTACGGACGGCGCTCGGTCGCCGATCTGGGGGTCACGCTCTACGCGGCGGAACTGCGGCAGGAGTCGCTCGCCTCCGACATGCTGACCCGGCGCGACGACGGCTCCGTCACGCAGTCCTCGTCGTCCGAGCGGCATGACTATGTCGAGACGTTCCAGAAACGCTTTGCCGACAAGTCGCGCCCGCGCAGCTGGTATCGCACCAGCTTTCCGCCGGTGCCGAAGGCGCCCGCCGCCGCCTATCCGCCGTCGCTGCGGGTGCTGTCGGGCACCCGCCTGCCGGTCTTCGCCAGCCTCTGCTCGATCCCGTCGCGGGTGGAGAAGCTGGCGCAGGTGGTCGGCCGCATCCTGCCGCAGGTCGATCACCTGACCGTCTATCTCGACAAATACGACACCGTGCCGGAATTCCTGACGGCGAGCCCCGCCATCACCGTGCGGCGGTCGGCGGAGTTCGACACGGATTTCCGCGACAACGCAAAATTCCTGGACTTCGACGAACGCAAGAAGACGGGAACGCCGTTCCATTACCTGACGCTCGATGACGACATCGTCTATCCGCACGATTATGTCCGCACCCTCGTGGACCGGCTGGACGCCTTCGACAACCGCGTCATCGCCGGGGTTCACGGCGTGGTCTGCGAGGAACAGCCCTCCGCCTATTTCCGCAACCGCTTCATCTATCACTACCGCAAGGACGCGCTCGCCGCGCCGCGGCTGGTGAACAACCTCGGCACCGGGACGGCCTGTTTCCACGACGCCCTGTTCGACACGCTCGACCCGCGCCGCTGGCCGCTGGGGGGGATGGTGGACATCTTCCTGTCGCTCGAGGCGCGGCGGCGCAACATCCCGATGCTGGCGATCGACCGGCATGCCGGCTGGCTGCGCGATTTCGAGGGCGCGCGCGAGGCCACGACACTGTTTTCCGAGTTCCGCGACAAGGAACGGATCATGCTCGACCATCTCGAGACCGGGGCGCCCTGGGGCTACCGCGCCATCCTCGATGCCGTCGCCGCACAGCCCGCACCGCTGGCCCGCCGGTTGCGCGCGCTGCTGCCCGCCTTTCCCGAGGCGGTGTCGGTGACCGAGAGTTTCGACAGGATACGCGGCTGATGGCCAGTCCCGACCCGCAGACACCGGCGGTTGTCCCGGCGAGATGCAGGGACACGGCCCCACTGCCCCCGACCACGCCGACATCCGCCGCGCCGATCTGTTGCGCGACCTGGCGCTGGCAGCGGTCGATCCGACATGAAAGCGGAAGGTCCATCACATGCTTGACGCAGCAATCGAGAAAATACTTTCCGCCACCTCTCCGGGGGTGATCGATTACAAGGGAATACCCATCCCCGTTTCCTACAGGAAGGGGACATCCGACGCATTGATCGTTCTCTTCCACGGGGTCATCCGCCGGGACATCAGGCGCTTTCCCTGCTACGAGGCGTTTCTTCCGGTCACCGCGCATCAGATCTCGATCGCCGATCCGGCACTTCTGGCGAACGAGGAGATCGTGAGCAGCTGGTATCTGGGCCTTGAGGGAACGGATCAGCCCGCCCTGATCTCGGAACTGGTCCAGGGACTCGCGCAGCATTTGGGCAGCAGGAAGACGATCTACATGGGCGGATCGGCCGGAGGGTTTGCCGCGCTTCTGTATTCCAGACTGCATCCGGGAAGCCTGGCAATCGCCGTAAGCCCGCAAACGCAGCTTCAGACCTACCAGAACCGTTATGTCGAGGTGTTCAGAAGCTCGTGCTGGCCATCGGCGGCGGCTCCCGACGATATTGCGCTCTCGGATCTGGGCAGGGTTTACCGGCAAGGCTTCGACAACACGGCCGTTCTGGTGATGAGCGCGGGGGATTTCGGCCACATCTATACCCAGTTCATCCCATTCGTGCAGAACATCCCCCTTTCGAGGCGCGAACAGTTCGTGATCGATATCGGCTACTGGAATGTTCGCGGGCATCCCGGCTCGGTGCCCCGGACCCGGTATACCAGTTGGATCAGGGCGGCGCTGTTTTCCCCGACCCTGAATGCATCGGACCTGCTGGACACACATTACCGCGCCACCGATACCGGCCCGTCCGCGACGCCGGACGCCAAAGCCGCAACCGCCCCGGCCCCCACGGGCCCCGACCCCGCCGACATCCGCCGCGCCGATCTCTTGCGCGACCTGGAGCTGAAATCCTGACCGGAGGGCCTTTCATGACCGTCAATCCCTACAAGTCGCAACCCGCGAAGGCCTTCTGGAAACCGGCCGTGGCCGTGCCCCATTACGCCGACCTCGAAGACCTCTGGCAGCCGATGCCGCTGACCCGCGCCGACCGGGTGGCCACGGCGGGCAGTTGCTTCGCGCAGCACCTGGGCAACAACCTTGCCCGGCGCGGCGCGGCGTTCATGGATCTCGAACCCGCGCCGCCGGTCTTCGACGACGCCGCCGAGGCGCGGCGCTGGGGCTACGGCGTCTTTTCCTGCCGCTACGGCAACATCTACACCACCCGCCAGCTGGTGCAGCTGTTCGACGAGGCGCACGGGCAGCGCACCCCGGCCGAGCGGGTCTGGCAGAAGGGCGCGCGCTTCTTCGACGCGCTGCGCCCCGGCGTCGACCCGGTGGGCCAGGACAGCCCCGAGACGGTGCTGGCGCTGCGCGAGAAGCACCTCGCCCGGGTGCGCGAGATGTTCGCCACCCTCGACGTGCTGGTCTTCACCCTCGGCCTGACCGAGGGCTGGGAGGCGGTCGCCGACGGCACCATGTATCCGATGGCGCCGGGCACCGTGGCGGGCAGCCATGATCCCGCCCGCTACCGGTTCCGCAACCTCCGCTACCCCGAGGTTCTGGCCGACCTGGAGGCCTTCCGCGACCGGCTGCGGGCGGTCAACCCGGGCGCGCGGATGCTGCTCACCGTCTCGCCGGTGCCGCTGACCGCGACGGCCACCGACGATCACGTGCTGGTCGCCGCGACCTGGTCCAAGGCGGTGCTGCGCGCGGTGGCCGGCGACATGGCCGCCGATCACGACGACGTCTTCTATTTCCCGTCCTACGAGATCATCGCCTCGCACCCGTCGCGGGGGATGTATTTCAACCCCGACCTGCGCACCGTGAACCAGTATGGCGTCGACTACGTGATGACGCATTTCTTCTCGGGCCCGCTGGCGGCGGAATTCGCCGATCCCGGGGCGGCAGAGGCGCAGGCGGAGATCGACCTGATCTGCGACGAGGAAAAGCTCGAACAGGCGCTGGACTGAGCCCCCCCGCCCCCGCCCCGCGGCAAGTGTGACATTTGCGCCCGGCAACGGCATGCCGCCGCCGCTCGCGCCCGACGGGGCTTGGCGGCGGGGACAGCCGCGGCTAGGAGGGGGCGGGCCGGGCGGAACCTCGGGTTTTTCCGGCCCGGGACAGGATTTGGATACCGGATTCGATGCGGAAGACGCCTGCAGGCAGCCGTTGCGACCAGGGAGCGGCCCCGTGACCGCCCCGCCCGCCGGCGGCACCCCCTCCAGGGCCACCGCCACCACCGGGGCGCCGCACACGCTCGCGCCGGTGGCCGGCCCCGGCACCGCGCTGCCCGAGGTCACGGTGCTGCTCGGCCAGATGAACGGCGCCCGCTTCCTCGAGGCGCAACTGGCCTCGATCGCCGCCCAGACCCGCTGCCCGGTGCGCCTGATCGTCTCGGACGACGGCTCGGCCGACCATGGCCCGATGCTGGTGCGCGCCTTCGCCGCCCGCCACCCCGAGGTCGCGGTGACGGTGCTCGACGGGCCCGGGCGCGGCTTCGCCCAGAACTTCCTGCACCTGATCCGCGCCGCCAGCCCCGAGGCCGCCTATGTCGCGCTGTGCGACCAGGACGATTACTGGCTGCCCGGACGGCTCGCGCGCGCGGTGCGCCTGCTCGAGGCGGTGCCCGAGGGCGTGCCGGCGCTTTACGGCGGGCGCACCATGGTGTGCGAGGCCGATCTCACCCCGCGCCGCCCCTCGCCCCTGCACGCCCGCCCGCCGTCGTTTCGCAACGCGCTGGTGCAGTCGATCGCCGGCGGCAACACCATGGTGCTGAACCGCGCCGCGGTCGAACTGGCCCGGGCCGCCAGCCACGAGGCGCGCACCATCGTCTCGCACGACTGGTGGCTTTACCAGATCGTCTCGGGGGTCGGCGGGCAGGTGATCTACGACCCCCGCCCCACCGTGCTCTACCGCCAGCACGACGCCAACCTCGTCGGCGCCAACAACTCGATCCGCGGCAGCGCGATCCGGCTCGCGGCGCTGATGGCCGGCCGGTTCTCGCGCTGGAACCGCATCAATATCGCCGCGCTGCGGGCCTCGGCCCACCGCTTCACCCCCGAGAACCGCGCCAGGCTCGAGGCCTTCGCGGCGCTGCGCGAGGCGCCACTGCCGGCCCGGATGCGGCTTCTGGTGCGCGCCGGCCTCTACCGGCAGACCTGGCGCGGCGACCTCGCGCTGTGGCTCGCGACCCTGCTCAGGCGGGTCTGAGCCGCCCGGAGCGCGCGCCCGGCCCGGGCATGCGTATTCGGCCCAGGAAGAAGACAGGGCCCCGGCGCGCCCTTCCCCCTTCCCCCCGGCCCGGATACGCACGGCACGACGCGGCCCCCTACCCTTCCCGCCGCCGCGCCACCCAGCCCAGGAACGCCCGCCCCGGGCTTTGCAGCCGCGCCCGCCCGGCGCGGCGCCAGTAGCCGCGCCATTCCGCCTCGAGCGCGTGCACGTCGGCCCCCGGCGCCAGCGCCCGCGCCTCGTCCAGCACCGCCTCGGCCAGCGGCGGCAGCTCCGGCCCGGCCCCGGGCAGGGCGGCGCGCGCGCCCACATGCACGATGTCGCCGGGTTCCTCGGTCAGGGTGTAGTCGGGCAGCGGGTCGGCCGCGATCACCTCGCGCAGCATCGCGCGGAACACCCGCCGGGGCGAGGCCGAGCCCGATTTCTGGTGCAGCACCGCCACCGACACCCGCCATTCGGGCTGGCGGCCGCAATGCTTGCGCGCCAGTTCGTAAAGCCGTCGCTCGAGCGGGCGGCGCAGGCGGAAATAGTCGCGCGAAAGCGTCAGCACCGAGCGCGCCAGCACCGCGCGGTAAAGCCAGTCCGACAGCTTGACCTCGACCGAGATCATCCGCCCGCCGCGGGCCTTGCGCACGATCTCCCAATGCTCGATCAGCCCGAAGCCGCGGGTGATCTCGACCCCGCCGGTGGCGAGGTTGGTGGTGATCCTTGTGCCCGCCAGCCGCTCGAACGCCTGCGCGAGGCGGGTGTAGCCGTCGCCCGAGGTCTCGCGGTTGGTGGCCACCAGCAGGTCGCGCGCCACCAGCCGCAGCACCTGCCCCGCCGGCCGGCCGGCGTTGAGCGCCGCGACCAGCTGGCTGATGCAATAGATCAGCACGTCCTTGTCGTGGATCGTCGCCAGCCCCTTGACCGAGGGGGTGACCTCGATCGTCACGCCGTTGCGGGCATAGCGCAGGATCCGCCGGTCGGGCCGGGTCGAGAGCGAGAACACCGGATGCTCCATCGTGCCGAGGTCGCCCTTGGGCAGCGCGTCGAGGATGTCGCACAGGAAGAAATCGGGCTGCGGGTGGCGGTCTGGCAACGGGCCGGGCAACGGGCGGGGCAACGGGGCGCGCAACCGTGCAGCGCCCGCCGTCCCGCCCGCCGTCTTCGCCGCCCGTGCCATGCCCGCCGCCCCTTTTTCGGATTCGGGGTTTCAATGACACCCAGCCTAGATTTGTCCACAGCCCCCGTCCAGCCGCCGGCGTCCGGCGGCGGCGGGCCCGACGTGGCTTCGGAATCGCCGCTGCGGGGGAACGGAATCGCCGCTACGGGGGAACGGAATCGCCCAGCCCCCCCGGCAGGGCGGTTTTCGCACGCGATTGCAGGGGCTTGCCCGGACACCGCCGGGCCTGTAACAGAGTCCTAACTGGAATTAACTTGTCCCGGCCGGGCCGTGATGTTGCCCGAACGCCACAATGGCCCCCGCGCGGCGGGGGAAAACCGCCCGAAAAGCCCTGAAAATCCCGCGTCCGGCGGCCAATGTGCGTCTTTCCCTTTGATGTGCGCTCTTTTTGCGTATACTGGCGAAAAGGGCGCACATTGCCCCCAAGCCGGAGATGCCGATGCCTCGCGAGGGTGCCGACGCGCTGCCGCCCTACCACGCCATCGACCCCGCCCGGGCGCTGCAAGAACTGGGCCCGGCGATCGGCACCGGCGATTTCGCCGAGATCGCGGCCGCCTGCGCCGCCGGGCGCGAAGCCCTCGCCGCGCAGGGCCTCGACGAGACCGGGACGCGCAAGCTGCGCCTGTTCTCGACCTGGGAGATCACCCGCTACCTGATCCCGGTGGCGCAGGCGCATTTCCGCCGGGTGCTCAAGCAGAACCCCGACCTGCCGCAGGGCCGCTCCGACACCGCCGGCGGCGCCAAGTGGTTCACGCTGGACGAGGTGCTGCGCCTGCGCGCCCATTTCGCCGCCGGCGGCGCGCGCTGGAAGCGCTACCTGCCGTGGCGCCCCGAGGGGCATCCGGCCAAGATCGTGGCGGTGGCGAACTTCAAGGGCGGCGTCGGCAAGACCTCGACCTGCGCGCATCTGGCGATGTCGGCGGCGCTCGACGGCTACCGGGTGCTGGTGATCGACCTGGATTCGCAAGGCTCGATGACCTCGATCTTCGGCGGCAAGGTTGCCGACGAATGGGCGACGGTGTTCCCGCTGTTCGCCCGCCACCACGCCCGCGCGCTGCAGGACGCCAACCGCGCCAAGGCCGCCCGCGGCGAGGCGCCGGCGGCGCTGGACGAGCCGCTGATGGAGGCGCTGAAGCTGCGCGCCCCCGACCTGGTGCAGCGCACCCACTGGCCCAACATCGACCTGATCGGCGCGCAGCTCAACCTCTACTGGGCCGAGTTCCAGATCCCGGTGTGGCGGATGGGGCTGCGCGGCTGGAAGCTGTGGGACGCGCTCGCCGACAGCCTCGCCGAGGACGGGATGCTCGAGGCCTACGACCTGGTGTTCCTCGATACCCCGCCGGCGCTGGGGTATCTGACCATCAACGGGCTGTCGGCGGCCGACATCCTGCTGGTGCCGACCGGCGCCTCGTTCCTGGAATTCGACTCGACGGGGCGGTTCTTCGACATGCTCCACGCCACCTTCGCGAGCATCGAGGAGGGCGAGAACATGGCCGCCCGCGCGCTTGGCCGGCCGGAACTGGCGTTCGAGTGGGACGCGGTGCGCGCGCTCGTCACCCGTTACGACGCCGGCCAGCAGGCCGAGATGGCGGGTCTGATGCAGGGCTGGCTCGGGCGCCACCTGCTGCCGTGGCGCCAGGACATGACCGCGCTGATCGGCCAGGCCGGCGAGCAGGTGGCCGGCATCTACGAGGCCGATTACCGCGACTTCAACCGCGAAACCTACATCCGCGGCCGCGAGACCTTCGACGCCACCTATGCCGCCTTCAAGCGGCTGCTCTACGGCATCTGGCAGCGCGACGTGCTGGCGGCGGGGGAGGCGACAGAATGAGCGCGCAAGATTGTTCCAGAATTTGCGCTGAACTTGGAATTTCCAGAAAAATTTCTGGATTTTCATTGCAAATCAATATCTTGACCACGGGGTGTTTCGCGCGCGAAACAATCGCACCGTGGAATGTTTCGCAAGGCCGGGCCGCGGCGGGGCAGGGGGCTTTTTACGAAAGTTGCGCGGCGGGTGGCGATCTTGAAATTTCCAGAAAAATCTCAGGAAAATCGCGTGAAAACAACCGCTTGACCCCCAGGTGTTTCGCGCGCGAAACAATCGCCTGCTTGAATGTTTCGCGCCCGCCGTTGCCGCGCCGCGCCGGCACCGCGCGCCGGGGTGACAGGATCGCAACCGCGGCGGGGCAGGGTAGGGGGGCTTTCCCCGTCCGCCGGCCCGCCGGGCAGGGAAGGGGGCCCGCACCATGGCCAAGCGCAGACGTCTAGGCCCGGTTCCCGCCGGGCCCCAACCCGCCGGGCCCGAGGCCGATGCGATGAAATACCATTCCATGTCCACGCCCCCCGCCGCGCCGATCGCCCAGGTCACCGGCGCCAGCGCCGCCGCCGCCGCCTTCGAGGAGGTCAGCGGCGCGCTGGCCTCGGCCCGCGCCGAAGGCCGGCTGATCCAGCGCCTCGCGCTTGACGCCATCGACGCCGGCTGGCTGGTGCGCGACCGTCTGGCCGCCGACGGCGAGGCCGAGGCGCTGGACAGCCTCGTCGCCTCGATCCGCGCCCGCGGCCAGCAGACCCCGGTCGAGGTGGTGGCGCTGGACGACGGCCGCCACGGGCTGATCTCGGGCTGGCGGCGGCTGACCGCGCTGCAGCGCCTGCACGCCGAGACCGGCGAGGCGCGCTTCGCCAGCGTGCTGGCGATCCTGCGCGCGCCCGCCTCGGCCGCCGAGGCCTATGTCGCGATGGTCGAGGAGAACGAGATCCGCCTCGGCCTGTCCTATTACGAGCGCGCGCGGATCGTGGCGCGGGCGGCCGAACAGGGCGTGTTCGACGACGAGGGCGCGGCGCTGCGCGGCCTGTTCGGCACCGCCAGCCGGGCGCGGCGCTCGAAGATCGGGGCGTTCCTGACGGTGGTGCACGCGCTCGACGGCAAGCTGCGGTTTCCCGCCGCGATCCCCGAGCGGCTGGGGCTGGCGCTGGCACGCGCGCTCGAGGCCGAGCGCGGGTTCGCCGCGCGCCTGACCGACCGGCTGCGCAAGGCCGCCCCGGACGAGGCCGCGGCCGAACTGGCGCTGCTGGCGCGCGCGCTCGAGGATCTCGAGGACGGGGCAGGCGACGACGGGGCAGGGGCCCGGGCCGGGGCAGGGGAGGCGGCTCCGCCCGCGCCCGAGGCCCCCGCCGCCGGTTTCGCCGCGAAACCCGTGTCCGCCGCGCCCGCACCCGAACCCGCCCCCGACGAAACCATCGCCCCCGGCCTGCGGCTGGGCGCGCTTGGCGCCGGGCCCGACGGCGGCCGGCTGGTGCTCACCGGCCCGGCGGTGGATGCCGGCCTGCGTGCCCGTCTTGCGGCGTGGCTGGCCGCCGAAGGCTGACCGCCGCCGCGGCACCGTTAACTCTTCGTTAACATAAGATCGATTCCCGGTCTTGTGCGAGCCCTGCGCAGACCTTGCGCGGGCCTTGCGCGGCCCCCGGTTTCGCCCTACCCCCGCCCCGCCGGAGCGGTGGCAGAGAGGTCGATTGCGGCGGTCTTGAAAACCGTTGAACCGAAAGGTTCCGTGGGTTCGAATCCCACCCGCTCCGCCATTCTCCGCCGACGACAGCCCGGCGCAGGGCCGCGGGCCCGCAAAATTCCGGCGGCAACCTGATGACCTGTTGATCGAAACCGGGCTGCGACGCATAATCGCACCCATCGCCAGATCGAATTCTCGCGCAACACAGGAGATTTTCATGTCCCGTTTCACCCTCGGCGGCGTCCGGACCACCTTCACCGGCGATACCGTTACCGCCGTTTCGGCCACCGAGCTCGAGATCCTCGCGCCCGATTCCTCCGAAACCTTCAACTATTTCACCCTCTTCACCCCCCCCGAAGATCTGCCCGAGGTCGAGATCACCGACAGCTTCTTCAACGTCCTGCTCGACGGCGAGACCGTGTCCGACGATGTCACGACCTCGATCGGCCGGGTGACGTGGTCGGGCGGCGTCACCGACGTGCTCGCGCTGAGCTTCGACACCGGCCCCGACACCTCGGTCGACCATTTCTTCGTGCTCGACGGCGACCCGATCCCGCTCTTCACCTCGGTGGCCGAGTTCGAGGCCTTCGACGGCTCGATCTCGGGCATCGAGACCATCCCCTCGGGCCCCTTCGCGCCGAACACCGACATCAACCTCGCCGACATCCTCAACATCGTCGAGACCGACCTGCCGGCCCTGATCCCCTCCGATTTCGGTGACCGGCTGAACGTTTCCGACGACGCCGTGGTGGGCGACCCGGTCGATGCCTCGGCGGTGGTGCCGTTCCTGCTCGGCGACAATTCGCTGACGCTGGAAAACGTCACCTTCACCGGCGAAGTGTTCGGCGAGAACCCCGGCCTGCGGGTGCTCGAGGACGGCCACACCATCAGCGAGATCGACGGCCCCGGCGTGGTCTCGATCGGCCCCGGCATCTTCCTGACCTCGGGCGGCAACCCCGGCACCGTCAACAACCAGACCGGCTTTTCGCGCAACACCACCGCCCCCGGTGACGACGATCTGTTCGCGGCGGCGCAGGCGGCCTTCCCCGGCGCCGGTTCCACCCACGACGCCGCGGTGCTCGAATTCACCTTCGACATTCCGGTGGGCTCGACCATCCAGGCGATCAGCTTCGACGTGCTGTTCGGCTCGGACGAATTCCCCGAATACTCGGATTCGTCCTACGTCGACATCGCCGGGGTGTTCGTGAACGGCACCAACGTGGCGCTGTTCAACAACGATCCCAACCAGCCGCTGTCGATCATCGACACCAACATCGCACTCGGCAATTTCATCAACGCCGACATCAAGGGTTCCCCGAGCAACACGCCCACCGACGCGACCGCATGGACAACCGAATACGACGGTTTCTCGCCGGTGCTGTCGATCTTCGCGCCGGTGGTCGAGGGCACCAACACGGTCAAGATCGGGGTCGCCGACACCGGTGATTCGATCCTCGATTCGGGCCTGTTCGTGTCGAACCTGATCGGCACCACCGCCACCGGCACCGGGGTGTTCGTGCCGGTCGCCGGCACCGCCGGCGACGACACGCTGCAAGGCTCGGATTCGCCCGAGGTGTTCAACACCGGCGGCGGCAACAACGTGGTCATGCCGGGCCTCGGCAACGACGTGATCAACCTCGGCGGCGGCCAGGACACCATCGTCGGCAGCCTCGACGAACTGAACGGCGACAACATCGGCGGCAACATCGGCCCGGTCATCGCGCTGGAACTGCTCGGGCTGGCGCTCGGGCCGGATGCCTTCAGCTTCCTCAACGGCTCGACCATCGTCGAGGTCGATGCCGATGGCGATGGCGTCGTCGACGGCACCTTCACCATCCAGACGCCGCTCGAATCGACCACGATCAACGTCACGAACGACGGCACCGACACCTTCCTCGAGGTGCTGAACGCCGCGGCGACGGGCGGGCAGTCGATCACCGGCACGCCGGGCGACGACAGCCTTGCGGGCGGCGACGGCAACGACACCATCAATGGCGGCGACGGGCTCGACACGCTGATCGGCGGCGCCGGCAACGACAGCCTCGTGGGCGGCACCTCCGTGAACGACCTGCGCGACCTGCTGTTCGGCGGCGACGGCGACGACACGCTGGATG
>Ga0209346_1000169_pt1 | contig 85717 bp, 82 predicted proteins | sample AutmiccommunBRH9_FD_187381 | JGI IMG/M metagenome (GOLD analysis project Ga0209346, IMG submission 187381) | Deep subsurface microbial communities from Mt. Terri, Switzerland - Autotrophic microbial communities BRH/9 (SPAdes) (version 2) | ecosystem: Environmental > Aquatic > Deep subsurface >...
CGATCCGTCACCATCAACATCGACGACCACCTCATCACGGCCGAACCCCGCATCGACGACGACGCCCGCGCCATCCTCAAGCAACTACCCCCAGTCACCATGGGGCACTAGAACTGTGGAACTCAGGACTGGAGCGCGCGCACTCAGCGGCAGGCGTGAAAGACTGGCGCCCATGACGCACTCGGACACCGGCGGTACCAGGCTCGACCCTTGGTTGGGGTCGTACGCCGCCCGGGCGCACAACATGCGTTCGTCGGAGATTCGCGCCCTTTTTGCCGTCGCGTCACGCCCGGAGGTGGTGTCGCTCGCGGGGGGCATGCCGTTCATCGGCGGACTGCCCCTGGAAGAGATCGGCGAGATGATGCGCCGCCTCGTCGTCGAGCAGGGCGAAGTGGCGCTGCAATACGGTTCCGGCCAGGGATACGAGCCCTTGCGCGAGCAGATCACCCAGGTCATGGCGCTCGAAGGCATTCACGCGCACCCGGACGATGTGGTGGTCACCACTGGCTCACAGCAGGCGCTCGACCTGGTCACCAAGATCTTTATCGACCCGGGCGACGTCATTCTGGCGGAGGCCCCGTCCTACGTGGGCGCGTTGGGCGTATTCCGGGCCCACGAGGCCGACGTGGTGCACGTCGCCATGGACGAGGATGGCCTGGTCCCGGAGGCGCTCGAGTCCACGCTCACCGAAGTCGTGACCTCAGGGCGCCGCGTGAAATTTCTCTACACGGTGCCGAACTTCCACAACCCTGGCGGCGTCACGCTGTCCCTGGAACGGCGCCCCCGCATCTTGGAGATCTGCCGACGCTTTGGCGTGCTCGTGCTGGAGGACAACCCCTACGGGCTGCTCGGTTTCGACGCCGAGCCGTTGCCGGCGCTACGCTCCATGGACGAAGAAGGCGTCATTTACCTGGGGTCTTTCTCCAAGACCTTCGCGCCTGGCTTCCGCGTGGGCTGGGCGCTGGCCCCACACGCCGTGCGCGAGAAGCTGGTGCTCGCGTCGGAGGCGGCCGTCCTCTGTCCGTCCAACGCTTCGCAAATGGCAATCTCGAGCTATCTCGAGCATCACGACTGGCAGGGCCAGATCAAGAAGTTCCGGGAGCAGTACCGCGAGCGGCGTGACGCCATGATCTCGGCTCTCGAGGAGTTCATGCCCGAGGCCTCCTGGAACGTACCCGACGGCGGCTTCTACGTGTGGGTGACGCTTCCCGATGGCCTCGATGCGAAGTCGATGCTGCCCCGCGCCGTGACCGCCCGCGTGGCGTACGTTCCTGGCACGGCGTTCTACTTCGACGGCAGCGGCGCCAGCCATATGCGGCTCTCCTACTGCTACCCCACGCCCGAACGGATCAAAGAGGGCGTGCGACGCCTTGCGGGCGTCATGGACGCGGAGATGGAGACCATCAGGATCTTTGGCAGCGGCGCACACGAGCCGTCGTCCACTGTGGAGTTCCCGTCGCCGGACGTGACGTGAGCGACGCGACGGTGCCTGTGAATGTGACAGCGACTTGGGAGGCTACGACATGAAGGTCATGATTCTTGCTGGCGGACTGTCGCATGAACGCGACGTGTCGATTCGATCGGGTCGGCGCGTTCGGGAGGAGCTCGAGGATCGGGGCATCAAGGCCAAGGTGCACGACGTCGACACCGCCCTGCTGCCGATTTTGCGATCTCTTGAAGATACCGTGGTGTGGCCATTGCTTCACGGTGTGTCCGGCGAGGACGGCTCCATCCAAGCGCTGCTTGAGCTCGTCGACGTTCCGTTTGTTGGCACCGGCTCTCGGGAGGCGCGCGTCGCCTGGGTCAAGCCCGTCGCCAAGGCCGTGTTCGCCCGCGCCGGAGTGTCCACCCCCGACTACGTGACGCTCCCCCAATCGCTGTTCCGGGAGGTGGGCGCGAAGCACGTACTGTCCGCCATCCTGTCCAAGTTCACCCTCCCGCTCATGATCAAGCCGGCCCGAGGCGGATCCGCACTTGGAGTGTCACTCGTCACCGAGAAGGCCTCGCTCTCGCAAGCCATGGTCCACTGCTTCGCTTACGGCGACATGGCCCTGATCGAGCAGGCGATTCCCGGCACCGAGGTCGCCGTCTCTGTCATCGGCCACGGCGACAAGGCGTCGGCCCTTCCTGGCGTCGAAATCGTGTGCGACGGCCCCTATGACTACGACGCCCGCTACAACCCCGGCCGGGTCGAATACTTCGCGCCCGCGCGGCTCGACGCGGATCAGGCCTCCGCTGTCGCGACGGCCGCATTGGCCGTGCACCGGACGATGGGCCTGCGGGACCTCTCGCGCATCGACATGATCCTCGACTCGGAGGGTGTGGCTCAAGTGATCGACATCAACATCGCACCCGGAATGACGGAGACGTCGCTGTTCCCCCAGGCCGTCGAGGCCTCGGGCCACGAACTGGGCGAGTTGTATGCGCAACTCGTCGAAGGGGCGTTTCGGCGCTAGCGTCCGTAACCCTTAACCCTTAACCCTTAACCCTTAACCCGGAACCCGCAACCCGCGACCCAACCCGCGGCTCAGCACACGGAGCACCGCGACTGTTCCCCGGGGCCTGTCGTGCCTCGCGCCCGTTGCCCCGAGCCTCGGTGCCCTGCCTAGCTACCGAAACCCTTCTCCGTGGGGTTAATGATCTTGGCGATGCGGTTGAGGTCCTCGACCGTGGCGAACTCCACTGTGATCTTGCCCTTGGTGCTTCCCAACTGAACCTTGACACGGGTGTCGAGGTGATCGCCGAGCCGAGCGGAGAGGTCGTCAAGGGCCGCCGTGCGCCCGCCTGGGCGCACGGAACCCCTCTTTGGCCCAGCAACCTTGACCCCGAGCGTCACGGCCTCCTCGGTGGCGCGCACCGACATTCCCTCGGCGACGATCCTGGTCGCCAGCTGATCCATCGCCAGGGCGTTGTCCAGGGTAAGAAGCGCGCGGGCGTGGCCGGCGCTTAGAACGCCGGCGGCCACTCGCTTCTGCACCGCGGGGGGCAGCTTGAGCAGGCGAAGCGTGTTGGTGATTTGAGGACGCGAACGGCTGAGTCGCTCGGCGAGCTGCTCGTGGGTGATGCCGAAGTCGTCGAGCAACTGCTGATAGGCGGCTGCTTCCTCCAAAGGATTGAGCTGCGCGCGGTGCAGGTTCTCCACCAAGGCGTCACGCAGCAGGTCCATGTCGTCGGTGCTGCGCACGATCGCCGGGATCTCGGTGAGTCCGGCCTCCCGGGTGGCGCGCAGTCGGCGCTCACCCATGATGAGTTCGTAGCCCTCGCCGTTGGGCTGCGGCCGCACCACGATCGGCTGCAGGACTCCGATCTCCTTGATGGAGCCCACCAATTCGGCGAGCGATCCCGCGTCGAATACCTGACGCGGCTGTCGCGGATTTGGCATGACGAGTGCCGGGTCGATGTACGCGAACCGTGCCCCAGGCACGGGGCGGAGGCCCTCGTCCTGGGCGTCTGCCCGCGCGTCGACGGCTGCGCCGCCCGCGAACTCGTCGGGCACGCGCGGGATGGCCGCGGTGTCGGAGAAGAAGACGTCCCTGGGACGCACTCCTTGGCGCGTCGCGTCGGCGCGATCGGTGCCGTCCGGCTCCGTGGGGATGAGGGCACCAAGTCCACGTCCTAGGCCTCGCTTGGGGTTGCTCACTGCGTACCTCCTGCGGCGACGCCGCGCTCGGCCAACTCCTTGGCGACGGCGAGATACGCCACCGCTCCTGGGGAGTGGGGATCATGCGCCATCACGGTCTTGCCGAAGCTGGGCGCCTCGGCGACTCGGACCGAACGGGGAATCGTCTGGGGGAAAGTCTGATCGGGAAAGTGAGTGCGGACTTCATGCGCCACTTCGCGCGCCAAGTTGGTGCGTTGGTCGTACATCGTCAAGACGATGCTCGACACATGAATGGCGGGGTTGAGGTGCTTCTTGACCATCTCGATCGTCTTGATCAGTTGCGTCAGACCCTCGAGGGCGTAGTACTCACACTGGATCGGAATGAGGACCTCGGTGGCCACCACCATGGCGTTCAGCGTGAGCAGACCGAGAGACGGCGGGCAGTCGATGATGACGTAGTCGAGGTGCCTGCCGTCGCGCGCGAGTAACTCCGAGACGGCGACGTGGAGCCGATACTCGCGGCGCACTGCCGAGACGAGTTCGATGTCCGCGCCCGCGAGGTCGATCGTCGCGGGTACGCACCACAGCGACGGCGAGTCTGGGCATCGCTGGGCGACCGACGCAATCGAGGCGTCGTCCAACAACACCTCGTAGATCGACGGCGTGCCCGCCCTGTGATCCACGCCGAGCGCGGTGGAGGCATTGCCCTGGGGGTCTGCGTCGATCACCAGCACGTTCGCGCCCTTGCTTGCAAGAGCCGCCGCCAGGTTGACGGAGGTGGTGGTCTTGCCAACGCCGCCCTTCTGGTTGGAGACGGCGATGACCCGTGTCCCGGAGGGTCGGGGGAACTCGGAGGCCTCGAGCGTGCGCCGCAAGCGTTCGGTTTCAATGAGCTCGGTAGCGAGTGGGCTGTCGTGGTCCGCGTCGATGCCGCTGAAGGGATCCGTGTTCGCGGGCACTGCAGTCGTGGCGACCTGGTCGCGGAATGGCTCGTAAGCCGGAACGCGTGAGCGGTTGCTGTGACCGAGGGTCGCCGTCTCAGACGTCGGCTCCTGCGCGGGGTCGGTCACGCGGTGCTCCTTCGGATGGGGGTAACGGCAAGGGCCAATGTTTCACGTGAAACACCACCACCGCAAACGATGTCAACGCAAGTTATGCACACCTGGCCTGGGGAGGGACCACGATCAGCGCCCGCCTGTGGACAATGCCCGCCCAGGGCGAGATTCGCGGGTCGTTTGGCTGTGGAAAACCTGGGGACAAAGATTCTCACCGATTCTGCGAATCGCGCCTCAAGCGCACCACCGTGGTGGGCTCGAGGCCCGGCAACGTCGGGGCAGACTCTATGTCCGCGATGAGCCGCGCCTTGCGAAGTGCGTACTTCGCGCGCTCGATTTCGTCGGCCGCGCTACGTCCCTTGAGGAGTGCCATCTGGCCGTTCGGCCCGAGCAGGGGCAGACACCACTTGATGAGTTTGTCCACGGATGCGACCGCCCGTGCGGTCAGCACGTCGGCCGCCACCGTGCCCTTGACCTCCTCCGCGCGCCCCCTCACCACCACCACGTTCGTCAGGCCAACCTGTGCTGCAGCTTCCTGGAGCCACGCGACACGGCGCTCCATCGGTTCGACAAGCACCACCTCGCGGGTGGGGAGCATCGCCGCGATCACGAGTCCCGGCAGGCCCGCCCCGGATCCCACGTCCACAATGCGTCCTTCGCCGAGGAACGGCACGACTGCGGCCGAGTTGAGAATGTGGCGCTCCCACAGTCGATCCAGCTCCCGGGGGCCGATGAGTCCGCGGCTCTCGCCCTCGGCTGCCAACAGGTCCGCGAACGCGGCTACCGCGTCGAAGCGTTCCCCGAAGTACTCGCGAATCGCGGTGGCTCCCAGCGACTCGAAGTCGGTGTGCGCCTTCGCGCGCTTCGCGGCGGAATGGGCCCCGGCGGGCTCCCCTGGCGGTCCGCTCGGCATCTGCGCTGTCATACGTCCAAGCCTCCTCGGCATTGTTCCGACCCTGTCGTGTGGCAGCACGACAACCGGCATCGTCCAATGTTTCACGTGAAACATGCCGGGTTCATTACTCGGCGGGCTTGATCACCACGTGGCGGTCAGGGTCCTCGCCCTCGGACTCCGAGACGAGCCCGGCCTCCAACACGACGTCGTGAACCACCTTGCGTTCGAACGCGTTCATCGGCGGCATGGAGAACGGCTTGCCGCTCTCTCTCACTTCGGCGATAGACGCCCGTGCCTTCTCGGCGAGTTGCTCCTTGCGACCCGCGCGAAAGTCGGCGATGTCCAGCATGAGGCGGCTCATGTTGCCCGTCTCCGATTGCACAGCCAACCGCGCTAGATCCTGGAGCGCTTCCAGCACTTCACCGTCGGGGCCCACCAGTCGCTTCATGTCCTGGTTGGGGCCATCCGCGACAACGGCAACCTTGGGCCGCCCCGCCTCGACTGAGATGTCGATGTCGCCATCCATGTCGAGGATGTCGAGCAACTCCTCGAGGAAGTCGGCGGCAATGTCGCCCTCGCTCTCGAGGGCCTTGCGAGTTTCGTCGGTCATGACCGTCCTTGGGGGATAGGGCCGCCCGTACGGCGGCCAACGACTAGGTGGATTCGATGCCTGGCGCGGAGTCGTCTGGGCTGTCGTCCCCGGGCTTGTTCGGCTCGTCGGGCTTGTTCGGCTCGTCGGCCTGGCCCGGCTTCGCGGCGCCCTTCTTGCGTTTGTTGCGCTTGGGCTGCTGACGCTGGCGACTCCGGCGTTCTTCCTCGGCGGCCGCAGCGGCCGCCTCCTCTTCGATGCGCGCCTCTTCGAGCGTGCGCCCGTCGATCGTGAGTCCCTTGCGTGCGGCCTTTTCGGTGAGCCGCGCGGTGTACGCCTTCTCCGCCTCGGAGCCGGGCGTGGGGTTGCGCCGGATCACGTAGAACTGCTGTCCCATCGACCAGGCGTTCGAGATGGTCCAGTAGATGAGGACACCGATGGGGAAGTTGGGGCCCGACAGCACAAAGATGAAGGGGAGCGCGTACAGCAGGATCTTCTGCTGCTGCGCCATGGGACCCTCGAGCGCCGAAGCTGGCATGTTCTTGAAGGTGAGCTGGCGCTGGCTGAAGAACGTCGTCGCCACCATCGTGACGATCAGCACGGCCGCGATCCATCGGGTAGCCGGCGTCTCGGTGCCCAGGAAGGTGTCGGAGAGCTGCGCACCAAAGAGCGTCGCCTCCCTTGCCTGTTCCCGGAGCGTGTCGGACAGCAGTCCGATGGGCTCCGCGTCCTCCTGCAGTCGATAGTTGAGTACGCGGAACAGGGAAAAGAAGATCGGCATCTGCAGTAGTAGGGGGAGGCACGACGCGAAGGGGTTCGTCTCGTGCTCCGAGTACAGGGCCATGGTCTCTTTGGTCATCGCCTCGCGCGACGCCTGATCCTTCTTGCCCTTGTACTTGTCCTGGATTTTGCGCAGGTCCGGCGCAATCACCTGCATCGACCGTTGGGCCTTGATCTGACGCACGAACACCGGAATCAGCGCCATGCGGATCACCGCCGTGAGGCCCACGATCGACAAAGCCCAGGTGAGGCCTGACGCGGGGTCCATGCCCACAAACTCAAGGCCCTGGTGAACCAACACCATGATGTTGGCCACCACCCACTCGATAGGCTGGAGAATGGTGTCGAGAAAGTCCACGGCAGGGTCCTTACGTCGCTACTGATGAAGTCTGGTGATGGTGTCTGAACAATGGCTCGCCTACGGCTGGTACCTCATCAACGCCGCCGTTGCTCCACGGGTTGCAGCGAAGCACCCGCCACCCTGCCAGCACCGTACCGCGCAGGGCGCCGTGCCGACGCACCGCCTCGTACCCATAATGGGAGCAGGACGGGTAGTACTTGCAGGTGGGGCCAATCAGGGGAGAGATGGTCAGTTGGTAAACGCGGATAAGCCCCATGAGAAGCAGCCCGGGGAGGCGCGCGACGAAGGCGATAACGATCATGCGTCGGCCTTCGCGAGGGCGCGGCGCAAGCCGGCGGCCACATCTGCCTTCAGTTCGTCGAAACCCACGGTTGCCGCGGCAGGAAGTGCACGCAGCACCACACGAGAGCCGTGGGGAAGGTGCTCCAACTCGTCGGCCATGATGGCGCGAAGACGACGCGTCACTCGATTGCGTACCACAGCGCCTCCTACCGCTCGAGAAACAGCGAAACCGGTCATGCTATTCGCATCACCGGTTTTCGCTAGGTACACCACCGCAGTACGGGTGCCAGCCCTGGCGCCGGTGCGCATGACGAGACGAAAATCCTCGCCGCGCCGAAGCCGTCGGCTAGCTGATAGCACTACGCCGACAGGGCGTCGCGACCCTTACGACGACGGGCCTTCAAAATGGTTCGGCCTGCGCGGGTACGCATGCGCAGGCGGAAACCGTGCGTCTTGGCACGCTTGCGGTTGTTCGGCTGAAAAGTCCGCTTGCTCACGGGGAAACTCCACGACTGTAGGGATGGTCAAATAGCGAACTCACGTTACGCGCTGCGTGGGCGCCGGTCAAATCTCTTCGGCGCCGTTGGTGCATTGCCCCAAACGGTATAGGCTCCCTCATCAACGCTTGTTGCGGTGTACCGACACGCCGAACAAGGAACATGACGAACAGGTGACACGGTTCTCACGGGCTGTGTAGAACGCTGTGGAAAGGGGGGTATCAGGTGGCACAGGACGAGTCCGCAACCAACATCGAAGACGTCTGGTCGCGAGCCGTTAGCCGACTGTACTCCGACGATTCCACGTCCGCCCAGCAGCGATCCTTCCTCCGTCTCATCAGGCCACTCGCGGTCGTTGAGGACAACGTCTTCCTGGCCGTGGCCGAGGAGTTCACCAAGAACTACATTGAGTCGACGCTCCGCGCCCCGATCACGGAGGCCTTAAGCGAGACCCTCGACCAGGACATTCGCATCGCCGTCACGGTCGACGCGTCGATCAAGCCACCCGTGTTGCCAGACGATGAGCCGGCGCAGGAATCGCGTGAGCGTCGTCCCGCCGCCCGAGCCGCGGCGCCCCCCGTCGAGGATCCACACCTCAACCCGCGCTACACGTTCGACACCTTCGTGCCTGGTTCGTCCAACCGCTTCGCTCACGCTGCTGCCCTTGCGGTCGCCGAGAGCCCCGGCAAGACGTACAACCCCCTCTTCATTTATGGCGACTCTGGGTTGGGCAAGACTCACCTCCTGCACGCGATCGGTCACTACACGCGCCAGATCAAGCCGCAGACCCGGGTCCGCTACGTCAACTCGGAAGAGTTCACCAACGACTTCATCAACTCGATTCGCGACGATCGCTCGCTGAGCTTCAAGCGCACCTACCGCGAGGTGGACGTGCTGCTGGTGGACGACATCCAGTTCCTGCAGGGCAAAGAGCAGACGCTCGAGGAGTTCTTCCACACCTTTAACGCCCTCCACAACGCCGGCAAGCACGTCGTCATCACTTCCGATGTCTCACCGCGCCACCTCAACGGCATCGAGGAGCGCATGCGAACGCGCTTCGAGTGGGGCCTGATGACGGACGTCCAGCCGCCCGACCTCGAGACCCGTATCGCGATCCTCCGCAAGAAGGCTCAGGCGGACGATGTTCAGGCGCCGCCCGACGTTCTTGAGTACATCGCGTCAAACATCACCAGCAACATCCGCGAACTTGAGGGTGCGCTCATCCGCGTCACCGCCTTCGCTGCCCTGAACAAGCAGCAGGTCGACCTCTCGCTCGCGCAGGTGGTGTTGAAGGACCTCATCAGCGACGACGACTCTCAGATCACTGCATCCAGCATCATCGGCAAGACCGCGGAGTACTTCGGCATCACCATGGAGGAGCTGACCGGCACCTCCAGGTCGAGGGTGTTTGTCACGGCCAGGCAGATCGCAATGTACCTGTGTCGCCAGCTCACGGACCTGTCTCTGCCCAAGATCGGCGAGCACTTTGGCGGCAAGGACCACACCACCGTCATGTACGCCGTGAAGAAGGTCGAAGACCAAATCGCGCAACGTCGCCAGATGTACAACCAGGTCAATGAGATCCACGCGCGCATCAAGCAACAGTCACGCGGATAACCTTTGCGCGGTTTGTCCGTTTTGTGTGCCCCCAGAAGTATGACTCACACATGTGGATAACTCTGTGCATAACTTTTGGTCGCCCCTTGACCCATCTGGGACAACCTGTGAATGAATCACTGCTGCCTGTGTACGACTCCCGGTCGTTCACAGGCTCTCCTCAGTCCCACCACGCAGGGTCCGCGTGTCGTCCACGGGCGGCTCGCCGCTCTTAGCAGGAGACTTGTAGTTTCTCCACAGATTTCCGAACCCCTATGACTACTACAAACCTTTCTCTATTACTTCTACACAAGGGCCTTCATGGGGCCCACCGAAGGCTTCTCGTTTCGGGACTAGACGCGTCAGTCCCGTGGCGTAGTCTGTGACCCGAAAGGGGAGATCGATGAAGTTTTCTGTAGAGCGTGATGTGCTGAACGACGCGGTTGCTTGGACCGCGCGTGCCGTTCCGCATCGTCCCCCTGTGCCCGTGCTGGCCGGAGTCCTCATTGAGGCCGATAGCGCCGGCACGGTCAAGCTTTCGAGTTTCGACTACGAGGTCTCGGCACGCGGTGAATTCGCGGCCGACGTTGAGGACGGCGGCTCAGTTCTGGTTTCCGGTCGGCTCTTGCGTGAGATCTCCAATGCGCTCCCGCACAAGCTCGTGAAGTTCGAGCTCGAGGGATCCAAGGTGTCCGTCACGTGCGGCGCCTCCAGGTTCTCGCTCGCAACGATGCCGGTGGACCAGTACCCGGCACTTCCCACCATGCCGGACAGTTCCGGCACGGTCGACGGCGGCGAACTGTTGTCCGCTGCGCAGCAAGTGCAGTCGGCGGCGTCCCGAGACGAAACACTGCCCATCCTCACCGGCGTCCGGATGGAGATCGAGGGTGAGCGCATTTCGTTGCTCGCCACCGACCGCTACCGGCTCGCACTTCGTGAACTCACCTGGAAGCCCGGCACCCCCAACATTTCGGCGATCGCCTTGGTTCGGGCGAAGACGCTGACCGACACGGCCAAGGCGCTCGGTTCCGGGGAGGTTCAACTCGCGCTGAGTTCTGGGCAGGGTGTCGACCTCATCGGCTTCAGTGCCGGCGGACTCGTCACGACGTCGCTCCTGATGGACGGCGAGTACCCGCAAGTGCGTCGCCTGTTCCCGGAGACGTCGGCCATCACCGCCGTGGTGTCCACCACCGAGCTCATTGAGGCGACCCGACGCGTCGCCCTGGTGGCCGAACGCAATGCCGCAGTGCGACTCGCGTTCTCCGAGGGCGAGGTCGTTCTCGACGCCGGCCACAGCGACGACGCCCAGGCTTCGGAGGCCATCGAAGCCACGGTCGAGGGCGGAGACATCACCGTCGCCTTCAACCCGGGATTCCTCCTCGACGGGTTGAGCGCTCTGGGAGCGCCGTATGTGCGACTCGGCTTCACGCAGGACACCAAGCCAGTGGACTTTGTCGGACTCGACAAGCCGGGCGGCACCATCGCCTCGGAGTTCCGCTACCTCTTGGTGCCCATCCGCATCGCTGGCTAGCGGTCGATGCGCATCACGCACCTGATCCTCACCGACTTCCGCTCCTACGAGGCCGTCCAGGTCGACTTCGGTCCGGGGGTCACCACGCTCGTCGGACGCAACGGTCACGGCAAAACCAATGTGGTCGAGGCTGTTCGCTACCTGTCCACGCTGTCCTCGCACCGGGTCGCCACAGATGCGCCGATGCTGAGGTCGGGCGCTCAGCGTGCGATCGTCTCCGGCCGGGTTCAGCGGGGAGATCGGTCGCTCACACTTGAGGTCACCATGGTTCCGGGCAAGGCCAACCAGGCGAGACTCAATCGCGGCAACGCCAAGCCGCGCGACCTCGTCGGGATTCTCCGCACCGTCGTCTTCGCGCCCGAGGACCTCACGCTCGTCAAGGGTGATCCCGGCACCCGGCGCGCGTTCATGGACGAGCTATGTGTCGCCTTGCAGCCGCCGCTTGCCGGGGATCTTGCCGACTATGACCGGGTGTTGCGTCAGCGCTCTTCGTTGCTGAAATCCGCGCGCGGCAAGCCCCGATTCGACGTGTCTACGCTCGACGTGTGGGACGAGAAACTCGCGGATCTGGGCGCTCGCATCATGCACGCGCGCCTTGCGGCGATGGAGGCTCTGGCGCCGCACGTCGATCAGGCCTACGCGGATGTCGCGCCGGGCGAGGGCGAATGCACCATCACGTATGCGACGGTGGTCGAGGTGCCGCTCGACGACGACATGGCGGACTCTGCGGACTCTGCGGACGCGGCCGACGCGGGGGGAGTGCAACCGACCGCAGCACTGACCGCAGCACTGACCGCAGCGCCGACGGCCGCGACCCCGGTCGCGGATATCGGCGCGGCGTTGCTCGGCAGAATGGTCGAGCGCCGATCCCAAGAAATCGAGCGCGGCGTGTGCTTGGTGGGCCCCCACCGCGACGACCTTGACATCCGCATCGGCGAATTACCAGCCAAGGGCTACGCGAGTCACGGGGAAAGCTGGTCCTGTGCGCTTGCGCTGCGACTGGGATCATTCGCACTGCTCGCGGACGATGGCGACGACGGCGAACCCGTGCTGATCCTGGATGACGTCTTCGCAGAATTGGATTCCGGCCGCCGCGCGGCCCTCGCGGGCCGCGTCGTCGGCGCGGGTCAGGTGCTCATCACCGCGGCCGTGAGCGAGGACGTTCCCGAGCAGTTGCGCGATCATCCCGAGGGCCACCGGATCCTGCGTGTCACGCCCGGCATGGTGACCGACGCGTCCGCAGAGGTGACCCAGTGAGTCCTGGCGAAGGCGAGGGCCCGGCCGAGGGCGAGGGTCTAGTGGACCGCCAGCAAGGCGTCGATCCCCTCAACGACGGCGCAACGTACCGCGAGGACGATGACGCTGCGGCCGAGAAGCGCTTCCGGCCCGCGCCCTCCAAGGACGCGGCGGCGCAGGCCCGCGAGGCGATGGAGCGGGCGCGAGCCTCGGCGCGCGAACGCGGAGCGGCCCGCATCTCCCCCCAGACCGCTCGCCGCCGCAAGGACGCCAAGAGGGAAGCCTCGGGAGGCGGCTCACCGCTGCCATTCGGCACTGGCCGCGACCCGCGCGCGATGAGCGACAACGTCACGGCGCTGCTGCGTCGCATGGGCTGGACCGAGAACATCGAGGTCGCCGGGGTCACCGCGCGCTGGCGTGAGGTCATCGGCGACCAGATCGCGGACCACTGCGAGCCGGTGAGCTTCGAGGCCGGCGTCCTCTTGCTGCGGGCCTCGTCAAGCGCGTGGGCGACCCAGATGCAGCTCATGTCCGGCCAGGTCCGGCACCGGCTGAATGAGGAGTTCGGCCGCGAGGTCGTGAAGGAGCTGCAGTTCATCGGGCCGAGCGACCGGCACTGGGTCAAGGGCCCGCGACGCGTCAAGGGCCGGGGCCCGCGCGACACGTACGGCTAGCGGGATCACGCGGGAACCAGCGCCGAGGGCCGCATCCCCAAAAGGTCCCGGATCGACCCCTTCCAACGCCACTGAGGACCAAGCGAAATGTCGCCACCAGAAACGCGCAGCATTCGGCTTTCCCCAGAATCCCCCTGAATGGCCCGGGAGAGCCGCTCAGACCGCGTAGAATGGACCGAGGTAGGACGCGACCCGAATCGGGTCGCGTGAGGGGCGTGGAAAGGCAATCTGTGGCCAACACCGACGTAGGGGCGACCGAGCCCGAATACGGCGCAAGCGACATCACGGTTCTCGAGGGTCTCGAGGCCGTGCGCAAGCGCCCCGGCATGTACATCGGCTCCACCGGGGAGCGCGGTCTGCACCACTTGGTCTACGAGGTCGTGGACAACTCCGTCGATGAGGCGCTGGCGGGGCATTGCGACACCATCACCGTCACGCTGATGGAAGACGGCGGTGTGCGCACCACCGACAACGGCCGCGGCATTCCGGTCGACATGCACCCGATCGAGGGCAAGCCCACGCTCGAGGTCGTCATGACGATCCTCCACGCGGGCGGAAAGTTCGGCGGCAGCGGCTACGCCGTGTCGGGCGGACTGCACGGCGTCGGCATCTCTGTGGTGAACGCGCTGTCGCGCAGGGTCGACACCGAGGTCAAGCGTCAGGGCCACGTGTGGCGTCAAACGTTCGCCGACGGCGGCAAGCCGCAGGGCGACATCGTCAAGGGTGAGGCGACCGACGAGACCGGAACGACCCAAACGTTCTGGGCGGACCCGACGATCTTCGAGACGACCGACTATGACTTCGAGACGCTGCGCGCACGCTTCCAGCAGATGGCGTTCCTCAACAAGGGTCTGAGCATCACGATCACCGACGAACGCCCCGAGCACATCGCGGGCGACGACGACGAGGAGGCCCCCACCTCCCGCACGATCACGTACATGTACGAGGGCGGCCTCGTCGACTACGTCAAGCACCTCAACTCCATGAAGAAGGTCGAACTGGTGCACCCCGAGGTCATCAGCATCGAGACCGAGGACCTGGAAAACAAGATCTCCGTCGAGCTCGCGCTGCAGTGGACCAACGGGTACTCCGAGTCGGTCTTCACGTACGCCAACACGATCGCCACCACCGAGGGTGGCGCGCACGAGGAGGGCTTCCGGGCCGCCATGACCTCCCTGGTCAACCGCTACGCGCGCGACAAGGGCATCCTCCGGGACAAGGACGAGAACCTCACGGGCGACGATGTCCGCGAAGGCCTCACGGCCGTCGTCTCCGTGAAGTTGGGCGAGCCGCAGTTCGAGGGCCAGACCAAGACCAAGTTGGGCAACACGATCGCGAAGACGTTCGTGCAGAAGGCGGTCAACGAGCGCCTGACCGACTGGTTCGACTCCCATCCCGTCGAGGGTCGGGAAGTGATTCGCAAGGCGATCCAGGCATCGGCCGCTCGCATGGCCGCGCGCAAGGCGCGCGAGGCGACCCGCCGCAAGGGACTGCTCGAGTCGGGCGGCATGCCCGGCAAGCTGTCGGACTGCCAGAGCCGCAACCCGGACGAATGCGAGATCTTCATCGTCGAGGGCGACTCCGCCGGCGGCTCTGCCAAGCAGGGTCGCGAGCCGTACAACCAGGCGATCATGCCGATCCGCGGAAAGATCCTCAACGTCGAGCGCGTGCGTCTCGACCGGGCACTCGCCAACATGGAGGTCCAGGGGCTCATCACCGCGTTCGGCGCTGGCATGGGCGAGGACTTCAACATCGACAAGGCGCGCTATCACAAGATCGTGCTGATGGCCGATGCCGATGTCGACGGCCAGCACATTCGCACCTTGCTCCTCACGCTGCTGTTCCGGTACATGCGTCCGCTCATCGACGCTGGCTACGTCTACCTGGCGCAGCCGCCGCTGTTCAAGATCAAGTGGTCAAACTCGCCTCACGAATACGTCTACTCCGACAAGGAGCGGGACCTCCTGCTTGCCGAGGGCATGAAGACCGGCAAGAAGATCCCCAAGGAGAACGGCATCCAGCGGTACAAGGGTCTGGGCGAGATGGACCACGAAGAACTCCGCGTGACCACGATGGATCCCGCGAGCCGCACCCTCCTCAAGGTGTCGATGGACGATGCCGCCATGGCCGACGAGGTGTTCTCGGTCCTGATGGGCGAAGACGTCGAGTCCCGCCGCAACTTCATTCAGCAAAATGCGAAGGATGTGCGTTTCCTTGATATCTAGTTCAACGCCGCCATCTGACGGGCCAGAAACCATCAACCACGGCCGCATCGAGGCGGTCGACCTCAACACCGAGATGCAGCGGTCCTACATGGACTACGCCATGTCGGTCATCGTCGGCCGCGCCTTGCCCGACGTGCGAGACGGCCTCAAGCCGGTGCACCGTCGTGTGCTGTACGCGATGTTCGACGGCGGCTACCGCCCCGACCGCGCCTTCTCCAAGTGCAGCCGCGTCGTCGGCGACGTCATGGGCAAGTACCACCCGCACGGCGACTCGGCAATCTACGACACCATGGTTCGCCTCGTGCAGCCATGGTCGCTGCGCTACCCGCTGATCTCCGGCCAGGGAAACTTCGGTTCGCCCGGCAACGACGGCGCCGCCGCCTCGCGATACACCGAGTGCAAGATGGCACCGCTGGCCATGGAAATGGTCCGCGACATCGACAAGGACACCGTCGACTTCGAGGACAACTACGACGGCCGTGAACAAGAGCCGGTCATTCTTCCGGCGCGCTTCCCCAACCTGCTCGTCAACGGCAGCGCGGGCATCGCGGTCGGCATGGCCACCAACATTCCGCCGCACAACCTGCGCGAGGTTGCCGAGGGCGTGCAGTGGCACCTCGACCACCCGGAAGCGACGCGCGAGGAACTGCTGGACGCGCTCATGGAGCGCATCCAGGGTCCCGACTTCCCGACCGGCGCCACGATCCTCGGCCGCCGCGGCATCGAGGAGGCGTACCGCACCGGTCGCGGCTCCGTGACGATGCGCGCCGTCGTCAACATCGAGGAAGTCCAGGGCCGCATGTGCCTGGTCATCACCGAGCTGCCGTACCAGGTCAACCCCGACAACCTGGCGATCAAGATCGCCGACCTCGTCAAGGACGGCAAGGTCGCCGGCATCGCCGACATCCGCGACCAGTCGTCGGGCCGCACCGGCCAGCGCCTCGAGATCGTGCTGAAGCGCGACGCCGTAGCCAAGGTCGTGCTCAACAACCTCTACAAGCACACGCAACTTCAGGACACGTTCGGCTGCAACATGCTGGCGATCGTCGACGGGGTGCCGCGCACCCTCGCGCTCGACGGCTTTGTGCGCCACTGGGTGACGCACCAGGTCGAGGTCATCCAGCGTCGTACCAAGTACCGCTTGCGCGAGGCGGAGCGCGAGGCCCACATCTTGCAGGGCTACCTCAAGGCGCTCGACGCGCTCGACGAGGTCATCGCCCTCATTCGCCGTTCGCCTGACGTCGATGCCGCTCGCATCGGACTGATGGAACTGCTCGACGTGGACGAGGTCCAGGCGACCGCGATCCTCAACCTGCAGCTGCGTCGTCTGGCAGCCCTCGAGCGCCAGAAGATCATGGACGACCATGCCGCACTCATGACGGAGATCAAGGACCTGCAGGGCATCCTCGCGTCCGAGTCCCGCCAGCGCGGCATCATCTCCGACGAGCTCCACGAAGTCGTCCGCAAGTACGGCGACGCTCGGCGCACCGAGATCTCCCTGTTCGACGGCGAGGTCTCGATGGAGGACCTCATCGCCGAGGAGGAGGTCGTGGTGACGATCACGCGCGGCGGCTACGCCAAGCGCACGCGGTCCGACCAGTACCGGGCCCAGCGTCGTGGCGGCAAGGGAGTGCGCGGCGCGACACTGCGCAGCGACGACCTGGTGGATCACTTCTTCGTGACGACGACCCACCACTGGCTGCTGTTCTTCACCAACCTGGGCAGGGTCTATCGCGCCAAGGCGTACGAGCTGCCCGAGGGCGGCCGCGACTCCAAGGGTCAGCACGTCGCCAACATGCTCGCGTTCCAGCCGGGCGAGGAGATCGCCCAGGTCATGGACCTGCGCACCTACGAGGACAAGCCATACCTGGTGCTCGCCACCAAGCGCGGCCTGGTCAAGAAGACCGACCTCACCTCGTACGACTCGAACCGGAGCGGTGGCCTGATTGCCATCAACCTTCGCGACGTGGAGGGTGAAGACGGCGAGTTGCATCCCGACGAGTTGGTGGCCGCACGCCTCGTGGCGTCGGACGACAAGCTGATGCTCGTCAGTCGCAAGGGCCTGTCCCTCACCTTCGAGGCGTCCGACGCGGCGTTGCGTCCCATGGGCCGCGCCACCTCGGGCGTCAAGGGCATGAGCTTCCGCGACGACGACGTGCTGCTTGCCATGGACGTCGTCACCGAGGGCTCCTACAGCTTTGTGGTGACCGAGGGCGGCTACGCGAAGCGCACGTCAGTGGACGAGTACCGTGTCCAGGGCCGCGGCGGCCTGGGCATCAAGGTGGCCAAGCTTCAAGAGGAGCGCGGCCACCTCGTGGGCGCACTCCTCGTCGAGGAGGCCGACGAGGTGCTCGTCATCATGGGCGGTGGAAAGGTCATGCGCGCCCTGGTCAACGAGGTCCCGGCCAAGGGCCGCGACACCATGGGCGTCATCTTCGCCAAGCCCGGCAAGGACGACCACATTATCGGCATCGCCCGCAACGTGGAGCGTCACTTGGACGTGGACGATGTCGTGGACCCCGATGCAGAGGCCGTCGTTGAGGCCGACGTGGCCGATATGACCACACGGCCCACCGCAGCCGAGCCCGACGCGTAGGAGACTGCAACCGTGGGCGTATGGGACGAGCGAGTGGTGCCAGCGCCCCCGGTCCCAGACGTCGAGGACTTTATGCGCACGAACTCGTACTCTCGCGCCTTCCAGACGTGGTGCGCGGTGGACTTCGAGATTGCGAACTTCGTCCACGTTGGCGTTGTACTGGCGGAGCGATCACACCGCGCGATGTTCGACGCCGTGGAGTCGTCGGGACTCTATGACCCGGAAGTAGACGAACAGGGAGACGCGTACGGGAAGCACGTGGGCGGGTTGGATTTGGGCACCCAGCAGTGGCTTACGGTCGCAGGCGGGCTACAGGCCATGGTCGCGAACTTCGAGCTCTATGTTGAGGAAGTCTCGCTCCAGCGCTTGAAGGCGATGGTGGGAGGACGCGTAGAAAGGACGCCCCCTTGGGGCACGCTCGTCAGAGAATGGAAAGTGGTTGGCGTCGATCTCGAGGACGACGACACGACGAAGGCACGCAACCTGCGCCACCAACTCGCGCACAAACTTAGCGAGGATCGCAGGGACGATGCAGACGTGCGGCCGCACAGCAGACCGTGGCCTAGCTTTCAGACAGAGGGCTTTGATCCTCGGGACCGCGAGGTTGCCACGTCGGGAGACCGGTCGCGCGGTGACCTGATCCTCACCGCCGAGATGTTCGAGAAGGACGTCCGAGCGCCGCTCGCCAGAAAAGCCATCGAGATCGAAGGCGCGTTGGGAAACACGGCGAGCGGCGGCGCGCAGTCTCAGTCCTCGTAGTGATAGCGGCAGGACGCGATGCGCACCTCGTCGCCGACGACCTTATACACGAGCCGGTGCTCATCCGTGATGCGCCTGGACCAATAGCCGTGGAGCCCGTGCTTGAGTTGCTCGGGCTTGCCGATGCCTTCGTTCGGAGCGTCGTCCCCCGCGCCCCTGGCGATGTCGCGTAGCAGGAGGTTGATCCGCTTGAGCGTCTTCCTGTCCGCGGTCTGCCACCAGATGTAGTCCGCCCAGGACGACTCGTCCCAGACGTATCTCATTCGGCGAGGGCGCGCTCAACCCCGCGCTGGGACTCCAACCGCTCGATCGACGCGAGTAGGTGCCGGGCGTTCGCCGGGTTCTGGAGGAGGTAGGCGGTCTCTTTGAGAGACTGGTAGTCGTCAAGCGAGACGATGACGACACTCTCGTGGCCGACGCGCGTCACCACTACCTCTTCGCGATCGGCGGTCACGCTGTCGAGCACGGCGGCGTAGTTCTGCCTTGATTGCGAGTACGAGATGGTCTTCATGATGCCTCCTGTACAGAAAACTGTACGTCACCGACGAGGCGAGAGCAAGAAGAGCCCTTCTTTTGACTGGATCAAAAGAAGGGCCTACGGTGGACGGATGCACTCTCACGCAATCACCGAGGCAACGCCGGTCGACCCGACGGCCTTGCTGAGGGACGCTGGGATGCGAGTCACCAAGCCCCGCACAGCGGTGATTGGCGCACTGGCCGAGAACCCGCACGCATCGGCTGATGACGTGTTCTTGGCGATCGCCGGAGAGCTGTCAGGCACCTCCCGCCAAGCGGTGTACAACGTGCTCGGGGACCTGTCCGACAACGGCCTCGCGCAGCGCATCGAACTGGCAGGCTCGCCCGCACGCTATGAACTGCGCGTGGGCGACAACCACCACCACATCGTCTGCAGTTCATGCGGCGTGATCGCGGACATCGACTGCGCCGTCGGCCACGCGCCGTGCCTGACGCCTCAGCACACTGCCGGCTTCCTCATCCACGAAGCCGAGGTCACCTACTGGGGCACGTGCGCCGACTGCCAGAAACCCAACCACATTTCGTCCTAAGCCCGACCCGCCCGCACCCCGTCCCCTTCATCCAAGGAGAGTCACCATGACCGAGAAGTTCACCACCACCAACTCCGGGGCCCCCGTCGCCTCCGATGAGCACTCGCTGAGTGTGGGCGCCGACGGCCCCACGGTGCTGCACGACCACTATCTGGTCGAGAAGCTCGCCCAGTTCAACCGCGAGAAAGTGCCCGAGCGCATCGTCCACGCCAAGGGCGGCGGCGCGTTCGGCACTTTCACCACCACGGAGGACGTCAGCGCGTACACCAAGGCCGCGCTGTTTCAGCCGGGCGTCGAGACCGAGATGCTCGCGCGCTTCTCGACCGTGGCCGGCGAGGCCGGTTCACCCGACACATGGCGGGACCCTCGCGGCTTCGCCCTGAAGTTCTACACGACCGAGGGCAACTACGACCTCGTGGGCAACAACACGCCCATCTTCTTCATCCGCGACGGTATCAAGTTCCCCGACTTCATCCACTCGCAGAAGCGCTTGCCCGGATCGCACCTTCGCGACAACGACATGCAGTGGGACTTCTGGACGCTGTCGCCCGAGTCCGCGCACCAGGTCACGTACCTCATGGGCGACCGCGGCATCCCCATGAGCTGGCGGCACATGAACGGCTATGGATCGCACACGTACCAGTGGATCAACGCCGAGGGCGATCGGGTCTGGGTGAAGTACCACTTCAAGACCGACCAGGGCGTCACCGGCATGGACGGCCAGACTGCGAATGAACTGGCGGGGACCGACGCCGACGTTCACATCCGCGACCTCCACGACGCGATCGACAGCGGCGAAGCCCCGTCGTGGACCCTGTACGTGCAGGTCATGGCGCACAACGACGCGACCGACTACCGTTTCAACCCCTTCGACGTCACCAAGGTGTGGCCGCACTCGGACTACCCGCTGATCAAGGTGGGCACGATGCTGCTCAACCGCAATCCCGGCAACTACTTCGCCGAGATCGAGCAGGCCACGTTCGAGCCGTCCAACTTCGTGCCCGGCATCGACACCAGCCCCGACAAGATGCTGCTCGCGCGCATCTTCAGCTACGCCGACGCCCACCGCTATCGCGTGGGCACCAACTACGCACAGTTGCCGGTGAACGCCCCGCACTCTGAGGTGAACAGCTACGCCAAGGATGGCCACATGCGCCATGGCTATCGCGACGCTTCGGAGCCGGTCTACGCTCCGAACTCGGTGGGCGGCCCTCACGCTGACCCTGCGCGGGCCAACGACGGCGCCGGCTGGGCATCGGACGGAGAGATGTCACGCGTCGCGGCTAGCTTGCACGCCGAGGACGACGACTTTGGCCAGGCTGGCGCGCTGTACCGCGACGTCATGGACGATGCGGCGAAGGCGCGCACCGTCGAGAACATCGCGGGCCACGTTGCGCAGGTGACGCGCCCGGACCTGCTCGAGCGTGTGTTTGAGTACTGGACCAATGTGGATGCCGATCTGGGCGCCCGCGTGCGTTCCGCAGTCTCGGGCAACCTGGTGGTTGCCGACTAGCTCCGCTCCGACCACTGCGAAGGCCCGGAATCCCGCGAGGGACCGGGCCTTCGCCGTCTCGGTTTCAGTGGGCCGTTCGCCGTCCGAGTGACCTGGGCGGGTCCAGGCGCGCCCATCCGCTACCCTTGAGCCTGGCCGCCGTCGGCCCACTCCCCCTGAACTTCGCGCGTAGGTGAACCCTGCGCCGCCGCAGCCTGTCCCCACATCGGCGCTCCTGTCCCGGAGCGCGCGCGGGCATGCGCACCAACCCGGGCGCCCGCGCCCGCTGTAAGGAATCACCCCATGGCCCCCACCAGGCGCGTCCAAGACGCCGACATCAATGCGCTCGTTACCGCTGGCATCCGCGACCGCACGCCCACGGGCGTGCCCGAGGTCACGAACGCGTGGGGCAAGGTCTGGGCGCCCAGCACGTGGCGTCGTCAGGCGTGGATGAACCCGCGCATCGCACGCACCGAGGTGCTCTCCGGCCTCGTCGTGGCGCTGGCACTCATCCCGGAGGCGATCTCATTTTCGATCATCGCGGGCGTGGACCCGCGCGTCGGCCTGTTCGCAAGCTTCACCATGGCCATCGCGATCTCCTTCCTGGGCGGACGACCGGCCATGATCTCGGCGGCATCATCCAGGTGATTCTGGCGGTGCTCGGCGTCGCCAAGTTCATGCGCTTCATCCCGCGCTCCGTCATGGTGGGCTTCGTCAACTCGCTCGCGATCCTCATCCTGCTGGCGCAAGTGCCTCAGCTCACCGACGTGCCGTGGGCGGTATACCCGCTCGTGGCCGCCGCGCTCGCGACCATCACGTTCTTCCCCCGCCTCACCACCGTCGTTCCGGCGCCGCTCGTCGCGATCGTCGGCCTCACTGCCGTGACCGCCGCGTTCGCGATTGCCGTCCCCAGCGTCGGCGACGAGGGCAAGCTGCCCGAGGGCCTGCCCTCGCTGCTGTGGCCCGGCGTCCCGATGACGATGGAGACCCTGCGCATCGTCGCCCCGTTTGCGATGGGGGTCGCGCTGGTGGGCCTGCTCGAATCGCTGATGACGGCCAAGCTCGTGGACGACATCACGGACTCGCACTCCGACAAGACGCGCGAGGCGTGGGGTCAGGGCGCGGCCAACATCATCACCGGCTTCTTTGGCGGGATGGGCGGCTGCGCGATGATCGGTCAGACCATGATCAACGTCAAGGCGGGCCGCGCGCGCACGCGCCTCAGCACGTTCATGGCGGGCGTGTTCCTGCTGGTGCTGATCCTCGCGCTCGGCGACGTGGTCGCCGCTATCCCGATGGCCGCGCTCGTCGCTGTGATGATCTACGTGGCCTGGGCGACGTTCGATTGGCACTCCGTGCGCCTGTCGACCCTCAAGCGCATGCCCCGCTCCGAGACGGGCGTCATGCTCACCACGGTGGGCGTCGTGGTGGTGACCCACAACCTCGCGTACGGCGTGGTGGCCGGCGTGCTGCTCGCGTCGGTCCTCTTCGCCCGCCGCGTGGCTCACCTCGCGAACGTCGAGGGCGGACCCGTCGAGGGCGGACCCGTCGAGGGCGACACCCGCGTGTACAGGGTCACGGGCGAACTCTTCTTCGCCAGCTCGAACGACCTGTTCAGCCAGTTCGACTACTCGGGCGACCCCGTCAACGTGATCATCGACATGAGCGAGTCGCACGTGTGGGACGCCTCGACCGTGGCGACGCTCGACAGCATCGTCTACAAGTACGAGCGGCACGGAAAGTCAGTGAGCATCGACGGCCTGAACGAGGCGTCGCTCGCGATCCACGATCGGATGTCGGGAAACCTGGGAGCGGGTCACTAGGGGCCGAGGCCCGGGCCGTACCCCCTGCGGTACGAATCACGCCATTTGCGCGACGACACGCGGTCGCCGCGGGACGAATCAAGCCATTGCGGACGGGCGTGAAGGAGTCCCGCGACCACCATAGTCGCGGGGCTCCGCCCCCCTTCCGCGCAGCGGCGTCCAAGCGCGCCTTGATCTTGTCCATGCCGCCGATGCGTCGCAGCACCTCGACGGCGGGGTGGTCGATGCCGGGCAGCGGCGGGCGCAAGGCCTCGGCGCCCATGCACAGGGCCAGCTGGTCGTAGGGCTCGGTGTACTCCTTGCCGCTGTCGACCTCGCGGACGGTCACGGTCTTGGCCTTGCGGTCGATGCACCCGCACCTACACCTCCGACAACTACGAGCTTCATTACAATGCCTCCGGGGGTATTGGTTCCCCCTCACGGTAAGGACACCGGGGCCTCGATGATGCGGACGTTGGTCACGTCCCGGGACCTCTGCGGCGCAAGAAACCCCCTCAACGTCCCGGGACCTGGGGGGTCGCCCGGGAGCACTGAAGACCCGAAGGGCGTTGGCTCAGCGTGACCGCGAGCCATTGCTCGGTTAGTCTTGGTCAGACGTGCGCCCGTAGGGCCAGAAGGAGATTGCATGAACGCGGATGACCGCAACCCGAATCAGGGTGCCGAGCCCTCGGCTCCGCCTGCTTCGGCCCAGGACCCAGTTCGTCGGGCAGGCGTGTTGCCGCCCAGCGGCTCCGTGCCCCAACGCACCGCCTTCCGGCCCATTACCGGCACGCACCAGACGACTCAACAGCCCGCCGGAACGCGCCCTCCCGGCGCGCCACCGACCGGTCAGCCGACCACATCGCAGCAGTCAACTGCGGCACCTGCTCGCCCGGCATCCTTCTCGCCGGCTGGCCAGCCGCACGCAACACCTCGTCCCGACGCCGCGCCCCGTCCGGCCACGGCACCCGCGCGGCCAGCATCGGCGCCAAACGCCGGCGCTGCTCCGGCGCCCGCAGCGGAACCTCAGACTGCGGTCGGCGTTGCCCAAGAGAAGTTGAGGGCCGCGACCGCGGGCCTGGGCCGCTTCACCACCGCAGCGAAGGAGAAGGTCACTTCTGCCGAGGCCGCTCCCAAGTCTGCTCCGGCGACTCAGGGGGGACCCCGAAAGGTGCGCGTGCTGCTGTCCCGCATCGACCCGTGGTCTGCGCTCAAGATTGGCTTCCTGCTGTCGATCGCCGCAGGCATCATGATGCTGGTGGCCGTGCACGTGCTGTGGACCGCGCTCAACTCGATGGGCACGTTCGAACTCATCCAGGTGTGGGTCTCCAAGCTGTTCACCGCAAACCAGGAAGTCAACATCCTGCAGTTCGTTGACTACAAGAAGGTGATGTCGGCCAGCCTGCTGGTGTCCGTCACCAACGTCGTGCTGATCTCCGGCCTGTCCGTGATCTCCGCGTTCTTGTACAACATGGTGTCCCGCATGGTGGGTGGCGTGTACGTCACGCTGACCGACGACTGATTTCCCACCCGGGGAGCGTCGTCGGCGCGTTTTGGTCCCCACCCGTGCGTGGGGTATCTTTGTTGGTCGCGGCCCCGGCCGTTTCGGGCCCATAGCTCAGGCGGTTAGAGCGCTTCGCTGATAACGAAGAGGTCGGAGGTTCAAGTCCTCCTGGGCCCACCACCACGCAGTGTCCTCAACGATGCGGCGCGGCGGCGGTGACAGATTTCCCGGCCACTGGCCGTCCGGGGCCTTAGCTCAATTGGTAGAGCGCCTGCTTTGCAAGCAGGAGGTCGGGGGTTCGAATCTTATCTTGGGGTGGATGTGAGTAGTACCTGGTAAATGAAGAAACCTTCGTCGTCCGATCGTGGATGACGAAGTTAGCGGGGCGGTAGTTCAACGGTAGAACGGGGCCTTTGCAAGGCTCTAATCAGGGTTCGATTCCCTGTCGCTCCACAATCATTCGACGTCTCGCGGTCGCGGATCTCCCCGGGGAACGAAGCGCCGCAGGTCGCGCCAAGCGGGTGGGCACGGCTCCGTGCCGGCTGTTGCGGGTATGGCGCCGCTATGGAACGACCGTGACCCAAGCCGGTGAAGCGTCTAGGCGTTCGCCGTTCTTGAGGGCGAGACCTCCATGGTGACCTGACTGCACTTCCAGACTAGGGTCGTCGATGGGCGAACAGCCGAAAGTGTCGACGCGGACGCGGCCGGGCTGGTGTGCGCGGGAGGCGGGGTTCAAGTGTCACTCAACGACGATCTTGCAGACTGGGCGGGCTCGCGCCCCGATTGGCAGCAAGATGCGATTGCGCGGTTCTGCCGCAATGAGGCGCTCACTGATGGTGAAGTCTTGTCGACAGTTGACCAACTGATTGCGGGGACGTATCCCGCCGCGACACCGATTTCTGCGGACGACATCCCCGGATCGGTTGCCGCGGGCGACCCAGTAACCCTCTCGCACGTGGGCGACGTGCAAGGTGTCAACGCGCTACTCCCCGACCAGACGCTCTCGTTCGCCGAGGCCGGCCTAACTGTGATCTACGGCGACAACGCCAGCGGCAAGTCGGGCTACGCCCGATTGATCCGGGAAGCCGTCACAGCGCGGGTCAAAGGAGACCTGCTGGGAAACGTGTTCTCTAATGACGTGATCGCCCAAGAATTTAGTGTGGGCTATGTGACCGGCGGCAACGCCGACACGTGGAAATCCCCTGGCGTCAAAAGCAACCAACTCTCCCGCGTCCGTTTTTTTGACACACAGTGTGGTGACGCCTATGTCACGAAAGCATCGGAAGCGAGTTATCGGCCGTCGGCGTTTGTCATTCTTGACCGTCTGACTCAAGCCTGCCGCGCGCTTCGACAAGAACTTGATCAGCGAATCACCGCCAACGATGCGAACCGGCCACAACTACCCACGCTCCACAAAGGATCACCCGCGCACGCGTTCCTCGCGTCCCTAGACGCCTCGACGACAGAGGAGCAGATCGATGCAGCATGCGCGCTGGACGAAAAGCACCGCAAGCGACTCGCCAAGTCCCTCACCGAAGAGGCTCGGTTGAAAGCGAGCAACCCAGGTAACGAGCGCACCCGCCTGCTAGGCATGGCCGCAAACTGGTCGATACTCGCTGAGCGAGCGAAGTTGGTCGGCAAGGCCCTAGACGACGCGGGCCTCAAGAGCCTCGCAATTCAGTGCAAGGAAGCGACCGACTTTCGAGAAGCCGCGCGGATCGCATCGTCAAGCGACTTCGGCGCCGAACCGATCGAAGGCGTTGGCTCGAACACGTGGAGGGCATTGTGGTCGGCGGCGCGCGCCTTCTCCGAGTCGGAGGCGTACCACGAGCATGACTTTCCGCACACGCAAGATGGCGCGGTATGCGTTCTTTGCCAACAGCCACTCACCGCCGAAGGCGCTGATCGATTGGCGCGCTTCGAGGCCTTCACCGCTGATACGACAGCAACAGACGCTGACGAGGCTGAGGCCCATCTAGCGAAGAGCCGCGAGGCATTGATCCAGTTGCAGTCGCAGCCCGCCGCTGTGACGACGGCAGTGACCCAACTTGAGGCCGCCGGGGCCGACATCGTATCGATCAAGGACTGGCTGACAGCGTCGGCCGACACGGCGACGCGTGCCGTCGCGTGGATCGATGACAAAGAGGCGCCAGTGCCGGCAGGTCTAGTTGATTCGGTGTCGCTCGCGGCGGACACAGAGTCAACTGCACTGGAAGAGGCGGCAGAAGAGATCGATCGCGACACCTTCCAACAACGACTGGACGAAGCGAGTCAGAAAACCCTTGAGCTCCAGGACGCCACAGCCCTTGCTGAGGCAGCCGAGAGGATCAAGACCGAGGTCGGGCGACTCTCAGATCGGGCGAAGTTGGAGGAAGTGAAGCGGCACACTGATACGTCGGGGATCACCGGCACGAAGACCCGACTCACGGACACCTACGTAACTGCCGAGGTGGGTAGTCGCTTCACAATTGAGTGCGAGGGCTTGAATCTTCGCAAGGTGACGCTCGCTCGCACGCCGGGCCGCCACGATGCCGCACTTGAACACTTCCCGGCACTGGTCGGTGCGACAAGGTCAAACTCCATCAACGCGGTGCTCAGTGAGGGCGAGCAGACAGCGCTTGGCCTAGCCGGCTTCCTAACGGAGGTCGACTTTGACCAGTCGAAGTCGGGTGTCGTGTTCGACGATCCGGTTACTTCACTCGATGCGAGTCGTCGGACGCGGGTAGCGCAGCGCCTCGTTGAGATGGCCAAGGAGCGTCAGGTAGTTGTCTTCACCCATGAGATCACTTTTGTCCACGCGTTGAACCTTGAGGCACGTGACCAGGCAGTGACGGTCACCCAGCGCGCCGTGCAGCGCCTGGGCGATGACAAGCCAGGTCTCGTCTCGGACCAGCACCCTTGGCTAGTGAAGGACGTGCCCCAACGGGTGCATGCGCTTGAGGTCAGCCTCGGCAAACTGAACAAGGAGCGCGGTGAGTTGACCGCTGACGAGTTTTCCGCGAGGGCGGGGGATTGGGCGGGCCGCCTGTCGCAGACGTGGGAACGGGCTGTAAGTGTCGACATCGTCAATCAACTCATGGATCGCGGAACGAACGAAGTTTCGCCCAAGATGCTGAAGATCCTGCCCAAGTTCAGCCAGCACGATCACGATGAGTTTCAGAACGGGTTCCACAGAGTCTCGGGGTGGGCGACTCGTCATGACAGTGCGCCGGAACAGAACGACGCGACGCCCGACGTCAGCGACCTCGAAGCCGAACTGACGAGATTCAAGGACTGGTATTCCCGGATCAAGACCTACAAGTAGCAGGGCCGGCTGTGCGGATCGCGTCGCCGAAGACTCAACGGCGGGTTGGGCTTCCGGGACGAGGGCGTGAGAATCGCTACGCGCGGCGACGCGACTTTGGCAGTCGTAGTTGCTCCGCCCCAATCAATCGCTCGTAGGAGGCAAACAGCATACCCACGCGCCGATGATCGTCGAGTTGCGCCTTGGCTCCAAAGACCCGATCGAGCGCCGCGTCCAGCGCGCGGTGAGCACGCAGCAAGGCGGGATCCATCGCCAATGGGTTGTAGTGATCGGCGAGAGACCGATTTGGGAATTGGGCGCGAGCGTCTAGAACGGCTTGCCCGCCGGCTATGATCTGAGATCGCTGTTCATCTTTGGGCCGAGGAAGCGGGAACGTGTTCCAGGTCAACAGTTTGTTGAAGCGCAGGTCGGACTTTATTCGACCACCGACGACGCGCTGCCAGAGAATGAACCACGTTGACGAAAGCACAGCGAAGGCGAACCCGTCGGGGTCGTCTGCCACGAATGTTGCGTCCGACGCGATTACTTCAGGGCTCATCCGAGCCGAGGGGAAGAAGGCGCGAGTCTCAGAGACATGGCGCGGGATGCAAATGTATGCGTCGGGCGTCGCAGCAATCTGTCGGAATAGGTGTGCAGTCGCAGCCGCCGCACGCGTCGTCTCGGCCGTCGAATCCAAACGAAAGTTCCGAACTGCCTCGACTCGATCGCCCAGCACACGCGAACGCTTCAGGTCCGCAGGATTCAGGTTCTGCAGCCAGAGACACCAGCGAGGTTCATCGTGGAGCAACTCTCTCGCACCCACGAAGCGCCTCAAGTACTGGGCGGCAATTGGGTCAGCGGAGACCGATTCGTAGTCTGCGGGTTCCACAATAAGGTTGCCCCCATCGGTCGGCTTGTTGCCGTAACGAACTGTTGGCAATGCCGTGCACAACGGCTGCGATCTAGGATCCACCAAGACGTTTGGCCCGTCGACAAGGTATGCGGTTATTTGCTCCGTTACTTCTACTCGGTGCGGAGCGCCGCGCACGTCGTGGTAGTCGAAGAGCATGGCGGGTCGTCTTGGGTGCTTGTCGAATCCGATAATCACGCAGTGAACTGCCGCGGCCCCAGGTGCTTCCGACGTCCAGGCGAACGTTCGATGTCCGAACTTGATGCGCCAACCTGCGGAGAAAACCGGCCTGAACAATGATGGAACGGGCTCGCCTTGGGTGATCGAGTTGGTCGACACGAAGGCGAACTCTCCGCCGTAGCCAGGTTTGGCGAAGAGTTCGACAGCCTTGGCGTACCAGGCCGTCACGTAGTCCATCGATCCGTGATACCCGACGCCCCACACGCGCTTGAGGTCGGCTATCTGCTCGTCGCTCCGTAGCGAGATGCCAATGAATGGGGGGTTGCCGAGTATGAATAGGTCCTGAGTGGGTTCGACGACGCGGGACCAATCGGTGGTGATGGCGTTTCCAACATAGATGGAGTCGAACTTGTTCAGCGGCAAGGTTTCGGGCCCTTGACCGAGTGCAAGTTCCATCGCCTGGTTCGCTTGATGCTCTGCGAGGTGCAACGCGGTCCGCGCAATCTGAGCGGGCCACTCCTCAATCTCAATGCCGTGAAAGTGCTCCAGTCGGACCGGAACGTCATCCGCATCGAACATCAATGTCGGCTCTACACCGCGCACCCCAAGATCCTGCAAGCGGAGGAGGACGTCGAGGTCGAGTCGGCGCATCTCCTGATAAGAGATCAGCAGGAAGTTTCCGCAACCGGCGGCAGGGTCAAGGAAACGCATCTTGCCCATGTCTCGGCGAAGCGCACGTAACTTGGCCGCGTCGTGATAGCCGTCTTCGAAGCGTTCTCGAAGACGATCTAGGAACATCGGACGGATGAGTTTCAGGATGTTCGTCTCAGTCGTGTAGTGCTCGCCGAGGCCCCGTCGAGCCTTCGAGTCCTTCACCGCTTGGAACAGCGATCCGAATATCGCTGGCGAGATCTCAGACCAGTTGAACGCACAGCATGTAAGCAGGGTGTCCCGCATCGACTTGTTGAAGGCCGGAATTCCGAGGACCTCTTGGTAGATGTCGCCGTTTACGTACGGGAACCGCTGCACCAACTCGTCAAGGTGGCTCATTCGCGCATTGGTCGGGCGCGCCATCGCCTGGAAGAGCACCGACAACTGTGCACCAAGGTCCGAGCCATCTTCGCTTGTACGCGTCTCGATGAACTCAAGGAACAGGTCTCGCTCCCAGACCGCCGCGTCGTCCGCATACAGTGCGAACAGAGTCCGGACCATGAAGACCGACGCTTCATGGTCCGTGAACCCGGAACCCTCCAACTGCTCCCAAATACCAGCCATCAACTGCGCAGCCTTGATTGAAGCGGCCTCCTGCTCCTTGGAGCCGAACTGACGGAGGCCATAGCCCGCCAAGAACGCCAAGCGTTCAACCTCGACCGGAAGTTCGTCAAGGCCGAACTCGAACGAACCCTGCGCCGACTCTTGGAGGTCGACCAGCCTGAAACGCTTGAAGTCCGACGTCAGGACATACCGCGGCATCTCGGCGTCGGAGAGGGAGTCGAGATAGTCGAGCGCTTGTTGCTCTGCAGCCTCGAGATCTTTGCCCGCGGACTTCATCTCGATCGCGACAAGGCCGGGGACCAGCGCATCGATGTAGCCGTGACTGCCTGTCGAGGATCGCTGTGCTCGCATCTCGTACACCGCCGCACGGCTCTCCGTCACGCCAAACACTCCAAGCAAGTCACGCACAAAGGACTGCGCTTGACCGCGTTCGTATCCCTCCTCGTCTCGCCACGAATGCGCGAAACCGGCAGCGCTTGATCGGATCTGTTGCAGCGAGGGCGCTTTGGGCATGTCTCGAGACTAGCGACCGGGAATGACAGATCCCGTTGCGGTGATCGCGCGCCGCTAATGAACCTCACCGGGCGACGGGTCGCGTCGCGCGGATAGCCGTCCCGCCAGCGCGACTGAACGCTGTTCCGGTGAAGCGTGCGAATACCGAAGGGCTCCAGGGAAGTCCTTCCTCGTGCGAAGCGCCAGAGAATAGATGCCCGCGCAAATGGGCTGCGAGCCCCCGAACAACGAGTGCCCCCTCTTGCGTGTCGTCGGCGTGTCGTGGCGTTGAGGGGAGACCCTGGCTCGAACGAGAGATGTGTCTGTCAAACCGTGAGTTCCGTTGCTCTCAGGGAAGGCGCTCACCGCACCTGAACGGAGCCGGGTGACACTGTGGCTGGGCGTTGACTGGTGACCGTGCCGAGGCACCCGGAACAGCCCAAGAACCCCTACGAGTTATGTTGCATATTCAAGTGAAGGGCTAGCCTCGTGGCATGACGAACCGCCCTAGCGACGAGGAACTTGTCCGAGCCGCAACCGACGCAGGTTGGCTCCTCGAAGTCGAAGCGCTCAAGACCCTTGAGGTTGCGGGTTACACGACGATCCAGGGCTGGGCGTATCAAGACCCAGACGACGACACCAAGTCACGCGAACTCGACGCGTTCGGCTGGCGGCGTTTTCTCGAGCCGGGCGATTCCGGCGTCACTGTCGGATCCCGCGTGCTCGTGGAATGCAAGCAGAGTTCCTCGCCACTTGCATTCATTGGCCGCCGGCGCGGTCTGAACCCCTGGCCTACCCAGGAGAACCATGCCTGGCCATATCGCAAAGTGGGACTGCCGGTAGTTGGGCGACCAGGCTCCGTAATGCACGCCAAGGCTTGGTCCACGCTCGGCTTTGATGACATTCCTTCTTCACCAGCGCTCGACGACTTCCGCGCGGGGCAGATGACCAAGTTGCAGCGCAACAACAAGGGTTGGCTTGCCGACAACGCGGGCATCTTCGAGAGCCTTGTCATGCCACTGGCAAAAGCGCTGCGGGCGAGTCATGCGAACGTCCGACCCTCGCAATGGGCTTACGAACATGATGCGGATCCACCGCCAAGTAGGTCTGTCGTCGCGGCGCTGCACTTCCCAGTGGTACTTACATCGGCACAGTTGCTATGCATTGACGCAACTGATGATGCCCCAATCGTGACCGCCGAGCGATGGTGCTCAGTTGAGCGCCACCTCGAGACAGCGAACACGAGCGGGCGATTCCTGATTGATGTCGTCAACCATGAGCACTTCGCGGACTATCTCTCCGAACGGGTAGGTGCGTTTACGTCCGGTGTCGCAGACCGGGTTCGCGCAAACCCAAGGCTCGCAACTCATGCACAGCCGGGAATGGAATATGACGGGACCACTGGAACCGTCGTGCACCCCTAGACGTATTGACGAGTCGCTTCGTTGGTGGTTGTTGTGTGTAGGAGTCGTCCCGCTCGACGCACCAGTACGACCAACGGAGCAACTCGTCAATACACCCAATAGGTCCGTCGTGTGGAACGGTCAACGGCTAGCCCCGTGAGCCCCCTATTTCTTGCGCGCCTTCCTAGCGGCCCTATGGATCGGCGATCGAGTCATCGAGGCGGCGGCGGGTGACACCATAGTCTTGATCTCGACGTCCGGGAGTTTGTAGAGCGACTCGACCTGCCACGCGGATATCTCGCCGTGCGCGCGCTTGGTGAAGTGGCGGAGGTTGTCGTCGAACCAGTTGATCATGCGCCCGACTAGCGCAAGAAATGCAAGCACGTCTTTCAACTCAGGCGGCGCGGACCGGACATTCAGACTCACCGCCGCAAGGAATCGGTGTTCGCTGGTGGTTGAGGGATTGGTAAGCACCATTGCGGGCTCGGCGAGTTCCATCAAATTGGCGGAGTGCGCGACGTGCTTATTGCGCAGTTCCAAGATGTATTGGTGCGCCGGGTAGAGGTCATCGCCTAGGAACTGTCTCACCCGGTCATCGTCGGGTCGTGTCAGAACACCGGTCGCGAAGGGCCTCGCGTAACGCACTACAGCGCACTCCCAAAACATCTCCCGCAAGTCCTCCGACGCGGCTTGTGCCGCTTCGTGCAAGGCCGCCTCGGCGCGCTTCATGTCAGTCAATTTCGACGCGACGCTCGCAAGATGCTGAGCAATCTCACCGGGGTATTGCTTGAGGATGTGATCCTCACTGCTGAAGTCAAACGTTGATGCCATGTGCGAAGCCTACGTTCGCGACTAGACGGGTCACTTGAACTGGCAACCCGGCTTGTCGTTAATCCACCCCCTCCAGAGATACCTCCGAAGGCGCGCAAACCGGCACTGATGCCATGCGAAACCGGCAAGCGGACCGTCGGACGGACTCCACAGCGCCGCAATAGGGGAGCACGGTCGTGTTCGGAGATGCGATGTTGTGAGGACCTGATCGGGCGTACTGCGAGGAGTCGAGACTAGCCTTCGACTATGAACACGCAGCAGAAGGCAACGACCCATGACCGGTTTCCCGTCGCAGCATTCTGGGTGGTCGCAATCCTCGCGGCCGCCGGGATCGTTGTGCTTCAGCAGTCGACGGGCGTAGATGTAGCGCCCGGGGCCACGGTTCTTCTCACGGCAGCGCTTGTGTGGACAACTTGGCGCTATACCCGCGCCACGGAGGACATGGCGGAGACCCAGCAAGCGCAGATGGGTGAGTTCATCGCGGCGAACAAGAGGGAGCAAGATCTGGTGATTCGGGCTGCAGTGCTCGAAGTCTGGAGTTTCGGAGTGCAGCATGTCGAAGAGAGCGCCCTCCTGTCGACGCGCATAGCGGTGTTTCTGGATAGTGTTCCGGCGTCGCTTGACTACGTGGCCAAGAACAACGAGGTACTACGTCAAGATGTCGACGCTATGGGACGGACAGCGGACACGTACTTCGCGATGTCGCTCGGAATGCCTCCTGCGCTAAACAAAGCGATGGTGGCGCACCAAGAGGCATTGTCCGATTTCGGGTCTGCTGTACTGACTATGCTCCGGGCCGTATCGGCAGCGTCGCGGGGCGACAAGACAACGATCGGCCTAGACGACGTGGAACGCGAGTTGCGTGCCGCGGTGGGCCCACAGCAAAAGGTTCTTGAGTTTCTCGCGTTGCGCGATGGGTCCCTGCGTGCCCGCTGTCACTCGACCTACACGTCGATGATGCATGAAACCGTTCGGGAAGTGCAAGAGATCGCCGACCGCACGCTTCACTTGAAGTAGCAACATAACTCGCAGGGGTCCTTGGGCTGTTCCGGGTGCCTCGTCGTGGGCCTTGCGGGTATCGCTTGAGGATGGGCGGGGCAGTGTGCCGCCCGGCAGCGGCGCCAGCCGCGCCGGACGGCGCACGCCCTCCCGCCTCACCGGATCCGCTGACATACCCGAGCATCGCACTGGGCCATCCATTCGATCCCGGGAGCCACAGCGCGGCAGTGCCGCCGGTCAACGCGCAGCCACAGTGTCACCCGGCCCCTCACAGGTGCGGTGAGCGCCTTCCCTGAGAGCAACGGAACTCACGGGTTGACGGGCGGCACGAGAGTGCGACGCTGAAGGATCGGATGGACGGCCACACCCACGCCCGGCGACCCAAGCCGGCCACCCCAAGGGCGACCCGATCCCCGGGTGTATTAACGAGACCTGACCAAGGGTGTGTTGCTGTGTACAACGCGCGGGGGTGGACTAGCGGTAGGCCGGGTTCGCGGTAGCGGTGGCTCCCGTCATTCCAGATTCCCTCGCTCCCAGCCGGCTTTATGTCACGGGTCCCGTCAGCGCGACAGATCGCCTGTGGGGTCGTGAACGTCGACCCCGCTGGCGACAATGCGGTCCCAAGTGGCGTTGTCTTTGATGTCGATGATTCCGGCTTCGTGCAGGATGATGCGCAGTGCGGGCACAGGACTGGCGTCATAAGCCCAGGTGCGAGACGTGACGCGGCCCTTCCCGTCGAGCACCACGCTCGCCGGGCCGTCGGTGCGCTCTCGGGACCCACCCTCCCAGTGGTAGATCTCGACCGCTCCGGACGCGAACACCACGACTTCGACCACATGCTCGTCGTGCTCGCCCCATTCGATCGTGACTTTGCCAGGCTCTTCCGTATTGACCCTCGGAGTGATGTCACTCATCGCCGCCCCTGCGTGAATGTTGGTGTCAGGGTGTCGAGGTCGAGTTCGCCGGTTGAGTACGGCTGTCCGTCGCTAGCGAGGCCGAACACCTGGGTGGTGAATGCTCCGTAGTCGACGGTCTCGTTGACGGCGAAGTGATAGTGGCCGTGCAACGCGAGGGTGGGCTCCACCTGCACGAACGCTTCCATGTACTTGGCGCGAATCTGGTTGGCGTACTCGATGTCGTCTCTGCTGAACCCGCCGGTGCCTCGCAGCCGTGAGGAGATGGTCTGGACGCCTTTGGGGGCTTCGTGGGCGACTAGTACGTCGGCATGTCCTCCCGCTGCGGTGCGTGCCACGTCGGCGTCGGTGATGGCCTCTTGGGGCCACCAGTAGCGGCGAGCGTCGGCGTTGTTCTCCCATTCCAGGCGCAGCGTCCGGTCTACGCTGCCAGCGCCGCCGAGCCATACGAAGGAGCGTCCGCCCATGGTGGTGCGCAACCCTCGGGGGGCGAGCAGGATGTTCGGACGGAAGTGGAGCCAACCGTCGTCGCCCACACTGAGCGAGTCGATGTGGTCGTAGTCCTCGTGGTTGCCTGGGGCGACGAGCATGGTGATGCCATGTTTGCGTAAGTAGTGGTCGGTGCGGTCCCAACGGCGTGATTCGCGCACATTGTGGCTGACGCCGAGGTCTCCGACTTGGATCACGGTGGTGATGTCGCGGGCGTGGAACTCGCGTGCGGCGTATTTGATCCATGGGTGGTTGCCGTGGGTGTCACCGAGCAGGCCGATCTTCATGTCACCACCCCCTTTCGGGCATCGTCAGGTCGTCGGGGGGCGGCATGTGTTCAAGCCTTTCGATCTCCCATGCGTCGCGCGAGATCACCCAGTAGACGTCCCCGTTGGGGTGACCGTATCTGCGTGTCTCGAAGTAGTGGCCAGCACCGACCATCAATGTCCACTCGACGTCAAGGAGCACGGTCTTGCCGTTGACGTCGGTCGCGAGGCGCAGCATGACGAGGTCGTGCCATTTGTTGTCCATGTGGCTGCTGATCGACATTCCGTTGCCGCGGGCCCGGAGGTAGCGAGGCTTGCCTGGGCCGCGGCTGTCGACGTAATACGCCGAGGGACTGCCGGAGCGCGCTACGTAGAGCCCCGGCTCGTCGAGTACGTGCACCCGTTCCATCTGTTCATTCATGAGTTCAGGAACCCTTCGATGACGTCCAGGTCCTCGGGGTTGAGTCCGTGACGGGTTTGCGGACTGATGCAGCAGATGCGTTCATCGAGCGTCCAATCCCATTCGTCGTCGCGGCCCAGACTCGTCAGCGTGTTCGTCCACGCGGCAATGTCGTCGTCTATCCAGACGACGCGCTCGGCCTCCCCGAGGGCCTCAAGCGCCCGTGTGGCTTTCCACCAGTCAAACCATCGCGGCGCATGGGTGATGAGGCCGTCCTTGTACTCCCACTGCGCACCAAGGCCAATAATCGGCGCGAGCAGTTTGGGGGCGCGGTGCTTCCAGGTCGTACACCACACCATCTCCACGCCAGGGATCTGTTCAATGAGGCGCAGGCCGTCAATTACGGCCGTTGACCAAGTAATCAGCAGCGCCTCAGCGAACACTGGCATGTAGACGAAGTCCCGGTTCCACGAGTCGGACGGCCAGTGGTCGAGGTCGCCAGCCCCGTCGGGCATCGCGTTGATCACTCCGTCGACATCGACCAGTACGACCGTTCGTGGCGTGCTCACTGTCGGCCGCCGATGTACGGCAATTCCCGTGGCACATCACCCTCCTTCATGCGGGCAATATCTGCTACGTGGTGGAGCAGCCACGTCCCGCTCATGTGTTCGGACCGCGGATCTGCGATCAGAAACAGGTGCGAGGACCCACGCTTGAGCCACCCTCGGTTGCCGATACGCATGCCGCCCCGAGGTAGGGGCAGGACGGGCGCGAGGAGAGTCCACCACTGCCCAAATAGGACGCACTCGTCCGCAGGGTCGCACTCGCACGTGACGGCTAGGGACGCGCCAACTCTCGCGTCAACGTACAGAGTCGGCTCGCCGCGGTCGCTGACCAGACGATAGATCCCGGCGTAGTCGTCGAGCACCACGAGGTTACGCGGCTGCCCGCTCATGTGTAGTCCGGTGCGCTGTCACGCCTATATCGGGGATCGTCCGATTCGGGCACCGTCAGGTCCGCGTCTGGCGGCATTTCCCTCAAACGCTCAATGCGCCGGAGTGGCCTTTGGATCCAGTTGAAGTCCGTCGTGTCCATGAACCCGCCGGGCACGTGAAGATCGAACTGATGGCGCGACCCGACCCGCAGCACCCACGGTTGCTTGTCCTTAGGGTCGATTTCGTGTTCAGGCACATCCTTGTCGCCGTCCTCGATGCGGGGTCCTGACAACACATGCGTGAGCGTCACCCACTGGTTGTCGTACGGCCCCGACGCCGTCATCCCGGTCCCACGGGCACGCATCAATTTCCACCCGTACTTGTCGCACCGCGCGTAGTAGACCGTGGAGGAGGAGGAAACGAGCCGCAGAAGCGCCTGGTCCTCATTGCTCATGTCTACGGCTTCTAAGTTCTCGCTCTCACTCGCCATCTGTTGCCTCCTGGTCGAGTTCCACAGAATCCATGATCACTCCTTATCGTCGCTTGAGACGGCCAGAGTGCCCTATGTGGTGCTATTGCGCAACCTCCCCATCAGAATGATTACCAGGCACGATGTGGTAGTTCTGTTGGTTTGGTGAGGCGTACTTTGGCGCCTCGCGAGAACGGACGAACACGCCGCCACGGGCTCAACCAGGGCATAAGCAATCGACGGCTCGAGGCCCACCTCCGGCAAGCGTCCAGAACGGTGTGGTAGCCCTCACCGGGGCTCCAAGCCACAATGAGGGCCGTCGACACGGCCAGGTTCCGGCGCTGCCCGGTGAGCGGCGTGCCCGGGGCGGAAGACAGCCTGCCGCTCTTCGACATGTCGGACACAATCGCAAGCCTTGCCACTGTCCTACCTTTCGCGGCACGCGACGCGATCGGTATCGATGTCGTTTGCAGAGCAACTCCGGGAAAAGCGTTCCCAGTGACGTCACCAGCCTTGCCGCGAGAGCCGCTTCGCGCGGCGAGAACGCACGCCGGTGCACGTGCCGTGCCCGCCCGTGGCTCGCCGCCGGTACCTATAGCCGCTTCGCGGCAGCGCCCTCTCACCGCTGGTCACCTGCGGCGTGGTGGCCGAGTGGGTGATCTCGAGTTGCTGCCGCGTCGCGGCGTCGTAACGCCCGCATCGGAGGTGGACGCTCCTTCGGATCGCGCTCAACGCCCCGACGCTAGCGGCGTGCGACGCGGCTCAACTCCAGGACCTCGCCGCGCAGAGTCTTGTTCTCCTCCGAGAGCCGCGCGTTCTCCGCGGACAGGCGCTGAATTCTCGATGTGAGTGCACCGAGTTTCGTGGCCAAAGACGCGGCGCTCGATTGGGTGGCCGAGCCATGCTTCACGGATCGCGCGGCCATCTTTCTAGAGGTGGACTGGGCGTCCGCGACGATGTCCGCGTGCTTGTAGAGATAACTCGTCGAACATCCGGCGACTCGGGCAAGTGTCGCCAAGTCAAACGGATCGCCCTTGGCGCGCAGGCGCATCAGCGCTCGCTCGACATCGGCTCTCTTGTTGCGCGCTCTCTCGGACGCTGCTCGCTGGAGGGTCTCGATTCTGCTTTTCTCCCGGGCCTCGGCATTCACAAGTTCTCCTCAGGTATCCGCGTGGTTACTGCGTCGAGACGCACTTGGTTGAGTCGCTCCCGGGCTGAGCCAGGCTCGCTCTCCGTAACGAAGAGCGTGAGGCGTTGCCGATGGTCCGCCTGGACCTGCCCAAACTCGCTTGGTGCCGGGTCGTAGAAACTGCAAGTCTTGCAAGGGTCCCTTCGGAAGTCGCACGAGTCGCTCTCGGCCGGAAGTCGGCAGTATCCGTCCGCGAGCGAAGTGGCATAGGACGAAGGCTGGGCTTGTTCGAGGTTGGTTGCTCCCCCGCCACAGCCCGGCACGTTGGCCCCGCGCTTGTCAAAGAACTCGCGGGTCTTGCGGGCCATGGTGTCATCGGTGACCTCGGCGTAGTGCGCGGTCATAGCGGCAGACTGGTGGCCGAGAAATTTCTGCACCTGCGGCTGAGTCCAGTCGCTGTTGAGCAGGGCGGTTGCGATGGTGTGACGGTACCGGTGGATCTCACCTCCACGCACTCGCTCACCGGTAATTGATGAGTATGTGATGTGATTGCGCGCGAATGCGCGCCGCATATGCTTCCGAAGTCCTGCTGTCGACCAGGGTCGGGCGGCCTCGGAAAAGCGAGACGAGCGGTTCATCGAAGGGAAAAGGAACTCGCAGTCAGCGCCGTAGATTTCGCGCACCAGATCTTGTTGTGCACGGAGCATCTCTGCGATCGGATCTGGCACGGGCAGTTTTCGCCACGCGTACGTTTTGCGCATGTAGTAGTAGACGTCGACGGAACCGTCTGGTGCGGCGCGAAGGCAATCGGTGGGCAAGGCGACTAGTTCGCTGATTCGTAGCCCTCCCCAGCGCGTGAGTTTCATCATCACTCTGACGGTCGCATCCATTTCTGGGTCGGCCTCCAGCATCTCGTCGATCCTGGCGACGATGTCCGGTGGAAACGGTCGCGGGGCGGCTGTCCTGCGAACAGCGTTCTCTCCGTAGCGGAGATAGATCTGGGCGCCGAGTTTTGGTACGTACTCTCCTTGGCGCAGATCCGCGAGCACTGAGGCCATCGTGTTGATTCGTTGCAAACTGTGCTTGCTGATGCCAGAAGCCCGTGAGTCCTCGAGGTATGCGAGAAAGAGGTTCCTATCCAAGTCGCCCGGGCTGTCGATGCCTTCGGCTATAAGGTAGGCAGACAGGTCAGCCGATGCTTGAGCCCATGTTGAGATCGTGGCCCACGCGCGCCGACCCGTTACGAGGGCGTCCTTTGCTAGGGCCTTCATTCCCGCCCGAAGCCACTCTTGCTGCGTCGCGTCCCAATGGATGTTCTGCTCGTAGCGCCCCGTTCCGTCTCCGAAGAGTTCTTCGAACGAGTATCGCCAGAGCCAGTGGTCATCTTGCCAAGGGTCCGGGTTCGCGCTTCGGTGCAGCGTGCCAAAGAACGAGCGGAGCCAGGGCCCGAGGGCGCGGCTTTTTGAAGGCGTGTCGCACACCAACAGAATCCAATCCTCAGGTCTGCGGTCGAGGAATGACCGCGCATGGGTTCGTTTGGCGACGCCCAGCAGACTTCGCAAAACCCTGAGCACCGACCTGTTGGGGGTCCAGTCTCCTCGCAGGATTTTCACTCCTACCACATAGCGCAACTCTTCAGCGATCAGGGGCGGCACCTGTGTGAAGTCGATCGAGGGTCTCGACACGGCGCGCTTTTGGGGTTCTCGTGCCTTGGAAAGCCACTCGTCGACTGGTTCTGGGCGCCCGTTCCGATTCCACTGCCAGGAGTGCGCATGGCAGAGTCGACTTTGGACGTGAACTACCACTCGGTCGCAACTGGACACGGCGCACTCGCCAACGGATGCGCGTCGAACATCGCCCGGGCCTGAAAAGACGTCCCACACGTCGGCCATCCAGGGGCCGTTCGGCGGGACGAATGATGGCCGCTGGGAGCGGGGAAGCGGGGCGTCTATGCGTGCCATCTTGCCGACCGCGTACAAGGGTCCAGTCATGACTCTTCGCCTCCCTCGGTCCAGGCCGGATTGATGAGATGCGCGGTTTGGTGAATCCGTTCATGCAGGTCGTCGTCGTTCAAGTGCACGTACGCGTTTGCCGAAGCGGCGAACGAATGCCCAAGTCGCTTCGCGATGTATGTTGCGTCCCAACCGGCCCTAGCAAGTTCGGTCGCGTGCGTGTGGCGAAGCATGTGAGGAGTCACATGACCAAGACCGGCACGCGCTGCTATCGCGTTGCACTGACTCCTCATATTCTCCGGCCGCATGGGGCGCCCCCTTTCCTGCCCGCGGAGATTGACGAAGAGGTAGTCGGTCTCGATCCCAAGCGGGATCAACTCGCCTATGTAGTAGTCCTGGTACAGGTCGATGAAGCGAACGGGCGCCTCAACTTGAAAAGTCATTCGCTGTTTGGACACTGCGCCATTAACGTTGTCGGTCCGGCGTATGACTTGCAGTTGGCGTCGCATGATGTCTATGTCTCCGTGTCGCAGACCCAGGAGTTGTCCAACGCGCAGACCAAGGTGGTAGAGACCGCTCAGCGCCAAGCGATCACGGGCAGTCTTGGCCGCAGCAATGAGCAACTCAAAGTCGCCTGCCTCGCTAAGCGTCTTGGGAGGTGGTTGGATACGCACCCGGGGTGTCAGTCGATTTGACGAACCGTGCCGAAGATCGGCGACGTGTGCCAAGAACGGATTGGCGTAACCCGGCTTCTTGCTCCGACTCCCGGCCCCAGTGAGGTCTACGAGACCACCGTTGCCTTCGAAGCGATGATGTACGTAGAACTCCCGCACGGCTGCAGCGGCCGCACCGCAACTTGCGGCTGCGCGGGGTTCGCCATTGCGGGTCTCGAGTGGTGCGATTCCGAATCGGAAGCCGGCCATGAAGGTCGAAAGATCCTCGAGCGAGGCGAGATCCCATGTCACGCCACGGCCGTTGAGCCACAGAAACAAGTCCGCAAGGTGGAATGCGTAGGCTCGCACAGTGTTGTCTGCGCGGTCCACAGACCGAAGCCACTGCAGGTAGTCGTCTACTGCGCGAACTGGCAGACCGCTGGGGTCCACTACGGTCCACGAACGTCTGCCGTGGATCTCGATTTCTACTGCTCTGTATGAACGGAATCGTCCGGTATTTGTTGTCATCTGTGCGTGTGAGTTAAACCGTACACGACGGACGCTGGGTCATTTCTTGTCAGTCGTCGTCCTCGTCGATGGCATCAGGAAGCGACATGGAGATAACGATTCCCCCAGGCTCCACCACTATCCCGCCTTCGCCGTTGCCGCATGCGAGGGGGACCGTTCCTTAGGGTCGGGTGAACGTTATTGCCAAGCGCGCCGACACCGATTTCTCGAGGCAGACGAGACATCTAGACTGGTGAGCGGGGCTTCTTCGCACGGGAGGGGCCGAACGTCTGCTCCCGGATTGCCGAGGGTCCACGACGAGCGGTAGCCGTGGGGAGAGTGAGGGACATGGATGTCCGACAACTAGAGTTCTTCCTCGCCGTGGTGGATGAGCGAAGCTTTACTAGAGCTGCGGAGACGGTGTTCGTCACGCAATCGGGTCTGTCTGCATCGATCCGTGCACTTGAGAGGGAACTCGGCGTCCGTCTCTTTGATCGTGGACCCCACGGCGCGACGCCGACCAAGACCGGCGAGGTCTTCTTTCCGCGGGCTCGGCGGATGCTCGCCGATGCTCGAGCGGCGCAAAGAGAACTGCTTGAGGTGTCCCAAAGAGAGACCAGAATGGTCAGGGTCGGCTCCGAGCAATGTGTCGGAGACCTCGTTGACCTCGTTGACCTCATGGCGGCGTTCCGGATCGACGAGCCGCAGGCCGAGCTCTCTTTCGAGCAATCCTCGACGGGAGCGTTGGTGGCGGGCCTGTCGGAAGGCGACCTTGACATCGCATTGATCGCCGGCCCCGTCGTCGGCGACCCTTGGCAGAGGACCGTGGGCTTCAGTTCGGTCGTGTTGAGGCGCGAACCGTTTGTCCTCTTGGCGCACCCAAAGCACCCTCTGGCGGCCAAGCGATCGCTCGCTTGGCGCGACGTGGTGGGCGAGAAGTTCGTCGACTTCCAGCCGACGTGGGTAGTGAGGCGTGTGCTCGACGCCGCGACGGAGGCGCGCGGGCTTGTGCGCCAGAGCGTCGTCACCGTGGACGATGTGCACATGCTCATCGACATGGTGGAACGCGACTTTGGTGTCGCCGCACTGCCAGTATCTCTGGCACACAAACAGTCCGCGTTAGACCTGGCTAAGGTCGCGTTGGTCGACGATGACCTGGGTTGGGAGATCAGGGTCGCGGTCTCTGACCGAGCGGGCTCGACGGCACGCGCCTTCGAAGCCATGCTGGTGCCGAGTGTGCTCGTCTCCGCGGTGCGAACCGAATTGTCAGCGGTGCCACGAGCGTCGTAGTGACGTGGACAACCACAATGTGTTGTCGCCGCCCCAACACTTCCTTGTTGGCGCCGCCGCCAACGGAAGCCGTACAGTCGAAGGCATGACAACTATGCGCGCAAACCTCCTCTTCACCCCAGCTCCCTTGGCAGACAACCCCCTGAAGTGGCAGGAAACGGACCGCCCCGAGCCCGCGGCCGGCCAACTCCTCATTGAGGTAGTGGCGTGCGGGGTGTGCCGATCGAACCTTCACACCATCGAAGGCGACTGGGTCGACGGCGGCGTTCCCGCCATCAGCCCGATCATCCCGGGGCATGAGGCCACGGGAAGAGTGGCGGGCATCGGCGAAGGAGTCAACGGATTCAAACTGGGCGACCCGGTCGGCATCCAGCCCATCTGGTGGGCGTGTGGAACCTGTGATTTCTGCACGAGCGATCGCGAACAGCTTTGCCACAAGCGCATCGTCGCTGGCGAGCACGTGAACGGCGGCTACGGCGAGTACATGCTGTCGTGGGCCGACTTCACGTATCACGTGCCGGAAAGCCTCGACCTGATCGATGCAGCTCCCCTCTTCTGCCCCGGGATCACGGCCTACGGGGTCATGGACAAGGTCGACGTGGGACCGGGCGACGTTGTCGCACTCTTTGGCCTCGGTGGAGTCGGTCACATGGCATTACAGATGGCGCTTCTCACCGGTGCCGACGTCATCGCAGTCGGACGCAATGCTGCGCACCGGGACGTCGCCGCAGAATTGGGCGCCACGCGCGTTGTTGACTCAACCGATCCCGCAGCGCTGGATGCCATCGCAGACTCTGCCGATGTGGTGTTGAGCTTTGCGGCCTCCGACGACGTGACGGCGCAGGCGATGCGCACGCTCAAGTGGGGCGGAACCTTCGTCAACGCCGTGCCCATCAACGTTGAGGAGTTCCACTTCAACCGCGCCCAGACAATCAGGGGCTCGATCTTGGGCAACCGCGCTCAGATGCGTGCGGTGCTCGAGCTTGCCGCCGCGGGAAAGATCCACACCGTTGTCGAGCGCTTCCCCATGAACGAAGCGGATGTGGCGCTCGGCAAACTCGCCGCCGGAGAATTGCGATCGCGCGCTGTGCTCTTCAACCCCGAGGCCTAGGGATTCTCACTCCCGACGTGGGAGACGCGGGCCTTCAGTCGTGAGGATGAAGGCCGGTCTCCGATGTAAGGCTGTGTGGATTGGTGGCGTGAGGCGGTCGCAGAGATCCCGCGGGTGAAGTCCTGTGCGCGACATCTGGCCCCGAATCCTAGCGCCACGGTCACGACACGCTCGACGCTGTCAGCACGGAAGGTCGGACGGGCCCGGCCACTGGTGTTGGCTTCGCCACGACGCGACCGGCTCGATCTTGGGCAACCGCGCTCAGAGGCGTGCCTTGCTCTTTGGCGCCGAGTTCTAGAGGTGTCGAGGCTCGGCTCCGGAACGGGCTCTGATGAGTGGCACGGGGAACTGGGCCGCGCGCATGGGCGACATGAAGTCGTCTGTGATTCCGGCAGTGAAAGAGTCGAGGTCGAAAACCTTGAAAAGTGCTTCCCTGCCGAACTTTGAGCTATCTGCGACGAAGAACGCTTCCGCGGCGACTGACCTCATTGTTCTCTTGACCTCGAGTTCGTAACTCGACGTGTTGAAGATGCCGGCCTCCGTGATCGTGTCGGCGCCGAAGACGGCCACGTCGACGCGTAGGTTTTCGAGTTGCTGGATCGAGGTCGGACCCCACATCGTATATACATTCGGTAACAATTCTCCGCCGATGAAAACGAGGTGCGCGTTCTGTTTCTCGGCGATCGCGGACCCAATGAGGAGGTCGTTCGTCACGACTGTGAGTTGGCGACCACGGAGGTTGCGCGCTACTTCGAGGGTCGTGGAGCCGCTGTCGAGGAGAATGGTCTGACCGTCCAGAATCCGATGGGCCATCGCCTTGCCGATGGATTCCTTTTCAGGTCGATGCAGCGACTGTTTCAGGTCGAAAGGAGCGTCCACTTGCCCTATTGGCAGGGCACCTCCGTGGGTTCGCTGAATGAGATCCCGGGCCTCTAGCTCGGTCAGACTTCGTCGGATTGTCGACTCGGTGACATGGAAATGTGTCGCCAAGTCGGACACCGACGCGAACCCCTGCTCGAGCAATAACTCAACAATCTGTGCCTGTCGAGACATGGCGACCTCCCTCGGTCTAATGCACGAGTCTAGCGCCTCTCGTGCGCGATAACGAGAGGCAGTTCGACAGAAAGTGCGCATACGATGCGCGTTTGTGGTTGACAGTGGCGCAAACGCGGGCATATCGTCCTAGTACTGCCACTGAAGCTTCGGCGAAGGCGTAGAGGCGCAGCGAGCACGATCACAAAGGAGTGAGAGATGAAGCACAAGAAACTTTCCGGCGGACTGTTGGCCAGCGCCCTGGCATTGACCATCGTCGGTTGTAGTTCGACCGCGGACCCAGCCACCACGTCAGCGGCTCCCGGCACCACCGACGCTGGCAGCGGAGACGGCGCTTACGTCGTCCTCGTGAAGGCGACAGGTATCGGCTGGTTTGACCGTATGGAGGTTGGTGTCAAGGAATGGGGCGCCGACAACGGTCTCGATGCTCGTATGGAAGGCCCGGCAGAGGCGACGAACGAGGGTCAGGTAGCCATCGTTCAGAACCTCATCGCACAGAAGCCGGTTGCCATCGGCATTGTCCCCAATGACCTTGCCGGCATGGAGGCCGTGGCGCAGCAAGCGCGCGACGCGGGCATCATCGTGGTCGGTCACGAGGCCGCTGGGATGAAGAACATCGACATCGATATTGAAGGCTTCGAGAACCGCGCCTATGGTGCGCAGATCATGGAGAACCTGGGTGAGTGCACGGGCGGCACGGGCGAGTACGTCCAGTTTGTTGGTCGACTGACCACCGGATCTCACATGGACTGGGTAGGCGGCGCGCTCGACAAGCAACTAGCCGACTTCCCCGACATGAAGCTCGTCGAGGACCCGATTGAGTCGGAAGAGAATGAGGAGATCGCGTACAACAAGGCCAAGGAGATCATGGCCAAGTACCCCAACCTCGCGGCATTCGAGGGTTCGGCGGGCACCGACGTCGTCGGTATCGCGCGTGCGGTTGAGGAGGCCGGCAAGGCTGACTCGATCTGCGTGATGGGCACCTCGATTCCCTCCGTTGCTGGTAGCTACCTCGAGAGCGGCGCTATCGACAAGATCTTCTTCTGGGACCCGGCCATGGCAGGCAAGGCGCAGTTGGCGATCGGCAAGATCCTCTCCGAGGGCGGAACCATTGAAGAGGGAACGAACCTCGGTATCCCCGGGTACGAGTCCCTCGTGAAGCTCGAGGGCTACGACAACGTGTTCGCCGGCAACGCCGGTGTCGCGGTTGACATGACCAACGTCGGCGACTACAACTTCTAAGTCGCTCGACCCCTTCACGCAAGTCCCGAGTGGGTCGGCCCCTTAGAGGCCCGGCCCACTCGGCGACTTGGAAGCACTAGGGATGTAGAGAAGCCCATGACAGTGGTCGCCCAACCCGTCCTCGAAGTCCACAACATTGTCAAGACTTACGGTGGAGTCCATGCCCTCAAGAGCGTGTCGATTTCGCTGATTCCCGGCGAAGTGCATTGCGTTGCCGGAGAAAACGGGAGTGGAAAGTCAACGCTGATCAAGATCATCAGCGGCGTCGAGAAGCCGGACTCTGGATCCATCACCATCGGCGGTAGCCGGCGATCGCATCTGACGCCCAACGAGGCGATTCGCAGCGGGGTCCAGGTGATCTACCAGGACTTCTCCCTATTTCCGAACCTCACCGCCGCCGAGAACATCGCGATGCTCAGCGAGTTGGCAGACCGGCGGAAACTGTCGTCTCGCAAGCGGATATACGCCGACGCCGAGCGGATCGTCGGCGAACTCGGCTTGAAGATCGATCTGGGCGCAGAGGTCGAGAGCCTTTCCGTGGCCGACCGCCAGCTTGTTGCCATCTGTCGTGCCCTTGTCGGTGACGCCAAGGTACTCGTCATGGACGAGCCCACCACTGCCCTCACCCATACAGAGGTTGACCGACTCTTCACCATTGTGAGACGTCTCCAAGAGCGTGGCGTTGCGGTGATGTTCGTCAGCCACAAACTGAACGAGGTGCTCCAGATCGCTCAACGCATCACCATCCTTCGCAATGGTGAACTCGTCGAAACCGGGCCCTCGGCGGACTATACGAGTCGCTCTGTCGCGAAAGCGATGACGGGCCGGGAGGTGTCGGAAGAGAGGCACGTCACACCGCTCGATCCGGATGCTCCGCTGCTTCTCGACGTGAAAAATCTGACGCGGTCGGGAGACTTCAAGAGCATCGATCTGTCTCTGCGCGGAGGAGAGATTCTGGGCATTACGGGACTGCTCGGGTCGGGACGATCTGAAATTGCCGAGGCGATATTTGGAATACGACCTGCCCAAAGCGGCGAAGTGATCGTCGCAGGGCAGGCCCACAAGATCGGCTCGATCCGCGACGCGGTGAGAGCGGGAATCGGCTACGTGCCCGAAGATCGTCTGACGCAGGGCTTGTTTCTTGACGCCTCTATCGCGGACAACATGGTGGCATCCTCTCTGGACTCCTATCGCACGAAGTACGGCCTTCTTGACCGAAAGCGGATTCGGGAGTCGATCGCAGACCTCTTCAAGCGACTGCGCATTCAGGCACCGAACGTCGCCGCCGTGGTGCATAGCCTCTCGGGCGGCAACGCCCAACGCGTCGTGCTTGCGAAATGGCTTGACCGGAAGCCAGCCATCCTGGTGCTGAACGGGCCGACGGTGGGTGTCGATATCGGATCGAAAGAGGAGATCCTAGCGATCCTGCGCGAACAGGCCGCTGCTGGGATCGGAATCATCATCATCTCGGACGACATTCCGGAACTGGTCTCCAGTTGTCATCGGGTACTCATCGTTCACGAAGGGCGCATCACCTCCGAACTTGTCGGAGACGACATCCAGGCGGACAACATTCAAGCGAGGTTGGCGGCATGAGGACCGCACTAGGGCGTTTGCGGGGCGCCAACAACGAAGGGCTACTCGTCGCGGTCATCGTTGTGGTGGTCGTGGCGATGGCCATCGCCTCCCCGGTGTTCTTCACCCCGGCCACCTTCTTCGCGCTGGTGCGCAGTTCCATGGTGCCGCTCGTCTTTGCGCTCGGCGTACTGCTCATCATGATTTCCGGGGGCATTGACGTTTCGTTCCCCGCCATTGCAATTTTCGCGGCGTACACCACGGTGAGGTGGGCCAGGGACGGCAACCTTGATCCCGGACTCGTGGTGCTCTTTGTCATCGCGATGGTGGTAGGCGGGCTGCTTGGCTTGTTCAACGGCGTGGTGATCGCTCGGTTCAGGCTCCCTACCTTGATCGTGACTCTCGGTACCCAAACCATCTACAAGGGTGTTTTGCTCACGTACATCGGCTCGCTCTATATCTCCGCGAGCGAGCTGCCAGATTCGATTACCAGGCTCTCGGACGTGCACCTCTGGGATGCGCCGGGCGGCGGGTTCTTGCACTTCATGATCATCCCGGTCGTCCTCGTGGCGGTGCTGATCGCCTGGATGTTGAGGTGGACGATCTTCGGTCGTAGCATCTACGCCATCGGCGGCGATGCGGAGGCCGCGCGGCGCGTTGGCATCCGCGTGGTGCGGACGCAAGTCTTGCTCTACACGCTGGTGGGTGCTCTCGCGGCCATCGGCGGCATGGTCTACGTGATCCTCGGTAAGAACGCGAACCCGCAAGCCATCGTGGGCACGGAACTCGACATCATCGCGGCCGTTGTGCTCGGAGGGGCCTCCATCTTCGGAGGACGCGGCTCCGTCTTCGGCACCGTGCTTGGTGTCATACTCGTCCAACTCATCAACAACAACCTCGTGCTTGTGGGAATCCCGAGCACGTGGCAGCGGGCTGCAGTGGGAATGCTGCTTCTGCTCGGCGTCACGGCTCAGGCACTCGGCCGCGTCCGCTCGCGGAAACGCCCCGTCATTGTGCAGAAAGAGGTCGAGGCATGAGCGATCCGTCGGGCGGTTCATGGAGAGAGATCAATCAGCGGGTCGGAACCGCGTTCACTGAGACGCTCGAGCGAATCCATGTGGGTCGAGGCGTGGGACGCATGGCGTTGCTGCTCGTCGCGACCTTCAGCTTCTTCGCGATCTTGAACCCTGGCGTCTTCCTCAACCCTGTAAACCTCCAGAACATCGGCCTTGTCGCCCCAGAAATCGGTATCCTCTCGCTTGCCGTCATGATGGCGATGCTGACCGGCGGCATCGACCTTTCCGTGGTGGCGATCGCCAATGGGACGGCCATTACCGTGTCGTCGCTTTACACGGCAGTGTTGAACTCGCAAGGCCAGGGGGCGGCCGACTCGATGACGCCACTGATCTTGCTCGCGGGGGTCGCGGTGGGCGTCGCTCTGGGTGCGATCAATGGAGTGCTCGTGAGCGTTGTGGGGATCACTCCGATCCTCGTGACCCTCGGCACCATGCAGCTCTACAACGGGCTCGCACTGGTGTGGACCGGCGGCGTCACAGTTTCCGGCGCTCCCGGCGGGCTGACGTCCATGGGTTCGACCGCGGTCCTCGGGGTACCTGTCCTGTTGATGATCCTGATCGCCGCTGCTGTCGCCGTAGGCGTATTGATCAACCGCACTGCCATCGGCCGGAAGATCGCCTTGCAGGGTGCCAACCCCGTCGCGACCAGGTACTCGGGGATCAGTTCGCGATCAACCCTGATGATGACCTACGTCACCAGCGGGTTGCTCTCCGCGGTGGCAGGTTTGGTATTTCTCAGCCGGAGCCCCTCAGCGAGCGCCGACTATGGCTCGAGTTACGTGTTGCTCGTGATCGTGATCGTGGTGCTTGGCGGGACGAACCCCAACGGGGGGTTTGCGACGGTGCTCGGGGTGGTCCTCGCGACGCTCACTCTCCAAGTGCTGTCCAGCGGATTCACCGCAATGAGGTTGTCCGCCTTCGAATATGCGATCGCTCAGGGCGTCATCTTGGTGGGCGTGATGGTCCTCGACCAAGTGAAGTTCAAAACAAGGAAGCGACGACCGAGCACGAATAGTGAATCGCAGGGCTCCTTGGCCGAAGCAGAAACAAAGTGAACGGACAGAAAACTATGAGAAAAATCATCAACGACCCGGAGAACTTCGTCGACGAGTTTGTCGAGGGGATTCTCCTGGCGCACCCCGATCTCGTGAAGACGCCGGGCGACGACCTCAGGATTCTCGTGAGGGCCGATGCGCCGTGCGACGGCAAGGTCGGAATCGTTACCGGCGGCGGCTCGGGCCACCTGCCCCTCTTCAAGGGCTACGTGGGCGAGGGATTGTGCTCAGGAGTAGCAATCGGCAACGTCTTCAGCTCGCCGAGTTCCGACCAGGTATTTCAGGCGACGATGGCTGTCGATGGTGGCGCGGGAGTGCTGTACCTCTACGGCAACTATGGCGGAGACGTCTTCAACTTCGACCTTGCGGTCGACCTGGCCGAACTTGAGGGCATCGAAACCAAGACCGTGTTGGGTCGCGACGACGTTGCGAGCCAGCCGAAGGAGCGAAAGCTCGATCGACGCGGTGTTGCCGGAATCATCTTTGCCTACAAGGCCGCGGGCGCCGCAGCCGAGAGGGGCGACTCGCTCGCGCAGGTGGCCGCTATCGCCGAGGACACCGTCGAGCACACGGCAACCATCGGCATCGGGCTAGCCCCGACAATTCTTCCGACAACTGGAAAGCCAAGCTTTGAGCTTCCTGACGGCGAGATGGAAATCGGGATTGGCATCCACGGTGAACCAGGAACCCGGCGCGGTGCGCTTGAGACGGCCGACGAAATCGCAGAGCACCTCACGTCAGCGCTCGTCGAGGACCTGGGCCTCGGCAAGGGTTCGCGTGTTGCGGTGTTGGTGAACGGCATGGGCGCGACCCCGCTCGAGGAGCTCTACGTGCTCTATCGCAAGACACACCAGTTCCTGGCCGAACGTGGAATCGAGATCGTCAAGAACTATGTGGGCGAGTACGCGACCAGCCTCGAAATGGCGGGCGCATCCATCTCTCTCCTTGACCTCAACGATGACCGACTGGAGTTGCTCAACGCGCCAGCTCGGTCACCGTTCTTTCGAGAGGGCTGATCTGACATGCAGAGCAAGGAACTCAACGACCACATCTGTCGAAGTCTCACCATCCTGATCGAGTCCTCCGACGAACTGCGCGACCTCGACCAGGCGCTCGGCGACGGCGACCTCGGGATCACGATCACGGCGGGTTCGCGCGCGGTCATCGCGGCGCTCGAGGAGTTGCCGGACGACACTACGCCGACGGAGATTGCCCGCACCTGCGCGAAGGCCTTCGCGAACGCCAATCCCTCCACGATGGCGGCGCTGGTCGCAGGCGCGCTCTTGTCTGGCTCGCGCGTATGGGAGGGCGAGAGCAACATCGGCGTCGCGGAGGCCGCGAGGTTTACCAAGGCGGCCGCCGACAGCATCGCGCAACGAGGCAAGACTCAGGTGGGCGACAAGACGATCCTCGATGGCATAGCCGCCGCGTCGGACGCGCTCGACTCCGCCACCGATCCCGGCGAGGCGATGGAGGCCGCGAAGATTGCCGCGACGCGCGCGGTGCAAGACACCACGTCACTCCAGTCTCGGAGGGGACGCGCCTCGTGGCTACAGGAGCGAAGCATCGGTCTTGCCGATCCCGGAGCAACTGCATTCCAGCGGTTCGTGGAGGCGTGGGCGGCGGCCAGCTCCACGACGGACTGAACACAGACCACTTTAACGACGAATGGAACACCACTCATGAAAACTTGGCTCGACGACGTCTTCGACGTGCGCAAACCCATCATCGGAATGTGCCATCTGCCCGCTCTGCCCGGCGACCCCGGGTACGACTCGGCGGGCGGCATGGCCCGGATTCTCGCCCACGGGCGCCAGGAGATCAGGGCACTTCAGGGGGGCGGCATCGATGGCATCTTAATTTCCAACGAGTTCAGCCTTCCCTACCTGACGGAGACGGAACCAATCACGGCAATTGCTATGGCGAGCGTTATTGGCCAACTCCGTGCGGAACTGACCGTTCCGTTTGGTGTGAACGTGCTGTGGGACGGTGTGGCCTCGATCGATCTCGCTGTCGCGACCGGAGCCTCGTTCGTGCGGGAGGTGTTCACCGGTGTGTACGCATCGGACTTCGGTCTGTGGAACACCGACGTCGGGCGGGCGGCACGGCATCGCGCCAGGGTCTCGGCCACGGACGTGAAGTTGCTCTATAACATCGTCCCAGAGGCCGCCGCGTATCTCGGCGGCCGCGACCTAGGACAAATGACGCGCTCCACCGTATTCAACGGCGTTCCCGACGGACTCTGTGTCTCGGGACTGACGGCCGGTGCGGCCACCGACACCCCGACGCTCAAGATCGTGAAAGAGAATGCGGGAGACACCCCCGTCTTCGTCAACACCGGTGTACGACCGGATACCGTCGTTGAGAGCCTCAAGTATGCGGACGCGGCGATCGTTGGCACCTGGTTCAAGCGTGACGGAAAGTTCGAGAACGACGCGGAGTCGGCCCGAGTCGCCGAACTCATGGAAGCGGTGAGGACGGTTCGCTAATGTCCTTCATCGGCATCGACATAGGCACGTTTGAAAGTAAGGGCGTCCTCGTCGATGCCGAGGGGGGTGTGCTGGCGATGGCCCGCCACCGCCACGGGCTTTCTACTCCCCGACCCGGCCATGTTGAGCACAATCCGGAGACCGACTGGTGGTCCGGGGTCACCGCCATCTCGAGAGAACTGATGGCGCATCCCGAAGGGCGACGCGTCCAGGCCGTGGGGGTAAGTGCCATTGGCCCGTGCGTCGTCGCGACCGATGCCGACCTTGTGCCACTGCGGCCCGCAATCTTGTACGGAGTCGATACTCGCGCGACCGGACAGGGCACGATGCTGATGGAGGCGTTGGGCGCCGATGAGGTGTTTCGTCGGGGTGGAAATTCGCTGACCAGCCAGTCCGCGGGTCCCAAGATCGCCTGGCTCAAAGAGGAGGAGCCCGAGGTCTGGAAGGCCGCACGATGGTTCATGACGAGTCAGTCGTGGATCGTCGCCAGGCTCACCGGCGAAGTGGTCATCGATCACGGGACCGCTGGCTACTTCCACCCGCTGTACGACCTTGTCGAGAAGCGCTGGGACCTGACTGGTTGCGAGGACTTCATCGACGAGGCGCGCCTGCCGCGGCTAGCGTGGAGCACGGAGGTAGCCGGTCACATTCACGCAGCGGCCTCCGCGGCAACGGGTCTGCCTGCGGGAACTCCCGTGATCGTGGGCACCACCGACTCGCCCGCGGAGGCGGTGGGAGCTGGGGTGATTTCTGACGGGGCCCTCATGGCGCAATACGGCTCTACCGGGTACTTCATCCGGGTCAGTTCCACTGCGATCACGCATCAGGACCTCTGGGCGGCACCCTTCGTGTTCGAGGACACCTATGTGCTCGCCGTCGGCACCGCCACCCTTGGGACTGCGACACGGTGGATCTCTGACATCCTCGACATCACCGATGCCGACGATGACGTGACATTTGGGAGGCTGCTGGCGCTGGCCGCAGACTCACCCCCGGGAGCGCGCGGCGTGTTGGTGGTGCCGCACTTCTCCGGCGAGCGGACGCCCTTCCAGGATCCACACAGTCGTGGTGCGATCATCGGACTCGGGATAGAACACACGCGGGCGGACATTGCCCGCGCAGTCCTCGAGGGTCTGGGGCACTCGGTGGCCGAGGCGTTGCTCGTCTATGAGCGGATCGGCGTTCCGATTGGGCGGGTGATAGCGATCGGCGGCGCGACCAAGAACGACGTGATGATGAACACCGTCTCGACAGTCACCGGACTTGAACAGCACGTGACGGCTTCTCCAGGGGCCGCGTTCGGCGACGCCTTCCTGGCGGCGGTCGGCGTGGGTGGGATTCTCGACCCGGCTTCCCCGGGTGGCTGGCGGCACTCGAGCCGCACCGTCAATCCGAATCTAGGGGATGCCGCGCAGTTGCGTGCCGATCACCGGGACTTTCTCTCGGTCTACAACGCACTGGCGCCGATCCACGGCAGTCGGTTCAACGACAACTGATACGGGGCATTGATGCAGGGAATCGATTGGGACGAGATCGTCCGACTGGTCGCCGATGGCGTCGGAATGTCGGCCGGGGACCGCGTGTCGGTCTTCGTGACGGACGTTTCAGTGATGGATGCGGCATCGGCCCTCGTGGAAGAAGGGTGGCGACGCGGCGCGGTGGTGCAGGTCGTAGCGACGGATGAGCGATTCGACGGGAGTGCGCTGAGGTGGGCCCAGTCCGACACCCTGGCAAAGGCGCCCCCGCTTGAGGTCGCCGCGATGGAGTGGTCCAACGTCCACGTCTCCTTTCGAGCGATGTTAAACCCGGTCGTCGACGCCGATCCAGAGCGGATCGCCGCGCTGCGCCACGGTCGGGGAATCGTGTCGACCATGAGGTGGAAGGGCACTCGATGGGCCCTGGTCCGCGTCCCGACCCCCGCGTGGGCGAACGCCATGTCTCTCGACCCCGACGAACTGATGGCGGAATGGGCGGCTTCCTTTGACGCGAGCTGGTCGGACGCTGCGACCAGAATGCAGAGCCTGTGTGACAGGTTCGCAGCTGCCGGCACCGCGGTCATCGAGGATGAGTGGGGCACGCTTGAACTCGGGCTGGAGGGGCGCACGTGGATTCCGTTCTCGGGCAACGCCAACTGGCCCGATGGCGAGATCGCCACGGCGCCGGTCGAGTACAACGTCTCCGGCCGCATTCGCTTTCCCGGCGTATTCTCCTTTGGCGGGGTGAGGGTGGAGGACCTTGAGTTCGAGTTCGAGCAGGGGCTGATCGTGAGAGAGGCCGCGGCCGACGGGCTCTCGTTCGTGCGCAAGCTGCTGGACGGGGACGAAGGTGCGCGCCGCGTCGGCGAACTTGGCGTGGGCACTAACTCCGCCTTGAAGCGGATGACCGGCGACCTCCTGATCGACGAGAAGATCCTCGGCACGGTCCACATCGCCCCCGGTCGCGCTTATCCGGAATCCGGCGGGGTCAACGAGTCGGCGCTGCATTGGGACATCGTGAAGGACCTTCGCGGTACCGGTGGCATTCCCGTCGGCTCTTTCCGCATCGATGGCGAATGGCTCATCCGTGACGGAGCGGTGCAGCCGTTGCTGATGGAGGCGGCGGTCCCGAGGCTCGTCTAGTTGACCACCGGATCGCCGTCCCCCAGCTCCCGGAGATGACGCCCGCCCCGACGTCCACCCGTCGGTCAGTTCTGTCGGGCGAGCGCAACTTTGGCCTTGGCGGCGACGTTGCCGGCGGTGAGACCGAACTTCTCGAACAGCCGGGGGCCGGGAGCGGACTCACCAAAGCCATCGACCGACACGATCTCGCCGGTGTCGCCGACATAGTCGCGCCAGCCCTTCGCGGGCCCGGCCTCCACGGCGACCTTCGCGGTGCCGGCGGGCAGGACGGAGGCTCGGTACGCGTGGGGTTGGCTGTCGAACCACTCTTGACAGGGCATGGAGACGACGCGGGTCGGGATCCCGTCGGCCTCGAGCAGTTCCCGGGCGTCCAGCGCGATGCTCACCTCCGAACCGGTACCGATCAGCACCACCCGCGGCTCGCCCGTGGACGCCTCGAGCAGGGTGTATGCGCCGTGGGCGAGGTTCTCGGCGGGGGCGCACGCGCCGGACCCGCGGTCGACCGTCGGGAGGCCCTGCCGGGACAGGATGATCGCGCTGGGGCGGTCGTGGTGGAGCAAGGCTTGGGTCCACGCCTGGACGGTCTCGTTGGCGTCCATGGGGCGGATCACATCGAGCCCGGGGATGAGCCGGAGCGAGGCGATGTGCTCGACCGGTTGGTGGGTGGGGCCGTCCTCCCCGACGGCCACGCTGTCGTGGGTCCAGACGAAGATGCTGGGCGCCTTTTGCAGGGCGGCCAACCGGACCGCGGCGCGCATGTAGTCGGAGAACACCAGGTAGGTGCCCCCGTAGGCGCGAGTGAGCCCCGAGAGGGTGATCCCGTTGAGGATGTTGCCCATCGCGTGCTCACGGATCCCGAAGTGGAGGGTCCTGCCGTTGTAGTCTCCGACGAAATCGTCGTTGGACTGCTCCGGTGGCAGGAAAGAGGGTTGTCCCTTCATCGTGGTGTTGTTCGATGCGCCAAGGTCCGCCGATCCGCCCCACAACTCCGGCATGATGTCGGCGAGAGCGTTCAGCACCGCACCCGAGGCGGCCCGGGTCGCCATCGTCCCGACGGGGAAGGTCGGCAACGCGTCCGCGAGCCCTGGGGGTAGCGTGCCGGTCACCAACCGATCGAAGAGCACAGCCTCGGCGGGGTGCGCATCCCGCCACGCCTCGAAACGGTCCTGCCACTGCCGTCGCGCCGCCGCGGCACGGCTTGCCGCGTTGCGACGGGTGTGCTCCAGCACGTCGGGGTCCACCTGGAAGGACCGCTCCGGGTCGAAGCCGCGTGCCCGCTTGAGCCGTGCAACCTCTTCGGGCCCGAGCGCCGCCCCATGCACCGAGTGGTGGCCCGCCATCGTCGGCAGCGGCCAGCCGATCATGGTGCTGAGCCGGATGAATGAGGGACGATCCGTCACGCCCTTCGCCGCTTCCAGGGCGGCATAGAGGGCATCCATGTCTTCGGCGTACTCGCCGCCGCCGTGGGTCCAGTCCACGTGGTGCACGTCCCACCCGTAGGCGGCGTAGCGCGCCATCACGTCCTCGGTGAAGGAGATCTGTGTTCCACCCTCGATCGTGATCCGGTTGTCGTCGTAGATCAGTATCAGGTTCCCGAGCTTCTGGGCCCCCGCGAGCGACGACGCTTCCGACGCGACGCCTTCCTGCATGCAGCCGTCCCCGGCCAGGCAGTACACCGTTCGGTCAAACACTGAGGAACCCTGCGGGGAGTCCGGATCCAGCAGTGCGCGTTCCCGGCGGGCCGCCATCGCCATGCCGACCGCGGTCGCCACGCCGGCCCCCAAGGGCCCGGTCGTGCACTCGACCCCCGCGGTGTGCCCGTACTCGGGATGCGCCGGCGTCGAGGAGCCCTCCATCCGGGTTGCCTTGAGGTCATCTACCTCCACGCCGTATCCGGCCAGGAACAGTTGCGTGTACAGCGTCAGCGACGCATGTCCAGCGGACAGCACGAACCGATCACGGCCGATCCACTGCGGGTCGGCCGGATCGCCGTTCATCACCCTCTGGTAGAGCAGGTAGGCCAACGGCGCCAACGAGATCGCAGTGCCAGGGTGGCCGTTGCCAGCTTGCTCCACCGCGTCCGCAGCAAGGATGCGTGCGGTGTCGACTGCCCTGCGGTCGACGTTGGTCCACTCGAGCGGGGTGGTCATGGTCTGTCCTTCGCGAGAGCTGCATGTGCGGTGATCGAAAGTGGGGAGTGGTGAAAGCAAGCGACGCCGCGGTTGCTCCGTTGAGTGGAGCCCCCGCAGCGTCGCTGGCGTGAGGCGGTGGTGTCCGCTGTGGGACTACTGCCCGGCAGCGGCCTTCTTCTCTGCAGCCTCGTCCGCGGCGGCGGCCTTTTCCTTGGCCTCCTCTGCCGTGACCCACTCCGTGTGGGCCAGTCCAGGCGCCCAGTTGGTGTCGACGAGCTTCTGCTGGTAGCGGCTGGCGCCGAACAGGAGGACCACGACCAGTACAACGAGTCCGACCAGTCCGCCCACCGCGCCGAGCTTGACGACGTTGCCGACGACGATGCCGAACCACCCGAAGTCCGCGTCACCGAACGTGGTGTTCGCGAAGCCAAGCGAGCCGAGCACCTTGAGCAGGAGCGCTGCGAGGAAGGTGATCAGCACGCCGTTGGTGAATGCGCCGATGATGGCGCCACGACGGCCGCCGGTGGCGTTGCCGAAGACACCTGCGGTACCTCCAGTGAAGAAGTGAGGAACCATACCCGGCAGGATGAGCGCCAGTCCGAAGACAGGCCCGAAGATCCAGGCGAGCAGTCCGAACGAGAGCAGACCACCCGCGAAGGACGCGATGAACCCGATGAGCACCGCGTTGGGAGCGAACGGGAACACGATCGGGCAGTCAAGTGCCGGAACGGCACCGGGAACGACCCTGCGGGAGATGCCCTCGAAGGCAGGAACGAGCTCGGACAGGATGATGCGCACACCGTAGAGGATGATCGCGACACCAATACCGAACTGCAGGCCGAGCGCCACACCCTTCATGACGAAGTTACCGCCATCACTGGCGCCCAGGATCTCGAACGCGGCCGTGTCGCCAAGCTTGGCCCAGGCCCACGTTGCGAAGACGATGTAGAACAGGACCATGGAAAGCGCGGTCGCCACCATCGAGTCACGCAGGAAGCGCAGACCCTCGGGCACATTGATGTCCTCGGTGGAACGCGACTTCTTCCCGACCACGGTGCCGATTGCTCCGGCGGCGATGTAGCCGAGCGTGCCAAAGTGCCCGATAGCAAGGGTGTTGTTGCCCGTGACGCGCCGCGTGAACGGCTGCGCGAACGTCGGCATGATCTGCATGATCGTGCCCAGCAGCAGCGATCCGACCAGCACGATCATCGTGTCGCTCAGGTCCGCCACGGATAGCACCACGGTGAGCATGGTGGCCATGAAGAAGATGTGGTGGCCGGTCAGGAACACGTACTTCAATGGCGTGAACCGCGCGATCACGAGGCTCACTGCGAAGCCACCAATCATCGTCCAGGCCACCTGGGCTCCGAACTCGGCGGCGGCGATCGAGACGATCGCCTCGTTCGTCGGCACGACGCCTTGCGCGCCGGTGGACGCGAGGATCAGACCGCCGAGAGGCTCTAGCGCGCCGACCACGACACCCGCACCCGCTCCAAGAATCATGAATCCGAGGGTCGCCTTGAGCGCGCCTCCTACGACCTGACCCACACTCTTGTTCAGTGCGATGAGGCCGATTGCCACGATGATGCCGACCAGATAGGCAGGCACCGATAGGACTTCGTTGACCAAGAAATTCACTACTGGCATGTTGAGCTACCTTCCATTCTTAGTGTTGTTAGAGGTTGAGCGCATCGGTAATGGCCGCGGAGATCTCGTCCACGTCCATGAAGTTGTTGACAACCCGTACCGGTATGGGTAGCCCTTCCAGTTCGGAGGCCAATTCCTCACTGGTAAGGACGAGGTCGGCCATGCTTGCCGCGCCCTTGGCGGTGCTGATGTCCGCGGCCTCGACATCACCGTCGAGACCGAGCTTGGCCAGCGCCTTGTCGGCGTTCATCTTGAGCAGGATGGAGGTTCCGATACCCATCCCGCAGACCGCAATGATCTTCATGGTGTCTCCCTTGTTGCCGTATTCCGGCTGTCGTCGTCGGCCGCCTTGGCCGCTGGTTCACTTGTCGGGGGAAGCCCAAGTAGCAGGCGCAACTCGTCAGCGTCTGCGGCGCGTCTCAACTGCTCTGTCTGCTCCGGGACGGTGAGGAAAGTGGCCAGCTGCTGGAGGGCCTCGATGTGAGCGTCGTGGTCCTTGCTGGCCAGGCCGACGACCAGGTGAACCGGATCGTTGGTCTTATGCCCGAAGCTCACCGGCTGGGCTAACTGAACGAAGGACATGCCCGTGTGGAGGACATCCGCCGAGGCCTGTGCGTGCGCCAACGCAAAGCCTGGCGCTATCACAATGTAGGGGCCGTATTTTTCGACGGCCGCGATCATCTGATCGGTGTAGGACGGGGTAGCCGACCCCGTCGAGGTCAGGAGGTCACCCGCGGCCCTGATGGCCGCTCGCCAATCCGCGGCGTCGACGTGGGAGGCAACGGCCGCCGATGGAAGCAGGTCGCTGAGCGAACCGTCAGTTGCGGGTGCGTCAGCCACAGCGCCTCCTTGCGCATCAGGCCAGGTATCAGTAACCCTGGCCCACCTAACCCGAACCTAGAGCAAAGGCTGTCGACAGGTCAATCTATCTGCAGGGAAGGTGTCGCAACCTTCGAAGCAGGGGGGAGAGCTCCTCGCGCGGCGGTCTCTGTGGCGGGGCGCTGACGCCTTCTGGTCCGCCGTGCCACAAGGGTGCGCTTAGCCCCCGATCGCCGCATCGGCCGATGGGGCACCGCTCGCGATCGGCACCGCTCCCCGGCACGCAGGCGCATCCGCCAGCAGTTCCAGCAGGTGCGGCGCGGCTGAATTGGACCCGGCCTTGCGCGACTGCACCACCGAAACCTCCCAGCGGGGGGCGTCGTGCGGGAGGGCGACCGTGGCCAGGCGCGCAGCCTGCGGCTTGTTGGACACGTGGCGCGGGACGATCGCGACGCCCAGGCCGCGGTCCACGAACTCGAGCAGGGTGTGGACGTCGCTCACCTGGAAGCGGACGCGCCGCATCAACCCGCGCGACTCGAAGGCCGCGTCGACGAGGGGCCGGACGCCCCAGGTGGGGTCGAAGTCAACGTGGTCCTCCGCGGCGAGCTGCTCCCAGCCGGCCATGGCCGCCTCGGCGAGCGGGTGGTCGGGCGGGCACACCAAGACGAGGTCCTCATGACCGAGTGCCTGGTGCGGCAGGGTGCCGAGGTGGGCGGCGGCCGCCACGAAAGCAATGTCGAGGGTGTCGGAGCGCAGCGAGTCGATGAGGTCGTGCGAGCCCGCCTGGCGGAACTGGATCTCGACCTGAGGGTGGCGGCGGTGGAAGCGGTCGATCAGGGTAGTCACGTCGACCACGCCGAGGCACTGCTCTGTGCCAACGCGCAGCGCTCCCGAGACCTGGTGCGTCGCCTGGACGACGGCGTCGCGGGCTGCACGCTCCTGGTCGAGCAGGGTGCGGGCGTGGGGAAGCAGGGCGATGGCCGCCGCGGTCGGCTCGACGCGGCGGGTGGTCCTGGTAAACAACGAGGCGCCGAGCTCTTGCTCGAGCCCGCGGATGCCCGCAGACAGCCCGGACTGACTCACGCCGATGAGCTGGGCGGCGCGCGTGAAGTGGCGCTCGTCGGCGAGCGTCACGAGGTACTCCATCTGCCGCAATTCCATTAAGCACTCCCGGTTGTGAAAATCATCACGCAGAATCGTTGGACTTCTAAGTTACCGCTTCCTATGCTGGAAGGGAATCCACCCGCAACGCTGGAGGTACATGTGCGCGCGCGCACCATCGGCAACCGTTCCGTCTCGGCCATCGGCTTGGGCGGCATGCCCATGTCCATCGAGGGCCGCCCCGACCGGGCGCAGGCCATCGCCACCATTCACGCCGCGCTCGACGCCGGCGTCACGTTCATCGACACCGCCGACGCGTACCAGCGCGACGCGGGCGAGGTGGGCCACAACGAACTGCTCATCGCGGAGGCACTGCGCAGTTACGGCTCCGACACCTCCGGCATCCTGGTCGCCACCAAGGCCGGCCACTTGCGCCCCGGCGACGGCACCTGGACCCGGAACGGGGACCCCGCCTACGTCAAGGAGGCCGCCAAGGCATCGGCCAAGCGGCTCGGCGTCGAGGCCATCGGCCTGCACCAGTTCCACCGCCCGGACCCCAAGGTTCCCTACGCGGACTCGATCGGCGCCATGGTCGAACTGCTGGACGAGGGAGTCATCGAGATGGCCGGCATCTCCAACGCCAACCCGGAGCAGATCCGCCTGGCCAACGAGCTGCTCGGCGGACGCCTCGTGAGCGTCCAGAACCAGTTCTCGCCCGCGTTCGTCAGCAGCTACCCCGAGCTCGAACTGTGCGCGGAGACGGGCATCGCCTTCCTGCCGTGGAGCCCGCTCGGCGGCATCGCCCGCGCCGGCGCGGTGGGCACCCACAACGCGGCCTTCCAACAGGTCGCCGATGCGCACGGAGTCTCCCCGCAGCGCGTCACCCTCGCGTGGGAGCTGGCCCTGGCCGACGTGGTCATCCCCATCCCGGGAGCATCCAAGCCCGCCTCGATCGCCGACTCGGCGCGGGCACCCGAACTCCAGCTGACGGCCGACGAGGTCGCCCAGCTCAGCGCCGTACTGAAAGGTTAGACACATGAAGACCTACAACCTCCCCGGCATCGACGTCCCGGCATCCAACGTGGTGCTCGGGCTGATGCGCATTCAGGACAAGACCGACGAGGAGGTGCGCACTTTGGTGGGCACCGCCCTCGACGCGGGCATCACCGTCATGGACCACGCCGACGTGTACGGCTCTCCCCTGCACGGCTGCGAGGTGCGCTTCGCCGAGGCCATGAAGCTCACCTCCTCCCAGCGCGAGTCCATGGTCATCCAGTCCAAGGCGGGCATCGTCCCCGACGGGCCGTACTTCGACTACTCGTCGGAGCACATCGTCGCCTCGGTGGACGCGTCGCTCAAGGCGCTCGACACCGACTACCTCGACCTGTTTCTCCTGCACAGGCCCGATGCTTTGGTCGAGCCCGAGGACGTCGCCAAGGCGTTCGATGAGCTGGGGGCTTCGGGGAAGGTGCGCGCCTTCGGCGTCTCGAATCACACGCCCGGCCAGATTGACTTGCTACGCAAGCACGTGAAGCAGCCGATCGTCGCCAACCAGGTGCAGTTGTCGGTCACGCACGCGCCGATCATTGCGCAGGGCGTGGCCATGAACATGGCGGGACTCGATCAGTCGATCTCTCGTGACAACGGCATCGTCGACTACTGCCGACTGCACGACATCACGCTCCAGGCGTGGTCGCCGTTCCAAGCGGGCTTCTTCACCGGCCCGTTCCTGGGCAACGCCGAGTTCCCGGAGCTCAACGCCGTGGTCGATCGCCTGGCGGAGAAGTACGACGTCCCCGCGCTCGCGATCGCGACCGCGTGGATCACGCGCCACCCCGCACAGTGGCAAGTGGTCATCGGCACCACGACGCCGGAACGCGTCGCCGCCGCCGCTCAAGGATCCGAGATCCCGCTCACGCGAGCCGAGTGGTACGAGATGTTCAGGGCTGCCGGCTACACCGTCCCGTAGCAACACCGTCCCGTAGCAACACCGTTCCGTAGCAACACCGTTCCGTAGCAACACCGTTCCGTAACCCCGCACCGCATGACAGAGGGCCCGGCCGCTGGTAGCCGGGCCCTCTGTTCGTTGCGCGGCGCGCCGTTGCGACCTGGACCCCCTCGATTGGCGACTGTCCCAAGCAAAGGAGCTTGTGCCATGAGCGATGTCCTCGCCATCGATCAGGGAACGACAAGCACGAGGGCGATGGTGTTCGACGCACAAGGAATGCCAGTCGCGACGGGCCAGCTCGAGCATCGGCAGTTCCTCCCGCAGCCCGGATGTTTGGAGCATCACGCGGTCGAGATGTGGCGCAACACGCGTGAGGTCATCGGCGCGGCGCTCGGGCACACGGCGTTCGACAAGGGCGAGTCGAAGAACACGTATGGGACCGGCAATTTCCTGATCGTCACCACGGGCGAGGAACTGGTCGCGTCGAGCCACGGGCTCATCAGCACCGTCGCGTACCAGTTGGCGGGCGAGAGGCCGCGGTACGCCCTGGAGGGATCGATTGCCGTGACGGGGTGACTGGTTCAGTGGCCGCGCGACAGTCTGGGCCTCATCGACTCCGCCGCGCAGATCGAGGATCTCGCTAGGAGCGTCGACGACACCGGCGGGGTGATCATCGGGCCCGCGTTCTCCGGCCTGTTCGCGCCGCATTGGCGGCCCGACGCCCGCGGCGCCCACCGATCCGGTGGGCGCCCCGCGCTCTTGTGTTGCTACTTCGTGTCGGCCTTCTTGACCGGGGCCTTCTTGACCGGAGCCTTCTTGGCCGGGGCCCGCTTCGCGGGAGCCTTCTTGGCCGGAGCCTCGTCGTCCGCGTCGTCCTCCCACACGTCCTCGGCATCGTCGAGGGTGTTGGCGATACCGGAGGCGGCACGGGACCGTGCGGTGGTGACGCCTTCGCGTACACGCTTGGCTTCCGCTGCCGCGGTGGTCCGCGCCTTGTCGACGTAGGGCTGGCCCTGGTCCGCGAGCCTCTTGGCCTCGGCGGCAGCAGTCTCGCGGGCCCTGGAGACATACGGCGTGGCCTGCTCCAGGGCCTTGTCGAGCACTGGAGAAGCGACATCACGGGCCTTCGTGGCCACAGCGGATGCCGTTTCGACGGCCTTGTCCACGTAGGGCGAAGCGGCGTCCTTGGCCTTGTCGATGTAGGGCTGGCCCTGGTCAACGAGCTTCTTGGCTTCCGTCACCGTGGCGTCCTTGGCCTTCTCGTACGCGGGACCGGCCTTCTCTCCGACGGTGCCAGCGGCAGCGGCCACGGCGGCGGCCGCCTTCTTGGCGGCCGCGGCGGCCGAATCTGCCGCGCGGTTCACGTCGTGGCGCAACTTCGCCTGGAAGTCACCCTCGTCTCCGGCGAACTCCCAGTCGTCGTCACCAGCCCAGTCGTCGCGACCACGGTCGCGACGCGCCCAGACCACTAGCGCCGCACCAGCGGCGCCCGCGATGATGACGGGAATAAGCACCTTGGCCCACATCCCACCGCCACGCTTGTCGGTCTCTTCCTCGCCTGCGCGGTCGATCGCCGAAACGACCGCCGGAATGGCGGCGCCGACAAGTGCTCCACGAGCCACGTCGACCCAGTGCCCGGCGGCGTCGCCAGCCTTGTGCACGTAGGGGCTCGCCTTGCGAGCGGCCGTGCGCGCAACCTTCCCGGCGCGCGGGGTAGCCCACTCCTTCGCCTCTTCGACGCGCGGGCCAGCCCACTGCTTTGCGTTGCGTGCCGCCTTGCTGGCGGCATCGGCGCGCGGAGAAGCCCATTCCCTCGCGGTCCGTGCGGCCTTGCTGGCGGCATCGGCAGCGCGTTCGGCGGCCTCGCGCGCGGATTCAGCAGCGTCGAAAGCTTGCTTGCGGTACTTGTCCACGTCGATCTCGTCCCAACGTCGTTGCATTGCGGCCTCCCAGGTCGTCGTTCTTCTTACCATCTTGCCACTTGGGAAAGCGATGCGCGAGGCCGCCTCGTTCCCTGCGCCACCAGCGAACAGGACCGAACCAGCCCAAACGCCCACCGACGCTCGTGACACAATGGCCGAATGATCGCAACACTGCAGACCACCGAGGGTGACATTCGCATCGAACTGTTCCCGAACCATGCCCCCGTGACCGTCGCTAACTTCACGGGCCTCGCTTCCGGCTCCAAGGAGTGGAAGGACCCCATGACGGGTGAAGCGCGCACCGAACCGTTCTACGACGGTCTCGTGTTCCACCGTGTCATCGATGGCTTCATGATCCAGGGCGGTTGCCCGCTCGGCACCGGCACCGGCGGGCCCGGGTACAACTTTGACGACGAGATCCACCCAGAGCTGGCCTTCAACGAGCCCTACCTGCTCGCCATGGCTAACGCGGGCAAGCGCCTCAACCCCATCACCGGCAAGCCGGGCGGCACCAACGGTTCGCAGTTCTTCATCACCGTGGGACCGACCCCGCACCTGACGGGCGCACACACCATCTTTGGCAAGGTCTTGGACGATGAGTCAAGGGCCGTTGTTGACAAGATCGCCACCGCGCCGGTTGGCGCTGGCGACCGCCCCGTAGACGACGTGATGGTCACGGGCGTCTCGATCGAAGAGTAGCCACCGCGTGAGCGAGCCGACGCTGGGGGCGGCCGGTCAGGCACCCCCAGTGTGTCCCCGGCACCCCGATCGCGTGAGTTACGTGCGGTGTCAGCGGTGTGAGCGCCCCGTTTGCCCGCAGTGCCAGGTGCCCGCGCCCGTAGGTGTGCTGTGCGTCGACTGTGTGCGTGCCGCGAACCAGGCGGCGCGTGGCGCCCGCTCGGGACTCGGCTTTCCGCGCGCGCTGGGGCGTCCCTACGTCACCATCGGCATCATCGCCGCGAACGTCGCGTTCTACGTGTACGGCATGGGTGCGGGGTTCTCTAACTGGCAGGCCACGTACGGACTGTGGCCATTGCTGAGCGGCCAAGAGCCGTGGCGGTGGATCACGTCGGGCTTTGTCCACGGCGGCCTCTTCCACATCGGCATGAACATGTTTGTGCTCTACCAGTTTGGTAGCCAACTGGAGCAAGTTCTGGGCCGCCTGAGGTACGGGCTTCTCTACGGGATTTCGCTCCTCGGCGGATCCGCGGCGATCCAATTGCTGGCGGCGCCCCACTCGCTCCATATCGGCGCATCGGGCGCGATCTTCGGCCTGTTTGGCGCGTATGGACTGCTGCTGTACAAGCTCAAGCTGCCGTGGCAGAGCATGGCCGCGACGGCGGGAATCTGGCTGGCCGTGGGCTTCTTCCTGCCGAACATCTCGTGGGAGGGCCACATCGGCGGCCTCGTGCTTGGCACGCTGACCATGCTGGTGATGATGCGCCTGGCGAGCAAGACGCGCCTTCGCCGCGCCCCGACTTCAGTCGGGGAATGACACGGGTGTAGTTTTCCCCCGCCTGTGGAAATCTCTGGGGAAAACTACAGCGGTGTAACTCAGGCCCTGCTCGACCGCTACTTCCAGCGAGTGAGCAAACTCATCGCGGCAAGCAGCATCGCGAAGCCGATGAAGATGTTCGCGTTGCCGATCTCAACCGGGTACTGGCCCCGCGAAATGTAATACACAAGGATCCACGTCAAGCCCAGCAACAGCAAGGTGGAGAACGTCGGAACCAACCACTTGGGGTTCTCGGACTGCGGCCTGGTTGCGCTGCGCGGAACCTTCACGGCGTTGGACTTGTTGCGCTTCTTTGAGACGGCCACTATGCCCTCCTGGACTACTGACGATGTGGTGCGGCGCGGCCGCGCACGGCGACCGATTCCGCACAAGCGTACCGGGCGCGGACTGTGGCTCCACCATCGTGGGCGCCGTGCGAGCCGTCACACACGTCGAAGTCACGTATTCTTGAGGCGCTATGACTCTGCAATCGCCCCCTGAGCCGGGACTCGACGCCAGCCCGACTGCTCGCCCGACTCGCCGCAGCATTGACCATGTGTTGATGCTGGTTGGCGAGATCCTCATCACCGCCGGTGTGATCCTTGGCCTGTTTGTGGTGTGGCAACTGTTCTATACCGACGTCCAGTCGGGCCGGACGCAGTCCGCCGCGCTCGATGAGCTCACGTTCCCCGAGATGCCCCGTGTGGCAGCCGGAACGGGCACTGTCGATACCGCAGAGCCCGCCGCGCCCGAACTCGTCGAGCTGATTCCCGACGAGCTCAAGGTGTACTCGCCGGCCGGCGCACCTGTACTGGGCAAGCAGAGTGAGGCCACCACGTTCGGCGCGTTGCACGTTCCGCGCTGGGGCTACGACTACGTCAAGCCCATCTCGGAAGGCACGAGCCGTGCGCGTGTGCTCGACGCGTTGGGCATCGGCCACTATTCCGACACGGCCATGCCGGGCGACGTGGGCAACTTCTCCATCGCCGGCCACCGCACCACGTACGGCAAGCCCTTCACGGACATCCAAACCCTGGAGATGGGCGACGCGCTCGTGGTGCAGACCGACTCGGCCTGGTACGTGTACCGCGTGACGAGCGCGGAGATCGTGCAGCCTAGCTACATTGCGGCGATCGCCCCGACGCCCGATCAGCCGGGAGTGGCGCCCACCGTCGCGTCCATCACCCTGACGACGTGTCACCCGAGGTACTCCGCCGCGCAGCGGTACATCGTGCACGGCGAGCTTGAGTACTGGGCGCCCACGGGGCACGGCTATCCGAGCGAGATTGTGGAGGGAGCCTGATGTACGGCTGGATCTGGAGCCACTTGCCGGGACCGATCTGGGCGCGGGCCATCATCGCCGTACTGGCCCTTGCCATCGTGGTGTTGGTGCTGTTCGAATGGGTGTTCCCCGGAGTCTCCGCGCTCCTTCCCTTCCAGGAGCAGACAGTGACGGACGCATGACGCGCATCCTCGTGATCGACAACTACGACTCGTTCGTCTACACGATCGTGGGCTACTTGCGGCAGATGGGCGCCGAGACCGAGGTGGTGCGCAACGACGCCGTCGACTTCTCGGTGGTCTCCTCCTTTGACGGCGTGCTCGTGTCGCCCGGTCCCGGGACCCCGGCCGACGCAGGTTCCTCGATGGATGTGATTCGCGCCTGTGCCGCGACTGGCGTCCCCATGCTGGGCATTTGCCTTGGTCATCAGGCGCTTGCGGAGGTGTACGGCGCGGTCGTGTCGCACGCTCCCGAGCTCATGCACGGAAAGACATCGCTCATCGCCCATGAGGGCGGTTCCGTATTGAGCGGTCTGCCCTCACCGTTCACCGCGACCCGCTACCACTCGCTCGCCGTGGAGCCGCCGACGGTTCCCGATGCGCTCGAGGTGACCGCGACCACGGCCAACGGCATCATCATGGGCCTGCGTCATCGCGAGCTGCCGCTCCACGGGGTGCAGTTCCACCCCGAGTCCGTCCTCACCGAGGGAGGCCACCGGCTGCTGGCCAACTGGCTCGAGGTGTGCGGAATGCCGGACCCGGCCGGGCGGTCCGAGGGAATGTCCCCACTCGTCCGCAAGTAGCGCGGGTACGCCGCGCCTTCGCGAAGCCAGGCCCCGCTAGAGCCAGCCTTTCGCACGGACGATCAACAGCATCGTCACCAGGAACCCCACCGGCTGGTTGAGCCACAAGAACGTCCTCCAACCACGGTTGGCGTCCTCGCACGTCTCGTCGGTGATGCGCACAAACCGCGCGACCGACGCCACGTACGTGAGCGGAAGCACGGCGGCCAGCACCCCGGGCCACGGCAGCACGAGCAGCACCGCGCTCGCGGCCGCGTACATCACGAGCGCGAACCACGTGGTGACGCGAGCGCCCATGACCGTGCCCACTGAGGCGATGCCGCCCTCGCGGTCGGCTCGCACGTCTTGGACCGCGCCAAACGCGTGGCTCGCCATGCCCCACGCGATCAGCGCCACCCAGATCGGCCACACCTGGCGTGCGGTGAGTTCGGCCCCCGTCAGGACGAGGGCGTACAGGAGCGGCCCGGCAAAATGGAGTGCCGACGTGAGCGAGTCGAGGAAGGGGCGCTCCTTGAAGCGCAGCACCGGTACGGAATACGCGAGCACCCCCGCGACCACCGCCAGTAACGATACGGACGACGCCGTTGAGCCCTGGGTGAGCAGCCACGCGAGGGGAGGCAGAACTGTGATGGCCGAGGCCCACAGGATGCCCCGGTGGATGCGTCGGGCCGCAACCCGGTCCCGCACCACATCGCCCTCGATGCCGCCCTTGCGCGGATTGCGCAGGTCCGACTCGTAGTCGAAGACATCGTTGACGCCGTACATCAGCAGGTTGTACGGGATCAGGAAGAACAGCGTGCCGACGATGAGACGCGCGTCCACCGTGCGTTCGACCATGACGTAGGCCGCCGCAAACGGGAAGGCGGTGTTGATCCAACTGATGGGCCGTGAGGCCCGGACGATGCTGCCGATCATTCGTGGCCTCCGTCCTTGCGCGCGCGTCCAAGCCACGTCCACAACGCCGGCACGAGCATCACGGCACCCAGCGTGTACGAGAAGTCCTCAATCGGCGCGTTCGGCACGCGGAGTCCCAGGATCTTGGCCTCGTCGTAGGCGACCAGGTCGAGTCCCACAATGACGTTGTCGAACACCGCGGTGAGCGCCAGCAGCACCAACGCGGTCACCAGGAGCGGCCGCAGTGGCAGCCGGCGTAGCGTCGGGACGGTCGCCACGGCGATCGCGGCGAGCACCGCGAGCGAGAGCACTACGTACGTCATGCGGCACCCCCGGCGCGAAGGCGACGCCGCTCAAGCGCGCGCCACAGCAACAGCGTCTGATAGTTCAGCAAGATGAGAAAGAACAGCTCCTCGAGCGGGACTTCGGGCGCGAGCTGAATCCCGGTCATGTAGCCGGCGTCGCCGCGAAAGAAGATCCCCAGGCCCACGCCCGCGAGGTCCCACGCCATGAACACGACCACGCCGATGCCGAGGACAGCGAGGGCGCGCCGCGGTTGCGCGAACACGGCCACGCGGTACCGCCAGTCCAGCAAGCCGAGCCCGCCGATGCTCACCATCAGCGCCCCCAGGTAGGCAAAGCTCACGCCTTGCCCGCCTTGCGAGCGATGTCCCCCAGCACGCCGCGCCGCACCGAACGCGCGAGGAAGCCCCGTGGCGCGGGCGTCGGCAACGGCGAGACGGTGGTGGAGCCGAGCAGACGCTTGGCCACGAGCTCGGCCGAGATGAGGCAGATCGGCATGCCGATCCCGGGCACGGTCGAGGACCCGACGTACATCAGGTTGGGGACCTTGCGGGAGACGTTCGCCGGGCGGAACAGCGCGGACTGGCGCACGGTGTGCTCCAGGCCGAGTGCCGAACCGCGCCAAGCGCTGAGCTCGGTGGCGAAGTCGGAGGGCATGGTGACGCGGTACAGGGTGGTGCGCTCGCGAAGATCCGGAATCGAGGCCCATGCCGCCACCTGGTCGAGGTAGCGCCAGGCGTGCTCCTCCAACTTGGCGCGGCTGGCGGGGGTGGCGCCGAGTTCCGGGTCCGCGGGGAACGGCACCAGCATGTAGAGGTTCTCGTGTCCCGCGGGCGCCGTGTCCGGCTGGGTGGCCGTCACGCGCGACACGTACACCGACGCTGGGAACGGCGGCTTGAGCTTGCCGTTGCCCACGATCGCCGAGAAGTTGGCCTCCCAGTCGCGCGAGAAGAACAGGCTGTGATGAGCGAGCTCCGGCAGTTCGCCGCGCACGCCCGCGTACACGAGCAGCGCGCTGACCCCGGGCTGCCGCTTGGTCCAGCGGCGCTCGGGTTGCCACTGGTGCTTCCGCTCCAGGAGCGCGGTCTCGGTGTGGTGCATGTCCGCCCCGGAGACCACAGCGTCGGCCTCAATCACCTCGCCGCCCGCGATGACGACACCCTTGGCCAGGCCATTGTCGCCCACGAGGATGCGCGTGACGTCGGCGCGGGTTCGGATGTCGACGCCCTCGGCCACGGCGAGCGACTCGATCGCACGAATGACCTCGTACATGCCGCCGCGCGGGTAGCGCACGCCATCCGTGAGGTCCAGGTGGCTCATGAGGGAGAACAGCGACGGCGCGCGCGAGGGCGATGAGCCCAGGAACACCGCGTGGAATCCCAGGATCTTTCGCAGGCGCTCGTCGCGCACCTTGCTCGCCACCTTGGCGCCCAAGGAGCGCGTCAGCAGCGAGGCGAGCATCGGCAACTGGCGCAGGACCAACGCGTTGGGCACCTTGTCGACGCGCTCGAAGGTCGTGTAGAGGAAGCGGTCGAGAGCCAACTGGTACAGCTCGCGGGACTCCTTCGCGTACTCGCGCATCGCGTCGCCGTCGCCCGGCGACATCTCGTTGAAGCGCGCGTAGTTCGCATCGGGATCGGACACGACGTCGAGCACCTCGCCAGGGCCCTCCACGTCGTCGCCCTCGAAGAACACGCGATAGCGCGGGTCCAGATTGATCAGGTCGAGTTGCGCGTCGCTGGACGTGCCCATGAGCGCGAAGTACTGGTCGAAAGCCTCTCGCATGAGATACCAGGACGGGCCGGTGTCCCAGGTGTAGCCGTCGTGCTCCCAGCGTCCGGCGCGACCGCCAACACTCGCGTGACGTTCCAGCAGGGTCACGTGCGCGCCACCCCGGGCTAGCAGGCCGGCGGTGGCGAGGCCGCCGATGCCCCCGCCGATGACGACGATGCGCGGGCCGCCGAGTGCGTCATGTACCGCTGGGAAGGGGTTGGCGTCCGAATCGGGTGCGTGCTGTACCGCAGGGGATGGGGAGGCGGGCTGGGGCTCCGACGCGGACGTGCTCATGCGACCCTCCGGGTTGCGTTGACCCACGGGCACGCATTGCGCACCGCATAGGCCGCCTTGATCGGGTTGGCCACGCGGATGCGGGTGCTACACAGCTTCTGTGCGGGCGTGCGCTCGATGCTGCGCAGTAGCCGCGAGTAGATGTCGACGGTCGTGGTGACGCCGATGCGCGCACGGCGGGGCAGGGCCGGTAGGCACGCCTCGGCGGCACGAATGTCGGCGCGGCAATCGTCCACGAGGGTGGCCAGCATCGCGTCGTTGAGGTTCGCGGCGGTGACGCCGGGAAAGTACGAGCGACCGAGTTCGCCATCGTCCATGGCGAGGTCACGCAGAAAATTGACCTTCTGATACGCGGTGCCGAGGCGGCGGGCGCCCTCGCGCACGTCGGCCGGCATCTCGCGCGGACCGGTCTCCGTGTTGAGGAACACTGCAAGGCACATCTCCCCGATCACCTCGGCGGAGCCGTACACGTAGCGGTCGAAGCTGGCCTGGGTGTGCTCGGTGGTGTCCAGGTCCATGCGCATCGAGGTGAAGAACGGCTCGGTGAGATTCCGGCCGATGCCGACGTGGCGGGCGCTCACGGCGAAGGCATGCGCCACGAGGTTGGCGCTGAAGGTGCTGTCGAGCGCGGCGTTGACCTCGCGCTCGAAGCCGTCGAGCATGGCGCCAGCGTCGTCGCCCCGGTAGGTGTCCACAATCTCGTCCGCGACGCGCACCATCGCGTAGATCGAGCGAATGTGGGTCCGCATCTGGCGGCCAAGCAGCCTGGTGCCCGCCCCGAAGGACGTGGAGTACTTGTTCAGCACGGCGGCCGCGGCGGCCTGGGCGGTTTCCTCGTACAGGCTCAGGGAGGTGGCGTTGTCGTGGTGGACACGGCCTCCGGCGCGGGCGGCGTCCCGCTTCACGACGAACGCTCTTCCAACGAGTCGATCAGGCCGATGAGGTAGCCGGACAGGGGCGCGGAAATCCGCTCCGACGCGATGCGCCTGGCGGTGCGCGCATGCTGGCGCGCGAGCTTGAGCGCGCGGTCGCGGGCTCCGGACTCCACCAGCACTCTGCGCACCGCGCCGGCGCCCTGTTCATCGAGATCAGGATTGCCCACGCAGGCGCGCAGGATCTCGCGCCCAGCTTCGTCCGTGTTGTGGAAGCCAAGCCGCAGCAGCTCGGTGCGCTTGCCGGCGCGCAAGTCGGATAGCACCGACTTGCCCGTCACGGCAGGATCCCCAAACACGCCGAGGTCATCGTCCACCAACTGGAACGACAGCCCCAGGGAGGCGCCCAGCCTCTCCATGTGGTTCACCATCGTGGGGTCGGCTCCCGCGAGTTGTGCGCCCGCGCGAAGTGGCACCACGCAGGAGTAGGTGGCAGTCTTGAGTTCCGCGACCAGCAGGGAACTGGCGTGGGCAGGGTCGATCAGGTCGCCGTACATGTCGAGGAGCTCGCCCGCGACCGTGGTGCGGATCGCACGAGTAATGAGATCGAGGCACGCGAGGCGGTGGTGCGCAGGCAGGGGCGCCCGGGAGATCAGGTCGTACGCGGAGGCCAACGCGAGGTCGCCGCCCAGCAGTGCGGCCGCCATCACGTGGTCGTCCACTCGGGTGGGACTCAGTCGCGAGCCGGCGAGCTCCGCTCGGCGGGTGCCCGCCACGTTGGGTCGGCCCCGGCGCACCTCGTCGTGGTCGAGAACGTCATCGTGAACCAGCATCGCGAGGTGGAGCATTTCCATGGCCGCGGCCACGGGCAGGATCGCGTCGTCGTCCTCGCCGCCCAGCCCCGCGTAGGCCGCGAGAGTGAGGGAGGGGCGCAGGTTCTTGCCCCCGCCAAACTGGTTGCCGAGCGTCTGCCACAGGTCGCGGTAATGGGAACCCGCGTGCGGCAACTCCGCCGTGGCCGTGATGACGTGATCCTCGAGCGTTGCCTGCACCGCGTCGAGGCGCGAGGACACGAACTCCTGCAGCGCGTCGGTGGTCAGCAGTGCGGTCATAGTGCCTGATAAGACACCGGCGGAGGCAAAGTCATTCCCGAACTGGCCGACAATGTGGCCGCTCGCGTCTGCTCCGGTGACTCTCGATCCCATGACGGCATGGACGGCTCCCCCGCTATGCCACCCATGCTACGCGCGCATCGTCCCTGTTCGCACAGGGCACGATGCACGCGATCGCTAGGGAGCCGGGGGAACCGGCGTCACGGAGGGAATCGGACCGGACGACACCGTGATGGTCACCGTGGTGCCGATGGCGACCTTGATTCCGGCGGACGGGTTCTGCGACATGACTTCGTTCTTGGGAACGGTCGCGGACGACTGTTGACTCACGTTGACGTTGAGCCCCGCGTTGGACAGCAGAGTCTGCGCCTCCGCCTGAGTCTTGCCGACCACGTTGGGAACCTCGACGGTGGTGGGGGCCTTGGCGACCTTGATCGTGACGGTCGTTCCCTGGTCGACCAGGCCCGGAAGCGGGCTCTGCTCCACCACGGTGCCGGGGTTGGCCCCGGTAGTCTCCACATCCTGCAGGTTGACGATCAGGCCAAGCGCTATGAGTATCTGTTGAGCCTCAGACTCGGTGCCGTTGCGCAGTTCCGGCAGTTCGACCTTGCCGTCCGAGATGTACAGGATGACCTCGGTGTCGGGCGTCACGACTTGTCCGGCAGCGGGCTCCGTCTTGGTGGCGCGATCCGCCGCGATGTCGGGATCGTGGTCGGTCTCGAAGGTGCTGATCACCAGACCAGCATTCTCGAGTTCGGTGATCGCGGCCTCGCGCTCGAGGCCACGCACTTCGGGCACTTTGATCTCGTCCGGGCCGGTCGAGATGAAGACGGTCACTTCGGGATTCGTCGCGGGGTCGACCTGTTCACCGGCGGGCGGATCGGTACGAATCACGCGACCAGCCGCGATATCGGCGGACATCTCCTCTTCGAAGACGGGCGTCAGTCCGAGCGCCGTGAGGCGCGTCTCGGCACTTGCCTGTTCGACGCCCTCAAGTATGGGGATTGTCACGAGCGTTGCGGTCGGTTCCGGCTCCCCGGTTCCCGAATTGAACATGGAGAACAGGGCGATGACCACGAGGATGAGGCCGATCAGCGCGGCAGCGGCGATCCCGATCTGGATCAGCAGCCGACGGCGCGGGTCTTCCTCCACCAACTCGTCGTCGGCGACCATCGTGCCGGAATTCGGCGGGCGCACCGACGGCGGCGGCCCGGGGGGTCCGCCCATGACCGAGCCCCAGCCGGATGCGGCCGGCATGACGGCCGTCGCTCCCGTGTCGGGCGTATACGAGTTGGGGGCCCCAGCGCCCGAACCGACGGTTTCCTGGGCCGCTGGTTGTGGGGCTGCGGCGCCGTCTTGAGCTGTGGCACCGGCGGCAGCGACTCCTGCCGCACCGGCGGCAGCGACTCCTGCCGCACCGCCGCCCCATGCGGCGGAACCGACCGGCGGGGTGCCACTGGTGGGCGCTGAGTCGCCACCCATGGCGCGCTCCAGAGCGGCGGAGAACTCCAGAGCGGACGAGTACCGCGCGTTGCGATCCTTCTGGAGCGCCTTGCCGACGATCGCGTCGAGTTCAGGGGGCACGTCGGAGGCGAACTGGGACGGCCGCGGTGCCTCTTCGCGCACGTGCTGGTAGGCGACGGACACGGGCGAGTCGCCTATGAACGGCGGGCGTCCGGTGAGCAGCTCGAACAGGAGGCAGCCGGTCGAATACAGGTCGGAGCGCGCGTCGACGTTCTCACCGCGTGCTTGTTCGGGGGACAGATATTGGGCGGTGCCGACGACGGCCTGGGTCTGCGTCATCGTCTGCCCGATGTCGGCAAGGGCGCGGGCGATCCCGAAGTCCATGACCTTGACCGCGCCGGTGGGCGTGAGCATGACGTTGGCGGGCTTGATGTCGCGGTGCACCAGGCCAGCGTGGTGGGCGTAGTCGAGCCCGGCAAGCACGCCCTGGGTGATCTCGACGGCCTCCTCGATGGGGGCCGCGACGTCGCCCTTGAGGATGTCGCGGACCGTGTGGCCCTCGACGTATTCCATGACGATGAAGGGGACGGCCTGAACGGCGCCGTTCTCGTTGCGACGGTGGTCCTCGCCGGTGTCGTACACGGCAACGATCGACGGGTGGTTGAGCCCGGCCGCGGCTTGAGCCTCACGGCGGAATCGCGTCTGGAAGGAGGGGTCGCGTGCAAGGTCCGCGCGCAATATCTTGATGGCGACGTTGCGGCCAAGGCGGGTGTCATAGCCGATGTGGACCTCGGCCATTCCGCCTCGACCGATGAGGTCGCCGACCTCATACCGGCCAGCGAGTAGCTGTGGTTCGTCGTTCATCATTTTCCTTGCCTGTAGCCCGAGGGCACGTTATCTCACGCTTATTGTGGCATTCCCATTAGGTGTGGCGAATCGACGGCGCGTCGGGACGCGGTCGATACCTCGCGGGAGCAATGGACGGCGGCATGGCAGGTTCGGTTGCGTTGCCGGTTCTCTTGGGTGGAATGGTCTCGGGGGCGCCGCGCTCGCGAGCGACTCTTTCGGCCCTGGTCGGCAGTCGCAGTTGTGTGAGGATTCCCTCGAGTTCGAGCGCGGAGCTCGGCCGACGCTTCGGGTTCTTCTCCAACAGATCCATGATGAGCGCCGCCAGCGCGGGCGACACACTGGACGGGAGGGGCGGGACCGGCTCGTTGACTTGGGCGATCGCGATGTCCACGGGCGACGACGCGGTGAAGGGCCGTCTTCCCACCACGGATTCGTAAGCGATGATTCCCAGCGCGTACAGGTCCGACGCGGGAGTGGCGGGTTTGCCGAGCGCGAGTTCAGGAGCGAGGTATTGGGCGGTCCCCATCACCATGCCGGTGGCGGTCAGCGCGGTTTGGCCGTGGCTGCGGGAGACACCAAAGTCGGTGATCTTGACGTGGTCCTCGCCCTCGATCAGCAGGTTGCCGGGCTTGATGTCGCGGTGCATGACCTGGGCCTGGTGCGCCGCATGGAGGCCCTGGCATGTGCCGATCATCATGCGCACCAGCCGGTGTTCGTCAACGGTGAGCTCGCGCTCGAGCACCGTGGACAGCGGTTCGCCCTCCACCAGTTCCATGACCAGGTAGGCGGTGCCGGCCTGGTCGCCGTAGTCGAACACCTGGGCGATGTTGGGGTGCATCAGGCCCGCGGCGTTCTTGGCCTCATTGCGGAAGCGCTTGAGGAACGTCTCGTTGCTCTGCGCTTCTTCCTTGAGCACCTTGATGGCGACGGGCCGGTCGAGTTCGCTGTCGATGCCGCGCCACACCTCGCCCATGCCGCCCACCGCGAGCAGGGAGCGCAGCACGTAGCGGCCGCCGAGCGTGGTGCCTGACTGCATTGGCATAACCTACCCCCCCGCCGCACGGTCGATCGCTGCTTGGATGACGGCCTTGGCGATCGGTGCCGAAACCCTGCCGCCCGTGGCCTCGTTGCCGAGGTCTCCACCATTCTCGATCAGGACGGCCACGGCCACCACCGGATCGTTCGCGGGGGCGAAGGCGATGAACCAGGTGTGGGGCGCGGTGTCGGCGCCCGTCTCGGAGGTGCCGGTCTTGCCCGCCACGGTGATGCCTGCGATCTGCGCATTACTGCCGGTGCCGTCGGACACGACCGCCTGCATCATCGCGTTGAGCGCTCCTGCCGTGTCGGGGCTAAGAGAGGAGGAGAACACCTCGGGTGACGTGTGCTCGATGACCTTGAGGTCCGGATCCCGCACGGTCGACACGAGGTACGGCTTCATGAGGACGCCGCCGTTGGCGATCGCGGAGGCCACCATGGCCATCTGGAGGGGCGTGGCGCGCACGTCGAATTGGCCGATGCCGGATTGGGCGATCTGGGGGTTGTTCGGGTTGTCGGGCAGCCGCGACGGCGTGACGGACAGGGGAATGTTTAGCGACTGTTCCCAGCCGAACTTGGCGGCGGTGCGCTCGATGACGCCCCAGCCCAAGCGCATGGCGAGGTCCGCGAAGGCCGTGTTGCAGGACACCCTAAGCGCGTCGATGAGCGGGATGTTGTCGCTTGCACCGCAGCGTTCCCCGCCGTAGTTCTGGATGGTGGCGGTGGTGCCAGGGAGCGCGAGTTCTTGAGGTGCATACACGAGGGTGTCTGGGCCGTAGCCGGAGTCGAGTGCGGCCGCCGCGACGATGAGCTTGAACGTCGACCCTGGCGCGTAGGTATCTCCGCCGATCGCGCGGTTGATGAGCGGGTCGGTCTGATCGGCCACGAGTGAGGAGTAGATGCGGTTCGCCTCGGAGGAGGAGTGGACCGCCAACGTCGTCGGGTCGTAGCTGGGCTTCGACACCATGGCGAGGATCGCGCCGGTGCGGGGGTCGAGCGCCACCACGGCTCCGCGGTTGTCTCCCAGCGCGTCGTAGGCGGCGCGTTGGACCGTCGCGTCGATCGTGAGTTCGACCGAGGCGCCTTCCTGCTCCTGGCCTGCGAACAGGTTGCCCAGCCGGGTCCAGAACAGGGCGTCGGCGCTACCGTCCAGGAGCGCGTTCTCGGTGGCTTCGAGGCCGGAGCGACCGGGACCGATCGAGTAGTAGCCGGTCAGGGGTGCGTACAGCGGGCCGTCGAGGTAGGTGCGTTGATAGTTGAAGGGATCGTCCACGGGCACGGAGCTCACCACGGCCTGGCCGTCGACGATGATCGGGCCACGGAACGAGCCGAACTGGCGATAGAGGGTGCGGACGTTGCGGGGATCGTCTCCCAACTGGCCCGCCTTCGCGAATTGCAGCCACGAGGCCGAGACCATGAGCGTCAGGAACAGCAAGAGCACGAGCACGGACAGGCGGCGGATCGGCTCGTTCATCGCGCCACCTGCTTCGCTCTCGCGCTGTCTGCCGCACCCGCGCGCGCCGCGTCGGACACGCGCAACAGCAGTGCGATCGCCAGCCAGTTGGCGATCATGGAGGACCCGCCGTAGGCGAGGAACGGGGTCGTGAGGCCGGTCAGCGGGATCACCCGGGTGACGCCGCCCACCACCACGAACAGTTGCAGCGCCATCGCGAACCCCAGGCCCGCGGCCACCAGTTTGCCGAAGCCGTCACGGACGCCGATCGCGGCACGCAGTGCGCGTTGCACCACCACGAGGTAGAGGGCGAGGATCGCCATGAAGCCGGTCAGGCCCAGCTCCTCGCCTAGCGACGCCATGATGAAGTCGGATTCCGCGTACGGCACGAGTGCCGGAGAGCCATCGCCCAGGCCGGTGCCGAACAGTCCCCCGGAGGCCATGCCAAAGAGGCCCTGCACCAGTTGATAGGAACGGCCCGAGTCGTACACCTCGGCGTCCAGTGCGTGTAGCCATGCGTCGTAGCGGGCGCCGACGTGGGAGAACAGAGTGCCCGCCACCACGGCGCCCACGGCAAACAGGCCCATGCCGACGATGACCCACGAGATGCGTTGGGTCGCCACATAGAGCATTGCCACGAAGAGTCCGAAGAACAGCAGCGAGGCGCCCAGGTCGCGCTCAGCGACCTGCACCAGCAGCGCGGCCGCCCACACCACGAGGATGGGTCCGAGGTCGCGGGGCCGCGGAAGCCGAATCCCCAGCACCTTGGGTCCCGCGAGGGCGAGGGTGTCCCGGTGTGACACGAGGTAGCCGGCGAAGAAGATGACGAACGCGATCTTCGCGAATTCGCCCGGCTGGAACGAGCGGCCGAACAGCCCCACCCAGATGCGGGCGCCGTTGACCTCGCGCCCGATGACGGGGGCGAGCGGCAGCAGCAGGCCCACGAGGCCGACCGCGCCGGCCGTATACGTGTAGCGGCGCAGCAGTCTGTGGTCGGGAAGGACGGCCACCAGGACGAGCGCTCCGACGATCCCGATGAGGGCCCACAGCGTCTGGGTTTGGGCGAAGTGGGTCTCGCGGCCGCTGGCGAGGTACGCGAAGTCGATGCGGTGGATCATGGCCAGGCCCAGGCCGTTCAGGGCGAAGACCGCGGGCAGGAGGACCGGATCCGCATCGGGCGCCTTGAGGCGAATCACCACGTGGGCGGCCGCGGCTATGGCGATCACGGCCACCGCGTACACGGCCAGAGAGGGGCCGATGCCGGGGCCAGCGTTGGCGTCCACGAAGGCCCTCGCCGCGATAGCGATCGCACACGCGATCGCCAGCAAGACGGCCTCAGACCGTCTCCCGACGCGTACGGAGACCTCGAGGACGGTGGCCACTAGCCGTTGCCCTCAAGTGAGGTCACGATGGCGCGGGCCTCGGAGAGGCTGCCTATGCGGATGGAGGCGCCCACGCGCTCCTGCTCGTATATATCCAGGGAGTCAACGGAGATCGTGGTCGACTCGATGACGTGATGCAGGCTGATGGGACCTAACGATTGGGGGATGCCGCGGTAAATGGCAACGGAGTCGCCACTGGTGCCCACGTAGTACTGAGTCTGCGACCACGCGTACGCGCCCCACAGCGCACCGACGACTGCCACGAGCGCGACGAAGGGCAGCAACCACGGCTTCAGTCGTGACCAGCGTCCGGCTGGATCTTCCTCCTCATCGTCGTCGGCGGGGACCGAAGACAACTTGGCGGCCCGTCCGGCGGAGGACTCGGAGCCTTGGGTGGGGCGCTTGCGATCGCGCGCCGCAGAGCCGACGATCTGGTTGGGCGCGGGCTTGGCCTTGCTGGCGGAGTCGATGTCCACGATGTCGCCGATGACGCACGTCACGTTGTCGGGGGCGCCCGCCGCGAGGGCGAGCGAGACGAGGGAGTCTGCGCAGTCGGCGGCGTCCTCGACCTCGAGCATCGTCTGGTGGATGGTGTCGCGAGACACCACGCCGGAGAGCCCGTCGGAGCACAGCATCCAGCGGTCGCCCAGCCTGGCCTCGCGCACGGAAATGTCCACGGGGACGTCGGCGTCGATGTCGCCCAGGACGCGCAGCACCAGGTTGCGCTTGGGGTGGTTCTCCGCGTCGGCTTGAGAAAGGCGGCCGGTGTCCACGAGGTGCTGGACGAACGTGTGGTCCGAGGTGACCTGGTCGAAGTCACCGTCGCGCAACAGATAGCAGCGGGAGTCGCCGATGTGCGCCATGGCGAGCGACGTGCCGGAGCGCAGGATCGCGGTCACGGTGGTGCCGAGGCCGGACAGTTCGGGGTCGTTGTGTGCGCGCTCCACGATGTCGGCGTGGGCTTCCGCGATCGCCGCCTTGAGGTGGTCGAGCGACTCGTCGGGGCCGAGGGCCTCGCCTTCGAGCGCGGCCAGTCGGCCTACGGCCAAGGACGAAGCGATGTCGCCGCCCGCCGCGCCGCCCATGCCATCGGCGACCACCAGCAGGTGCGGCCCGGCGAACGCAGAGTCCTGGTTGTCGGCGCGCACCAATCCCACATCGGAACGTGCAGCGAAGCGCAGCGTCAGGTACATGTCAGGCCCTCAATTCCAACGTGGTGGCGCCAATGCGCACGCGCTCACCGATCGAGAACGGAACGGGGTCCTCGACTTTCTGATTGCCCAGGAAGGTGCCGTTGGTGGATCCGAGATCCTCGACCAACCACTGTTCATTCTCGGGAAAGATGCGGCAGTGCCTCGCTGAGAGGAAGTCGTCCTCGATGACCACGGTGCACGTCGCCGCGCGCCCGATCAGGATGGGAGAGGCCCCCAGCGGCACGGTCGTGCCCTTGAGGGAGCCGGACGTGATCGCCAGGTGAGCGGCGGCCGGGGTCCGGGTGGAGACGGCGCCGGGCCGCACGCCGGTGCTGGCGCGCGAGGGCGCAGCCCGCTTGTTGGCGCGGCCGTCAGGGCGGGCGCGACGCTTTCTGCCCTTGCCGCGCGAGGTGACGCGCGTGCCGTAGAGGTCGGAGCGCAACACCCCGATCGCCACCAGCACCATCGCCCACAGCAGGACCAGAAATCCCAGCCGTAGCAGGGAGACGGACAGTTGACTCATCAGTCGTCCTCGTCCGTGGGCAGGCCGTCCCAGTACAGGATGGTGGTGCGGCCGATGGTGATGGCGTTGCCATCAAGCAGGGTCGCTTCGCGGATGCGTTGGTCCTCCACGAACGTGCCGTTGGTGGAGCCCAAGTCCATGATGATCGTGCCGTAGTCGGTGCGATCCAGGCGGATGTGTTGGCGGCTCACCCCTGTGTCATCCACGACGATGTCCGCCTCGGTGCCGCGACCTAGCACGGTGGACTCGCCCGTCAGGTGGTAGCGCTTGCCGTCGATGTCGAGCAGCGGGTAGCGGGAGTTGGCGGCTCGGTTGCCTGCGGGGGCAACGGGTCCGCGGGTGGAGCGCGACCGCACGGCGAAGCGGCCGGTCGCGAGGTCCGGATCCTCCTCAAACTGCACCGCCACCTGACCCACGAAGCTGTAGCGCTGGCGGTCCGCGTGGTCGTGAAGCGCGTCCCCGAACTCGTGTGCCAGCGCGGCGTCGCCCCACTCCCGCAAAGACCCCATGTCTATGGAGCTGAGCACCAGCACGTACTCGTTGGGCACCACGGTGCGTTGCCGGTCCACCACCGCTGCGCGGGCGTCGCATTCGCGTTTGAGCGCGCTCGATAGTTCCACCGGCTTTACGCCGGAACGGAACGTCTTGGCGAACGCGGATTGCATCACGTTCTCGACGCCCTTCTCGAAGCGATCGAGGGCTCCCATACGTGGAATCGTAACGTGCGGGGTAGGTGCGGCTTATGCGCCTCGCGCTGAACGCGTCGGCGACGCCTACCTCAGGAAGTCCTTGAGCGTCGGCTGCAGCACGCGGTCTGTCGCGCCCAAGGCCCCTCGATACGCGACCTCCTGCATCTTGAGTTCCGTGATGGCCTCCGCAAGGTCGATGCTTTCGACGTCGTCGAACCCAAGCGTTACGGGCTCCCCACCACGCAGGTCGGCGACGATGTTGCCGAGCAGGGCGAAGACGGAGGTGGCGCCATCGCCGTTGGCAAGGTCCAGCACCGTGTCCCGCAGGCCCTCGATCTCGGTGGCGATTGCCTCACGCGAGCCCACGTCGTCAGGGCCCACGTTGGCCGCCTGGACCGCCAGTTCGCGCACCCTGCGCAAGACGGAATCCCACGTCTGCATGGTGTTGAGGTGCGGCTGGAGGTGGCGCTGCGACATTCGCTCGGTCACGGACTTACCTCCCCACCACTTGCACCGGCACGGCCACGGCGTCGAGCACAGTGGTCATCTCTCCCTACACATCGACGCCGATCGGCGGTCGGTGAAGGTTCCGGGAAACGAAGTGGTTCGGCTATCGGGCCTTGTTCGTCGCCACGGTGTTCATTGCAGCGGTGCCGATCATGCCGAGGAGGGCGTCCTGCGTGGCGCGCACCGACTGCACCAGCACCTCACGGTTGGAGTCGGCGAGCGCGCCGATCTGTGAGGTGATGTCCGTCAGCGCGACATGGTGGCTGCGCAACAGGTCGTTCCAGGGTGCGGGCGCGGCCTTGGCCAGGTCCTGCAGTGAGGCGCCCTCCGCGAGACCCACCTCGCGAGCGGCCTCGTCCGCCTCCACGGCACGGCCCAGCTCGATGCCGCGAATCTGATCCAGGACGGCTTCGACCTCGCGCGTGGCGCGCCCGACCCAGCGCGCTCGCCCGCTCGCAAGCACGAGTTCCTCTTCTTCAAGTTTGAACAACAGCGATTCGAGAAGTTCGCGCTCACGCCACAGCACGGTCGAAAGCTCATTGATTCCCAAGTCAACTCCCTTGTGTCCGCGGCGCCCGGAGGTGACCGGTAGCACTATTCCCATCGGCCGGCACAAGCACAATGTGACAAGTCCCACTGAGAAGTTTTCGCAGATGCTGGCGTCTTGGCTCATGCCACCCACGTGGGGGGCTCCCGTGCGTGGGGAATGCACTACGTCACAGCCGGCGTGTCGAATATCGGACAAAGCGCCCATAGCCGTGTGATGTGACATTTGCCGCTCGCGTTGGTGACAAGCGCCACGTGTGAGTTTTCACCTGGTCGGCTGGGGACCCATGAGTCACATTGGCGACATGAACGCAGCGATGAACCGATCCAACGACCTGGTGGAATCCCACCTTGCCTTGGTCGGATACAGCGTGAACGAGGTTCTCGCTCGCGTCCCGTCACACGTCTCTCGGTCGGACCTCATGTCCGCCGGGGCGATGGCACTGGTACGGGCAGGCCGTTCCTTCGACGACACCAAGGGCGTTCCCTTCGCTCGATATGCCTCGTTGCGGATTCGCGGAGCCCTCGTCGACGAGCTTCGCTCCATGGACTGGGTCTCGCGGGGAGTGCGGCGCCGTGCCCGTGCCGCCTCCGAAGCGACGGACACGCTCACTAGCCGACTGGGCCGCACCCCGACCAAGGACGAGATCGCGCAGGCGATGGGCGTCAGCGTTCACGAGGTCCACACCGCCCAAGCAGACGCCGAGAGTCGCGTCCTGTCGATGGACGCGTTCGAGGGCGCGATCGGCGCCTCGATCGTTGACTCGAGCATCAGCCCGCTCGATGCGGTGGTGAGTGCCGAACGGATCGAGTACCTCCGCGCCGGCGTCGAATGCCTGCCCGACAAGCTCGCGTACGTCGTAGACCAACTCTTCTTCCACGACCGCGCCGTTGCCGAACTCGCGGAAGAGATGGGCTTGACCCGTTCTCGTATCAGCCAGCTTCGCAGCGAGGCGCTCGGTTTGCTGAAGGAAGGCCTTCAAACCAACCTTGACGCCGATGCCGTCCCGCAGGTCGACCCGAACGAGGGTGTGGTCGAACGTCGCCGTCAGGGGTATTGCGCGGCCATTGCTGTCCGGACCGCCGAGTCGCGCGGTGGCGGCGCGCTGGCTCCTTCCGTCAACGTGCTGGCCCTCGTCGGTTAGGCCGCTCACAGGCATTCGTGAGGCGATCACCCTGCGTGTTACGCTTTCCCGGCGCGCGCGAGTGGCGGAACGGCAGACGCGCTGGCTTCAGGTGCCAGTGTCCGAAAGGGCGTGGGGGTTCAAATCCCCCCTCGCGCACCACAGAAGGCCCCCGAGAGATCGGGGGCCTTTGTCACCCCATCGCGGCGGCGCTACCCGACATCGTCGAGGTACAGCCACTCGCCTTGCTCGCGGACAAAGCGCGAGGTTTCGTGAAGCTCCTCGAGAGCGCCGCCTGGGAGTTGGTACCGCGCCACGAACGTGACGCTTCCCTTCGCATCGTCCGCGCCGCCAGCATCAGTCGCCAGTACCTCGAGGCCAAGCCACACGGCATCGTCCACATCTACGGAGTCCGGCGCAGTCGAGGGGTGCCAGGTGCTCAACAGGTACTGGGCGTCGCGGCGAACGTACGCGGTGTACCGGGAGCGCATGAGGGCCTCCGCCATCGCCGGTGGGGAGTCTCCCCGGACGACGGGCCGGCAACACTGCGCGTAGCCAACGCCGGAGCCACACGGGCACGGCGAGGCGGTCACGCTGTAGTTTTCACGCGGCGGTTTTCATGCAGCGGTCTTGAGGTCGCGCACCCAATACCCGCCCTCAAGGCGGAACCCCGCCTTGCTCAGGTACTCGGTGTCCGTTGCGGCGTGCGGCGTGACGGTGACGCGCGAGAAACCGGCCGCTGGCAACGCCCCGGAGTCACGGTAGACAAACTGTCCCGCCGCGAAATCACGAAAGCGCGGCTTGACCCAGTCGAGTTCGATCTCGCCGACACCGTCGCCGGCGTCGCGTACGGCCACCACGCCCACGGCCTCGTCGCCGCGCACCACGAGCAACGTGGACCGGGCGGGATCGCCGGACCGTGCGACAAAGTCGGGTTGGTGGGTGGCGATGTCCTCGGAGTGCACCTCCAACACCTGCTGGAGGAACGGATCATCCGGAGAAACGGGTAGCACTTGGAACACGGCGGGATCGCTCGCCTCGCGGTACAGCCGCCTGAGCCAGTACGCGCTGATGACGGCGATCACGGCGTTCATCGCCACAAAGGGCCAGATGCCGAGAGCGGCGTTGTAGAACGTCGCGATGATCGATCCGAACATGTTCATCCACCGAAAACGCAGCATCCTGGCCTGCATGAGGGAGAACACGATGAGGGCGGAGCCGACCCAGCCGATGGCTTCGAGGATTGTATTCACCGGTCAATGGTACGCGGCTGGCCTAGTCTCTTGGAATGACCACAGGTTCCGTGCGCGCCGACGCATGGGTGTGGGCCGTCCGGTTGTACAAGAGCCGAACGCAGGCAACGGCCGCGTGCCGGGCTGGCCATGTGCGGGTCAACGGCGTGCGGGCTAAGCCCGCCG
>Ga0209346_1000186_pt1 | contig 81039 bp, 70 predicted proteins | sample AutmiccommunBRH9_FD_187381 | JGI IMG/M metagenome (GOLD analysis project Ga0209346, IMG submission 187381) | Deep subsurface microbial communities from Mt. Terri, Switzerland - Autotrophic microbial communities BRH/9 (SPAdes) (version 2) | ecosystem: Environmental > Aquatic > Deep subsurface >...
TGTGCTGCCATCGAAGCCTTTGTCGAAGCTTATCAACTGAACGCCAAGCCTTTCGTGTGGCGCAAGCGAGAAGTCAAAGGCTCGCAACTGAGAAATACTATCTCAAATTTATGCAAGTAAACACTAGATTTTGAACTTCGACACCAGCTGCGTGAGTTTTTGCGACAGTTGCGACAGCTCATCGGCCGAGGTGCGAATATGTCGGCTGTTTTCCTTGACCTCGACAGACCTTGCCTTGACCTGGGCCACCCCTTCCGACATCCTGCCGGTCATCGTGCTGCTGTTGGCCACATTGTGATTGATCTCGGTGATACCCCGGGATGCCTGGCTGACGTTGTTGACGATTTCGTTAGTGGTGATCGACTGCTCTTCCACGGCGGTCACGATAGTAGAGACAATGTCGTTCACATCGCCGATGACTGTGGCTATCGAAGCGATATCCTTCACCGTTTCGCCGGTCTGGCGCTGGATTTCCTCAATGGCCGACTTGATCTTGCCGGTGGCGGCCGCGGTCTCTTTGGCCAGTTCCTTGATCTCGTTGGCCACCACAGCAAAGCCCTTGCCGGCATCTCCGGCCCTGGCCGCCTCGATGGTGGCGTTGAGGGCAAGCAGATTGGTCTGCTCGGAAATTTCGGTGATGGTCTCGGTCACCGTGCCGATTGCCCTGGCTGCCTCGCCGAGTTCTTTAACGCCGTCCTGGGCGCTTTTAGCTGTTGTTACCGCCTGTTCCGTGGTATTCCGCGCCCTGGCGCTGTTTTCTGCGATCTCTTTGATGGTGGTGCCCATCTCCTCGGAAGCCGAGGCAATCATGTCGAGATTGGTCGTCGATTCTTCCATCGCCGCCGACACCGAGTTGATATTATCGGAAACCTCGACAGCATTGCCGGAGGCCTCGTCAGCAATGGAGGTGGTGGAATCGGCATTGATTACCATCTGCTCGGAGATGGTCGCAAGCTGGCTTGAGGCATGGGCCAAAGCGCGGGAGGAGGCAATGATATCCTGGAGCATCTCTTTCGATTTCTTTACCATCGCTCCTAGGGAGTTGGTGAGTTGACCGATGGCATCGAGGTTTTGGGAGTCAAAGTGAATAGTGTAATCGCCTTCCCCCACCTTGACACTTTTTTCCGCCAGGTCCTTCAGCGGTTTGTTGATGGAACGAACGAGGAAAATAGCCACCACGATGCCGGCAGCGACGACGATCAGGCCGATCAGCAGGTTGTTGCGAAGCATCTTTGCATCCAATCCGGCAATCAGGTCTTCCTTGTTCAAACCGGCTCCGATAAAAACACCCCATTCTTTGATAAATTTGACATACGTGAGTTTTTCCTGTCCCTCCCATGTGTAGGCGACAAAACCATCATTTTGATCCTTAAAAGCTGGGACCATGGTGAAAAGATTCGAGGCGGAGTCGAGCGTCGGGTGAATCAAAAATTTGCCGTCCTCTCCATAGACGAAGAAATAGCCGACACCCCCTACTTTGGTCCGGGAAATGAACTCCTGCACTTGCGGATTGAGGATAAGCTGACCGACATATATCGCTCCGACGATCTTTCCGCCACCATCGCGGATCGGGGAATAGGCCGTAAGATACCAGTCGTTTACTACAAATGCCTTGCCCCGGAAGGTTTCACCGTTCAGGATTGCCTTGTACACAGGACTATCCGATGGGATATAAGTCCCGGTGGCCCTTTGGCCGTCGACCTTTTTAACCGTGGTGGATATACGCAGCAGTTTATCGTCGACCAGTTGGAAGACGGTGGCGGAGGCGCCCGAGATAGTTGTTATGGAATCAACCAGATCGAAGGTGCCGTTAATAGCGCTGCTGCCATTTTTCAATTGCGGGATCTTCTGGGTATTCGCCTGTTTGGTGAATTGATTTACCAGGGTCTCTTCCCGCATTGTAGAGGTATCGAGCAATATTTCGCCATTTGATTTCAGTTCCTTTTCGAAAAACATCAGATCGCCGTCCAGTTTTTGTCGCAGGTTCTGGTCGTACATGATCAAGGCGTTGTAGACCGCCTGATGACCGTCCTGAAGCGCCCTTTGTCCCAGGGAACAGAGGCCGTTATCAGCCATGCGGATCGCATTACCCGAGGTGATGAGGATGGAAACGACAGTGATCATGACCACTGCGACAAAAAGCTTGGTGGTGAACTTAATGTTTTGCAGACTCTTCAGCACTTTTCAATCTCCCAGAATAAAATTTGGTTTGTTGAAGCGTACACCGCTTCTCCAGTCAATAGCATTAGCCTCGCGCCCAGAACGGGGTCTTTGCACAAGGAGTTGTATTCAAGAAGGATGGTATGTTTGGCCGCATTCATATGATTGATTGTGCACCGCGACCACGTTAAATGTCTTCCATTGTATTGAAAAATTCGATCCTGTGTAAAAACGTCGTAGCAAATTTATTCAAAAAATGCATTGAAATATTTGGAAAATTCTGCTCATGCCCGGATGCCAACAAGCAGTCTATGGCCAATTTGCATATGACGCACAAATAACGTGACCTGATCGGATCATGCGTTGCAAATTCCGGCTCCCATGGTAAATTCGCCGAATGCAAATCAAAAAGTTTACTCATTTCGGCCTTATCATCGACGAATTGACTACCGCCCAGGGAGAAAGCTGGTGCTTTTTAGGTGACAACCGATCCGGTATCGATCAGTTTGTTGCTTTACTCTCGGCGCGGCTCGCCAACTATTCCGCGGATCTTCTGCATCTCCCCGAACGAGCTGCTTTCCTGACCTTCCAGACCCAGCAGGAGATATTTGAGGAAGAGCTGCGTAACGACGACAGCGACTTTCTCGACAGGCAGGACCCAGGCACTCTGGTTCGCGAATTTCTGCCCGATTACCGCAACTATCTTCCCTTGCTGAAAAGCTTCGGCATGGACCGTTGTCTTGATCTGGGCTACCGGCATCTCAGTTCCGGACAGGCGAGAAAGCTGCTGTTGCTGCGCGAGCTGACCGGCGGAGCAACTACTCTCTTGATTGAGAACCCATACGACGGCCTTGACCAGGCAAGTTGTCATGAACTGAACCACACGCTCCATCAGTTGGCTGGACACAACATAGAACTGATTGTAACCGTCAACAGGACTGACGATATTCCTCCGTGGTGCAGCCATCTGGCACTTATCAGCGAGGGGCGCTTGAGCCATTCGGGGCCGAAAGATGAGATTTTGCCCCTGATTGTGAGAGACCTGGCATCCAGCCTGCGAAAAAACGATGCAGTCGCCTCCGTTTTGCTGAGTCCGGGGCACGCTCGGGAAAATAGCCGGGAGGAGCTAGTTTATCTGCAGGACGGCTTTGCCGGTTACGGCGACAACACCTTGTTTGCAGGCCTGAACCTGACCATTCATACCGGCGACCATACGCTCATCACCGGACACAACGGCTGCGGCAAATCGACTCTTCTCGATATGATTACCGGCGACAATTCTAAATGTTATGCTAATACAATGAGGGTCTTCGGGCAAAGACGCGGGACCGGCGAATCGATCTGGGAGATAAAAAAGCAAATGGGCATCGTCTCGCCTTCCCTGCACCGGGAACACCGGATACCCGGCAGCGCCCTTCAGGTGGTTCTTTCCGGACTGTTCGATTCCATCGGACTGTACAAGAAAGTTTCCCCGGTCGAAATCAAAACCGCCCGGCTTTGGCTCGCCTGGATCGATCTCCAGGACAAGTCTGAAACTCCCTTCCGGCGCCTCAGTTTTGCCGAACAGCGACAGGTCCTTATTGCCCGGGCGTTGATCAAACGGCCGAAGCTGCTCATCCTCGACGAACCGACACAGGGACTCGACGATATCAATCGCAATGTTCTCCTCGATCTCCTCGAAAAAGCCGCTGCCTTAAATCTCACCACCATGCTCTTTGTCAGCCACAGAAAGGATGAACAACGCCCGTTTTTTCGCCGGGAGATCAAGCTCGACTCCTTTACCCCATGATGGTACATTGACACATTTGCAGTAACAACCATTTCAACCAATACATTCCTCAGCGGATAGAACGATGATCAGGAAAATCCGGCGACTGCTGACAAGCTTATGGTATGGCTTGGTTTCTCCACAATATCGGCTGGCCAAAAGATCCGGTTTTTTCGACCACTCCTTTTATCTCGATCAATATCAAGATGTTGCCGCATCGGGCGCGGACCCTCTGGTGCACTACGTTACCAAAGGTTTTGCCGAACTTCGCCAGCCGTTTCCTCTCTTTTTTGCCTTGTATTATCTGCAGCAAATCCCTGCATTGGTTAAAAACAACGAGAGCCCTCTTCGCCATTTCCTTCGACTGGGCAGGTATCGGGGATACGCCGCACATCATTTTATCGAGGGGGAAGACTCTGCACAAATGGCTCCTGGAATCGATTCCGCCGGGCCGGATCCGCTCACCCACTTCATTATGGAAGGAGGAAGCAGCGCTTCTCCGCTGCCCTATTTCGATCCGGAATTCTACTGCACCAGGTATGCCGATGCTGCCGGGCACATTACCGATCCGCAGGCGGCGTACAAGCATTACCTGTCGGTCGGCTTAAGGCAAAAAAGGCAACCCGGAGTCTATTTCGATACCGGCTGGTACCTCGACAAGACCCCGATCCTCCACGACCGGGACCTTGATCCGATCAGCCATTATTACATGTATGGCATCCTCGAGAAAAAAAGCCCGTCGCCGCTCTTCGATCCCGCTTTTTATGCGAAGACCTATGTTGTTCAGGTGGGCGAGGATCTCTTTGCCCATTATCTTCGTAACGAGTCGACGGAGGGTCGGCAACCGTGTTGCTGGTTCGATCCCGCCTTCTATCGACAAAGATACCTTGCAGGCGGGCACGATCCGGTTTCGCCCCTCAGGCACTATCTTCAGCAGGGATATCGCGAAAAATTGTACCCAAACCAGCGTGTCGCCGATCTTGCCGTAAAACCGCTCATCTCTGTGATTGTCCCGGTCTATAATGTCGCACCGGCCCATTTAAACAACTGTATCCGGTCGGTGCTCTACCAGTCCTATCCACACTGGGAACTTTGTCTTGCCGACGATTGCAGCACCCATACGGACATTCGCCCCCTGCTTGAGCATTGGGCCGCATCGGACAGCAGGATTAAAGTGGTCTTTCTCGCCGAGAATGGCGGGATTTCCGCGGCGACCAATGCAGCTGCGGCTGCTGCCGAGGGAAGCTATCTGGCATTTCTCGATAACGACGATGAACTCACTCCGGAGGCCCTTTTTTCTTTTGCCCAGGCGATCAACAGCCACGGAGGCGACCTCTTCTACAGCGATGAGGATCTTATCGGCGACGACGGCACCCGGTTCAGCATATTCCGCAAGCCCGGATTCAACCGCGAACTGCTGCTCTGCCATAACTATGTTACCCATTGCGTTGTCGCGACAAAGACGTTGTATGAGAATGTCGGAGGGTGTGACTGCGAACTGAACGGGGCGCAGGATCTCGATCTTTTCCTGAAACTCTCGGAACAGGCCGAGCGGGTTATTCATATTCCGGAAATTCTCTATCATTGGCGAGCATCCGAATCATCGACCAGCATCAATCATTTGCAAAAGGAATACGCCAACGAGGCGGGAAGGCAAAGCGTTGCCAATGCCCTGACCCGCCGGGGCGTAACTGCGACGGTTGAATGTACCGAGCTGAAATTTTTCTACCGGGCCCGGAGAAGGCTTCGTGATGACCTTTCAGTCACTGTTCTGGTGGGTTGGCAGAGGCCGACGGAAGATTTTAATTTGTGGCTGAGTCGGCTGATCGCTACGGCCGGCTATCAGATCATGCAAGTCGTGATTGCGGTTGACTCGCCGGAGCGGGTCGATGCAGTTCAAAAGGCGGGCTCGGCTCTCGGTGTCGAGACGGTCGGCTTTATGGTCTCCGGCGATACTGACTTGACCACCGTCTACAATCGCAGCTGCGAGTACATCCGCGGGGAGTTTGTGGTTCTCGCCGACAGCTTTCTGGAGGTTACCGGCGACGGCTGGCTGGCCGCCCTGCTTGAATACGGCCAACACGAAGAAACAGGTCTCGTTGGCGGGAAAACGAATTTTCCAGCCGACCAGCCGCAGGTTACCCCGATTCCGGACTGCAGCCTCACTTCACCCTCCTATTACGCGCGTTTTCTCACAACCTGCTCGGTACTGATGAATGGCCTTCAATGCCCCCAGGAAGTTCGCAGCGTGGGTAGTGAATTGTGTCTTGTCCGAGCCTCTTTACTAAAGGATGCCGGTGGCTTCAAAGGAACTGATTTTCCTATCCTCTTTTTTATCCACGATCTTTGCTTCAGGTTGCACCAGCAGAGAAAGATACATATCTATACTCCATATTGCTACTCGACAATAAAGACATATCCCGGTATTCCCTCGGACCGTGAACTTCTGTCATTGCAGCTCGAAAAGGCCCGGTTTCAACAGAGTTGGTTTAACCTTCTCGACCAGGGAGATCCCTTTTACAATCAGGGTTTGCTTGAGGATCGCCACCTGTCGACAGATGAATTTAGAAGCTGGCTCACCAGTTCTCCCGCTGCTTCAACGCATACCTCAACCTGAAGGACTTTCCCTATGGACCCGGATGATCTTACTGCGAAGAATTTTCTGGACGAACTGTATCGACTGACTCATGGAGACATGGCAGCCCAGGTCTCCATGTATGATGTTGGCTCGACTCTTGGCCTGAATAAAGTCGAGTCCGGGAGTCTGGCCGAAACGCTCATTGTCGAAGGTCTGGTTGAGTTGAAGACCCTTGCCGGGGGGATCGGCATCACCAGTGACGGCCTGGCGAACCTGGGCATTGCCGCTCCCGCCGACACTACGGCCGAGGCAACCCTGGCTTTCAGCAATGGTCCGGTGATAAATGATCGGGATCGGATGATGATCGAAAAGATTATCCGGCAGATTAAAGAGGGAATCACCGGTCAACCGGTTGCCTATGACAATCTGGAAGAGATTGTCATCGACCTCAAGACCATCGAATTACACCTGCTCTCGCCGCGACCAAAGGTTTCTGTACTGCGTGCGCTTCTGCGTTCGGCCCATGAAGCTCTCGTCAGCGCAGGCATCACCAACAGCGCGACCGAGTTCAAAGCGCTTATCACCTGAAACGGCTTCGTTGAAAAAGAAAAGGGGGCATCAACCATGCAGGTTGATTCCCCCTTTTGCGATCAAAAACGAACTTATTATTATACCTGCCAGCCTGCCGAGTGCTTGACATCGCCATCCTTGCCGATAACAAAGCATTCGCAATCGGCTTGCCTGTTGATAAACTGGATACCGGCAACCGGCTCCATGACAAAAACGCTGGTGGCAAGAGCATCGGCATCCATAACAGTCGGCGCTACAACCGTTACACTGCTCGCGAGTTGAGGAGAATGTCCGGTACGGCTGTTGATAATGTGATGGAAGAGTTTTTCTTTATCGTAGTAAATCTCATAGTTGCCGGAGGTGGCTATTGCGCCGTCCTGCATCGTAATTATATCGGGATACTCTTTGGTTTTCGCAGGGTCCTGAATGGCAACCGTCCAGGCCTTACCCCCGGCAGCCTTGCCGCTGGTGCGAATATCTCCGCCGGCATTGATGAGATGGTTGGCCACGCCCCCTGCCCGTAATACCTCCGAGGCTCTATCGACAATATATCCTTTGGCGATCCCGTCGAGGGTTATAGCCATCTCGCTCTTGCCGAAAAGCAACGAACCACTCTGAAAATGGATATTTTCACTGCCTACAAGCTTCAGAGTTTGATTAATTTCAGCCTCGGTCGGAATATGATCGACGGCCAGGCTGTTCTTATACAGATCGACAAGAGGTTTGACTGTGATATCGAATGCCCCGCCGGTCTCACGATTGTAGTAGAGTGAACGAGCCACCAGTTCGAGCACTTCCTGGGGAGCGGCCTCAAGCTTGCCGCCGCCATTCAGGGATCCTATAGGAGAAGTCTTTTCATAGTGGGTAAGCATTGTGTTCAGTCTGTCGATCTCCTCGAAAGCCAGACCGATTGCCTCTTCGGCCTCATCCCGTGAAGGATGGATGGCAGTCATCGCCACAAAAGTGCCCATGGCCAGTCTGGTCTTCGTTACTTTGTACTCCTTGCGACCAAAGAGAAAGGCTTCAGCTTTTTCGGCAGGGAGCAAAGCAGCTGATGCGGCACCAAGTCCCAAGAGGCCGGAGAGTTTTAAAAACGATCTTCTTTTTTGATCAAAGGGAGTCTCTGGATTTTTCATATCAGTTACCAATCTTGAATTGTGAGGAGACATTACGAAATCAGTGCTTCATGAAGACTCTTTCGTAACGGCTCCTTATGCCGTTTTGGGTATTCTATTTATTTTTATCAGTAGTTCTGGAAGCTTAACACCCCACATGGGGGGGGGTACTAATGAGCCATCTTAAGACCGTCGACGGCATTTCTGGCTATTGCCTGGCGACCTTGATAATGTCTGAAGATATCTCTCGGGCATTTGGTCACGCAGGCGTTCTCGCAGCTTGGTCCGTAGGCGATACATGCCTTGTGATCGATTTTCACCACATTGTCTTCATACGCCACCGCACCTGCCGGACATGCCTTCACGCACATCTTACAGCCAATGCATCCCACCTGACAGACAGCCTTGACATTTTTGCCGAGATCTTTGGTCGAGCAGGGCACAAATACCCTTGCCTTGATGGTCTGGAGCTCGATAATTTTTTTCGGGCAGGTTCGTACACAGACGCCGCAGCTGACGCATTTATCGGGATTGACAATGGGGAAATTTTCGACCATTTCGATGGCGTCAAATGGGCAGACAGCTGCGCACTCGCCCAAGCCGATACAGGCATACTGACAAGCGGAGGGGCCGCCGAAGCTGAGATTGGCAGCAGTGCATGAAGCAAATCCGTAATATTCATGCTTATGGCTGACCCTGCCTTCAACCCTTGAGCAGCGAACCACAGCCAGCTGGTCCTCGACAGAAGCCATCTTCTTGCCGGTCAATTCGGCAACTCGATTAGCGACCTTTTCTTTTCCTGGAAAACAGAGGTTGGGTGGAACATCGGGATCGTTCACCACCGCGATAGCATATCCTTCACACCCCGGATAGCCACAGCCACCGCATTGAGCGAGCGGCAAAGACTCCACCACCTCTTCGATCAGAGGATTGACCTCGACCGCAAATTTATGAGCGGCAAGAGCCAGACCGATACCAAAAAACAGGCCGATACAGCCAAGCAGAACCAAGCCGCCTAATGCTAATTTAACTAATTCCGGATCCATATCTATCTACTCTCAAACAAAATCTGGTTAATCTTCGTCAGTGGCGGGACTTAGAAAATCTGTAAGCCCGAAAAGCCAAGAAACGCCATGGCAAATTGCCCGGCAACGATAAACGCAATCGGCAGCCCTTTGAAAGTAGGGGGAATATTTGCCAGCTGCATACGCTCGCTCACCGAACTCATGAGATAGAGGGCGAGAAGGAAGCCCCCGCCGGCCCCAAGAGCCAGCATAAAAGTTTCAAAGACATTGTAGTTATTATTGGCAAGTATCAAAGGTACGGCAATGATGACACAGTTGGCAATTACCAGCACCAGGTAGACCCCGAACGAATTGAAGAGTATGGGGTTGACCTTTCTCAGGACCGTGTCGACCGCCTGCACAGTCAGTGAAACAAGACCGATGAAAATGACGATCTGCAGAAAATTAAGGTCGAACGGAATCAAGATAAAGTTATAGAAAAACCAGCTCATCAGGGCCGACACAACCATGACCACGGTAAAGACCACACCCATGCCTTTTGCCGTACTCTTTTTCTTGGCAGTGCCGAAAAACACGCACAGTCCAAGGTACTTGGTGAAAACAAAGTTATTGATAAGCAGTGCCGAGATCAATATGCTGAAGAGATAACCGAGATACGATTTACTCACCTTGACGATGGTCTTTTCTATTCCTGCCAGTCCCCTGATGGTAACGACATGGGTGGCCGTGGTATTGAGGGTATCCTTAAAGGTCAGGGTGACACTTTTGCCATCTGCCGCAAGAACGGCGGAAGAGAGTGCGAGCCTGATGTCCGGATCCGGTTCTTCAACGACTGTGTAGTTGTCTATGTTCTCTGCGGTGTCTTTATCAACGGGTACCGAAAAGGTGACAACGATTTCTTTGTTCCCTTTGAAGCTCTGTTTGACAATCAACTCCTCTGCCAACGCCGACGAAGGTGTAAGCCAGAAGATCAATGCCGCCAATACGACATATATGGATTTTGCCGGAGTCATTATAGTAACCCTTTTCTGCGTTTGTAATAGATTTCCACCCAGTTGAAAAAAGCCATCATCAAACCGACTACAAAAAAACCGGCGCTCGGCAAGATGAAGAACAACAGGGGTTTGAAGCCCAGCACATCATAGCCGAGGATCGCTCCGGAACCAAGCAGCTCCCGGACAAATCCTATGACCATCATGCCAACCATGAAACCGAGTCCCATGCCGAGACCATCCCAAAACGAGTCTTTGACCGGTTCTTTGCAGGCAAACATTTCAAGCCTCATGGTAATAATCGCAAAAGCCACGATGAGCTTGACGAAAATCCCCATCTTTGCATACGCTTCCGGGAGATAGGCGGCAAGCACAAGATCGATTACCGTAACCCAGGTGGCGATAGTCAGGGTGTAGGTCGGGATGCGGATCCTCGGATGGATCAGGTCCTTGAATATTGAAATCGTCACACTCGAAAAGACCTGGACGAAAAGAACGGCTATCCCCAGCATGAGTCCATTCATGACTGTAGTAGATATACCCACGGCAGGGCACATGGAGAGCGCCAGCTTGAAAATCGGGTTTTCGCTCAGGATGCCTCTGCCGATCAGCTGCATGCTTGATTTATCATTTGACACGTCGACTTCCTCTCACAAGATTTAAAACGCTACAGCAAGCTGCTGCTCTTTCAGTACTTTATCCAAGGCAGCCACGCGATAGGCAAACTTCGTCACGATTCCTTTCACGCCATCCGCCACAGCTTTGGCCGAGATTGTGGCACCGGTAAGAGCATAGACATCCTTATCCTTGTATTGCTCGCGAAATTTCAAAATTTCATCCTCGGCTACCTTGCCGTTCAAGGCATCGAGGTAATCTGAGGGGATTGGTGCCTTTACGACATCGATTGCCTTAAGAGCTTCAAAGGGTTTGCCTTTGAGCTGATTTTTAAAATAATCCTGTTCTATTTCAGCCCCAAGACCGGGATCCTCTTCGTGTTCAAGAACTTCCATGCCGAGGATGGTGAAGGCCGGATCCAAGGCCAGCATAACGTGAATAAAGGTTTTAAAACCCTGGAACTTGCCGCCAATAAGGTAGGCGACACGTTTCCCGTCATTAGTGACGACAACGGTCTGATCGGCAAACTTTACTGCATATCCAGGCCCGACAGCCTTTTCAACCAACTTGTTTCGCGTATCCGGTTCGAGTGCTTCCGCCTCACTGATTGCAACCGGATCGGCCGACAGCATCTCGCCGTTCAGGTCGATGTTCACCAGAAGAAAACCTTTTTCCTCACCATGTTTTGTCGGAACAAGAAAACCTATCGACTGCTTGTCGCTGCCCGATATCACATAGCGATACACCTCATGCAGGGCAACTGACTCCGGGGCTTTGACATTGCCTTTGTAGCCAAGCAGCTCGTACATTACCTGCTGCTCTTTGACGTGCTCATTATGTTTCTTGGCGTTACTGGTAAAAATAAAACAAATCCCCATCACCGTAGCAGCCATCAGGCAGGATACGGTAAGGCGAATCACTATGCTTAATATATTTTTCATTTGGCACCTCCGATCGGCGGCGCGAAACGTTGCGGTTTAAACCAGCTGTCAAGTACTGTGCTGAGTGGATTCATCAGAAGGATTGCGTAGCAGATACCTTCCGGATAGCCGCCCTTCAGCCTGATAAGCACAGTCAGTCCGCCAATACCTATACCGAAAACGATTTTCGATACCTTGTTGGTCGGGCTGGTGACATAGTCTGTCGCCATGTAAAAGGCGCCGAGCAGCACGCCGCCGGAGAGAAGGCCGAGCAGCGGATCGCCGCCGAAATATCCCTCACCTCCGAAAACCCAGGTCAAGACGGCAATTGTACCGAGAAGCGACACCGGGATATGCCAGGTGATATAGCCCCGATACATCAGATACAAACCACCGAGAACCAGCAGGAAGCCCGAAGTCTCGCCGATACAGCCCGGCCGCCAGCCAAGAAAGAAGCTGCTGTAGAGACTTGCGCCGCTGCCGAAGGCCGCTGTGAAGGCAGCCATTCCCTGTTCTTTCATGACTGCCAGCGGGGTCGCCGTCGATACTGCATCAATCGAAGTGCCTAGGTAGGAAAAAATGGCCATACCCTCAACAGGCGGCAGCCAGGCCGAAGTCATTGCCACCGGGAAGGACGCCAGAAGAAACGCCCGGCCGAGCAGAGCCGGATTGAAGAAATTGTAGCCGATGCCGCCGAGGAGATGCTTGCCGATATAGATGGCAAAGACCGCAGCCAGGATCGGCAGGAGCGGGGAAACACCGGGCGGAATTATAAAGGCAATAAGCAGGCCGGTTAGCACCGCGCTGCCGTCCCTGATAGTCACCGGGCGGCCCAATGTTTTCTGGCTTATCGCTTCTACTGCCACACAACTGGCAACCGAAACCGCCGTGATGATGAGCGTTTGAATCCCGAAAATAAACACCGACAAAATCAGTGGTGGCACAAGACAGGCCACAACGGTCCACATAATTTTTTCGACCGACTCATTGCTTTTCAGATGCGGCGATATGGATACCTTCCATCTCCCCACAGGTGAAACCGTTTGGTCGTCCGACTCTAGCTGTTTGCTCACGACTCTCCTCAAGACTTCTTGATTAAGACTAGTGCCCTGCTGCAATGCAGGGCGAACCCTTGTTGATATTGTTCCGGTATCTCTGTTACTGCGGTCGCTTCGCCTTCATCTTGGCCAGTCGCACAAATTGAACAAGAGGGCGTTTGGCCGGGCATACATACGCACAGGAGCCACACTCAAAGCATTCGAATATGCCGAACTGGGCGGTATCCTCCGCTCTGTTAGCCTCGACATGAATAGCGATCTCTTTCGGCTCCAGGCCCATGGGGCAGGCCTCCAGGCACCACCCGCAACGGATACATTGGGAATGCGGTCTGGTATCGATCTCATCCTCGGTAAGGAAAAGAACGGCGGATGTGGTCTTGGTTACCGGCACGTCAAGGCTGGATACGGCAAAGCCCATCATCGGCCCGCCAAGGATGATCTTGGCAAGTCCCGGCTTCAGTCCGCCCAGATATTCGACTATATCCTTCAGTTTCGTGCCGATCTTAACCTGCAGATTAGCGGCCCGGCCTATGCCATTACCGGCGACGGTAATTACTTTTTCATACAGCGGCTTACCGTACACCACCGCATCATGGATAGCCTTTGCCGTAGAAACATTCTGCACCACAACTCCCACTGCGGACGGCAGCGCCATTGCCGGCACTTTGCGCCCGGTCACGGCCTGGATGAGCTGCTTCTCGGATCCTTGCGGATATTTGACCTGCAGGGCTTCAACCTTGATTATACAGTCTGGCCCCGATGCCATTTCTGCGGCTTTCTTCATCTCGCGAATCGCATCGGGTTTGTTGTTTTCAATACCTATGTGACATTGGCTGATGCCAAGGATCTTCAGAATGATTTTTGCCCCTTCCACGACCTCCGCCGCAGATTCAAGCATCACCCGGTGATCGGCGGTGATATAGGGCTCACATTCGGCCCCATTGAGGATCAGGGTATCAACCGGCGAGTCGGACGGCGGCTTCAATTTCACATGGGTCGGAAATCCGGCGCCACCAATACCGATGACGCCTGCATCGTGCACTTTTGCGAGCAGCTCGGAGCTGTCCAACTGCTGCCAGGACTGTTTTTCATAGTGAACAGGCGGAGCCTCGCGATCGACTGAAATGGTAATGGATGGAGCACTCACCCGAATCGGGTGGACAGAGACCCCGATATCTTTTACTTTGCCGGCGACAGGGGCATGAAGAGGAACGCCAAGCCCTTTCTTCACTTCTCCGACCAATCCGCCTTCGCCCACCTCCGCACGCTTGGCAACGGTCGGGGAACATGGGGCTCCGATATGCTGGCCGAGAATGAGTTCCAGTTCATCGGGTACAGGCATTATTTCTATAGCCAAGCCCTGCGATTGGGCCTTACATTCGGGCGGATGAGCACCACCTTTGGGAAATGTCAGCAACGATTTCATAAGTATCTGGATTAGAGCAATATTTGGATATGGTGCGTGCTGTGCACGAACATGAAAATTACCTGATCAGGACAATCCGCCATAATATTTCATAAACTGGGTGCGTTCAAACACCGCAGGGTTCTTTGCCTTCTCGTAGCTCAGACTGCCTCTGAACTCGGCCAGGCTGGAAAAAGATTTCCGCGTCATCCATTCATCGAGTCCCTTGAGAATGACAGAAATCTGTCCCGGGCCGTTTTTGTACACGGTCGATACAATTTGCGCTGCGGTGGCACCGGCGAGAATCTGTTTGATAAGGCCTTCGCTGTCGTGAATCCCGGTCGAGGCGACCAGATCCTTGTCAATAAGACCGGACATCAGGGCGATCCAACGCAAGGGGCCGCAACCTTCAACAGGATTGCTCAAAATATCGGCCGACTTGACGACCATTTTCTCAATGTCTATGTCCGGAGTATAGTACCGGTTGAACAGGACAAAACCTGAAATCTTATTGGTCATGCTCAGTTTCAGGATAAGACCGGCCAGTGAGGCGGAGTAGCGGCTCATCTTCAGGGTGATGGGAATGGAAATCATGCCGCTGACAATATTGATGATTTCCAGGTATTTCTTCTCGTTCTCTTCGCTGCTCATTTTAGGATTGGAGGGCAGCAGCGAGATATTCAGCTCGATGGCATCCGCCCCTTCCTGCTCGACCGATTTAGCAAAAGATATCCATTCGGTTGCCGACACACAGTTTATGCTGGCAATCACCGGAATATCAACTGCTTTTTTGGCTCCGGAAATGAGCTTCAGATACTTTTCAACTTCGTTGCCGCGGGTGTATTCGCGGATATAATCCATCGCCTCGGGATAATCGGCGGTATAGCTCTCGAGATTCGAAGATAATTCCGCCTGAATCTGCTCTTCAAAGAGAGACTTCAGAACAACGGCGGCGGCATTATGGTCAGCCAGCTGCTTTATTTTGTCAACACTGTTGGTAAACCCGCAACTGCCGACAATCAACGGATTTTTGAGATCGAGCCCCAGGTATTTTGTCGAAAGATCATTCATATCGTCTGATGTGTTCTCCATCCAAATATATTTGCCTGGCCTGGCGCCGAGCACCCTACCGCCGCCTTAGGCAAGTTCTTGTGCAAATTATGCTCAAGCAACATCGAACAACAGTCGCTTTCCCAAATATTCGAACAGGTACAAATACAAAATATTCACAGAAATTCAACTATATTTTCGATAGTTACCGTGCTATATCACCTAATCAATTGTTATTAATATTTATAATTTTTATTTATGAATGCAAAAAGGTTTAATTTTAGACCATACGACAGTTCAACCTGTTGTGCAACGATGCGGTCCAAAACTCTATCTCTCGGAATGTCCCATGAAAATTCGCCTATAATAGCCGACCAGCTGGGTCTTGTGAAGGATGAATCGTCGGCAGATCCCTGGAGTGCCGACGGCAAATTATCCGTGTGCGGAAATCCAGGAAGTCTTATATAGTCGGAACGACATCTCATCCCACCTCCTTTTTCTTATAATAAAGAACTCCCGGAATCTGCAAAGGGTCTCTCATGATCGATATCTTTCTTCGTCACCGGCCGATCTTCCAGGTTCTGTCCGGGGCATTCATGATCAGTTTCTCCGCCATTTTTGTTAAACTCGCCGATGTCTCACCCACTGCGTCCGGTTTCTACCGGGTATTTTTCGGCTTTATGTTTCTACTGGTGGCTGCCCTTTGGTTGAAAAAATTGAACAGACCGTCTTTCTCCCAAACGCTGCTCATCATTTTCTGTGGGTTCACCTTTGCCCTGGATCTCTTTTTCTGGCACGTCAGTATCATGTATATCGGACCCGGGCTTGCGACCCTGATCGGCAATTTTCAAGTTTTTCTGCTGGCCGCCATCGGTATTATCTTTTTGGGGGAAACTGCTCGGGCCCGCCTTTTACTGGCCATCCCACTGGCCATATCCGGACTCTTTCTGATAGTGGGCCTTGACTGGAACACGCTGGACGAAACATATAAGACCGGAATATATTACGGTCTTCTTACGGCGTTATGCTACACCATGTTCCTCGTCTGCCTGCGAAAGCTCCAGGCGGATGGAACTCCCTCGTTATTTTCTTCCCTCATGCTCGTTTCCCTGTGCTGCGCCATTTTCCTCGGGCTGAAGATGGTGCACAACGGTGATTCTTTCACCATACCCGACCTGAAAAGCCTTTCCGCCCTGTTGAGCCTTGGGCTCTTCAGCCAAACCATCGGCTGGCTGCTGATTGCCGGCGCCTTGCCGAAAATTCAGGCCTCCTTTACCGGATTGATCCTGCTGCTTCAACCTTCTCTGTCATTTGTCTGGGATGTCGTTTTCTTCAACCGACCGACCGACCTTTTGAACTGGACCGGTGTCTTACTCACCTTGACCGCCATCTACATGGGGCTGACGGGAAAGAAAAGTCGGGCATGACTATATCGGTTGCATTCTCCGAAATCAGTTTCTATTATTACAAAGAGTTTGCAGAAGAAAGACACCTTTATTCATGATTCACCACGGATACAATAATGAAAATTATAAATTATCAGGACTCTCCCGCCCGTCGCTTTGACAATGAAACGGTCCAGGGCGTTACCGGCAGAGTCGTCATAGGTAAAGCAGACGATGCGGAAAATTTTTGCATGCGGGTTTTCACGGTAGCCCCGGGAGGATTTACGCCGAGACATTCTCACACCTGGGAGCATGAGATATTTGTTCACTCCGGCATAGGCAAAGTATTCGTGAACGGCGAATGGCGCGAAGTGACGAGTGGCACGGCCCTCTTCATTCCCGGCAACGAAGAGCATCAATTCATGAATGGCGGGGGCGAAGACTTTGTGTTCATTTGCCTTATTCCTTCGGGCGTGACCGAGCTGTAAAGCTCTGCCTGTCCTGCTTCACTTTTGCAATGGTGCGGCCCGTCCAACCGGGCTGGGCCGCATTCCCGGTCATTCAAGAAGAAGCCAGAACAAGGCCAGGCCGGAGAGCCCGAAGCATATGGACGGAGCGATGAGTCGGCGCCATGCTCCGACGAGTTCCGTCTCGAAATAGTTGCATGTAAGTACAAAGCAGATGTGAATCGGCGAGATCATTACTCCCGTGAAACCGGAAAATGATCCGAGGATCAGGTAGGGTATAATGTCGTCCTCCATGCCAAGAGACTGCAGCAGGCCGATAAGCAAGGGAAATGTTGCTCCAACAAAGGCCATATTGATGCCGGCGACAATTCCCACCAGAAATGGCAGAAATACTGCAGCCGCAAAAAGAGCGACTCCGCTCCCGGCGCTCTCGGACATTGCCCGGACAATTCCTGCAGCGCCCATTATATCCTTGAAGATAAAAATCACCGCAACCACCATGAGCATGGACATCAGGCTCTTTTTCCGCAGCACCTGGAGAAGAAAATCATAACCTAGTCGGTTTTGCAGCATGATGCAGCAGATGGCACCTGTCAGGGCGATGATGACTCCCCATTCGAAGGCTATCCCGGGGGCAAACACGCCAAGCAAGGTTTCCAGGCCTACCGCGCCGACTATGGCAATGAGCAGGGGCAGGCCTTCTTTGACCACCAGACCGACGTTTTTTTCCTGAGGGACATCTGTTTGATCCCGTAGTGGGGCAGGATTGAACACTCCTGGCCGGAGAAAAAAGAACCAGCCGATAACAAACATGGCTATCACTCCCGGCCAGGACTTGCCGATGTACTCACTCACCGGAATACCGGCAAGGGCAACTGTCAAGATGATTCCGGGGTATAAAGGCCAGGCCATCTCCCAGACGTGCCGGAACCAGTAGTTAATGACAGCCCTGTCCTCGTTTTTGAGATCCATGTCGGCGCTCACCGCTTTGACCATCGGCGCGGAAAAGATTGCCCCGCCCGGCATCGGCAAAAGGCCGATGAGCGCCGGAAAAAAAATAAGCCGCAGACGGACCCTGACGAGGTAACCGGACAGCGCCCCCATAAGCCTTGCCGACTGGCCTGATCTCTCCAGGCCATCCGAGAGAACGAGAATCAAGCCAACTATGGCGACAAGCAATAAAAATTTCTCCTCCACCAAAGCCAGGCAGCTTACCTGCACCCATCCGAAAATGGAAAGCCCGAAGATCAGACCCATGAAAAGGCCGCCAAACAGGATGGAGAGAGCCAATCCAAGCTTGTTCCTGATTCCGACCAGCATCAGAGCAAAGGCCGCGAGCACTTTCACAAACGGCAGGGCTGCAGAAAAATTTTCCATAATTAATAGGGACCAAAGCCAAAAAGCCGAAAATATTCAGATGCGATCCTTCAGGCAGCGTTCATCTGCCGCCGAAACCTAAAAATATTACTCCGATTACTCAGTCTACAGTATGCTTTTTCCCGAGCACGTACTATATATTTCCTGTGAACATGGATTGACACAAAAGAAATGAAAATACCGGCAAGTCCCCGCACACGACCCTATGCGCTTCATTAGACTGATTTTTACCGTTATCGCCTTCCAGCTGCTGCTGCCTTCGCTCTTAGCAGCGATTCAGGTACAGGATAAGAAAAACGTTCTCTATCTCAACTCCTATCACAATGGCTATAAGTGGTCCGATGGCTTGCTCGAAGGGGTCCGCACTGTTCTTAACAACAGCAAGTATAAAGTCGACCTGCAGATCGAGTACATGGATGCCAAAAAATTCCAGTATGATGTTATTACGGAAAGTCAGTTCTTCCTCTATAAACAGAAATTTGCAAATGAAAAATTTGATATCATCGTCATCTCCGACAACGATGCCTTAAACTTCATCAACCGGTACAGGGACCAACTGTTTCCCGGAGTTCCGGTTGTTTTCTGCGGCATAAACGACCTCATGGAAGCCGACACGGCTCCCGGCAACATTACCGGTGTAGTGGAAGTCTACGATTTAATCGCCACCCTGGATGTCGCAAAAAAACTTCATCCCAAAAGGGCTCGCGTCATCATCCTGATCGACGAGTCGACTGCCGGCAGCGCGATCAGACGCCAGGCCGAAAAAATTACCGAGCACATCGATACCGGCCTGCAGGTCGAATTCTGGACTCAACTGAGTCTCGAGGAGGCACAACGCCGCGTGAGCCATCTTCCCGACAACACGTTCCTGTTTATTGCCCCCTATTACCAGACGATCAACGGCCGTTTTTACACTTCCGAAGAGGTGAGCGAGGCTATCTACAAGCACAGTTCCGTACCCATCTATACGGGATGGGAGTTCATGGTCGGCTACGGCGCCGTCGGCGGCAGAGTGCTGTCCGGAGTAGAACACGGCAAGATGGCCGGAGAGATGGCCCTGCAGATCCTTCAGGGGAAAAAAGCCGACGACATACCCATTGTCCGGGAACCAAGCGGTATCTATGTGTTTGACTACATAGTGATGGAAAAACTTGGTCTTAAACGGGATCTGCTTCCTGAGAACAGCAGAATCATCAATGCGCCGAAAGCGATTTACGCTATTTCCAAAGAGCTTTTCTGGACCATAATGGTCAGCTTCATCCTCCTGCTTCTTGCCCTCATCTCCATGCTTGGGGCAATGCTCGAACGGCGCAAGGTCGAATTAAAAATCATCGATCAGCTGGCCTTTCAGGCGACTCTCATGGACACCATTCCACAACTCGTTTCATGGAAGGATCTTGAAGGAAAGTATCTTGGCGCCAACCGCGCCTTCATGGATTTTTTCGGGATCGAGCAGACCCAGCAGGTAGTCGGTAAATCGACCGGACAATTGCTCAGCGACAAATCCTACTCCGACTGGTCGGTATCCGCCGATGCGGCCGTGGTGTACAGCAAAAAAGCCTTCCGCAAGATTCGCCGCAAAGTGACCGGCAAAAATGGCCAGGAGGCATGGATTGAAGTGAACAAGGTCCCTCTGCAGGGCCAGGGCGGTAAAATCGTCGGAATCCTCAGTACAGCTGAAAACATTACCAAAGAACAGAACCTGGAAAAGCAGCTCCTGCAATCGCAGAAGATGGAGGCCATCGGCACCTTGGCTGGAGGAATTGCCCATGATTTCAATAATATTCTTACATCGATCATTAATTCCACAGAACTCGCCATAGGTGATCTCAGCCCGGGGACGCAGACCGAGGCGGACTTGCAAAGGGTATTGAAAGCGGCGAGAAGAGGCGGCCGGGTCGTCCAGCAGATCCTGTCTTTCAGCCGCCCGTCCCGAGAAGGTTTTCGACCGACCGACATGGGCAGCGTTGTGCAGGAAGTCGTCCATCTGATGGAAGCCTCGATGCCCGCAAATATCACGGTAACGAGCAACGTCGAACCGGCAAACAGGCTCTTTGTGCATGCCGACCCGACCCAGATGCACCAGGCTATCCTGAATCTCTGCACCAATGCCTTTCATGCCCTCAAGAAAAAGGGGGGCAACATCGACATCCAGCTGTCACGCATCCTCCCGGAAGACACCAAAATTACTTTGCTCCCTGATTTTTCCGGCAACCTTATCAAGCTTTCGGTAACCGACAACGGTCCCGGAATCAAGCCGGAGATCATTGATAAAATTTTTGACCCGTTCTTTTCGACAAAAAACAAGTCCGAAGGCACAGGGCTGGGCCTGGCGGTAGTTCACGGCATCGTCAAGAGCCATCAAGGCGCCATCAGAGTTTTCTGCGGCGAGGAGAGCGGCAGCACTTTCGAGATCCTGCTGCCGGAAACCGAAGCGGGGGAAGATATCGTCTCCAGCAGCCTTGGCTCCGGATTCGAAACCGGGGGTCATATTCTTTTCGTCGAGGACGACGAGGATCAACTGCAGACCACGCCACGCCTCCTCGAAGAAATGGGATTTGCCGTAACCGCTCTACGCGAACCTGCGGCTGCATTACATCTCGCCTCGTCAGTATCATCTTCATTTGATATAATGATTACCGATTTCGACATGCCGGGAATGAGCGGGGCCGAACTCGCCGGCAGACTCCCCGGTCTTCCGGTGATACTCATTTCCGGGCGGGACGATGCCAGGGCGGCTGCCAGGGATTATGCCAACATCGTTAAAGTGGTCATCAAGCCATATGATAAAAAAGACCTCATGGAAGCAATCCGCGAGGTAATGTTAAGTGAAAAACCAGCATGACAAACATTCTCATCATCGACGATGATATTGAGGCCTGTGAGACCATGGCCAGCCTTGTCACCCGGCTTTCCTATGCCGCCGGCAAGGCCCATACCCTGAAAGACGGCCTCGATCTTGCACAGCGCAATAATTATGACGTGGTCTTCCTCGATGTCTACCTGCCGGATGGCAACGGTCTCGATATTCTCCCCTCACTCATGGCCATAAATGACCCTCCCGAGGTCATTATTCTCACCGGCAAAGGCAATCCGGATGGTGCCGAACTGGCAATCAAAGGCGGAGTATGGGACTATCTCCTGAAACCAACCAGCGTCCGCGATATTACCCTCACCCTCAACAGAGCCCTGAAGTATCGCAAGGAAAAAAAGGGCAGTGCCGGCAAGAACGAACTTGTCATCACCGGCATCATCGGCAACAGTCCCGGCATCAAGGCAAGCATAGCGTTGACCGCGAAGGCCTCAATGTCCGAGGCCAATGTGCTTCTCACCGGAGAAACCGGAACCGGCAAAGAATTATTTGCCACCGTCATCCACAAAAACAGCAGCCGGTCATCCGGCAACTTTGTTGTGGTCGACTGCGCCTCTCTCACGGAATCATTGGTGGAATCAACTCTTTTCGGTTATCTGAAGGGCTCGTTTACCGGCGCCCAGCTTGATCGCCAGGGTTTGATAAAAGCAGCTGACGGCGGCACTCTTTTTCTCGATGAAATCGGCGAAATGCCCCTTTCGATCCAGAAGGTTTTTTTGCGGGTCCTCCAGGAACGGCAGTTCAGACCGGTTGGAGCAACCAAGGAGCAGCCCAGCAATTTCCGCCTCATAGCCGCAACCAATCGTGACCTTGAACAGATGGTCGAAAAAGGCCAGTTCCGCAGCGACCTCCTGTTTCGCATCAAGACCATGCGGATAGACCTCCCCTCACTGCGTCAGCGGGTTGGCGATATCAATGACCTTGCCGATTTCCGGGTGAAGCAGCTGTGCAAGAATTTCGTCATGGAGCCCAAGGAAATCGGGGAAGACTTTTCCAAGACACTGGCTGAATACAACTGGCCCGGCAATGTCCGTGAACTCTTCAATATCCTTGAAAACGCGGTGATCAATGCCGGTGAGGAAAGCACCCTCTGCGCCATGCATCTCCCGAGAAGTCTGAGGATTCAAGTCGCCAAAGCCCAGATTACCAGACTCACCGGAGCGCAGGTGATTGAAGAGGAAAGCACTGCCTCCGATCCTCTTGTGCAGAATTTCGGACAAAAAATATTTGAAGATATCTTCGACCGCCAGTTGCCGCCGCTGAAGGAGTTCAAGAATACCGCAGAAAAAACCTATCTCGGGGAACTGATTCGTCAATGTGAAGGAAATATCCATAACATAATGGATATTTCCGGCCTCTCCCGTTCTCATTTTTATGCCCTTTTGAAGAAATATCATCTGTCGCAATAATCGACGGTATCGCGCATTTTCCGGCCCGGGAGTTAAACGGCGGTCAAGATTGTCTGACTTTTCGGACCACAATTCATGTGGAAAGGCTGTATCGGTGTCTTCGCCTTCCCGTCTGTCCTCTTTTCCGGACATGACGATGTCCGGCTTCCTTCACAGCTGTTCAGATTTTCGTGCTTTTCTATAAAAATACAGAGACAACGATGCAAGACCTTTTTTTGGCATATAAATTGCTAATCAGCAATGCGGCTTTCGTTGGATTTTTCCATGAATGCACGATATAATCGAAAGTACTTTGGTTGTTGCAGGTTGTTCTTTCATCAATCCCCCGAATATCAATGCAACTTCAATCATTTTCCGACCAATACGCAGATATGCATAAACAAGGAAGAAGGATATGACTGAGAACAGAATAGACCGATTTATCGAGTCGGCAAAACGAGTCGGGGCAGAGGTCCTGAGAAAAGAAAATCTCCAGGAAGCAGCCGCCTATATTGCCGGCAAGGCTCAAGGGACAACCCTGGTTCCGGAGACTCCCCTGGCCAGACGACATGGGCTGCGGGCTCTTTTATCGGAGGCCGGAGTCAACGTTTTTACCAAAGGGTTCAGGGAAGCAGGTCATCTGCCGGGGGCCGGCGTCACCTTCAGTAATTTTGCCATGGCCGATACCGGTACAGTGGTGCTGGAAAGCACCGATGAAAACATTCGTCTTGCGACAACACTTCCCGAAATACATTTTGTTCTGGTCGATCCGGCGACCATCCTCAGGGACAATCTCGCCGCGGCCGAGCCCATGAATGCTTTTCATCAGGACGCTGCACCTAAATTTATTGCCTACATCACCGGCCCAAGCCGTACCGCCGACATAGAGCGAGTGCTGACCATCGGTTGTCATGGCCCCAGAGAATTGCACATTCTTCTGGTGGATAACATTTCCAGCGATCTGCTGGAAAATTGAGAGGAGAAGAGAAGAATGGCACCAGAAGTGACCTATAAAAAGAGCGTTGAAGAGGCCATTGGCAATCCGAAACTGAGCAAGGCCCTTCACCTCTTCGGTGACGCCTATCTCATTGCCAGGGAAAATGCTTTCAGAGGACTTGACTTTCAAGAGATGCGCACCGAACTCGCCGCCATAAAGGATGAAGTTCGAATTCGCCGAAAGGAACTCCTCGCTGAATTCATTAAAAATGCCGAAGCTGCAGGCTCCAAAGTCTTTTTAGCCAAGGACACCAAAGAAGCCAATGAGTACGTGATCAACCTGGCGAAACAGAAAAAGGCCAAACTGATTGCCAAATCGAAATCCATGGTGTCGGAAGAAGCACATCTCAACAAAGCTCTGGAAGCACACGGAATCAGGGCAGCGGAAACCGATCTCGGCGAATGGATTGTCCAGCTGGCCGGTCAACGGCCGAGCCACATGGTGATGCCCGCCATCCATATGTTCAAGGAGGAAGTCGCCGAACTGTTCAGCAAAGAAGCCGGCAAACACCTTGCCCCGGAAATTAAAGCTCTGGTCGATCATGCCCGCGAAAGGCTGCGCAAAGAATATTTCAATGCGGATATCGGTCTTACCGGCGCCAATTTCCTCGTCGCCAACACCGGCGGCATCGGTCTTGTGACCAATGAGGGAAATGCCCGGCTCTGCGCCACATTACCCAAGGTTCATGTGGTCTTTGCCGGCATTCATAAACTGGTGCGCAACATTGAGGATGCAATCAAGATTACCAGGCTCCTGCCGCGCAATGCCACCGGTCAGCTTCTCACCTCCTACGTCACCTGGATCAGAGGCGGTGTCCCGGTCGATGGCGTGCAGAAAGAGCAGCACATCGTCCTCATCGACGGCGGCCGTGAAGCGCTGTTCGAATCGAAAGCCTGCCAGGACGCCCTGCGCTGCATCCAGTGCGGGGCCTGCGCCAATGTCTGCCCGGTATACCAGACCGTTGGCGGCCACGTGTTCGGCTCCATCTATATTTCCGCCATCGGCATCATCCTCACCGCCTTCTACGAGGGGCTGGACAAGGCCAAGGAAATCACCAGGGCCTGTATCGGCTGTCGCTCCTGTGTCGCAGTCTGCCCGGCCAAGATCGATCTGGAAGAGATCATCCTGCATCTGCGCAACGAGGTTTCCAAGGAGTACGGGATGGGGGCCATCAAAAACGTGGCCTTCAAAGCGATTATGAAAAATCGCGGGCTCTTCCACAATCTGGTGCGGGCCGCTTCCAAACTGCAGTTGCCGGTCACCCAGAAGAACAGGAGCGAATCCGGGCCTCGTATCATTCGCCATCTGCCGATGCACTTCATGGCCAAAGACTATACCGAATGGCGGGATCTGCCGGCTATTGCCGAAAAGCCTTTCCGCGATCAATTTGGCACGATTGTCCAGAATGTCGTAAAGCCCCTCTACCGTGTCGGCTTTTTTGTCGGCTGTGGAGCGGATTTTGTCTACCCCGAGGTTGGGGTGAGTCTCATCAAGGTCTTGAATGCTCTGAATGTCGAAGTGGTATTCCCGAAAACCCAGAACTGCTGCGGCATCCCCGCGCTTTATTCGGGCGATACCGAGACCGGTGAATATCTGGCCAAACAGAGTGTACAGGCGTTCACCGATGCCGACGTCGATTATATTCTCTCGATTTGTCCGACATGCACCATGGCCGTTAAACGGGATTTCGTCGAACGGCTTGCCGATCACCCGCAGTGGTCTGCAAAGGCCATGGCACTTTCCAATAAAACCATGGACGCTTCCGCCTTTCTTGAGAATGTGCTCGGAGCTTCTGCAAAACTCGGTTCAGCCGGACCTCAGAAAACGGTGACCTACCATGACTCCTGTCACCTGAAGCGTGGCTCGAACGTCTGGAAGGAACCGCGGGCGCTTCTGGCCTGTTCGGGGCACCGGGTCGAAGAGATGAAAAACTCCGATCGCTGCTGCGGCTTTGGCGGGACGTACTCGTTTCTCAGTCATCCGCAGATATCCAGACAGATCACCAAGGATAAGGTCGAGACCATCCTGGCGACCGGGGTAAAAACTGTGGCTACCGATTGCCCGGGCTGCATGATCATGCTGAAAGGTGCGGTAGGCAAGACCGACGCGACCATCCGTTGCGCCCATACCATTGAGCTGCTGGCGGAATCGCTGGAGATGAAAAAATAGACTTTGACACAAACGATATGACTATTCGACCGATTAAACCAAAACGTGTTTCCAGCCTGGTCTTTGAACAGATCCGGGAACTGATTTACAAGGGTACCTTCAAGCCCGGCCAGCAAATCCCGCCGGAGCGCGAGCTCGCTCTCTCCATGGAGGTAAGCAGGACTTCCGTGCGGAATGCCCTCGATAAATTGATCAAGCTTGGCCTGCTCTGGCAGATCCAGGGTCAGGGAACATTCGTCGGTTCCCCCGAAAACCGCCATGGCAATCCACTTGCCGCGGCCATGGCAACGGATGAGGCGACTTTTTTCGATCTGCTCGAGGTGCGCATGGGGCTGGAATGCAATGCGGCAAGACTGGCAGCACAACGCGCAACTGAAAGCGACCTGCGCGCCATGCAAAAAAGTCTTGAGGAGATGGCGGACGATCTGGCAGGTACAAATATGATTTCAACCTCCGCAGATACATCCTTCCATATGGCGGTGACTTTCTCCACCAAGAACCCGGTGCTGATTCATCTGACCAGGAATTTCTATGATTTTCTCTTTGTGGGCATCAAGAAAAATCTTGCCCATATGGTGGAAGCCCAGACTGCCTACGCCGATGTCCTGGAGCATCACCGCTCTATTCTCCGGCACATCAAAAGCAGGGAGCCGGAAAAAGCCTATGAGGCGATGCGCCGGCATTTGGTGTATGTGCAGGAGTTCTTCGAAAATCGCAACAATTTTTCCGATACCATTTCATTGAAGCATCTTGCAGCGTAAACGGAAAACCAACTGACGCCGGCATCGCAACCCGACGATGCCGGCATCGGTTGTCCTGTTCCGGCCTATTTCTTGTAGCTCAACAATTGTTCCTTGAGGCTTTTGGTCACCGGCTCATCGCCGAGCCAGATTCTCAGCAGGGCATCGTTAAAATCTTTTCCGGGAATTTCCCCTTTCTGCATGCCTTTGACGGTGACCGTGGTTCCGCTTGACGGAGCGAAATCAAGGACAATCACATCGTTTTTCTTCACATCCTCAAAAAGCGCATTGAACCGATCGATTCTTTCCTGCAGACCGGCAAGATCCTCACTGCCGGTATTTCCCTTGAATCCTTCATTCCATGCATCGACTAGCTTATCTTTGGTTACCTCTTTGTAGAGAAAATGCATAATTATTCGCTTCCTGCCTTCAGCGGCGATGACTTCCGCGGCCGATGCGGAAGGATTTTCCATATACAGCTCGGCAATATAAATGTCGAAGAATACTTTAGTTCTGATTCCGGCACCATTGAGATGGAGCGTGGTGCCGTCATCGGTCAGAATGGTTTCCTGTACCATCACACCGGCAATCTCCTGAGCATTTGCCGGCAAACCGATCATTAACAAACAAAACATTAGAAGAATCCGCATTGTGTTGCTCCCTTGTCTGAAGTTGATTGAAATGTACGACGATGGCGGCATTTTACCCTTTTCTCACTGGAACGTAAACGTAAACTTTAGACCGTTGCCGCTTCTTCATTTCGGGTATTGATTCTGACTGCTTAAGTACTATAGTGAGGCAGAATATTCGAGTATCATAAAAATAATCCCACACCTCTCTCAGAGAACATGGCCGATATCATCGAAAGAGTCATTTCCGACACCGGAAATTTTTTTGGCATAGCCTGCAATACCACCGAGCTGGTTGCCGAAGCGTGCAGAAGACACGACGTCGGACCTACCGCAGCCGCCGCTCTCGGCAGGGCGCTGACCGGCGCCGCCCTTCTTGCCGCCCTGTTAAAAGATGACCAGAGTGTTCTCCTGAGATTTGAAGGAAACGGCCCTCTGCGCAAAATTATTACCGAAGCAGGATATAATGGCTGGGTCCGCGGCTATGTCGCCAACCCTTACGCCGATGTGCCGCTCAAAGACGGCCGTATCGATGTCGCTTCGGGTATAGGCAAAGCCGGCTTCCTCACCGTTATAAAAACCATTGGCCAGGATCAAAAATACCCAGGCACCATCCAACTCTATACCAGCGAGATCGGGGAAGATTTAGCCTACTATCTGTCCCAGTCCGAACAGACCCCTTCGGCTATCGCCCTGAGCATCCATCTGCAGAAAGACGGCTCGATCGCCGCAGCCGGTGGCTTTCTCGTCCAATCGCTTCCGCCGGCGGACGAAAACATCCTCTCGCGCATCGAACAGGAGATAGCTGCTCTGCCACCTCTGTCCGCCCTTCTCCTTGCCGGCAAGAGTCCAGACGAGATCCTTTCCATCCTGTTCAAAAACGTTCCCCATCGAAACATCGGGTCGCGCGCACTTCACTACTCCTGCAGTTGCAACCACGAAAAGATGCGGGGGGCACTTGTCTCGCTGGGCACCAAAGACCTGACGGATATCCTCGAAAAAGAAGGCGATGTCGAGGTGTGTTGCGAGTTCTGCCGCCAGTCCTACCGGTTCAGCGGATCTGAACTGAGCCAGCTGATTGAAGAGGAAAAATCCGAGAACGACAAGACGGCCGACGATTAGCTTATTAATCCTTCCGACAAAGCTCTTTCCCCATTTTTTGCAGAAATATTGAAAATAGTATCCAGGGTACTCACTCTGTGACACCCCCCCCCTGTTATACTCTCCTGAAACCATGAACTAAGGGAGGATTAACAGATGAAGGAAAGTATCGGATATTTCAATCAGGACCTCGACAGTCAACTGAAAATCGAAGATGCATGCAGCAAGTGTAAAGGGAAACTGGTTAAAAAGGGAAAAGGCCTCAAGCTCTTACTCAAAAAGCATGTATTCTCCGGTCTGGCCACCTGCGCTGTTGGAGGCATAATGTTTGGATCCATTGTGCTTTTTTTTCAGCAACTGGCTGAATACGGCTGGTAAAAGGACTCTCGTAAGGTTCGGTCGTAAAAGCTGAATTCGCTTGCCGGTCGCTCTCTTTTATAATACATCTCTGCTATCGGACAATACAGTTCAGGGAGGCCTGTTCCCAGGCTGCCCACCATATTCACACGCCCCAACGGAGAACAGAATGAAAGAGATTCGTGACAATGCAAGAAAACTTATGGAAAAATTCTGCTATGTCTGCCCGATCTGCAACGGCAAGGCCTGTGCCGGCGAGGTTCCCGGCATGGGGGGACTCGGCAGCGGTTCCTCTTTTACCGGCAATGTCCTGGCGCTCTCGGAACTCAAATTCAATATGCGCCTCATCCATGATGTTACCGAACCGGATACCTCGATTACCATCCTCGGGAAACAGCTTGCCCTGCCGGTGCTTGCAGCCCCTATCGGCGGTATATCCTTCAATATGGGAGGAGGTATCTCCGAGGATCAATACATCCGGGCCATCATTAACGGCTGCAGGGCCAAATCAATTCTCGGCTGTACCGGTGACGGCGTTCCGGAGTTCATCCATAGCGCCGGTTTCTCCGCCATCAAGGAGACCGGTGGTCATGGGATACCCTTCGTCAAGCCATGGGAAGACGAAGAACTCGATAAAAAACTGGAGCTCGCCAAAGAAACCGGAACCGATATCCTGGGGATGGATATCGATGCCGCCGGCCTCATTACCCTGCGCAAGATGGGTCGACCGGTTTCTCCCAAGCCGCTTGACAAACTCGCTGCCATTATCAGGAAAAGCGGTCTGAAATTCATCCTGAAAGGGATAATGACAGCCGACGAGGCAGAACTGGCAATCGACGCCGGCGCAGACGCGATTGTCGTTTCCAACCATGGCGGCAGGGTTCTCGATCATGCCCCCGGCACGGCCCTGGTTCTTCCTGATATTGCCAAGTCGGTACAAGGCAGGATTGCCGTGCTGGTCGATGGCGGGATCCGATCAGGCGGCGACGTTCTGAAGATGCTTGCTTTAGGGGCGGATGCCGTTATGATCGGTCGTCCGTTTTCAATCGCCGCGGTAGGTGGCCTGCAGGAGGGCGTCGAGAAATATATCGATGCGCTGCAGGGCGAGTTGAAACAGGCCATGGTGCTGACCGGGACCAGATCGGCCTCTGCGGTCGACGACAGGATCCTGTTCAAATCCTCGAGATAATGAAGGAAGAAACGAACTCACGGGACTTTTGGTTCGCCGATTCATCAAATCCTCTAAGAGATTTTACGTTGCATTCATCTAAACGATAACTATTATTAAACAATATCAGAACTACCGATCATTGTAAAATGAGAGAATTCAGCTGAAATCAATCAAGCTCCTCTGCTTGATCCTTGCTTGCCCAGGTTAACAAGACACCCAGGAGTAAAATATGAGCGAAAAAGCCACCCTGATCATTGACGGAAAGAACTACGAATTTGATATGATCACAGGCTCTGAGAACGAGCGCTGTATTGATATCCAGGCCCTTCGCGACACAACCGGATGCATCACCATGGATCCCGGTTTCGCCAATACCGGTTCCTGCTATTCCTCCATCACTTATGTTGACGGGGCCAAAGGTATCCTGCGCTATCGGGGCTATCCCATTGAAGAACTCGCCGAAAAGGCTACTTTTGTCGAAACCGCCTATCTGATACTGTACGGAGAATTGCCAAAAGCCGACCAGCTCAAAGCCTTTTCCGCTCGGTTAAAAGAACATGCCCCTCTTCACACAAATCTCGAGCATCATTTTTCCGGTTTCCCCAAATCAGCCCCGCCCATGGCGATTTTGTCGGCAATGCTTAATCTGGTCTCCTGTTTCCACACCGAGGTGCTCGACGTCCCGACGACCGGGGCAGAATTTGACCGGACCGCCTCGCTACTTCTTTCGAAGGTCAGGACAATCGCCGCCTTTGCCTACAGAATGGCCTCGGGAAAACCGATCAATCACCCCAATCCCAATCTGACCTACTGCGGCAACTTCCTCCATATGATGTTTTCCGACCCCTATCAGGAATATGAGGTTTCGCCGGTTATCGACCGAGCCCTCAATCTCTTTCTGGTCCTCCATGCCGACCATGAGCAGAATTGCTCCACCTCCACGGTACGGGTGGTAGGCAGTTCACGGGCCAACCTGTTCAGTTCGGTCTCCGCCGGAGTCTGTGCCCTCTGGGGTCCGCTGCATGGCGGAGCCAATGCCGCCGTCATCGGTATGCTCGAAGACATCCGCCGATCCGGTCGTGCCGCATCGTACTATATCGACAAGGCCAAAGACAAGAACGACCCGTTCAGACTTATGGGCTTCGGTCACAGGGTCTACAAAAACTTCGATCCTCGCTCAATCATTCTCAAGAAGCAGGTACACAATGTCCTGGAAGCCCTGAAGCTGGACGATGAACTGCTGGAAATCGCCCTGCAGCTCGAACAGGCTACCCTGAAGGATGACTACTTTATCAGCAGAAATCTCTATCCTAATGTCGATTTTTACAGCGGCATCCTGCTCAGAGCCATCGGCATTCCACTGAATATGTATACTGTGATGTTTGCCATTGGCAGAATGCCCGGCTGGATTACCAACTGGAAAGAGTTGCATGACCATAATTTACGAATTTCCCGCCCGCGCCAGATCTACACCGGTTCGCTGGCCCGATCCTTTATCCCCATCTCGGAACGTTGATTGAAACGGTTATCCAGAACCCATCAAGCCTCCTGATTCCAATGATACTGCAGGAATAAGGAGGCTTCCTTATGTCTCGAAATTTTTTCTTGTAAAGAATCCGCTTCATGGTATATCTTCGATCTCTTTATGGAGTTTCTTGAAAAAACAGCCACTTAAATCGAGGACACTTATGGAAACCATCAATTGGAGAAATGAATTCAGTGTCGGAGTTGAGGAAATGGACACGCAGCACAAGAAGCTGCTCGCCATGATCAACAGACTGATTGAGGAACAGCACTCTCTGACCGATCCAAAAACAATCGCCGACCTCCTGACCGGCATGATCGATTATGCTCAGGAGCATTTCCGTGCCGAGGAATATCTCATGGCCGAATATGACTATGACAAGAAATCGGTGCAGGAAGCACAGCACAAAGCCTTCATCGATAAGACCGTATCCTTTCTTTCGGCGTCGTCGGATATCGGCCCGAACATACTTTCAGCCGCTCTTCTCGATTATCTCGGCTCCTGGCTCGTCCGCCATATCCTCACCGAGGATATGCAGTACAAGGAGTTTTTCAGAAATAAGGGCCTCAGCTGAAGAGTTTCAATACCTATGGAAAAGACATCGCCTCGGACTTTTCTAGAGCATTCACCGCATTTCCAGGAGATGGTTTCCCGGGTGGATCGATACGGCACCCTTGAAAGACCGGATGGATATGGAAAAAGGGTCGGCGATTGCGGCGACACCATAGAGTTGTTCCTCTCAGTACGGGGCGGACAACTGCAGATGGTCACTTTTAAAGTTGAAGGGTGCGCCAACACCGTGGCCTGCGGCAATACCGTATCTTTTTTAATGGAAGGAAGAACCCTTGCCGACGCCTGGCAACTCACCCCGGAAAATGTCATCGCGTTTCTGGAAACTCTCTCCCCCGATCATCACCATTGCGCCGAACTGGCGGTGGGCGCCTTCTATAACGCCCTGGCCGATTTCAATCGCAGGCAGCAGGAGGCCTGGAAAAAACCCTACCCGCGCCGGTAACGATCTTTCCGATTGCAAGAACAGCATTCAGGCCCCGCGACCAGGCTGCTTATCGAAAAAGATAGGCTGTGATATCACGAGCATCCCGATCTGAAACATCCAGCTCGGGCATGGCCGTCTCTGGGGAGAATCTTCGGGGATTTCGAATCCACCTGATCATATTGTCGGGAGAATTTGCCAGAACCCCTCCTATATACATCTGTTCCCTGATATCGTACAGCTTAGGACCCACTCTGCCTTTTGCCCTGCGAACGCCGGTTATCATATGACATGAGAAACAACCATGCCTGAGGATCGAAGCAGGCCCTTGTTGTGGATTCCCGCCGGGCACTTCCCATAAAGGCGCAACGTTCTTCCGTTCCGAATGGGCCAGGGCCGGATCCGGCATGGCAAAAAGGCCGATAACTGCCAAAATGACAATGTTTTGCAACATCCGCCCTATACTGTAATTCCGCATCAAAGCTCTCCAAAGTGTTATCGCTCGGTCACTTTCCCTGTCACGGTTATCTCTCGTGGAAAGGTCTGCGCCACAAGAACGAAATCGGCAATTCGGTCTAGATCCTCTGCCGAAATCCGCCCCTGATAACTCGGCATCGGCACATCTTCCGTTGGATTCAGGATGAAGTTTCGAAGTTCGGTCTGGGACATCCGATGTTCGATTCTCGCCAGATCGGGTCCGACCCTGCGGCCATGTGAAGCTATGGCATGACAGCTGTTGCAGCCATACCGGGCAAAGAGCCGGCGGCCGCTTTCCGCTTCTTCGGAGATAACCACCCCGATGGGCGTCGGCGGCGGAGTCGAATCCGGCCATCCCGTCCATGGCGACTTGGTACGGAGATACGTCAGGTATATAATGACGACGACGCACAGCACAACAAACCCTGTCCAGAAAGGTCTTTTTCTCAGTCCGCGATTAACACCCCGATCGACGAAAGGCAGAAGCATCATTCCGATGAATAAAGTCGATGGAAACGCCACGTAAAAAATCGGTGCAATCGCTGGAGGCAGCTGAGCGATCAGGGCGCTGTACCACCAGAACCACCATTCTTCCCGCGGCATCGACTGCTGGATCAGGTTGCCTTCCGGAAACATCTCTCGAGGTCCGACCGCCAGTGCCACGAGGAATGCTATTGAAAAAACCGCAAAGGCCATGGTGCCGGTCTTCAAAACCGTTCGCGGGTGAAACCATTCCCCTCTTTCTTCCGAATGGGCCGCTTCCTTATACACCTTCTTCTGCTCTTTTGCCGTCCGCACGGGATGCTTTTGCTCAGCTCTTGAAGTCACTCCGTGTATGACCACCAGATAGAGGTGAAAACCCACCAGGCCGATCAAAAAAAGCGGGACGATCCAGATGTGAACACTAAAGAAACGGGTCAGGGTCAATGAACCGATCTGTGGTCCGCCTTGAACCAGAAGCACCAGTTCATCACCGATAAAAGGGACGTTGTGAAACATGTTGAGGACCACCCCTACGGCGTAAACCGCGCGCTCATCCCAGCGCAGCACATACCCGGTGAACGACATCGTAAGCACCAGGAAGAATTGAAACACCCCGACGATCCAGGTACCCTCGCGGGGAGCTTTGTAACCGCCCAGCACCAGGTGGCGAAATACGTGAAGTACCAGCATCACCACCATAATCCCGGCCGACCAGTAGTGTATCCCTCGGATCAGCCAGCCCAAGGTCAGCTGATGCGTGATATGCCGGACGCTGTCATAGGCATGGTCCGCGGCATTGGTATAATAGAGGGTCATGGTAATGCCGGTGATAACCTGAATCATCAGCAGGGTGGTCAGAGTGGCACCATCGCCCTGATACCACGGCGTTTCCGGCACCCGTCTATAAAGGACATTCTCTCTGAACGGAACAAAGCCGAAGCGTTCTGCGGCGGTCTTTTTCAGCATTATCCTGATCTCCTTGCAAATGGACGATGATTCCGCCTCGCAATGGTTACTCTATGCCATGGGCGGCACCGAATTGAGGTCGATTTCGATCTCGCCGCCTGCGATCCTGATGGCAAACCGATACATGGGGCGATTTGGAGGACCGGCCATACGCTTGCCGTTCTTATCGAAAATGCCGCCATGACAAGGACAGAAGAAACATTGGCTGCCCGGATCGAAGGTAAGCGGACAGCCAAGATCGGTGCAACTCCTCGAATAGACGACAGCTTCCTCGGCCGACGGCCGCCAGGCATACACTGCCTTTTCGCGTAATGCCCTGCCCCATTCCTCTTCGGGCAAAGAAACAATGATTTTGCGCATTTCGCCAATTGGAAAATCATCGAGCGGTCCGATCGATCGCCACACATTCCGCCTCGGCCGATACATCCAGACCGGCGAGATACCTGCGATGAGCGCAGGTATACCGACCATTGCAGCAGTCGCGAGGCCAATACATCTGACTAGCCATTTCATCATCGATCTTCTTTCCATCCCGGACTCCTGAAATGATACGGGCGATGAATTTTTAGCTTTTTGCAGCACTCCAAAATGTTCAGGTCAACATCCACCCAGATATGCGAAAACGGGCAGGCTCTCGACAAAAATTATCAGCACGAACAGCGCGTTGAGTGGCCATCCAAAGCTTGACAAATATCTTTCGCCTTCATTGTTTGGGCTATGCTCAGCCTGTCTCCTGTCGCGCCGCGCGTCCACATAACCGACAAATGTTGCGCCGATGGCGGGTATGATCGACAACCCGCTGACCAAGATGAGCAGCCAGGCAACACCGCTGATCCCCGAATACATTTTCTCGTCGAAACCGCTGACGCAACCGAATTCCCCGATTGCATAGATCGCCAGCAGATGAAAGGTCCAGGCGATACCGCCGCCGACAAAAGCAAACCAGCGCCGCCATGTTCCCGGACGAAATGTATGTACCGCTTCGCTATACATTGGAATCCTCTTAGAGAATGTACGGCATCAGATAGGTTACCAGAAACACGAGCATGCCTGTTGCAACGGCAAAGAACCAGAACATTTCGCTGTTCTGAAGCCAGAGTTGCAGCCGCGGCGTCTCGAGCGGCTCGGATAATCGCTTCAGCCTGATCAGGGTTCCGGCCAGCATCGCCGTTCCAACCAGAACCGTCAGGAGGGCAAAACCATTCAGCGTGAAAAATATCGAAGCGTAGGCGTTGGCGGTTGGGCCAAAGGGTGTATTGATCAGAACCCATAGCTCGCCGCCGGCAAAGCCGATGCCGGAAAGGACTGCTCCACTCATGCCCAAAAGAAGCGGTCTTCTGAGCCCTCTTCGCCAAAACCGGGAATTTGCCGCTTGCACTATGCCTCCGACCGCGAGAATGGCAAACGGAAACAGCGACTCGAGAATCCGTGGCTTGGCGAGTCCGGCCTGCGGCCACTCACTCGAATAGAGGCGCAGATAAAAGTACGCGTAAATCAATGCTCCCAGCACGGTGAAAAGGATGGCGATCATTCCGATCGTGCCCCACCATCCCGCCGCCTTCGTTCCGGACGAAAGCAAAGGAAGATTCAAGCGGGCTGCGAGTTCCTCGGCTTCCTCGGGGGGAATCTCCGGCTCAAGACACATCCACCGACCAATCATTGCTATCGCAACACCCGCCATAAGGCCGGCGAGAATAAAACTTTTGGCCAGAAAAGAGACTGCCGCCGACAAAATGACAACAGAGACCATAAAGGGCATTATCGTCGAACCGGGAAGATACTGCAGAGCCTGGGGCCGTGCGTTGGTGACATCCGTGACCAGGGTTGCCCGCCAGCCGCTCGGCCGGAATTCGAGAATCTCGGCCACAGCATTCAACTCGCTGTTGCGGCCCTCCTGCGAAACGGGATTCCATACGGGATAACGATCCTGCACCACGGGGGGTCGCCGATAACCGTAAGTTGGCGGCGGCGAAGCGATCGACCATTCCAGAGTACCCCCGCCCCAGGGGTCGCCGCCTGCGGGTCGGCCCCGCCAGGCGCTCCAGAAAAGACTCAAGAGGGCGATGGTAAACCCCAGTGCCAGCACATAGGCGCCGATGGTCGAGATAAGATTGAGGGTGCCGACGCCCAGATCTTCCGGGAAGGTGTAAACCCGGCGTCGCATGCCCAGGAGTCCGATGATATACATCGGCATGAATGTCAGATTAAAACCGATGAATATCGCGCCGAATCCGATCCCGCCCCATATTTTGTTGAACATACGCCCGGAAACCTTCGGAAGCCAGTGATACATTCCGCCGAAAAAGGGCAAGACGGCCCCGCCGATCAGGACATGATGAAAGTGCGCCACGACAAAATTGGTATCGTGCACCTGCCAGTCGAAAGGCATGGTCGCCACCATCACTCCGGTCAGTCCGCCGTTGACAAAGATAAAGAAGAATCCGAGGATATACAGCATCGGCACGCTGTACCTGGGACGACTTCCCCAGAGGGTGGCGATCCAGGCGAAGATCTGCGCACCCGAAGCCAGAGCGATCATAAAGCTTGCGGCCATAAAAAACATCATCGGCAGATCCGGCAGTCCGGCTGTGAACATATGATGGGTCCAAAGTCCGAAACTGACGAAACCGACTATAACAACCGCCGCCACCACCAGCTCGTATGCGACCATCCGACGGCGGGCAAAAACCGGGATGATCGTAGAGATGATACCGGTTGCGGGCAGGAAAATGATGTAGACTTCCGGATGGCCGAAAAACCAAAACAGGTGCTGCCAGAGCAGTGAACTTCCACCCAGGGCGGTATCGAAGAACCGCGTGCCTAACGAACGATCCATCTCCAGCAGGAGGCTGGCCAGAAGCAGCGGCGTGAAAGCAAAAATAATCATAATGCCGACAACCAGATAGCTCCAGATAAACAGCGGTATATGCTGGATAGCCATGCCGGGGGCGCGAAACTTGAGAATAGTGACGACGATTTCCAACGCGGCGCCGATCCCGGCTATCTCGATCATGCTGAGCCCGAGCAGCCAGAAATCAAGCCCCGGCCCCGAGAACTTCGGACCCGATAACGGCGTATACGCAGTCCACCCCGCATCCGGCACCTGCCCGAACAGGAAGCTGGCATACATCGTCAGTCCGCCGAAAAGATAGAGCCAGTAGCCGAAACTGGTGAGCCGGGGAAAGCCGATATCCTGGGAGCCGATCAGGAGCGGCACGAAATACAACCCCACCCCTTCGATAAACGGCACGGCGAACAGGTACAGCATTGTCGAGCCGTGCATGGTGAATATCTGATTATAGGCATCCGGGCCGAGAAAAGTATTGTCCGGCACGGCAAGCTGGGTCCGCATGAAAAGCGCCAGAATAATGCCGACAAAAAAGAACCCGAGCGCCGTGAGCATGTAACGCACGCCGAGGGGGCGATTATTGACGGCTGCAATCCACCCGGCCGGACCTGAGGGCGATTGCCATGTTTCGGTGAAGCGCTGTTCAAGTTGGCCGTCAACAGGGTTCATTGCAGACTCCGAAGGTATTCCACTACAGCATGCAGATCATTTGGCGACAGATACGAAGGCGGCATCATATTGCGGGGTTTGATCGACTGCGGATTTGCGATCCAGCCGGAGAGGTTGCCTTTGGTATTGTCGACGGTTCCGGCGCCCAGGGTTATTCGCGAACCAAGATGAGTCAGATCGGGTCCGGTATCGCTTTCTGAGATTCCCGTTATTGCGTGGCATGCCGCACAACCCTGTTGCAGGAAAACATCCCGGCCCTGCCGCAGCTGAGGATCGGTCGGGACAGGAGGCGGTCTGCTTTGGAGGGCAAGCCACTTGTCGAAATCCTCCGGTTCATGGGCGATCAGCCGGAAGGTCATGAGAGCATGGGGGCCGGCGCAGTATTCGGTGCAGGTGCCGCGGTAGACGCCGGGCTTATCGGCCGCCAGCCGCAGCTCTGTCGGATGGTCCGGAAGCATGTCTCTTTTGCCGCCAAGTCTCGGCACCCAGAAGCTATGAACTACACCATGGGATAACAGTTCAAACTGGACCACTTTCTTTACGGGAATATGGATTTCATTTGCATCAACAATGCCATGATCCGGATAACTGACTGCAAACCACCAGTGATGGCTTTGCACCTTGATATGAAAATCGGCGGGCACCTTGCCCATTTCCACAGTCGAATGAATACTGGAAATGAGCATGACGACGAGGATAACCGTTGGTATGCCGATTCCCGAGATGAAAACAAAACGTGACCCCAGTACCGGATGTTCCCGGCGGCGAACCACCAGAGCCAGCACCACAAAAAGCATGGTGACGACAAAGACGATTCCATAGACAATCAGCATTTCCCACCAGATACGGGCAATTTGCTCGGCCGCCGGACCTGCAGGATAGAGCATCGATTCTCTTTCGGCATGGGCATCGCCTGCACAAAAAAGAAAGTTGAAAATGATTACAGGAAACAGGACCAAATCTCGGATGTCTGCAGGAAGTGTCATAACTTGAGAAATTTTATTTATGCCTATATCTCGGCTCTCCGCAGTTCATGTTGGTTTTCGAGGGGTTTTTCCGCAATGCTTCATGGTCAACAGCCTATCTTATCAATTACTCGCAGTCAACTCTTTTATTGTGTCAGGCCTTTCCGCTTGTTCAAGGCTGATTTTTCCGTTAAAACATCAAGAAATCATCCTCGGCCGTCTTCTCATGGTCCAGGAATCGTTTTAGGATCGTGACATAAAGGGTCAGGTATATCTTTTGACGGCCGGATCTTCTTCCGTGGAGCTGGTTTCTTCCAGGGCGGTCCCGGGTGGTCTTTCGCATGAAATGCCGCTTGATTCGGCGCTGGAGGCTTATAATGAATTCGACCAGCGAGAGGAGGGATGGATAAAAGTTGAGCTCCGGCCGTAACTGCCTTGCAGTGGCAATATAAGCAGTACCTCTCGATACACGCGCTGAAGAAGCATTCCTTCTCTTATCCTGCACCGCACAGGAAAGACGCGTGTATCGCAGGTGTGAAAGGATTGCCTACTGCTTCCTGTCCTGCCATGGCCATCTTCCGGTCAACTCCACTTCCAGCGTAAAGCTCAAAAAAGTCCGTAAGATCAAAAGTACGGACAGGAGTCCCAAAGTATCTATGGTCAAATCAACAGCTACTGTATGAATAATATCGGCCGCGACGAGAAATTCCAAGCCAAGCAGAATCCCCTGGCCAAGGCGCTGGCGGACTTCCTGAAAAACACGTTCCGACGCCTCTTTCAGAAACAAGCGGTTGGCAGCGTAATACACTGAATAGAGAGCGACCGACATTATAACTCCGATTCCGAACATCTCAATAATCGCTGCACACCATTCAGCAATGGGTTTTATAACATCGGACATGTAATCTCCCTCGGTTCAGCTGCACGGCAATCAACAGCACAAACAGCCCATGATCGTCGGCATGCCGGGAATTCCGTTCAGGGGTGAAGCGAGTATAGCGCCTACCAGAAGCAGCAAAGGACCAAACGACCTTCTTCCGACCGCCTTTATAATCACCTCAAGGAGACGCGACTTAAACTTTTGGCGGCTGTGTCGATCTTGTCAAGCATCTGTTCAAGATTGGTGAGATCCGGAGGCATGTTGTCATATATAGAAGGATTTTGAATGGCAGATCCAATGGTTGCAACATTCAATCTCAAATACTTCCTGAAATTTTATGGTATTATTAAGATGTTACACATCAAACGAGATGTCAACCTGCTCATTTCTGTACAAAGCAATGGACGGTCCCGATTGACTGAAGGTCGCCAACCTCCTCGATGGGGAGGAAATGGCTGGGGTTGTATGCTACCTCCCCACTCGCTCCATGAGCAGGGAGGGTGTGGCCTTCTCAGTAGAGCGTGTCGGCCGAATCGAGAATCGCCTTGTCGATGCTCAATCCCATCCGTTCCCCGGCCGCTGGATTGATATGAAACGACAGATTCTCTTGAAACTCGACCGGCAGAGCCTCAGGTTTGGTGCCGGCCAGAATTTTTCTGGCCATGGCCCCGGTCTGTCTGCCATGTTGATAGTAGTCAAAACCCATGGCGGCGATGGCGCCTCTTTTTACTGAATCGGTATCGGCAGTAAACAGCGGCAACCGGGTCCGCTCACAAATCTTGATAACTGCCTCCAAAGCAGAAACCACCGTATTATCAGTCGGCACATAGAGGGCATCGACCTTGCCGACGAGACTCTGGGCCGCCTGGTAGACATCGGCTGAGTTGGTTACCGGCCCGTCAAGAATGGCGATCCCCATCTTTTCCGCTGCTTCCTTCAGGCGCTTGACGTTGGATACCGAATTGACTTCGCCGCTGTTGTACATCACTCCCAGGTTCTTTATCTCCGGGAGGAAACGGCGGATCATCTCAAGATGTTTGTCCATCGGCATCTGATTGGAAACTCCGGTAATGTTCGGGCCTGGATGCATATAGTCCTTGACCAGACCGGCGGCAAGGGGATCGGTAATAGCGGTAAAGAGCATCGGCGTGTTGGCCAGCTGTGGCGCTTTGTCATACGCCTTGGCGCAGGCCTGGGCGCAGGGCGTAGCAATCGCCACGATCAGATCAGGTGCGTCTGAGGCGATCTGCGTGGCAATCTGACCGGCGGTTCCCATATTGCCATGGGCGATATAATCTTTGTAGTCGGCAGCAATGCCATTTTCCTGCAGGTCGTCTTTGAATCCTTTCATCACCGCATTCAGGGCGGGATGCTCGACGAACTGGCTGATGGAAATCCGGACTGGTTCCGCACTTGCCGTCATAGCCGTCGTCAGAACCGCAACTGCAAGGAACAGATTGATAATTTTCTTCATTTTCTTCCTCTTGTCGATGAGTTTAGGTGTTCGCTTCGATACCGTACATTCCTATTGACCTTTGTAGAGGATTATGGGAATTGCTTCAAGTAAATAGAGTTTGTCGATAAACGGATTCGACGAGCCCTCATGGCCCGACAGGCGGTGGCCTACTTTTTATAATTATCCGCAGCCTGTTCCGACAACAGTTTTTTTTCGATCTTTTTCGAAGCGGGAGTGACTGAAAGCCCACCAAGTGCAGTGCAGCGAAGCTCGTGGGGAAGTGCTCGTCCGACCTTATCCATAGCCTCTACGACCTCGTCAAAGGGAACAACGTGGTCATATCCTGCCAGGGCCAGGTTGGCGCAGGATGCACCATTGCTTGCAGCTAATATGTTTTTCCCAAGGCAAGGCACTTCAACCCTGCTTGCGACCGGATCACAAACCATTCCGAAGATGTTCTGGAGGGCCATGGAGGCGGCGCTCAATGAGGATCTATAATCACCGCCCATCATTGAGACCATTGCTGCTGCAATCATCCCCGATGCTACCCCGCACTCAGCCTGGCAGCCGCAGATTTCTGCCGAAAAGGTGCTTTTTGTTGCAATCAGGGCGCCGATGACTCCTGCTGCCAGCAGCCCTCTGGCTTTTGCCTCTCTGTCAAGGTTCATCATGTCGGCAACCGCCATCACAGTACCCGGAAGTCCCCCGCAGGAACCGGCCGTGGGGGCAGCCACAATAACACCCATTGCACTTTTGTTTTCCATGAGAGCGGTTACATAAGGGATGGCCTGGTCCAGCACGCCAAGGTTCAACATTTTGCCACCCCGAACCTTGGCAGCATATTTGCCGGACTGAAATCCCAATATCCTGTCTTTGAAATGCGTCCCCTGCAGGCCTTGCAGGATGGATTTTTCTATGACATCAACAAGATGCAATGTTTTTCTCAACACCTCATCCTGTGCAATACCACCCCTTGATGCTTCATAATGAAGGGCTAGATCGGCAAGGTCGGAAATCCCTTTTTTAGTTCCGTAATTTTCCATTTCCAGACCCGTGGTAAAGGGTACCATGGATTCGGATGTCGTTAAAATCGGGAGTACGGGAGAAATTGGTCTCGTACCTGTAACAGCACGATGATGTACAATATTTTCCAAAAGGTCAGCATCAAATACGGTTAGTCGCGTGGCGAAAACAAGGGATTCCTCACCGGAGTCTGAGCTGAAAACTTTGCAACCTGCATGGTGGAGGAGATCCAAAAGCGAAGATGGCGTACCCGTGGTCCAGATTATAAGCGCGTGACAATCCCCATAAAAGGATACTGGGAGGCCATCTATCTTTGTCACTTCGATCATGCCTCCCCCTGTGGAGATCGCTACAAGGGTGTGTTCCTCCTGATCGTTTTTGAGCGTCAGGTTATAGGTGTTGGGATGAGGGTCTGCGAAATCGCCGGCGATACAATTCACCTCGAGATTGGCTTTCTGCATTTCGAGCTTGTACCTGACCAGTCTCTCGTCATCGGGATCAAAGCCTAAGAGGCCACCGGCAAGTCCCATGTCTGAACCTTGGGAAATCCAGGTTGTCGGCAGGGAACCATTGATGTCGAAACGAACAGTGACCTTTTTCAGTTCGCTTCCCATGAGCTCCCTGCCGATTTTTCCTATTCTCACAGCTGCGGCGCTATGTGAACTGGAAGGTCCACGCATTACAGGCCCAATTACGTCATTAAGAATGCTGGGGATATTCATGTGATTACTCCTTTCTTTTTGAGTAAGAAAACATTTGAAACGTGTGTATCTTCTGCATGGTAGCATTAAACCAAAGTGATTGCCGTGGCAAGACAAATCATGTATACATATATTGTGTACAGTTTGGCGCCCTAAATAGGTAATTTTGCGACAGAGGAGTCTGATGAAAACTAATAAAATATTGTATTTCTCCGGTGACGATTTAAGAGCAATCCTAACCATGGAAAAGTGCATAGAAGCAATGGCAACGGCATTCAGAGCCTTGAGTTCAGGTCAGGCCTCCATGCCTTTACGAACAGGTCTGGAAATGGTTGCAGACAATGCCACCGCGTTATTTATGCCGGTCTATTTACCGGGTATCGGCAAAGTTGGAGTAAAGACAGTTACCATGGCCAGGAACAACCCGGCCAAAGGCCTGCCCCTGATACATGCGATGATGATGATATTCGACTCAAGCACCGGTGTGCCACTGGCAGTACTGGACGGTGAAGTCATCACCGCCATGAGGACCGGAGCGGTTTCAGGCTTAGCGACTTCCCTGCTGGCAAAAAAAGATGCTCGCACTGCAGCAATCATTGGAACCGGAACTCAAGGGGAAACACAACTCGAGGCAGTATGCAATGTAAGGGATATTCAAAAAGCATATGTCTTTGATATACAGGCCGCCAGAGCAGACGCCTTCGCCGCGAAAATGACAAGAAGGCTGAATATCGAGGTGGTTGTTGCAGGCTCTGCAGCCACTCTTCAGAACGCTGATGTGATATGTACCGCAACGTCCTCTAATAAACCTGTATTTGATGATGTGTATATTAAAAAGGGCGCACACATTAACGGTGTTGGTTCTTACAAGCCGGATATGGCTGAAATTTCACCTGAAACCATTGCCAGAGCAAAGGTCGTTGTAGATCAGATTGAGGCATGTCTGGCCGAAGCCGGAGACTTAATACAGCCGATTCAGCGAGGAATTATCACTAAAAATCATATTCATGGTGAACTTGGTGAACTTGTAACAGGTAAAATCTCGGCGAGAGAAACCGACGATGAAATAACGGTATTCAAATCTGTCGGACTTGCTGTTCAAGACCTGATAACCGCCGACCTCGTTTTAAAAATTGCTCAAGAAAAAGACCTGGGGACAAGTCTTACCTTATAGTAACATGTTGTAAGCCTTGGCTTCTAAAACTGCCGCCGGTTGGATAATCCTATCAGTTGTCTTTTTAATTACTGAATGGTATTGGTGTCTATGATCTGCGAGCAGCCTTGGCATCATTTTCATAATTCACCAATTCAGCATCACTCCGAGGAGTCCTCATGGCCGGCAACACTGTTTCCCTTTTTATTCAATGCCTGGTCGACACCATGTTCCCGCAGGTCGGCGAAGCGATGGTCACCGTTTTTGACCGGCTGGGCATCCCGCTTGCATATCCGGAAGGACAGACCTGCTGCGGTCAGCCCGCCTTCAACAGCGGATATAGAAAGGAGGCTGCCGCCGCGGCACGCCATTTTATCGAGATCTTTGAGAGTGCCGAAACCATTGTCTGTCCATCCGGCTCCTGCGTCCATATGGTTCGTCATCATTACCCGGAGCTTTTCCCGGGCGATGCCGACATGGCTGCGAGAGCGCGGGCCGTTGCCGCAAAAACTTTTGAAATGACGGAATATCTGGTAGATGTTCTGGACGTGACCGACACCATGGCCGAATTTACCGGCACTGTCACCTATCACGATTCCTGTCATCTGAGCCGTGGTCTGGGCATCGCCTTGCAGCCGAGGATTCTGCTTAAAAACATTCGGGGCCTTGAACTCATCGAAATGCAAAACAGCGATACCTGTTGCGGCTTTGGCGGTACTTTCAGCATCAATTATCCGGAAATCAGTACAGCCATGGTGGACGAGAAAATAGACAATATCCTTGCCACCGGGGCGGACGCCGTGGTCGGCTGCGATATAAGCTGTCTGATGAACATTCAGGGTCGCCTGTCCAGACGCGGGGAAAAGGTTAAAGTGCTTCATGTTGCCGAGATTCTGGCCGGCTCCCGGGGAGGCAATGCATGAACCCGACTCAAAGCTCCGATTATCGTACAGCGGCTGTTGCAGGAATCGGCTCGGAACGCCTGCAAAAAAGCCTGCATGGCCTGCAGGATCGGTTCGGCAAAGGCGCGATGAAACTGTGGGCCGGGATGGAAGACCGGGAGATGCGCAGCCGGGTGAAAGATTCGCGGATGAGGACTCTTGAACATCTGGACATCATTCTCGCCGAACTGGCAAAAAACGTCAGAGCGCGCGGGGGGCAGGTTTATTTCGCGGAAACCGGTCAGGATGCTATTGATTATACCATAGAAGTTGCGAAAAAAAACGAGGTCAAGCGGGTAGTCAAGGGCAAGTCGATGACCTCGATGGAGATCAATATCGACCCGGCCCTTGAAAATGAAGGTATCGAGGTGGTCGAAACCGACCTCGGGGAATACATCATACAGCTGGCCGGAGACAAACCTTCCCATATCATCGCCCCATGTATTCACCTGGACCGCAACCAGATAGGCAGGCTTTTTACCGATAAACTGGGAATCGACTACACCAACGATCCGCCGGCGCTCACTCTTGCGGCACGCAAGGCCTTGCGCGAAAAGCTGCTCAGTGCCGACATGGGGCTCACCGGCTGCAATCTGGCCTGTGCCGAAACCGGTCACATCAGTCTCGTCTCCAATGAGGGCAACATCAGAATGGCGACAACCATGCCGCGGGTGCTGGTCGCCCTCATGGGCATGGAACGCGTCGTTGCCACCCTCGCCGAACACCGGGAAGCACTTCAGCTCCTGACCAGGGGGGCGGCCCTGCAGAAACTCTCGACCTACGTCAGCTTCCTGGGCGGCCCGGCGGCCGAGGACGATCCGGACGGACCGCAGGAATTTCATCTGGTAATTATCGATAACGGCCGCTGCAAGATTCTTGCCGATCCGGAATTTCGCGAGGTACTGGCCTGCATCCGGTGCGGGGCATGCCTCAACATCTGCCCGGTATACGGCAAGATCGGCGGACACGCCTACAATTCGCCCTATTGCGGCCCGATCGGGGCAGTGATCACGCCGCTGCTCGACGGCATCAACAAACACGCCGATCTCTGCAAGGGCGAAACCCTGTGTGGCGCCTGCAGGGAGATCTGCCCGGTTGAAAACGATCTGCCCCGGATGCTTGCCGCCCTTCGCCATAAACTGGCCTATGGCAGCGACCGGTGGAATACCCGGCAGCACAACCCGGCCGAAGCCTACGCCTTCAGCTTCTGGCGGCTGCTGGTCACCAATGCTTTTCTTTATCGAAGCTTCATCGCCATTGGCCGGATTTTCCAGTGGCCCTTTGTCAAAAAAAACAAAATGATCAAAAAAATGGCAGGCCTGGCCTCAGGTTGGACCGCGCACCGTGATCTGCCGCCGATTGCCGGTCGCACCTTTTCCGAACTCTGGAAAGAGAAATACCGCACCACTCGGCCGGCTGGCCCCGCAGCCAAGATTGAGGAGGAAAAGTGATGGATAACCAGAACAGTTTCCTTGGTAATATCCGCATCGCCCTCGGTCTTGGTGCCGGCGAGGAGCGGGATAAAAGCCATTACCCCGCCCTGTTTTCCTCCCCCGACACCGGCGCAATCGTCGCACGGATGCAGAACCGGACGGCAGAGGAGAAGGAAGAACTTGTCAATCTCTTCCAGGAAAACGCCAGGGCTCTCGGCATTCACACTCATATCGCCCTGACCGACAGCGATGCCGCGGGTATTGTAGTGGAATTGATCCGCAGCAAAGAGCCGGAGTTCACGCATACCAAACATATTATGCAGCACGACCACCCGGATATCGCGGCCCTGCAGCTCTGGAAACGGTTCAACAGAGAGGCGGTCACCGTTCACACCACCTTCAGTGCGGATAGCGAGTTGCGCGAAAAAACCATCACCTCGTTTATCGGCATAACCGCCCCGGTGATCGGGGTTGCCGATTCGGCTACCGTAATCCAGTTCACGACACCGGGGCAACCTCGCTCCACTTCGCTGGTTCCTTCCATCCATCTTGCCCTTTTACGGCGGGACAGGCTGGTGGCCGATCTCAGTGAAGCCTATGCCCTGCTGGGAGAAAAAGGTTATCCGGACAGCTTCGTTTTTATATCCGGCCCATCCAAAACCGCCGACATTGAAGCCCAGATGGTGCACGGCGCGCACGGCCCGCGGGAAATGCACCTGATTGTATTGCCGGCCGCTGACGGCCCCCTGGGCAAAAAGGAAATTTCCTTATGAATAAGGATTTGATCAGCAAAACCACGCTGCTCGGGCTGGTGGTCGTCATTTCGGCCCTCTTTCTCTCGATGATCCATCAGTTTCTGATGGCTATTTTCATGGCCGGCCTGTTTTCGGCGATGGTCGCCCCAGCCCACAACTGGCTCACCAAAAAACTGAAAGGCAGAGAGAACCTTGCTTCGATTATCACCGTCATAGGCATCGTCCTGCTGGTTTTAATCCCGCTGGCGGTACTCGTCACTCTGGTTGTTGCCCAGGCAATCAACGTCGGTCAGTCGGTTACGCCATGGGTCCAGCAGTTCATTAAAGAGCCGACGACCGTTTCGGTTCTGCTCGAAAACGTCCCCTATTACCAGGAGATTCTTCCCTATCGGGACATTATCATCCAGAAGGCCGGAGAACTTGTCGGCACCGTTACCTCCTTCCTGATAGATTCTCTCTCGTCCTTTACCAAACTGACCATCAATGCCGTCTTCTCGTCGATCATCATGCTCTATGTCATGTTCTACTTTCTCTCGATGGGCGATGTACTGCTGCGAAAGATCTTATATTTTCTTCCCCTCGACGACTGTAACGAGCAACGGCTTCTCGACCGGTTCACATCGGTTGCCAGAGCGACAATCAAGGGTACCGTGATTATCGGCATCATCCAGGGGGCAATCTGCGGCATCGCCTTTGCCTTCGCCGGGATCAAAGGTCCGGTCTTCTGGGGCACCGTGATGGCGGTGATGTCGATTATTCCGGCCTTCGGCACGGCAATCATCTGGGTTCCGGCCCTTATAGTCCTCGCCTTGCTCGGGGATTTCAGCGGGGTGGTCATTCTTGCCGTTCTCTGCGGCCTGGTAGCCGGCAATCTCGATAATCTCCTGCGTCCCCGCCTGGTCGGCAAAGATACCGAGATGCACGATCTCTTCGTCCTCTTCGGCACCCTCGGGGGCATCTCGATGTTCGGGCTGCTGGGCATTATGCTCGGACCGATCGTGGCCGCGCTGTTCATTACCATCTGGGAGATCTATGGCGATGCCTTCCAGAAGTATCTGCCAAACGTGGAAATCGTTCTGAAGAAACGGCAGGACGACGACCAGGAATAAAACCTTCCCTTTCTACAAATCGAGGCCCCCCAGGCAATGCCCTATATTCTCCTCATTCTCACCACCTTGTTCTGGTCCGGAAATTTCGTGCTCAGCCGGGGAATGCATGCCGATATCCCGCCTTTTGCCCTCTCTTTCTGGCGTTGGGCGGTGGCCTTACTGATTCTCGCCTGTTTCGGTCTGCGCCATCTTCTCGCCAACCGGGAGATGGTCGTAAAGCACAAATACTTTCTCCTTATTCAGGGGATTCTGGGAGTGGCCGGTTTCAACAGTTTCGTCTACATGGCCATGCAGACGACCACTGCAATCAATGCAGCCCTGGTAAACTCCTGTACTCCGATCATTATCGTCCTGATTTCCTGGATCATGCACCGGGATCGACTCAGCTTGCGCCAGTGTCTCGGGGTGGCGATCTCTCTTGGCGGAGTGGTGCTGATCATCTCCCGCGGTGAACTGTCGACCCTGTACACCTTACAGTTCAACACCGGCGACATTCTCGTTTTTCTTGCGGCAATCTTCTGGGCGCAATACTCCGTCAACCTGAAAAACTATCCGCAGGGCCTGCATCCTTTAGCCTATCAGACCGGTATTGTCATCGTCGGCCTGATTTTTCTTCTGCCGCTCTATCTGCTTGAAATCTCCACCGGCAGGACCATGGCCGTAACCACTTCCACTGTGGTCACAATTGTTTATGTAGCCGTCTTTGCCTCGGTGCTGGCCTTTATCTTCTGGAGCCGGGCGGTAGCCATGCTGGGCGCCAATATCGCAGGGCCCTTCATTCATCTCATGCCGGTTTTCAGCACGATTCTCGCGGTAATTTTTCTTGGCGAGGCTCTCACCGGCAATCATATTCTCGCGATTCTCCTGATCTTCGGAGGAATCTGTATGACGACATTTCGGATAAAAAAGAGAAGGGACTGACGCAGTTTTCCACAATGCTCGTCTGCCAGGATTAACCGAGCGGCTATCCTGGCAGACGATGACGCGACTATTCTTTCCAGTCGGGACGGATATGCAGTTCGGTCAGTTGCTTGCGGGCGACCGAAGCGGGTGCGTCGGTGAGCGGACAGGTAGCCTTCTGGGTCTTCGGGAAGGCAATGACGTTGCGGATGGAATCGCTGCCGGTTATGATCATCAGCAGCCGGTCGAGACCGAATGCCAGACCACCATGGGGCGGAGCTCCCAATTCCAGCGCCCTGAGGAGAAAACCGAATTTCTCGGCCGCCTCTTCGGCGCCGATCCCAAGCACCTCGAGAACCTTGGACTGCAGGTCCCTCCGATGAATACGAATTGAGCCGCCGCCAATCTCGGTACCATTCAGAACCAGATCATAGGCACGGCTTAATACGGCCGATGGATCGCTGTCCAGCTTGGCGATATCTTCTTCCTTGGGCGCGGTAAATGGGTGGTGCAGGGCCTGATACCTTTTGTCCTTTTCATCGTACTCCATCAGTGGGAAATCGGTTACCCAGAGGAAACTGAAATCATCCTTTTTCAAAAGCCCCAGACGCCTTGCAAGTTCGACCCGCAATTCGGAAAGAACCTGCAGGACCACCTTTCTGGTGTCGGCCCCGAAAAAGAGTAAATCCCCTTCCACCGCTTCGGTTGCCGTTGCGATTGTCGTCCGCTCTTCCTCGGTAAAGAATTTGCCGATCGGCGACTGCCATTCGCCACCGGCCTTTATCTTGACCCAGGCCAGACCCTTGGCACCAAACTGGGCGACATACTCGGTCAGCACATCGAGCTCCTTGCGGGTGAACTCGGCGCAGCCTTTGGCGTTGATTGCCCGGACCGTGCCCCCTTTGTCGGCAATGTCCCGGAACACCTTGAAACCGCAGGTGGCGGCAATGGCGGTTAGATCGACAAGTTCAAAGCCGAAGCGAACGTCGGGACGGTCGGTGCCGAAGCGGTTCATCACCTCGTCGAAGGTCAGCCGCGGAAAAGGCGGGGTCAGGTCAAGACCAAGAGTCTCCTTGAACAGGGCGGCGATCATCCCTTCGTTGATCGCCATGATCTGTTCCTCGTCGACAAAGCTGAGTTCCATATCTATCTGGGTAAACTCCGGCTGCCGGTCGGCGCGCAAATCCTCGTCGCGAAAGCACTTGACGATCTGGTAATAGCGATCCATGCCGGCGATCATCAGCAGCTGCTTGAACAGCTGGGGCGATTGCGGCAGGGCATAAAATTTTCCGGCGTTGACCCGGCTGGGCACCAGATAGTCGCGGGCGCCCTCGGGAGTGGAGCGGGTCAGCATCGGCGTTTCAATATCGAGAAAATCGTTGTCGTTGAGATAGTTACGGACGGTCTGGACCGCCTTGTGCCGCATGACCAGATTGGCCGCCATCTCCGGCCGTCGCAGATCGAGATAACGGTACTGGAGGCGGAGATTGTCCGAGACCTCGGTATCCTCATCGAGGGGAAAAGGCGGGGTTTCACTGCTGTTGAGAATGCGCAGTTCGGAAACGAGAATTTCAATCGCTCCGGTTGCCAGTTTGGGATTGGCCATGTCACCGGGTCTGGCCACGACATTGCCCTGTATCGCCAGGACCCATTCACTGCGAAGCTGATGTGCTTTGGCATGAACTTCCGGGTTGATCTCCGGGTTAAAAACCACCTGGGTGATTCCACGACGATCACGCAGATCGACAAAAATTACGCCGCCATGGTCACGCCTGCGCAGGACCCATCCCATCAGCGTTACCTGCTCGCCAACATTTTTTATTCCGAGGTCATTACAAAAATGAGTCCGGCTCAACCTTCCCATCGATTCCATAAGTTATCTATATGTTAAATTTTATACCCTTCAATTACGAAAAGCCGTTGCCAATACTTCAACTTCTTATATACATCCGATAATAGCAGGTCCTGACAGCAGCACATTCTGTTGCTCTTCTGTTTTCATATTGCGCAGGATTCCATGGCCCGAAGCCAGTTCGGTATCGCCGATTATCAGCACAAAACGAGCACCGGCCTTGTTGGCCTGCTTCATCTGGCTTTTGAGGCTTCTGCCCTCATGGTCCATCGCTACAGACCGGACTGTTCGGATTTCATGGGCAAGACCAAAACCGGCATGCACCCCCTGCTCCCCGATCCCGGCAATAAAAAGATCCAGGCCGGCACCTTCCGTTACAGCTGTCTCCTGTTGCTGCAGGAGAAGAACCAGTCTTTCCATGCCTAAGGCAAAGCCGATTCCCGGAGTATTTTTCGGCCCGCCAAGGGTTTCGACAAGCCCGTCGTATCTGCCGCCGGCGCCGACAGCGGCCTGGGCGCCAAGGTCGGAGGTTATGAACTCAAAGGTCGTCCGGCAGTAATAATCGAGCCCCCGGACCATAAATTTATTCAGGCTGAATACCACACCTAATTGCCTGAGACCGGCCTGCACCTTCTGAAAATGATCGCTGCATCCATCGCAGAGATGCTCCTGAATCGATGGCGCCCCCTCCATCTGCTCGCGGCAGGCAGGCACTTTGCAATCGAGCACCCGCAACGGGTTGGTCACACTCCGTCGCTGGCAGTCACTGCAGAGGGACGGAAGGCGGTCGGTGATATAGGAAACAAGCTGAGCCCGGTACGCAGGCCTGCAGTCGGGACAACCGAGGGAGTTCAGCTCAAGACTGACAGTGATACCCAACTCTTTCAAGAGCATTGCCCCCATGGCCATCAGTTCGGCGTCGATCCGTGGATTTTCCGAACCCAGCACCTCGATGTCCATCTGGTGAAACTGGCGAAGCCGACCCTTTTGCGGACGTTCGTGACGGAACATCGGACCGATGGTAAACAGCCGCTGCACCGGTTTCTGGGCATACAGACTATGTTCTATATAGGCCCGCAAGAGTGAAGCGGTCGCCTCCGGGCGCATCGTGATCTTCTTGTCGACAAAAGTATACATCTCTTTTTCGACAATATCCGTGGCCTCGCCGATCGATCTGGCAAACAGTTCGGTTTCTTCAAGAATCGGCAGGCGGATCTCGGAAAAATGAAATCTCGCAAAAACATCCCGGGCCACTGTTTCGAGGTGCTGCCAGAGCTCTACCTCTCCCGGCACAATATCTTTAAACCCTTTCAGGGCTTGAATTTTCACTGCAGTCTCCCGCTCAATTGGTAAATGGGGTTAGATACTGGTTGAGTCAAAAACTTCGAATTTAACCGCAATTTTGTGGTTTTGTCAAGTTCACCCCTGTCAATCGCCTTTCTTCTCCGACTGATTTTCAAACAATGCCGCGCATCACACTGTTCTTGACAAAAACCGGCAAGAGATGCATTATCTGATTTCTCGGATCTAACCTATAAAAAGGAGTTCTTTCAGCATGAAGCTACCTTCACTCAATATCGCCCAGTTTACAGCCGCATTCCCACTCATTCAGGGCGGTATGTCAATACGTGTCTCCACCTCCGCACTGGCCGTGCCTGTTGCCGAATGCGGCGGGATTGGAGTCATCGGCGGCTCCGGCCTGCCGCCCGAAGAGCTTCACGCCGATATTAAAAAGGCAAAAGCCGCTACGAAAGGAGTGGTCGCCGTCAATATCATGTATGCCATGAAGGACTTCTACCAGCTGGTTATGAGTTCCATCGATGCCGGCATCGACATGATCATCACCGGAGCCGGATTCTCGCGGGATATTTTTAAAATAGGTCGGGAAAACAACACCCCGATCGTCATGATCGTCAGTTCGCCGACACTTGCCAAACTTGCCGAGAAACTCGGAGCGGCGGCAATTATCGTCGAGGCTAAAGAGGCCGGCGGCCATCTTGGTACCGACAAGCCCTTGCGCGAGATTTTTCCTCCTATTCGCGACGTTATTAAAAACATCCCGCTGATCGCCGCCGGCGGCATTACCGATGGCTACGAAATGGCGGAGATGATGGACAAATACGGGGCGGACGGAGTACAGATCGCCTCCCGCTTCGTTCTCAGCAAAGAATGCGATATCTCCGACGCCTTCAAGCAGGCATACCTGAACGCCAAAAAAGAAGATATCGTCCTCACCTCCTCACCGGTAGGCATGCCCGGAAGGGCCCTTAACAATCCCTTTGTCAGGGCGATAAATGCCGGCGAAGACATGAGCACGAAAAAATGCCGGCAAATCTGCCTGAAAAAGTGCGACCATCATTATTGCATTAATGAACGTCTGATGATGGCCCGCAACGGCAACATCCATGACGGACTCATTTTTTCCGGCGAGAATACATACAAGATGAACAGTATCCTTTCGGTTGCCGAAATCTTTAAACAGTTCAGAAACCAGGCCGAATCGGTTTACCGGGAAGGGCGAGGATTCTGTCCGGCTATCTGATGTTCTCCAACATTCCATGAGCTCCCTTACCGAAGCAGAAATCCTGCTCGAAACACCTGCTGCCGCTTCTTCCCATCCTGTCCGCATCATCACCCGGGAGGAGCATCCTATCCGCATCGACCTGATGGATAGAGATGCGCTCTTTATCCTGAGAAAACTCGGTGAAGCCGGATTTGCCGGCTATTTGGTCGGCGGTGGCGTGCGCGATCTCTATCTCGGGAAAAAACCGAAGGACTACGATATAAGTACCGACGCGAGACCGGGACAGCTGCGCAAACTTTTCCCGAACAGCAACACCATCGGCCGCCGCTTTCGCCTGGTCCAGGTTTTTTTCAAGGGTGGCAAAACCATTGAGGTAAGCACCCTGCGCTCGCTCAGCGAGCATGACATTGACGGCCCGGAAGAGATACTTGCCCCCAACAACACCTTCGGTACGTTGAGTGAAGATGCCAGACGCCGCGATCTCACAATCAATTCTCTTTTTTTCGAGATTGACCGCAGCACCATCCTCGATTATGTGGGCGGCATCGACGATCTCGATCGGGGGATCATCCGAATCGCCGGCGATCCGGCAAGAAGAATCGGCAGAGACCCGGTGCGGATGATGCGGGCAATCCGTCATGCAGCTAGAAATAATTTCGCCATTGAAGAGGACACCTGGACAGCGATTTGCGCGAACTGCAGTAAAATCTCCCTCTGCCCCCCATCGCGACTGCGCGATGAAATCCTCAAGGACCTGTACAGCGGGGCGGCAGCACCCTGGTTTCATCTGGCTTTCGAATCCGGACTCTTTTTCAGTCTCTTTCCTGCCTACCGCGATACTTTTTACAGGTATGCCCAGGATGCCGACCAAACGAAGATTCTCCTTGTTCAACTCCTCGAAACCATTGATCGTGCCAACGCCCTGTCGCTCAGCCGGGGCATCCACCGCCAACCGGATTATTTTTTTCTCGGCCTCTTTTTCATCCCCTGGATGGAGGCCCGCTGGCACCTTCTCAGCGAATTCCGCAAAAGCGGTGCACTCTATCAAGTGGCCAAGCAGATTCGTGAAGAGATCGACCACACCATCGGCATCGACCTCAACTTTCGCCGTTCGTTGCGGCAGGAAATGGTAAATCTGTTTATCAACCTGGCCATGCTCGTCCATCACAAGCAGCCAAATGGCTGGCCAAAATGGCTGAAAAACAAAAGTTATTTCCGAAAAGCACTTCTCTTTTATCATTTTTACCAGGAGGCTGTCACCGGAGAGCCCATCGACGAGATACTGATAGCCCGCGAACCTGTGAAGCGGTTTCAGGAAGTCGAGCAACAGCCGATCCGAAAAGATGAAGAAATTCATCCACCCGCACCCAAGCTCAAGCCCTCATTCTCTAAAAAAACCAAAGGCGGCATCTTCGGCTTCAAGAAGTAATCTCGCCATCGCAAACACCAGCCTAAAAGAATTCTCACATTCTCCAACGGTATTTTGAGGTGAAATCTTGTGTTCTCCTCGTCGGATGCTATAATCGTCGACAGCACAAGTTGCACTTAACTGCCCGAGCATACAGGCACTTCACTCCCTCATGCCTGCACATTCATTTGTGGTTTTTTACTGTGCCCGCACCACACAGGAAGTAATCGACCGCAAACGATTGTGCGTACTGTGCGTACATAAGTCTTAATACGCGAAGTTTTAGATCGGATTGTGCAATTCCCGTAGATTACACTTGCGCTAGTACCACAGAGGTGTTATTTTTTGACACTTTTTCACCGGAGAGGTACTGTTTGCACAATTATTTTGTGCTCTTCCCACAAACATTGACGCACATTTTGCACAATGGCAATAAAAACCTTTCTACGACCGCTTCTGAGCTTTATTGCGCTGCAACTTCTGCACAATACTTTCTCCTTTTTTTCCTTAAAGGTCGGACCAACATACCAATCAAGCAGAACCAATCCGTCCCCTGCACGCCACTCTCAAATCAAGAATGTCGGTGTTTGCACTTTACCGAAACCAGCAGTCTGCCAATCGCCTTCCCTCCTCCTGTCCTCCATCAGGGACTCGGCAAGAGAGTTGTTAGTATCTCGAATTTCCAAAGCCGGCCGGCTTTATTTTTCATATGTATCGTTTTTCAGTTCAATTCTTCGGCGCTTTTGGTCGAAGCAACGCGCAAGGGCGCACATTTGTTGTCACACAGCAATAGGAGGTTGATATGGCAGACACAGTAAACAAAGCTCTGGACCCGCAGCTTGATCGGCGCGGATTCCTCAAGGGATGCACAATGGCTGCAGCCGCTTTAGGACTGTCCGAGGCGATGATCCCCAAACTCGTCGAGGCTGCCGCAACGGCAGAGCGACCGAGAGTTATCTGGCTACATTTCCAGGAATGCACAGGCTGCACAGAGAGTTTGCTGCGCTCATCGCATCCGGACCTGGCCCGCTTGCTCCTCGATATTATCTCGCTCGATTACCATGAGACGGTCATGGCCGCAGCAGGGCATCAGGCAGAACACAATCTTCATGAGACGGTTAACAATCATCCCTTCATCCTGGTTGTGGAAGGTGCAATCCCCACCAAGGATGGAGGAATCTATTGTAAAATCGCCGGCAAAACCGCCATGGATATTCTCGCCGAAGTTGCCCCCAAGGCTTCTGCGATCATCGCCATCGGAACCTGCGCCACCTTTGGCGGCGTCCAGGCTGCGGCCCCCAACCCGACAGGTGCAGTCGGTGTTCAGGACCTGGTAAGCGGCAAACCGATTATCAACATTCCTGGCTGTCCGCCAAATCCGATTTCCTTCCTTGGAACCATTCTCCACTATCTGACCTTCAACAGGCTGCCCGCACTTGATCATCTCAACCGTCCGCTCTTTGCATACGGCCGCAGAATTCATGACCATTGCGAGCGTCGCGCCCATTTTGACGAGGGTCGTTTTGTCGAGAATTTCGGCGACCAGTTCCATAAACTCGGCTACTGTCTCTACAAAGTCGGCTGCAAAGGCCCCGAAACCTTCTCCAACTGTCCGGCAGTTCGCTTTAACGATGTCGATGTCTGGCCGGTCAGTGTCGGTCATGGCTGTGTAGGTTGTACAGAACCGAATTTCTGGGACACCATGACGCCATTTTACGAAAGACTGCCAATGGTAAAAATTCCCGCCAGTGGAATCGTCGAAAGTGCGGATCAGGTTGGTAAAACCATTCTTGGTGTAACTGCGGCTGCAGTCGGTATCCATGCCGCAGTGGGAATCGGCAAACGACTGATCAAAGGCAAGGAAAAGGAGTAGCAAAAGCTATTTCCCCCTTTGTCTGCATGATACATTAGCGATAGGAAAAATCTTTTACCGGCGCCTGGAAAACAAAGCATTCTCCAGTATCTGGTAGTTACTATTTGGAGGTTTCACACATGGCTCAGCGAATCACCATTGATCCGGTTACCCGGATCGAAGGTCACCTAAGAGTAGATATCGAAGTAGACGGAGGCCTGGTCACCAAGGCATGGTCCTCCGGCCAGATGTACCGTGGTCTTGAGAACATTCTGAAAGGTCGCGATCCCCGCGATGCGTGGCTATTTGTTCAGCGCATCTGCGGTGTCTGCACCACGGTTCATGGTCTTGCTTCCGTCCGTGCCGTTGAAAACGCGCTCGGCCTTGAGATTCCCCTCAATGCCCAGCTCATCCGCAACATGGTCCAGTCGATCCATTGTCTGCATGACCATATCGTCCATTTTTATGCCCTGTCGGCCCTTGACTGGGTGGATGTGGTTTCCGCGCTCGACGCCGACCCGGTCGCCACCGCCAAGCTTGCCGACAGTCTTTCCGACTGGCCCGGCAACAGCCCAAAACGTTTTGCCGCAGTAAAAGACAAGCTGAAGGCCTTGGTTGCAAGCGGTCAGCTCGGTCCTTTCGCCAATGCCTATTGGGGCCACTCGGCGATGAAACTGCCGCCTGAGGCGAACCTGATGGCGGTTTCCCATTACCTGGAAGCACTCGACTATCAGCGTAAAGCCACTCAGGCTCTGGCCATCATCGGCGGCAAGAACCCCCACATCCAGAACCTCACCGTGGGCGGCGTCACCACCAATCTGAATCCCGAGAATCAAACCGCAGTGACCATGGAGCGTCTCTACTTCATCAAGCAGCTCGTTGAGGAAGTCAGCTCCTTCATCAAGATGGTCTATATGACCGATGTCGTTGCCGTCGGCGCCCTCTATGCCGAATGGCTGCCCTACGGCGCAGGCGTAACCAACTACCTTGCTGCCCCGGACATGTTCCTCGATGCCGCTGCAACCAAGGCCGATCTTCCCGGCGGAACCGTATTTGGCGGCGATCTGAAAACCATCAAGAAGATCGACATCCATGCCGATCCGTATTTCAAGGAGAACGTTCAGGAATCCATCGCCAAGGCCTGGTATGACGGCGACTGGTCCAAACACCCATGGGAATCGTCAACCGAGCCGAAATTCACCGACTTCGAGGATGAGGGCCGTTACACCTGGCTGAAGGCTCCGCGTTTCCAAGGCAAACCGATGCAGGTCGGGCCACTGGCCCAGATGGTCGTCGGCTATGCCCAGGGGCATGAGATGACAGTTAAAAACGTCGATGCCTTCCTGGCTCGCATAAGCGCCGTCGCCGGAGTCACAGTCGGTCCGGAGATTCTCCACAGCACCATCGGTCGTCACGCCGCCCGTGCTGTCCGCGCCGGCATGATGGCAGACCTCTGCCTCAAGCATTGGAATCTGCTGGTCAACAATGTCGCCTCAGGCGATTATGAAATTTTCAGACCATGGTCGTATCCCAAAGGTGAACAGCGAGGCGTCGGCGTCCATGAAGCACCGCGCGGTCTGCTCTCCCACTGGATCGTCATCGAGGACGGCAAAATCAAGAACTACCAGTGTGTTGTTCCTTCCACCTGGAATGCCGGCCCTCGGGATGCAGAAGGTCAGCTCGGACCCTACGAAGCTTCTCTTATGGGCAATCCTATTGCTGATCCGGAAAAACCTCTCGAGGTTCTTCGGACTATACATTCTTTCGACCCATGTATTGCCTGTGCCGTCCATATGCTCGATCCGGAAGGGAAGGAAGTAGTGAAAGTGAAAGCTCTGTAAGTCATCTTCACATACACTTAAAACTTTACTTTCCGGCTCAAACCGCAGGAGGTTATTAGAATGGCAACATACGAGAAACATCATTGCTGGAGTTTACTGCTCCGGCTGTTCCACTGGATGTTTGCTCTGTCTATCGTGTTTCTGGTAGTTACAGGGTTCTACATCAACAATCCATGGACTAACTCCATGGTGGAAGGAAGTGCCAGCTTCCCCATGGCGATTATGCGCTACATGCATTTTATTGCAGCGTACACCTTTTCAGCGGCTGTCGCGATCAGGCTGTTCCTCTATATTTTCGGCAATGCCCAGGAAAGAGTCTGGGATATCCTGCCGATTTCCAAGAGGAATCTCAACAACCTGAAAATGACTTTGCTGCAGTACAGCTACATCAGCGATGAGCACGACGAGCGTCTCGGTCACAATATTCTGGCCGGTCTCTCCTATTTGTTCACCTTTATCGTTGCTGTAGTCATGGTCCTGAGCGGTTTCTTCATGCTCTACCCGGAAGCGTCTTTCTGGCAGGGCTGGGGAGTTATGCTGTTTGGCAGTCAACAATTCGCCCGTTACCTCCATCACATTCTCATGTGGTGGTTTATGATCTTTGCTGTCATCCACCTCTATCTCTGTATCTGGAATGACGTGAAGGAACCCGAGGGACTCATTTCCTCTATCTTTACCGGTGCGAAGTTCAAACACAAAGCATAGGCAGCAAAAGGTCGAAATTCTTGTCCGGGGTACTGTCCAGGGCGTAGGATTTCGACCCTTTATCTACAACTTAGCCTCTCGTTTCGGGATTTGCGGCACGGTGACCAATACCGGAGACGGAGTGGTCATCAAAGCCACGGCCGAGCACGAGAGGCTCTGTTTTTTCATCGGCGCCATAACAAAAGAGGCCCCGCCTCTCGCCAAAATCACCTCTGTCGAAAGTCATCCGCTTGACACCCCAATAGCCGAACAAAGCTTTTTCATCCTGCCAAGTGTCACCGGCAATTCAGCAAATACTGCGATACCGCCGGATATAGCGCTCTGCGACGACTGCCTGCGCGAGCTTCTCGATCCAAAGGATGACCGATTCCACTACCCGTTCATCAACTGCACCAATTGCGGCCCGCGTTTCACCATCGTTGAAACTATCCCTTATGATCGACCCAAGACTTCGATGAAGGTCTTTCCGATGTGTGACCGCTGTGAAGGGGAGTATTACGACCCCGGCAACCGAAGGTTTCACGCCCAGCCCAATGCCTGCCCTCGCTGTGGTCCGGGAATCACCCTCCATACTCAGACGGGTGAACCTGTTCCCGCTACCGATCCTGTCGCTGCGGCTGTTTCTCTGCTTGCAGATGACAGGGTCCTGGCAATGAGAGGCCTGGGCGGTTTTCATCTGGTCGTCAACGGTTGCTCGGAAAAAGCTGTCGGCCTGCTCCGCCAAAGAAAAGGTCGACCGGATAAGCCGCTGGCTATTATGGCCCGAGACCTCCTTGCAGCAAGTGCATTCTGTATCGTAAATGACGCAGAGAAAAAACTCCTTACTTCGCCGGAACGTCCGATAGTTCTGCTGCGCAAAAAAAGTGACTGCGGCCTTGCCGCCAATCTTGCGCCAGGCATTGATGAAATCGGCGTAATGCTGCCCTATACGCCTTTGCACCATCTGCTTTTCCAGATGAAAGATTGCCCGCAGGTTCTGGTCATGACCTCCGGCAACATCAGCGGCTCGCCAATCTGCACCGCCAATGACGACGCTCTTGCGCGACTTGGGGCAATAGCCGACTTTTTCCTGCTGCACAACCGGGAGATCGTCACTCGGGTGGACGACTCCGTCGTGAGAGTGGTCGGCGACCACCATCCATTGCTTCTGCGACGAGCCAGGGGTTTTGTTCCCGCACCGGTCATGATCGACCGGCAATTGCCGAAGATCCTCGGCTGCGGCGCGGGGTTGAAAAGCACCTTCAGTCTCGGCAGGGACCGGAGTGTCTTCACCAGTCAGCATATCGGCGATCTCGACAGCCTGCCGACCTATGATTTCTACCTTGAATCGATCGATCACCTCAAAAGCGTCCTGCAACTGGAACCGGAAGCGGTCGCCTGCGACCTTCATCCCGATTACCTGAGCAGCCGTTTTGCCGCAGAACTGGGGCTGCCGCTGTACAAGGTGCAGCATCATCATGCCCATGCGGTCGCCGTCATGGCCGAGCACCGTCTTGACGGGCCTGTTCTTGCGGTGATCCTTGACGGAACCGGCCTCGGCGAGGACGGCACCATATGGGGTGGGGAAATTTTGCTCGCGGACCTTACCGGCTTCAAACGTCTGGGCCATCTCAGCCATCTGCTTCTGCCCGGCGGTGACGCCGCCAACACCGAGCCCTGGCGAATGGGTTTATCCGCTCTCTACCAGACCTTCGGCCCTGCCGGCCTTGTTGCAGAAAGGCTGCCGCCGGCTCTTGCACAATTGGATCAAGCGACAGTTGACACCATTTCTTCGATGATGGTCAATGGATTTCATTCTCCACTCACCTCCAGCTGCGGCAGATTATTTGATGCAGTGGCCTCTCTTCTTGGCCTGCGGCAGAAAATAAGTTACGAGGGGCAGGCTGCCATGGAGTTGGAAACACTCGCCAAAAGGGCCCACACTTCATCGTGGCTTGCGCAACTCTCGCCCAAAGCGCACAAAGACATCTCCCCCTTTCTCATTGAAGTGAAAGGAAAATGGGAGATTAGTTCACCGGAATTTGTTAAAATGGTTTACGACGGAATGACTAAGGCTGAGCCGGCATCGGTTATCGCTCTGCGCTTCCATTCCCTCCTTATCGGCAGTATTACAAGACTTATCGAAATTCTCGCTCATCAGACAGGTATAAAACACGTTGTGCTTTCCGGCGGCTGCATGCAGAACAGCTTACTGCTGGAGGGTCTCTTTCATACTCTGAATACAGTTCACCTGCAGGCTTTTACAGGAAACATGCTCCCGGTCAATGACGGAGCGGTTTCTTTCGGTCAGACAATAATAGGAGGTTTACGACATGTGTCTCGCAATTCCCATGAGGGTAACCAGCGTCCAGGGTGACCCGGACGATTTCACCACCCACCAGATAGCCACAGTCGATGCCGACGGAATCAGCAAGGAGGTTCGTCTTGAGATAGTCGACCACTGGCCTTCAGTCGGCGATTATGTGATCATCCATGCCGGATTCGCCATCCATTCCCTGGTAGAGGAAGAAGCTCTGAAAAATATTGCACTCCTGCGGGAACTGGCCGAGAATATGCCGGAAGAACTTCTCTGCCGATAGGTGCCAGCCATGAAATATCTTGATGAATACCGAGACATAAGTCTGGCCAAACCGCTGGTCGAGGAGTTGAAAAAGGCGGTCACCAAGCCGCTGCGGGTTATGGAGGTGTGCGGCTCCCATACCATGGCCGTGTTCCGCAACGGCTTGCGGACTATCCTGCCGCCAGGTCTTGAGCTCGTCTCCGGCCCCGGTTGCCCGGTCTGTGTCACTTCCGCTTCGCATATGGACGCCTTTATCGGCATGGCCGATCGTCCCGGCGTTCGCGTCGCCATTTTCGGCGATCTTTTTCGCGTCCCCGGCACCCGCGGCTCTCTTGCCGAAGCAAGTTCCCGAGGCGCAAAAGTCGATATCGTCTACTCGCCGATGGATGCTTTGGACCTTGCCGTAAAAAATCCGCATGAACTGGTCGTCTTTCTTGGCGTCGGTTTTGAAACCACCACTCCCGGTATTGCCGCGACCATCCTCACCGCGCACAACACCAACGTCAAAAATTTTGCCGTGTTTTCAACCCAGAAAGTCATGCCTGCTCCCATGGAGGCACTGCTCAGCGATCCCGCCCTGAAGATTGACGGCCTGCTCTGTCCCGGCCACGTTTCCTCGATTATCGGCGCGGGAGCCTGGGAACCTCTGGTAAGAAAATACAACCTTGCCTGCGTGGTCAGTGGTTTTGAAACCGCCGATCTCTTGAAAAGTCTCATCCTTCTCGCCCGCCAGGTGGGCAATAATGACAGGAAGGTGGAGAATGTCTATCCCCGTGCCGTCTCGTGGGAGGGCAATCTGCGTGCGGCGAAGATGGTTGCCGAGATTTTCGAACCGGCCGATATGGACTGGCGCGGCCTTGGCCGGATTCCTTTAAGCGGCTTGAAGATCCGAAATAAATATGCCGACTTCGATGCCGAGGTCCGGCTTGAGATTACGCTTCCCGAAGCGAAGGAACCCAAAGGCTGCTTGTGCGGCAACATCCTCAAAGGCATGAACACTCCGCGGGAATGTGTGCTTTTCGATACCCGCTGCTCTCCCGCCAATCCGATCGGGCCGTGCATGGTCTCGAGCGAAGGTACCTGCTCCGCATATCATAAATACGGTCGGGATGAGTAGATTTCTCCAGGAGTCTGTCGGATTATAGCAATTTTTTCTCAGATCGAGGCAAACTCGAAAAAATTACCGGAGGCATATAATTAATATTCCGAGGATAATTTTTTCGGGTTTAACGAAGAGATGGGGGAAAAGGGCATAATCCGACAGGCTCCTGGGCGCGATCAACTGACTGCACCCCCTAACCCAGTCCAGAAGAGGATAAAACAGGTCAATGGCAGAACATACAATACTACTCGATCATGGCAGCGGCGGACTCGCCAGCCAGCAGTTGATCAGCGATCTTTTCCTTAAATATCTCGACAATCCGACCCTGCACAGCCTTGAAGACAGCGCTATCCTGCAGAACAAGCGCGGCAGGCTGGCCTTTACCACCGACAGCTATGTGGTCGATCCCATTTTTTTCCCCGGCGGCGATATCGGCAAACTGGCCGTTCATGGCACTATCAACGATCTGGCAATGCGCGGAGCGACGCCTTACTGCCTGAGCCTTGGCCTTATTCTCGAAGAGGGGTTCGCGCTTGAGGAGCTGGAGCGGATTATTATTTCCATCAGCGAGGCCTGCAAAGAAGCCGGTGTGCCGGTGGTTACCGGCGATACCAAGGTTGTTCCCCGGGGTAAGGGCGATAAGATTTTCATCAATACCTCGGGCATCGGTTTTGTCGCAAAAGACATCGACATTTCCTCGAAAAACGCCAAGGAAGGCGACGCCGTCATTCTCTCGGGAACCATGGGCGATCACGGCATCACCATCATGACCCGGCGAGCCGGTATTTCCGTTCAGGGTGATCTGCGGAGCGACACCATGGCCCTTCATAACCTTGTGGCAACCCTGCTCAAAGAGCTGCCCGGCGACATTCACACTCTTCGGGATCCGACCCGGGGCGGCGTGGCAACCACTTTGAACGAGGTGGCTGCGAGCAGCGGTCTCTCAATCGAGCTCACCGACGAGGCCTTACCGATTCGCCCGCAGGTGCGGGCCGCCTGTGAACTGCTCGGACTCGAGCCCCTGTACCTGGCCAACGAAGGGAAGTGCCTGGCTATCGTCAGCGGCGATCGGGCGGAAAAGGCTCTTGCCGTCATGCAATCGACGCCTGAAGGCAAGGAGGCGGCAATCATCGGCAGACTTGTTGCCGGAAAGGCAGGAAGGGTTGTCATCAATACCCCTGTCGGCGGGACCAGAGTGGTCACCCCCCTGCACGGGATGCCCCTGCCGCGAATCTGTTAACCGGTAAATATAATGGAAAGCACTAAAAAAATCGGCATTGCCGGGATCGGCAACTACATCGTCGGGGACGAGGGATTCGGAGTCCATGTAGTGCATTATCTCGAGGAAAACTACCTGTTTCCCGATCAGGTGGAAATACAGGATGTCGGCACTGCCGGGATCTATATGGCCCAGTTCCTGGAAGAATGTGACCCGATTTTCGTCATCGACGTGGTTGATATTGAAGGAGAACCCGGGTCATTCCACTTCTTCACCCTTGCTGACGTCAAAGCCGGCAATTTTCAGATGCGGATGTCCCCCCATCAACTCGGCTTGCTCGAGATCCTTGAGATCTCAAAACTCAGGGATTGCGCCCCGGAGCATGTCGAGTTCTACACGGTAATCCCGAAAGACTTGAACGATTCGATAGAACTTTCTGCCGAGGTGGAAGGCCGTAAGGTCGAAATTGCCGAAATGATCCTTGCCCGACTGGCCGAACTGGGTGTCCAGGTCACTCGGAAAATTCCTTGAGGAGGCCGGGGATTCATGCACGAAATATCTTTAGTCCAAGGCCTGTTCCAACAGCTCGGTGATCTGGCCGCCGAAAATCAGGCTTCGAAAATTATCAGCGTCACCATGGACATCGGACCGCTCTCGGGGGTTGTCGTCGATTCCTTTCGGTTCGGCTTTGATATTCTCTCGGCCGAGAGCGATCTAGTGAGAGGTGCACAGCTTATTGTCGAAACCTCGCCGGCCCGCTACGCCTGCACCAGTTGCGGCAACGTGGTGGAAACGGCCGACAAAAAACCCGATGGCTGCCCCCAATGCGGCGATCTTCTGCTTTTTCCGCAGGGTGGCGACGATATAATTCTCCGCTCTGTGGAAATGGAATAGTGCCCTGACACGAATTATTCAACAACAACCGAGACATAATTTAGAGAAAGAGGTAAGAAAATGTGCGATTCCTGCGGCTGTCCAAGCCCTTCCGACCACAATCATGATCATAACCACGATCATGGCCATGACCACTCGGATGGTCACGATCACGGCCACAGCCACAGCAAAACCGTGGCTGTCCATGCCAGTCTCTTTGCCGCCAACGATGCCCTGGCAAGGACCAATCGCGAGCATTTCAACGAGGTTGGTGCTGTGGCCATCAACATGATCAGCAGTCCCGGCTCGGGCAAAACTACTCTGCTTGAACATACTATCGAGGCGCTGAAGGGCGAAATACGAATCGGTGTGATCGAAGGCGACATCGAGACCGAGCGGGATGCCGACCGCATCAGGGCCAAAGGTGTGCCGGTAATCCAGCTGACCACCGGCGGCGCCTGCCATCTCGACGCGGCCATGACCCACAAGGGGTATCATCGGCTGCAGAAAGAACCGGGCGGCGAAGAGATCGACCTGCTCTTTATCGAAAATGTCGGCAATCTCGTGTGCCCATCGACCTTCGACCTTGGCGAGCACGAGCGCGTTGTCCTGGTTTCAGTGCCGGAAGGACCTGACAAACCGGCAAAATACCCGAAGGCTTTCACCAGCTCGCACACCTTTGTCGTTACCAAGACCGATCTTCTGCCGTATTTTGATTTTCCGGTACCGGAAGCGGTTGGCGACGCTCTGCGGCTCAACCCGAAGTTGCGAACGATGGAGCTGTCGTCGAAGACAGGGGCCGGCATGGACAGCTGGCTTAATTATCTGCGGGAACTGGTCGCAAAAATGAAGGCAGGCAACTTACAATAACTGCCCCGGACATTCCTCTGGCGATATTTCCAGGGGATTGTCCGGGAATTCAAGCTCGTTCTACTTCGCCCTCTTTTCGGCCTGCGCCTGTACCGCGGTAATTGCCACAGTGTCGACGATATCCGGGACCAGGCAGCCTCTGCTCAGATCATTGACAGGTTTTTTCAACCCCTGCAGGATGGGTCCGACAACAACCGCACCGGCCGATCGCTGCACCGCCTTATAGGTGTTGTTGCCGGTATTCAAGTCGGGGAAGATGAAGACCGTCGCCCGGCCGGCCACCTTGCTGTCGGGCATCTTGGTCTTGGCAACTTCCATATCGACTGCCGCATCGTACTGAATCGGCCCTTCGATCTCCAGCCCGGGGTACAGCGTTTCAGCCTTTTTCCTGGCTATCTCCGTTGCCTTCCGTACCTTTTCGACCTGTTGTCCCTTGCCGGATTTACCTGACGAATACGACAGCATCGCCACCAGTGGTTCGATACCGAACAACGCTGCTGTTTTTGCAGAACTTATTGCGATCTCAGCAAGTTGTTCGGCAGTGGGATCGGGATTGACCGCACAGTCGCCATACGCCAGTACCCGATCATTGAGACACATCAGCATGACGCTTGAGACGATGCCGCAATCGGGCTTGGTCTTAATGAACTGGAAGGCCGGACGAATGGTATCCGCCGTGGTATGGACCGCGCCCGAGACCATGCCGTCGGCATGACCTTTATGAATCATCATGGTGCCGAAAAAGTTCAGATCGACCATGATATCCCTGGCATTGTCGATGGTGATCCCTTTGTCTTTTCTGAGCTGATAATAGGTCTCGGCATAGTCGTCGAAAAGCGGGGATGTTTTCGGATCGATAATGGTGGCTTTTTCCAGGTGCAGCCCGAGGCTCCTGATCCGTTCCTGGATTTTATCCTCCCGGCCCAACAGGGTTATATCGACGATCTCCCGGCGCAGGAGAATCTCCGCCGCCTTGAGGATGCGCTCGGCTTCACCTTCCGGCAGAACGATGTGCTGTTTGTCGACCTTGGCGCGCTGCAGCAGCCGGGACTCAAACATCTTCGGGGTGACAATGGTGGTTTTGGTTTTGATGATCTTGTCGCTGAGTTCATCCATATCGACAAATTTTTCAAAAACCGCCAGGGCCTGGGTGATCTTTCTGGTGTTGTCGGGAGTGATCGAGGCATGGATGTTGTCTACCCGGATTGCCGCCTGGAAGGTGTTTTCACCGACCGCAATGATCGGCACCGTATCGGCAAAGCCTTCGATGACCTTCTGGATGGGCTCCTCAGGCACCAGGCCGCCGGTGAGCATGATCCCGGAGATATTGGGCATGGTCATCGACTGGGCCGCGGCCAGGCAGGCCAGGACTACATCGGAACGATCGCCCGGAGTAATGACCAGAGTGCCGTATTCTATTCTCGCCAGCAGGTTTCGCAGCTGCATCGCGGCGATAGTGAAGCTTCGCACATGCCGGGTGAGGTTCTTTTCGCCGTAAAGTATTTCGGCATTCAACAACCTGGCCACTTCACCGACCGAGGGGTTGCCCAGATTCTCGTTGTTGGGGATGATATAGACCAGCTGCCTGGTCGAAATCCGTTCGGCCAGAAGTCGTCGTTCGACTTCGTCAACGCAGGCCGGATCGACACGGTTTATAATGGTCGCCACCAGATCGCAGCCGCGATCGTCGAGGGATTCGTGGTAAACCTTCATGGACCGTATCAGATCGTCGACGGTCTTCATTTTGGAACCGGCGACCAGCAGCATCGGACAGCCGAGGTTATTGCTTATCTCCACATTGATATCGAATTCGAAGGAAGCGGCAGCGCCCACCATCTCGATACCTTCACAGAGGATAAAATCGGCCTTTTCGGCAAGAGCATTGTACTTGGCGAGGATTCCCTCATGCAGTTCGGCATGTTTGCCCATTGCAATGAGCTGGCTTGCCTCCGTTACCGTAAAGGCGTACATCTCTTCATAGCTGCTGCAGAGATGGTACTGGCTCTTGATCAGATTGATGGTATTGTCACGCTCGCCGTTGCTGTGATCGACGTCCACCAGCGGTCTGAAAAAAAACACCTTCTTGACGTTTCTGGTTAAAAGTTCCATCAGGCCCAGAATAATCGCCGATTTTCCGCTGCGCGGCTCTGTGCCCGCTACATACAAGTTGTTTGCCATGGTATTCTCAATACAAAGTCAAAGGTCTACAAGAGGAAAAAATGTTAGGATATCTTTTGAGGTTCATCATTAAAATAAAAGTTCCCTGTCTAAGCAGCATCATGAAATGAAAGACACCGACCATACTCAAATTTTCACGAATTATCCAGCTTTTCCCGACAAAGTCGGATCACTTCCAATGAACCGGAAGACAAGTGAATATGATATTTCATAATAGCATAATTATCGGGAGCAAAAGTATGTTTCCGCTCATTTTTTCCGTCAAGCATTTATCTCTCTTCCAGGATCTGCAGAATCTCCGCACATTTTTCCCTGGCCCTTGCGACCAGTTGTTCCGCCTCAACGACAATGTGCTTCTTATAGTCTATGTCATTGATTTCATTCAGATTAATCAGAACATTCTGGTATGCCCCCCAGATTCCTGTTTCCAGAGCTCTGGCACCGACCTGCGTATCCGACAGTGACGCCATATTGCCGTAACGGGCAACGACGCGGAGACTGTCCCAGCCGCTGTCGCCAAGCCGCATCGTGGTAAGCGGCACCTCGATGGCGGTCTTCAGCCCGGCCTGCATTTTGGCATGGCGTGCAGCCTTTTCCGCCACGGTCGCCTTTGGCATGCGCAGCCCTTCCATGTAAAGATTGAAGGCCGAAGTGTCGGCATCGATCATCGGAATGAGCCGTCGAGTCAGTTCATGAAGGGGCGGAATTACCTTTTCCAGATGCGGCTGGACGTTTTCGAATTTCCTTACCCCATGGGTCAACTTGGCAACCATCGAGCCAAGAGCGACTCCGATCGCGGCAATCGCCGCAGACGACGAACCACCGCCGGGGGCGGAAGAACGGGCGCCGATCTCCTCGATGAACCCGCGAACGGTGAAGCCCGCCAGGGGCTCGTGGGGGTGTTCCGCGACCCGGTACTCAATAATTTTATCCTGCATCCTGAACTGCGCCACCGAGCTGAGCCCCAGCCTGTCGATGGCCAGCCGGATCTTCTGATCCTCCTCATAGACAAAAAGCTTCTCCCGGGCGATATAGTAATCGGCAGCCATAAGCAGCGCCTCAAGCGGGACAAGACCGACAATCTCGGAACCGGCCACCCCGACCTGCAGGGCTTCGGCCTCCTTTTTAACCGCCTCGAAAAGGACATGGATCGGGGTAATCCGGTAATCGAGGAGATTGACCGTCACCTGAGCCATGTTATATTCTTTGACAAACCAGCCCATGCCCTTCACCGCCTGCAGGCGGCCCGGCTCGTCGTCGCCTCGACCCGCCTCCCTCAGATTGAGGGCGATGCGGTGGGCCTGATTCGGGGTCCCGAGGATATTGACATTATAGGCGATCAGGAAATTTCTCGCCCCGGTGGCGGTGATTCCCCACTGCGGCACAAACTCGTCCGGCCCATAATCCGGCCGCCACTTCGGATCCTTCAGCCGCTCCGCCAGCCCTTCGTATTCCCCCTCGCGCAGATCGGGCAGCTTACGGCGATACTCTTCGACCGCCGCCTCTTCATAAAGATAAAACGGCACTGCCAACTCGTCTGCCGCCTTTTGCGCAAACTTTTTCGCTATCTCGACGCATTCATCCATCGATACACCTGCAACCGGAATAAAGGGGCAGACATCCATGGCCCCGAACCGGGGATGCTCGCCACTGTGGCCGCGCATGTCGATCCGCTCTGCTGCGACCCGGGCAGCCGCGAGAGCCCCTTCGACCACACTTTCCGGATCGCCGACAAAGGTATAGACGGTACGATTGGTCGACCGCCCGGCATCGACATCCAGAAGCGTACAGCCACTGGTGTTTTCTATTGCCCGGCTAATTGCCGCAATGGTTTCTTCATTTCTTCCTTCCGAGAAATTCGGTACGCATTCGACTATTTTTTTCATCAGCATCTCCTTAAATTTTTTTGGCCTTTTTATAGACGTACGCAATGGAAGAGACCCCGGCATGGTAGGCAAGGATGGCCGGCGTCTCGCCGTCAAGCAGGAGAAAATCGGCCTGCTTGCCCGGATCCAGACTGCCGACCCGGTCGGCCATGCCGATACCGTATGCCGCGTTCAAGGTGGCGCCGGTCAAGGCCTCGGCGGGACTCAGCTGCATATTGAGGACGGCGAGACCAAAGACAAACTGCATCGACTCGGTGAAGCTCGACCCTGGATTACAGTCGGTGGCAAGCGCCAGAGGCAGATTTTGGTCGATCATCAGTCTCGCCCGGGCATAGGGTTTACGAAGACTATAGGCAGTGGCGGGGAGCAGGATGGCAATCACTCCCGCCGCCGCCATCGCCCTGATATTTTCCTCACTTGCGGCAAGCAGGTGGTCCGCCGAACAGGCGCCAAGTTCGGCGGCAAGACCGGCCCCGCCTAGATCATGAACCTCATCGGCATGGAGTTTTACGCCCAGGCCCATTCCCCTGGCAGCATGAAGAAGTCGCCTGCTCTCGGCAACGGAAAACACGCCCTCTTCGCAAAAAATATCGCAAAACCTCGCTATGCCCTGCTTTCGGACCGCCGGCAGCATTTCTTTGATTACCAGATCAATAAACGCACCGGGATCGTTTCGATACGCAACCGGCACGGCATGAGCGCCGAGAAATGTAGCGACCACATCGACCATGCTGTTTTTTGCCACTTTATCGATGACTCTCAGCATTTTCAGCTCGTTCTCGGTATCGAGACCGTAACCGCTTTTTATCTCAAGCGTGGTGGTGCCGAACTGAAGGGCGGTCTCGACTCTTCCGAGGGTTTTTTGATACAGTTCATCGTCGCTTGCCGCAGCAACTGCCTTGACGGATGAAAGAATCCCGCCACCCTGCCGGAGAATCTCCAGATAGGGCGTGCCTTCCAGGCGCATGGCAAATTCCGCCTCGCGCAGGTCGGTGAAACACATATGGGTATGGGGATCGACAAAACCGGGGATCATGCATCTGCCGCCGCAATCCACCTCTGAAGTTTCGCCTGCCGACCCGGCCAAAGCCACTACCTCCGGCTCATTGCCTATCGCAGCAATCAGGCCGTTTTCGACAAGCATTGCCCCTTGCGGAAAATGGGCCAGCTCGCCCTGTGCCTTGCCTGCCCGTGGCCTGCCCGTATCTAAAGGGGTATATATCCTGGCATTGCGAAAAAGTTGTCGCGTCATTTTTTCTCCCCGCCGATTCCTCGTCTATTTTTTGGGTGTGGCAAATATTGCCGCCACTGCTGCAGTCACTTTTTCCTCATCCGCCTGGTAGGGAATGGTGATCTGATCGCCGTTGGTGTTCTCTTTATTGTAGGCCATGGCCACCTCCATCGCATTCGGGTTTCGCCCCCAGTTTCGCCTGGCGACACCGCCCATGACATCCCAGGACATGGCGGTCCGGAGAATCTCGTCGACCCGGCCGCTGCCGTCGAGAACCATCCCGAACCCGCCGTTTATAGCCTTGCCGATGCCGGTTCCCCCGCCGTTATGAAGGGCGACCAGGGACATCCCGCGAGCGGCGTTGCCGGCGAAACAGTGGGTCGCCATATCGGCGCAGACATTGCTGCCGTCTTTAATGTTGGCCGTTTCCCGAAACGGCGAGTCGGTTCCGCCCGGATCGTGATGATCGCGGCCGAGGATGATCGGCCCGACCTCGCCGTTGCGCACCATCTCGTTGAACTTCAGGGCGATGGCCGTCCGTCCCCCGGCATCCGAATAGAGGATACGGGCCTGGCTGCCGACCACCAGCCGGTTGGCCTGGGCATCGCGGATCCAGATATAATTGTCGCGATCCTCGGCCCGGCGATCCGGGTCGATGCACGACATCGCCGCCCGATCGGTCTTCTCCAGATCGCCCGGACTGCCGCTCAGGCAGACCCAGCGAAACGGGCCGTAGCCGTAGTCGAAGATCGGTCCCATGATATCCTCGAAATAAGATGGAAAGATAAAACCATCCTTGGCATCGATGCCGTTGCGGACAATCTCCGTGACTCCCGCGTCAAACACTGCTTTTAAAAAGGCATTGCCGTAATCGAAAAAATAGGCCCCCTGGCCGTCAAGCGCCTGGATTGCCTCGTAATGACGACGAAGACTGCGGTCGACCAGCAGGCGGAACTTGTCCCGGTCGGTGGCAAGCAGCCGGGTACGCTCGGCAAAGTCGATTCCCTGCGGACAATAGCCGCCGTCATACACCACATGGCAGGAGGTCTGGTCGGAAACGAGATCGACCGGAAATTTTTTTACGGCAAGATGCTCGAGCAGATCGACGACATTACCATGGTAGGCTATCGAGGTATTGGCTTTCTCGGCACAAGCCTGCCCGGCCAGCTTGAGGATTTCGTCCAGATCGGCCGAGACCACATCGACCCACCCCTGGCGGCGGCGGGTTTCAATCCGAGAGTAATCGACCTCGGCGGTAATCGATACGGCCCCGGCGATTTTAGCGGCTTTCGGCTGCGCACCGCTCATTCCGCCGAGACCGGAGGAAACGAAGAGCAGACCGGCAAGGTCGCCGTCCGCCGCCACTCCGCACATCTTCCGGCCGGCATTGAGCAGGGTGTTATAGGTACCGTGGACGATGCCCTGGGGGCCGATATACATCCAGCCGCCGGCAGTCATCTGGCCGTAGGAGGAGACCCCCATCTGGGCGGCAATCTCCCAGTCAACCTGATTGTCGTAGAGGCCGACCATCAGGCCGTTGGTGATGATCACCCGCGGATTGTCCGGACTCGACTGGAAAAGGCCTAAAGGGTGACCGGACTGCATGACCAGGGTCTGGTCCTCGGTCATCACCTGCAGATACTTCTTGATCAGCTGCAGCTGCATCCAGTTCTGGCAGACGCTGCCGGTCTCGCCGTAGGTCACCAGCTCATAGGGATAGAGCGCCACCTCGAAGTCGAGATTGTTGTCGATCATCAGCTGAAAAGCCTTGCCGGCCAGGCAGTTACCCCGATATTCATCGACGGGCCTTGCCTTGATCGGTCCGTGGGGACGAAAACGGTATCCGTAAATCCGTCCGCGGGTCTGCAGTTCTTCCAGAAACTCGGGGATTAAAAGAGAATGGTGCTGTTCCGGGATATAGCGCAAAGCATTTTTCAGGGCGGTCTCGGTTTGACTCCTGCTCAACCGGAATCCTCGATCCGGGGCTCTTCTGATGTCAGCCGCAAATTCTTCTTTCTCCGGCAGTTCATCGTCCAGGCGAACCTTCATTGCCTCGGCTATCTGTATGTTGCTCCACATCATGTGCTCCTTGGTCGGATTGTTTGATACGCTCTTTTTTATGTATATACATTTTCCGATCATTTTACCATCCAGTGGTTGTATATACAAGTTCTTTCAAATATGACGATTCAAGTTGATTAATTGTATTTTTGTATATACATTTGGCAGATTACAAAAGCGGTGCCTGAAAGCTCCGGCAATACCGGCCTCCGGGCAGAACAAATAATTCGAAGAAAAGAGGGACCATGACCACCGAGATACTCATCCACCCCGGCAAACTCACCCTGGCGCAACTGCGTCGGATCGCCAAAAATCCTGTCACGGTAAGTCTTGCGGAAAACTGCAAGGAGGACATTCAGGCCTCGGTGCAGACGGTCAGAAATCTTATCGATCAGGGGCGGGTCATTTACGGCATCAACACCGGTTTCGGCCTGCTGGCCAAGACCATAATTCCGGAAGGCGAACTCGAACATCTGCAGCGCGCCATCGTTCTCTCCCATGCGGCGGGAGTCGGGGCTTTCATGAAGGAATCGACGGTTCGGCTGATGATGGTCCTGAAAATCAACAGTCTGGCCAGAGGTTATTCGGGCATCCGGCTCGAAGTGATAGATGCCCTGAGCAGCCTGGTGAATGCCGGCGTCTATCCATGCATTCCGCAGAAGGGCTCGGTCGGGGCCTCCGGCGATCTGGCCCCGCTTGCCCACATGAGCACCGTGCTGCTCGGCGAGGGTGAGGTCTTTTATCAGGGGCAACGCTTGTCGGGTGCGGAAGGGTTGAATCACGCCGGGCTCAGTCCGATAACGCTTGGGCCAAAAGAAGGGTTGGCCCTGTTGAACGGCACCCAGGCCTCCACCGCCTTTGCCCTTGAAGGGCTCTTTGCCGCCGAGGATCTGTTTGCCGCCGCTTTAGTTTCCGGCAGCCTCAGCGTTGAAGCGGCGCTCGGCAGCCGCCGGCCATTCGATCCACGTATTCACGAGGTACGGGGACACCGGGCGCAGATCGATGTGGCGGCCGCCTATCGCCTGCTCCTCGCCCACAGTGAAATAGAAGTTTCCCACGAGAATTGCGAGGCAGTACAGGATCCCTATTCCCTCCGCTGCCAGCCCCAGGTGATGGGTGCCTGCCTTAATCAGATCCGCGATGCGGCGGCAGTAATCGGCACGGAAGCCAATGCCGTTTCCGATAATCCTTTAGTCTTCGCCGCTGAAAGCGACATCCTGTCGGGAGGCAATTTTCACGCCGAGCCGATAGCCATGGCCGCCGACAATCTCGCCCTGGCAATCGCCGAAATCGGCGCCCTGTCGGAGCGGAGAATGGCGCTCCTGATCGATTCCCATATGTCCAAGCTGCCGCCCTTTCTGGTCGAAAAAGGCGGCCTCAACTCCGGCTTCATGATCGCCCAGGTAACCGCCGCAGCGCTCGCCAGCGAGAACAAATCACTTGCTCATCCGGCATCGGTCGACAGTTTGCCAACCTCCGCCAACCAGGAGGACCATGTCTCGATGGCCACTTTTGCCGCCAGAAGGCTTTCGGAAATGGCCGAGAACACCGCCGGAGTACTGGCGATCGAGCTGCTCGCCGCCTGCCAGGGCCTCGATTTCCGCGCCCCCCTCAAATCTTCGCCGCTGCTGGAAACCGCCAAGGCCAAAGTGAGGAAAGTCGTGACGTTCTACGATCAGGATCGGTACTTTGCGCCGGATATCCAGAAGTCTCAGGAGCTTATTCAGTCGGGGGCCTTCAACCCTCTGGTCGGCACCGATCTGTTGCCAAGTTTTGCGGGATGATCGACATGCGAAAATCAGTACAAGAGCCGGTCGATTTGCCCCTGTACCAACAGGTCAAAGACTATATCCTCGAATTAATCAACAGCGGAAAACTCCGCCCCGGCATGCGGATCGAATCGGAGGCCGAACTGGTCGCCGGCCTGAACGTCTCGCGGATGACCGTCAACCGCGCCCTCCGCGAACTGACCGCCGAAGGGCGGCTCTGCCGCAGGCAGGGGCAGGGCACCTTTGTTGCGGTCAAAAAACCACAGGCAGCCTTGTTTACCATCCAGTCGATTGCCGACGAGATTCGGGAGCGAGGCGGCTTGTATTCATGCAGCATTCATCTTCTCCAGGAAGAAAAGGCCAGGCCCTCTCTTGCCGCGGCCATGGACCTGGCCCCCTACGCCCCGGTGTTCCATGCCATTATCCTCCACAAAGAAAACAATGTGCCGATCCAGCTCGCCTGCCGACATATTCGTCCCGAGATTGCCCCGCACTTTCTCGAGCAGGATTTTACCGAAGTGACCGTCAGCGAGTATCTGCTCGGCATCGCCCCGGTCACCGCAATCGAGCATATCGTAGAGGCTTTAATTCCCGAACCCTGGATCAGGGACCTGCTGGAAATCAACAGTTCGGAACCTTGCCTTGCCCTCCATCGCAAAACCTGGGTCGGTGAAAAGATCGCCACCAGCAGTACCTTCTACTCGCCGGGCTCCCGCTATACTCTGGGTGGCACATTCACCCCGACATCGCCGGGCAGTATCGGCGTGATGTGAGCAGGGAGCTTAGCCCACGGATTTCCCTCAGGAGTCGGTTCCGTTCTCGCCGCCAGCAGAATGCAGGGAGTCGGGAAGAGGACCGCTCCGCTCATTTCGAAACCAGCGCAGAGACATGCAGGACAATCCAGCATCAATTTTTTCGATCTCTTCAGTTTTGACGGGTACAATCGAATAACCTTGCTTTGCAAGCATTTCAATTGTGCGTTGGTATTTCGCGCCTACTAGAACCGATTCGTTTATTCGCACTATGTTTGCTGCCGGTTCTTCTCCATCCGGCACCACTATGTTACGAAATTCATGGAAAAAACCTGACTGTGCCATGCGACTGGTAACCAAGATCGTCTCTTCATCCAGAAGCGAGCATTCTGTTTTGAAATGCAGGACACCCTCGGGTGTATTCATTATCTCGCCTTTATATCCAATGGTTCTTAGACATTCTATAAGTGCAGTTGCTCCCGCTCGATCAGTCCTCTGAGAAAGGCCGATAAGCACCGATTTCGGTGTCACCAATACGTCGCCACCACAGCATGACAGAACTGTGGCAACTCCAGCACGGTATCGAACACATCGCGCAACGCAGGTGAGATTGCCTGCGTTTCACCCTGCCGCGAGGTCGCTCCGGATCTCAGCAGCACGGCCCCTTCTGTAAAAACCAGCGCTGGATCCTCAACAAAGATTGAATCCGGGAAAGCCTCAAGTTCAGGCAGAACCTTAACTTCCATTCCAACAGCTTCGAGAGCTGTGATATAGGCCTCATGTTCTGCTTTGAGTTCGTGAAAGTCAGGATCGCCGTGGTCTTTGCCACGCAAGCCGCGAACGACTGAGGCAGAGGGAGTTCTTACGATTGCTGAATTGAATTGATAACAAGACTTGGAAATTGGCATTTGTTTTTGTGTTATTCAAGGTTGTGATAGGTTGTAATTCAGCTTTTGGCACAACTGCTCAATAAACCCTATCTGGCCGCTGACAATTTTCTTCTTTGCTCTGTCTATTGTAAACCATCCTGCGCGATCAACTTCTGCAAATTCAGCCTGTTTCCCGGATTTCGGAGGCCACTCCATGCAAAATGTATTGCTTCTCATTGCACTTGGATCACAGTCGCCTTCGAATGCCCATGCGCTTATTACCTTTCGACTCGGCTGCTTTACTGGTTCCAGTTGTATGAACTTTTCTGCAATTGCTTCAAAGCCGGTCTCTTCCTTAAACTCACGCCTGGCGGCCTCAAATGCAGATTCGTCTTCCTGATATTCGCCTTTAGGAATAGACCAGGCCCCCTCATCCTTTTTCGTCCAATAAGGACCTCCAGGGTGAACCAGAAAAACTTCCAGCCCTAAATCAAAAGAGCGAAACATTAATAATCCTGAACTATTCCGCGACCTATCAGGCATTCTTCACCCACTGAAAAACACGCATTGGCGGAATATTGAGCAGTTCCATTGAAATCTGCCCTGATCCCAGGAAAGGCCGGCACAGAGCAGCAACCTGACTATTCACCTGGTATGCCACGAAGCGTCCGTTTGGCGGGAGCAGAGATGAAACTGCCTCGATAATTTGAGATCCGGCGCTATGACTCATGGTAGAAAAAGGGATACCGGAAACTATTGCATTGGGAGGATCCAGGTCATATCGGGAAATTGCTTCCTTGATTTCAATCGCGCTACCCTGGTGCGCTATGAGTCGTTTGTCTTCAATTATGCTCACCAACCTGTTAAAATGCGGATTAATTTCGATGCTCAGAAGCTTGGCGTGCCGCGGCATCGCACGCAGTATTGCACGAGTGATACCTCCTGTCCCGGGGCCTAATTCTATAATAACATCAACTGAAGCAGCCCCTGCGGCCTCAACAATTCGCCGCTCCAGGAAACGAGAGCTTGGGATAATCGACCCGATCTGGAGCGGGTGTTTCAAAAACTCCTTAATGAAAAGCAGGTGACCGTTCACTTTGAAATTATTTGTTTTCTCGTTAGACATCCGGATAATCCCTTGGTTTCTACCGTATTGAAATTAGAGAATAATTAAAAGTGGCCTTGACATAGGTTATGTGTATTTGAAAAATAACTGGAGTATCTACAACTCCTTGGTCATAAAGACGCTGTATGGGTCTTCTTTGTAATCCGCAAATGGCCCACAATAAATGAATCCAAAACCGGCATAGAGCCTCCTGGCAGCCTGGAAGGCATCCATTGATCCCGTTTCAGGCTTACCCGCCGATAGCAACGCCGCCTCGCTTCATCTAATATGTGCTGAAGTAGTCGCTTTGCAACTCCTTTTCTTAAATGTGACAATGCGGTCCGCATCGATTTTATCTCTGCATGCCGATCATCGAGTTCTTTAAGCGCTCCAAAGCCAGCCAGTTCATCTCCCTCCCATGCACTCCAGAATGTAATCTCCTGTTTTCGCAACGCTTCAATATTGAGAGCGTGTATGCTTTCAGGTGGAGAATGCAGTGTCATACTGTGAAGATGCTCCCTCAATAGTTCGGCAACTTCAGTTCCGGTCAGATCATCTTTTATAATTTCCATCAATCCTCATTCTCTACGGGCTATGCATCTTTTGTTCAGTCTGGCAAAAATAGCCAAAAAAATTGCTCTTAGTCCCAGGCAAAAGCTTGCAACTGAGCCAATAGATCAGGGACAACCTGCACGTCAAATTATCCTGCCCCTCCTATTCGACAAACGATGAGGGTTTCGTCAAAATCTTTCGCTTTGAATTTGCGACCAAATGGAATTTTATTGCTTGATTCTGATCCTGACATTATTGGTACCGATTCAACAATAATGTTGTCTTTTATCAAAAGGAGGGTGAACGAAGCGTTTATGTAAATAGTATAGCCCCGCAACACTCCCTCCCCAATAACTTCATATTCATCGTCTTCTTTTGTTACTTTATATGATATTGAAATATCGTTGTCTTCTCTGAAGCATTGTGAAGATAGGTCGCATACTCCCTTGGTGTCTGGTGGTACTTTTATACCTACGTAAGAACATCCGCCCATCATCACTATCACCAAGATTGGTAATAGAGCTTTTATTCGGCCGCCAATCGTTTGAACCATTTCTCTCCTCCTGAGATTGAACAATATTCTTTTACGAATTCGGTGATTCTGAATCTTCCTTAATCGGATCTCCCGAAGTATCGCAGTGTTTCATTGGCAGCCATAGATGTAAATTTCCTGTCAGTTACGCCGTAAGGGAGGGTCGTATGCTCATCGATCGTCAGTTACTGACTGATATGGCGGAAGAGACTCATTTCTGCCTGTGAGTATGGCAGCTATCTTGTGATAGTAGTCTTTCTCTTCCTGGGTGAAGCGTTCGGTAAGGCCATAGGGATATTTAGTCACCGAACTTGAGGCAATATCGAGGCAGGTATTAAGGATACCTAGACAGGTACGTTCGGCATTAGCGGGATTTATTTGATCAAGGCGGACTGGGGCAATGACTTCCTGTATCGTGTCAAGAAGTTCCTGGCCGGGACGGTTGTCAAGAAATGAGCGAATCAATTCCTTAGCTTCCTTATGTTCAAGGACCCTGCAACCGGCAAGTCGATTGATAGAGTCGACATGATGGTTGAGATAGCTGAAAAGTATTTCTCGCTCGCCCTCCTGAACTGAACCGTCTGCCCAAGCCATTTCACAAAGAAGGACAAGGTCTATGAGGTAAATTTCTTTATTTTGAATTCCTACCTGGGAAAGTTTTTCTACTGCATCGGCAAAACTGAGTGGCGACATTTTTTCCTCTTCCTTTCAAACGCTGGAAATTTGGGCCTTCCCTTTATTCTGCAACCGCGCCCGAGAGAGAGCGGACTCACTAACCTAGGCAAAAACACCACTTCCCCGGCCAACTGGTGTGATGTCATCCCAACGGCCCCACCAACAAGACCAGGGGCAATGTGAAATTTCATTATTTTGGTGGCAGAGATTTGGTAAATTGCAGACAAATATGCACCCAATAGATAAGTCTTCATCTTCAGCTATTCCCTCGGGTTCTACATAGACCATCCCTTTCATTGGCTTGCCGGTAAAATCCATTTCTTTAACATGTTTTTTCGACAGACTTTTTTCATAGTTTTCTGCGCCTACACGGGCCATAAGTTTTTCACCTGCAACTCCGCAACACATGTGCTTGGAAACCATGAAACAGAGTCCGCCGAACATTTTCTTTTCCTCGACTTTATCTTGATCCCGTAAAATATCCCGCAATCGTTCTGCAAGTCCTTTATCGTAGGCCATAACCGTCCTCGCTGTATCGTCCCCCAAGCGTCACAAAGGGCCGGAACAATATGTTATATATTTAATTTCTCCACGGAGAGCTCTTTCCATCGCATTATTGCGGTCAATGGCTGGATATGCCTTCAGCATGTCTAACACAAAACATTGCGAAATTCTTCTTGAAAGAGTAGTTTTCATAGCTAAAAGCCTTGGAAATTATGACTTTTTGTCATTATCAAAAAACTGAACTGCCAAAGGAGGTCTCGTTATGAAAAAAATTGTCGTTGCCCTTCTATCTGCCCTGGTCATCCCGACTGTCGCTTTTGCTGCCTCGACTATGCGTGATGGCTACTGGGAGATGACCACCACCATGGAAATGCCCGGCATGCCTATGCAGATTCCACCTACACAGATGAAGCATTGCTTTACCAAGGAAGATGTTGCGGATCAGAAAAAAGTTATAGCCGGTAACGATGACTGTACCGTTACGGATTTAAAAGAAACCGGCAATAAAGTTGCCTGGAAAATGAAATGTAAAGGTGTCGGTGAATCCAGTGGTGAGACTGTTTTCGATGGAGATTCTTTCGAAACGAAAATGAAGATGCAGGCTGAAGGGCAGGAAATGAACATGAATGTCAAGGCAAGACGGTTGGGTGAATGTCAGTAATTAGTGCCTGAATGGAAACCACAAAAGAACCGGAAAAACAAGCTGATGCCAACGATACCCACAAGCGAAGAAAATGAGCGCGGAGAGCACGGCGGATGCCGAATGATAATGTAAGCTGCTGATTGTTATGGTATATTCTTTTCGGGCTAAATAATTCAGCAGGGCTCTGACCGGCTCAAATGTCAGCAAGGACAAATCTTCGTCGGGTGAAAAATTCATGCGTAGAGTAATCGAACCACAAATGAAGTTGGGTGAACTGGCAATCGCCGAC
>Ga0209346_1000202_pt1 | contig 73959 bp, 76 predicted proteins | sample AutmiccommunBRH9_FD_187381 | JGI IMG/M metagenome (GOLD analysis project Ga0209346, IMG submission 187381) | Deep subsurface microbial communities from Mt. Terri, Switzerland - Autotrophic microbial communities BRH/9 (SPAdes) (version 2) | ecosystem: Environmental > Aquatic > Deep subsurface >...
TCAGGGTGGCCGGATCGACCAGGTCCGCATGATCACCCTGACCGCCAGCGGCGGTCCGTTTCGCACTTGGACACGCGAACAGATGGCCGGCGTGACGCCGGAGCAGGCGGTGGCGCATCCCAATTGGGACATGGGCGCCAAGATTTCGGTCGACAGCGCGACGATGATGAACAAGGGGCTGGAACTGATCGAGGCCCATCATCTGTTTCCGGTCGGGCTGGAGAATATCGAGATACTGGTACACCCCCAATCGGTCATCCATTCGATGGTAGAATATCAGGATTGCTCCACGCTGGCGCAGCTGGGCTCGCCGGACATGCGGATACCCATCGCCAGCGCGCTGGCCTGGCCGGAACGGATGACGACCAATTGCCGGCCTCTCGACCTGGCGGAAATCGGCAGGCTGGATTTCGAACGACCCGATGAAGACCGCTTTCCCGCCACCAGGATCGCGCGGGCCGCGATCAAGGCGGGCGGCGCGAAACCGGCGATGCTCAACGCGGCAAACGAAGTGGCGGTCGCGGCGTTTCTCGATCGGGCGGTTCAGTTTCTGGACATCACAGAGATTGTAACACGGCTGCTAGACAGTTATAGCCCGCCGGACCCGAACATGTTGGCGGATATTTTTGCGATAGACAAGGAAACGCGCGTGCGGACCCAGCAACTGGTCGAGGAATTGAAGGTTTGACGGATAATCCCGGTATCTTGCTGACGCTTCTGGCGTTTCTGATCGTCATCGGTCTGCTCGTCTTCGTGCATGAAATGGGGCATTATCTTGTTGGCCGCTGGTGCGGCGTCAAGGCGGAGACCTTTGCCATCGGTTTCGGCAAGGAAATTGCCGGCTGGACCGACAAGCGCGGAACCCGATGGAAAATCTGCATGCTGCCTCTGGGCGGCTATGTCCAGTTTGCCGGGGATATGGACCCGTCTGGCACCAAGAGCTCGGATTGGCTGAGCCTGCCGGTCGAGGAACGCAATCAGACGTTCCAGTCAAAGTCTCTCTGGCAGCGTTCGGCGATCGTGTTCGCAGGGCCGGCCATCAATTTCATTTTCGCCATCCTGATCATCATGGGCTTTGTGATCGCCTATGGCACTAGCGCGACCCTGCCTGTTGCCAGCGAAATTTCTCCCAATTCGACGGCGGCCGCGATTGGCATGAAGCCAGGCGACCGGATCATATCGGTCGATGGAGAGAAGATCGAACTGTTCGAGGATCTGCGCCAGAAAATCATGCTGATTCCCGAGCAGAATGTGGAAATTGTCTATGAGCGGGAAGGTCAGCGCATTGCTAGGGAGGGCAGGACGGGCGTCCAGATATTGAAGGACAGGTTCGGCAACGAGTATCGGCTTGGCTTGCTGGGCATGTCGTCCAGCCAGGTGGAATGGCGCCCGGTCCCTCCGCTGGAGGCCCCTGCCGTTGCAGTAGACAAGACCATAGGGATTGTGGATCAGATCATCACTACCCTCGGTCAGGTTATCACGGGCAAGCGTTCGATCAAGGAACTCGGCGGCCCGCTCAAAATTGCCCAGGTTTCCGGTGAACAGTTCAAACTGGGACTGGAAAGCTTCATTCTTTTTGTCGCGCTAATCTCAATTAACTTGGGGTTCATCAACTTGCTGCCAATCCCGATGCTGGATGGAGGCCATCTGATGTTCTATGCGATCGAGGCGGTGCGGAGAAAGCCGGCAAGTGCGAAGGTGCAGGAATGGGCTTTCCGGTCGGGTTTGGCACTGGTCATGGTGTTCATGCTGGTGGTAACGTTCAACGATTTATCGTCATTTGGTCTATTCCGGTCTATCTCCGGCTGATTGACCATTGATTGACACGCTGCATTGGGGCAGGGGGTTGGCGAAGCTTGTGCCTTGGGGCCAGGTTGATTTTATTTTTGGTTTATGGTGTGAAAGCGAGTTTGTCTGTGAATCATAAAAAGCGACTTCTGCCCTTGTTGATGTGCGGCACCATTTTGGGTGGCACGGCGGTTTCTTCGCAGGCGCAAGCGCAGGATGCGGCACAGGCCGCGCCGGCGGCACCGGTGGAGGATCCCGCGCAAGCTGGGGATCCCGTACAAGCCGAGGATACCATACAGACCATCGTCGTCGAGGGGGCCCAGCGACTGGAACCGACGACCGTCATGTCCTACATGAAATTGCGGGTCGGGCAGCCTTATACCCAGGAGGCGGCCGATCAGGCCCTGAAGGACCTGTTCGAAACGGAACTGTTCAAGGATGTCAGTATCCGGAACAATCAGGGTGCGGTGATCATCGAGGTCGTCGAGAATCCCGTGATCAACCGCATCTTGCTGGAAGGCAACAAGCGAATCAAGGAAGACAAGATCTTTCCCGAGATCCGGCTGGCACCGCGACAGATATTCACACGTTCGAAGGTCCGCGCCGACGTCGCTCGAATCATCGAGCTCTATAAGCGCAAGGGACGTTTTGCGGCCAGCGTCGAGCCGAAAATGGTGCAGCTCGACCAGAATCGCGTCGATATTGTTTTCGAGATCAACGAGGGCCCCAAGTCGAAGGTCCAGCAGATCAACATCCTTGGCAATGAAGAATTTTCGGATGGCAAGCTGCGCGGCGAAATGGTCACCAAGCAGTCGCGCTGGCATCGATTCTTCAGCTCCAGCGACACTTATGATCCGGATCGCCTGGCCTTTGACCAGCAAAAACTGCGTCAATTCTATTTGACCGAAGGCTACGCCGATTTTCGCGTCATCTCCGCCGTGGCCGAACTCACCCCCGACAAGCGTGATTTCATCATCACCTATGTCGTGGAAGAAGGGGATCGTTACAAATTTGGTGACGTAACAGTGGAAAGCGAGATTCGGGATTTCACTCCGGAATTCCTGACCTCTCAGCTACCGATGAAATCCGGAGATTTCTACAACGCCAAATTGGTGGAAGATACCGTCGAGCGACTGTCGGAAACAGCCGGGCTTTTCGGATATGCGTTCGCCGACATCCGCCCGCAATTTACACGCAACAAAGAAACGCTGACCATGGACATCCTGTTCCAGGTCGCGGAAAGTGATCGCGTCTATGTCGAGCGTATCGACATCAACGGGAACACCCTGACGCAGGACAAGGTCGTACGCCGGGAATTCCGGCTGAACGAGGGCGATGCGTTTAACAGCTTCCAGGTCAAGCGCTCTGCAAACCGTATCAAATCATTGGGCTTTTTCCAGGAAGACCTGGAAATCGAGCAGAAGCAGGGTAGCGCACCCGACCGTATCATCCTGGAAGCCAATGTTGAAGAAAGGGCGACCGGCGAACTGCAGCTTTCGGCCGGTTTCTCCAGTGTCGAGAATTTCATTCTGCAGGCGTCGGTGCGGCAACGCAACTTCCGCGGCAAGGGCCAGGAACTGCGCGCGAGTGTCAGTTATTCCAGCTTTTCGCAATCGATCGAACTCGGCTTTACCGAGCCCTATCTGTTCGACCGCAATATCGCCGTTGGCGCCGATATTTTCCGGCGGGATCTGAACAGCTTCAATTTCGTCAACAACAACCGCGAAACAACCTTCGAGCAGCTGACTACGGGTTTCCAGATCCGGGCGGGCGTTCCGATCACCGAATATCTCTCCGCCTCCTTCCGTTATGGCCTCAGCCAGGATGATGTGACGCTGGAGCCGAGCCTGTTCTTCACGGACAGCAATGGAGACGGGATAAGAGGCAACAGTCCCGCCGATGATTGTGATCCGATTATCGCAGGTCGCTTCCTGTGCGATGCGCTGGGTTCACGCACCACATCTTCGATCGGCGCGTCCCTGATCTATGATGATCGGGACAACCGGATACGGCCGACCCGCGGGCAGTCGATCGTCGGCAGCGTTGATTTTGCTGGCCTGGGCGGAAGTGTCAAATATATCCGGGGCCGTTTGAACGCCTCCAAGCACTGGCGTGTCTTGGGCGACTTCATATTTACGGTAAGTGGGGAAGGCGGCTATATCCATCCGCTGGAGGATCGCTCGACGACCCCTGGGGATGGTATTGATGATGTTCGGCTGACAGATCGCTTCTTCCTGGGTGAGCCTCAGATTCGCGGTTTCGATATTCGCGGCGTGGGTCCGCGCGTTGTGCGTTCATCCACTATCCCTGGCCTTGATGCCAACGGCAATCCCATCAACGAGATTGTGGAAGTGACCAACGGTCGCCAGACCGACGATGCCATCGGCGGTCGTGCTTATTATCTGGGCCGCGCCGAACTTGAAATCCCGCTGGGATCAGGGGCACGCGAACTGGGCCTGCGGCCCTCGATTTTTGTCGATATCGGCGCGGTGTTCAAGGTCACGAAACCCTTGCTGCTAACCGACCTTCAGACGCAGCGACAACGGACAATCTTTGACAGTGACGGCAATGTCGTTGGTGTTGCGCCGGAATATCTGACCGTGGATGCCGATGGCAATGCAACCGTCACGCTTGATGCAGTCGATGCCAACGGAAATCCAAATCCGATTGCCACCAATTTTGTCGAGCGCTTTTTCGGGGATTCTCCGAGCCCGCGTGTTTCCGTGGGCTTTGGCGTAAACTGGAATTCACCATTTGGTCCATTCAGGATCGACATCGCCAAGGCTCTGCTAAAAGAGCCAGGCGATGACACCAAACTTTTCACTTTCAATGTAGGAACACAATTCTGATGAAACGTTTTTTCAAAACCGCACTTACCCTTCTCACCGTTACCGCTGCGCCCCTGGCTTTCGGCTCGGTCGCAACTGCACAGGTTTCCGGCATCGCTACGGCCAACCCGACGATTGCCATTGCCAAGACCAAGGCTTTCTCCGCTGCTTATTCGCAGATTGGTACGCAGTATAAATCCTCTTTTGATCAGATTGATGCGCGCAACCAAACGCTGAACGGATTGCGGGCCCAGCTCGATACGGACAAAAACAAGCAATTGACCCAGCAGGAACTTGACGCAGCGATGAGGGCCAACAGTCCTGTTCTGAAGAGCATCGAAACGGAAGAGAATGAAATCCAGAAGTTGCAAACCCCTGCCATCAAGGCGCAGATGTTCGCCATAGAGAATATTTTCAGGGAATATTCCAACGCTCAGCAGCAAGTTGTCGCAGACAAGAAAATCGGCGTTATCCTGAGCCCGGATGCCTTCATCTATGCGCCGCCGCAGACAGATGTCACGGATGATATCACGGCGGCTCTGGACAAAAGAGTTCCCACCGTCAGCACCACTCCTCCCGCGGATTGGCAACCACAGCGCAACACGATATCCTTGCATCAGCAGATACAGCAACTGCTCATGGCAAGTGCGCGCAATCAGGCGGCCCAGCAGCAGCCTCCGGCTGCTCAGCCAGCCAGTCGCTAATCGACCCTCGATGGCCGAGCCGCTCGACTATGATGTAACCAGGGTGATGGCGGTGCTGCCGCACCGCTATCCCATGCTTCTGGTCGACCGGGTGGAAGAGCTGGTAAAGAATGAATCCATCCGGGCGGTGAAGGCCGTTACGATGAATGAAGGCTTTTTCCAGGGGCATTTCCCGGGTCGACCGATCATGCCCGGCGTGATGATTGTCGAAGCGCTGGCGCAGGCTGCCGGCGTCCTTGCCATGGAAAGTTTTGACATGGTGGGGTCAGGCAAGCTGGTCTATTTCATGGCGATTGACGGTGCAAAATTCAGGCAGCCGGTGGAACCTGGCTGCCTGCTGTCCCTGAACGTGAAATTTGAACAGAAGCGCGCGCGCGTCTGTAAATTTTCGGGTCGAGCCATGATTGGCGACAAGCTGGCTGCCGAGGCGAGCTTTACCGCGATGATTGCCGACCCGCCTGCGGCATAAGCTTTTTCAAAAGAATCTTGCCCTTTTCCCGTTCGGCAGTTAATGGGCCGCTTCCGTTAAATTTATTCGCTTTGGGTCTGGTCGGAAACCAGCCCGTATAGGAGCCGAAAATGAAATCCGATACGCATCCCGACTATCACATGATCACCGTTCAGATGACCGATGGCTCAACCTATCAGACCCGTTCGACCTGGGGCAAAGAAGGTGACACGCTGCAACTGGACATCGATCCCTCATCGCACCCGGCATGGACCGGTGGCAACCAGCGCTTGCTCGATCAGGGCGGCCAGGTCGCTCGCTTCAACAAGCGCTTTGGTGGTTTGTCGCTCAAAAAGAGCTGATCTGCATCGGAGCTTCGGTTCCCCAGTAAATTACCACAAATCGATTTGCCCAAGCCAGGGAGTCAGCAGGGAAAGCTTTTCCCGATAGATCTCTGTCGCCCGTTCGGTCGTGGTCTGTACAAACTGAACCCGCGAGCCCGATCGCAACTGTCCGATCAGATGACGGTCGGCCCGGATGACCTGCGCGATTCTCGGATAGCCTCCGGTAGTCTGGGCATCGGGACCAAGCAGATAAGGATGGCCGCTTGGCGGCAACTGGATTGTACCGGGAAACACTGCGGCGCTTGGCATGTCCGAAACTTTTTCGGTTCCAAGAGGCGCCCCCTCGAGCATCATGCCCATGCGGCTGGCTCTGGCACCCACAAGATAGGATTTTTGACAAAGATCCCCTATCGGGCTTTCAATCGGACCATTGGCTTCCGGGCCAGGGAGGACCCTCAGCACATGGTCGTCGCTGAAGTGCGGCCTGAGCGCCCGGGGAGTGGTCCGGTCAATGATTCCAGTGGTTGTCTCCTGCGAAAGCGGGACAATATCATTGTCCTTGAGAGCCCGGCCATGGAAACCGCCAAGCCCCGCAGCGAGACAGGTTGATCTGCCGCCGAGCAATTCATCTGCACGGATTTCTGTGGATATGGCCAAATAGGTCCGGCAACCGGCATGGCTCGGGCCGATATGCAGCGAGTCTCCCGCAACAACCGGCCGTGTCTGGTGCTGCAGCATTTCCTCGCCATTGATTCGAACAGATTTGGCGGAACCAACCACGGCGATCAGACAGGAATCCGCTATCTCGAAAATTGCATCCGTTAGCGTGATTTCAAGGGCAATGGCACCATGGGACTTGCCGACCAGACAATTGGCCAGCGCCAGGGAAAGACTATCGGCGGCCCCGGCAGCCGGCATGCCGAGGTGGCGATGTCCCTGGAAGGGAGCGCCCTGCAAGGTCATTTGCAGGCCAGCCTTCAGAATCTTGATACTCATTTGTCATCTGCTCGCGGCCAGCTATCAAATGTCTGCCGTGAGATGGGTTCGAACCGCACCGTCTGTCCGGCCGCAAGCAGGGCTGGCTGCTCTTGTCTTGGATCAAATAGACGGAGCGGGGTGCGACCGATAATCGGCCAGCCGCCTGGACTGTCAAAAGAATATATGCAGCTTTGCCGGCCAATGATGCCGATCGAACCGGCGTGGACCAATTGTCTTGGATCGGCCAGCCGGCCAATTGCGGGACAGGGGTCAGGGCTGTCGAGATAGGCAAAGCCCGGCATGAAGCCCAGCATCGCTACCTGTTGCTCCCGGGATGCGTGCCATTCTGGGAACCTGTCTGCCTCGATTCCGATTTTCTCGGCAACAAATGCAAGGTCCGGAGCCAGATCCCCTTCGTAACATAGGGGAATGGTCACCATGGGGACAGATGCGCGGTTCACCTTCCTCGCATCGTTCAGTTGTCGGCTCGCCAACCCGGCCGCATCATCGGGAGAAAGCAGCCAGGGGTCAAACTGAACCGCGATACTGTCCATGCCGGGAATGATTTCGGTCCACTGTCCGCTGGCAGCAAAGGCAGCTTGGGCTGCCAGAATCGAATCCCGGTCGGGTCGCTGAATGCTGATCCAGTCGTCGCAGACATGGATCAGGGGGTCGTTTTTCGGCATTATTGCACAGATCCGACCGCGATTCCGGCATTTTCGAGCGCCATACGCATATTTATTGCCGTTTTCAGTGCACCATCGCTATCCGAATGGACGCACAGGCTGTCGGCCTTCAGGACCAGCGCGCTACCGTCCTGCGCGGTCAGCGCGGTTCCGGTTGCAAGGGCCAGCCCTTGACCAATTCGGTCTTCCTCGTCCGCTATCACGGCACCGGCTTCGCTGCGCGGGACCAGCCTCCCGGCGGCGGTATAGCGCCGATCGATAAAGGCTTCGGCAATGAACGGGACTTTTTCTTCCCCGGCCATTTGCTGGACAAGCGAACCCGGCATGCCGACCAGCGCCAGATTGGCCCTTCCCGCCATCTTGACCAGAAGGTCGGCCAGGGTCCGATCATCCTGCGCATCATTGTACAGGGCGCCATGCGGTTTGAGATGAGTCAGTGCTATCCCGACCTCTGCCGCGATGGCCGCGATATCGCGCAACTGACTGGTCAAACATGCTTCCAGTTCTTCCAACGGGAGATCCATCGATTGCCGCCCGAAGCCGTCGCGATCCGGATAGGAGGGGTGAACTCCGGGCGCGACATGTTTCAACTTGGCATTTGCCAGCATGGTCCGCATCGACGCCGGGGAACCGGCATGGCCACCGCAGGCAATGTTGCAACTGGAGACGATGTCCATGATTGCTATGTCGCGCGCTGTTCCGTCCGGGCTTTCATCTTCGCCAAGGTCGGCATTGAGATCGATTATCGATGTCATGGTCAGAACCCTAGCGCACGGGCGATCAAACGGAAACCCAGGGTGCTTGTGACCAGCAGAATAACTGCTCCGAGGATATTGGCCTGGAGTCCGTTCGCATGCGATCCCAGCAGTTCCTTGTTGTTCGCCAGCCTGATCAGAAAAATCGCTACGATGGGCAACAGCAATCCGTTGGCAATCTGGGCAACGAAAATCAGCTCAACCGGGCGATATCCCAACAATGACGCGACCGTACCTGTTGCAATCACAATCAGCGCGCCGACTTGAAATGGCCTACGCGAGTTGGAAGACTGGAAAATTTCCTGGACAATATAACCTGTAGCCAATGGGGCGGTAATGGCGGAGGTCAGGCCGGCTGCAAACAGACCTGCACCCAGCGTAACTGTGGCCAGGCTCCCGAACAGGGGGCTGAGCTGCTGCGCCATATCCACTGCATTTTCGATTGTCTTGCCACTGCCAAAAAGGCTGGCCGCAGCCGTAGCCAATATCGTCATCGACACCAGGCCACCGATACCAATAGAAATCGTATTATCCAGCTGGGCTTCGGGCAACTGCTCCGCATTCCAGCGCTCGCGCACGCTGGCGGCATGCAGAAACAGATTATAGGGTACGATGGTGGTGCCGATCAGCGCGATTGCGGTCATCAACCCGCCATCGGGCACGGCGGGGACAAACCCCCGCAATACAGTCCCGAGATCCGGCCTGATCAGTAGAAAGGTCAGGAGAAAGGCCGCGCTCATCAGCATTACCAGCGCTATCAGGATATTCTCTACCCACTTGGGCTTCGAGAAAACCAGCATGGCTGATGCGAATAGGGCAATGGTGATGATGACCGGTGCGATGCCAAAGGCCAGGGGGCCGCCGTTAATGGCTTCCAGTCCGAGCGCGGCACCGGACATATTGCCCGCCTCATAGGCGGCATTGCCCATTACCAGAGCGGAGATCAACAACAAGGCCGCCAGTGCGCGAATGATGGGCGATGCAATGGTCTTCATCATCGCTTCCGCCAATCCCAGCTGCGTGACCAGGGCGATACGGATCGCAAATGACTGGAGAATGATGGTGGTGATAGTGGCAAATAGCAGCGCCCAGAGCAGCGCAAAGCCGAAATTAACGCCTGCCAGGGTGCAGGCCGTAACGGTTCCCGGGCCGATGAACGCCGCGGAAACCATCATCCCGGGGCCAGGTCGATAGCGCAGAAGATTCATGCCGTCAGGTGCAATGGATTAACCGTTCCACGGCCAGGGTTTCTCGCGGTACCATTTGGTAATGACATATTTTGTCCCTTTGCGCACCTTCATCCCGTGATGCAGTGTCCAGTTGTTCACCGAGCCGTCCGGATTGCGGTTATTCCAGCATAGCATTGTTCCGGTTTCCGGGACGAAGCTCTTCTTGAAATGGGTGAACCGGGTCGCACCCCCGGAGTCCGGTTCATTGAGATAGATCATGAAGGTCCAGCTTCGTTGTCCGGAAACGGAGCAATATTTCTGAAAATCGCTGCCATGGGGATCGAAGAAATCCGTGTGTGCCTTGAATTCCTGGCCAACGGCGTAGCGCTGACCTTGCAGTGGCTCGCCAAATTGTGCGTCGATATCGGCAAAATTGCAGATTTTTGCGTCAATTTCAGCCACGAAAGCGTTCGTATGATCGAGGTCGCAGGTCTCGCTGGTGCGAAAATATTCGTCACCATTGGGATCGGCAATAGCAGAAGGCCGCCGTTTTTCGTCGATCAGCGTGATCAGCTTGCTGCACTCTCCCGGGCTGAGAAAATTTTTCAAAATGCATAATTCTATCTCCCTGCGTGGAAAACGCTGCACTTTGCCCAATGCGACGAGATAGTCAGCCGACGTATTATTGGCTTCTGTCATACGAACGTCCAAAACTGCTCCTAACTACCGCGCGTCACGATAAATCAATCCGCGTTGTTCGCAACCGCTGTTTGCGGGTTCGGCCAATCGGAATATAAGCGAGGTCGATGCAAAGAGTTTCCCCAATTGCCCGCAATCGCAACGGCTTCACATTGGTCGAGATGATGGTGGCGCTGTTCATCTTTGCGATGCTGTCCGTGGCAGGCGTGATCATGCTGCGTTCGGCCGTCGACAGTGACGAGGTGACCGCGGAAAATCTGGGTCATATGGCGGAAATGCAGCGCTTCGTTTCCCTGATGGAGGCGGATTTGAGCCAGGCCTTGCCGCGCACGGCCCGCGATGATCGCGGTGATCGGCAACCGGCCTTTGCGAGCGAGACGGGTGGACCGCAAGCTGCTTTCCTGAAATTTACGCGCGGAGGGCAAAGCAATATCAACGGCGAAGCCCGATCCAATCTGGAGCGAGTGGAATATCGGCTGGCGGAGGGGAAGCTCGAGCGATGGCGATACCGGATGACCGACGGCGGTTCGATCGATCAGCCGTCTGTGCTGATTTCGGATATCGAGTCCCTCGAACTGCGTTTTCGCGACAAGCGTGGACAGTGGTCGAATCGGTGGGAGACCGAAAGGCTGGTGGACTTGCCGCGTGCGATAGAAATGCAATTTGACCAGAAAGGGCGTCGCTACCGGCATCTGTTCCTGGTCGGGACGGGATATCTGTGAGCGAGGTGCGGCAAATCGGGGGCGGGAAGGAACGCGGTGCAGCGCTGCTGACGGTATTGTTGCTGGTTGCGGTAATTGCGATCCTGGCTGCGCACGGCATTGACCGGTTGGCGGGAGCGACCAAGCTTGCCTCCAATGCGCGGGAATTGTCGCAGGCCAAGGCCTATCTGATTGCCGCTGAATCGATCGGAATGGAGGCTGCGGAACAGATAGTATCCGCTTCTCCCGGCCGGACAATCAATGTTGGCGGCTGGAACGGCAAGGAACAGAAATTTCCGGTATCCGGCGGGATTATTACAGCTACCCTGGCCGACGGGGGCAATTGTTTCAATATCAACAGCCTAGTCACCCAGCAGGAGGCCGTCCTTTCTGCGCGGCCGGAGGGCATGGCGCAATTTTCCCGGCTGATGGTCATGCTGGGCATATTGGACGGAGATGCCGCCGACATTGCGGAATCGGTTGCAGACTGGATCGACAGCGACAGTGTGGCAGCGCCCCGCGGGGCAGAAGACCAATATTATCTGCAGCTGGAAAGTCCCTATCGTACGGCCAATGCTTTGATAGTCGATGTCAGCGAATTGCGGACAATCAAAGGCGTTACGGATGACGTATTTGTCCGTCTGGCACCCTGGCTCTGTGCTCTGCCAACCACCGATCTTTCGCCGATCAATATCAACACGCTGCGTCCGGACCAGGCGATCCTGCTTGCAATGCTCGGAGAAACTCCTTCCGACCTGACGCCTGCGCGGCAATTTCTGGGGCGGCGGCCGGAATTGGGATATGGCAGTCTGAATGATTTCTGGGGCCAATCCTACCCCGCCAGCCTGGGGGCTTCTCCTGAAGTGCAAAGCCAGGCCAAACTGACCACCCGCTGGTTTCGCGTCGATCTGGCGGTGGAGATGCAAAGCGCGCTGGTCGAGGAGCGGGCTCTGATCGATGCCGGGCGGCAACCCGCCCGGCTTGTCCACCGGCAGCGCGGGGATGCGTTTTAATTCAGATTCGCCTTGCTAAATGCTTGACGATTGCCACCCGCTGTCCCTATGCACCGCGGCGCAATGCGGCTTTTATGCGCGCGGCTTGTGGCGATCGTAGCTCAGTTGGTTAGAGCGCCGGTTTGTGGTACCGGAGGTCGGGGGTTCAAGACCCCTCGATCGCCCCATTTTCCCATGAGAAGCAGAAGAAGGGCAAGGTCATTACCACATGGCCGGATCCGAAACTCTTTCTTTATTTGTAATTTAATTATAGCTATGGGATATTTAATTACTCCAATTTGCCAGGAACAACAGCATGACCGTGATGTGGGATTTGCCGGATTTTGACGACCATGAGGCCGTCCATTTTTTTCATGATGTCGACTCCGGTCTTAGCGCGATTATCGCCCTGCATAGCACCCATCTCGGCCCTGGTGCCGGGGGAACCCGTTTCTGGCATTATGAGAATCGCGAGACTGCGGTAACCGACGCGCTCCGTCTGTCGCGCGGCATGAGCTTCAAAAATGCGATGGCCGGTTTGCCCTTGGGCGGCGGCAAGGCAGTGATTTTGGCTGACCGGAACCGGACCAAGACTCCTGAAATGCTGGCTGCTTTTGGTCGGATGATTGAGTCCCTGGGCGGGCAATATGTAACCGCGGAAGACGTTGGCATAACCGCCGATGACATGGTCGCTTTGACCAAGGAGACCAAATATGTCTCGGGCCTGCCAGTCAGCAAAAGCGGCGAGGCAGGCGGCGACCCCGGTCCCTTTACCGCTATGGGCGTGTATCTGGGGGTGAAGGCAGCGGTGGCCCACAAGCTGGGACGCGATTCGATGGAAGGCGTCCATGTCGCCATTCAGGGCGTTGGCAGCGTCGGCGGCGGTCTTGCCCGGTTGCTCGCCAAGGACGGCGCGAAACTCAGCATTGCCGATATCAACAAGGAACATGCTGCTACCCTGGCACAGGAAACCGGGGCGACGGTCGTCGGTCTCGACGAAGTCATGCGCATAGAGGCGGATGTGTTCAGTCCCAATGCTTTAGGCGCGATCTTGGACAAGGTTTCTATCGCTCATCTCAATGTGCCGATCGTTGCCGGCGGTGCCAACAACCAGCTGGCAACCCCCGAAGACGGACAGCGTATTTTCGATCGCAACATCCTGTTTGCGCCGGATTATGTGATCAATTCGGGTGGCATCATCAGTGTTGGCCTGGAATATCTTGGCGACGGAGATGTCAAGGAAGTCAACCGCCGAGTCGCCATGATCCCTGAACGACTGACCGAGATATGGGCGCAGAGCGCGGCACAGAAATTGCCGGACTCCGATGTCGCGGACAATATGGCGATGAGATTGATCGGACGGTAGGGGGTAGTCCGGCCGGGAGGCTGAATGACCTTTTATTCCAGTCTGTTGCGGTTAATTTTTTCAATCTTCTGATACCAGTGCTTCAACCGGTCGAGCGGGTTTGTCAAATCCGTGCAATCCCATCCACCATTGCAGGGCAATGATCGCGCCCTTGGCCGGTTGCAGCAACGCGCCGATCAGGATGAGCGCCAGAAACATTATGATCGCGAGATTGACCCACATAGAAAAATCGGTCTCGCTGACCATGTAGATGATGATGGGTGCCATGATATGCCCGGTCAAGATTATCGCCACATAGGCAGGAAAATCATCCGCCTGCTGCGGCGTCCAGTCCTGGTCACATATTTGGCAACGGGCCATGGGTTTCAGAAGCTCTGGAAACATCCGGCCTTCACCGCAGCTCGGGCAACGGCCCCGGATGCCCCGCACGGCAGCCTGCAACGCCGTGGTTGGCAAAACCGCAGGCGCAGAATTGTCCGGCCCCTCCATCACTGCATCATCTCCGCTGCGCATGTCATCGTCGATTCTGTCCAGCAAAGTCTTGAATCCGGCCATCAATTCATCCTGTCTCATTGTCACTGAATAGCGGCTGACATTTTTCAGCCGCTTGGTGTTTGTTTTTCACTGGTTGATCCGCCTGTGATCGTGATGCTGTTGGATCGGTGCGGCGAGGCACGGCGGGAAAATTACCAATGATGAAAGGTCACTATACAGACTTAGAATGAATTGTTAATACTGATAAATGATGTTTAAAATATCAAGATGGATGAAAAAATGATCACGTCTCAACAAATGCGTGCGGCCCGGGCCTTGCTCGGTATCGATCAGCGGCAACTGGCCGAATTGGCGGAGCTTTCTTTGCCGACGATCCAGCGCATGGAAGCCTCGGACGGGCAGGTGCGCGGCGTGGTCGATACGCTGGTCAAGGTTATCGGCGCGCTGGAAAACAGCGGCATCGAGCTGATCGGCGAGAATGCCTCCAGCATCGGTATCGGGCGCGGCGTACGCTTGCGCGAGACTCTGGATGGAAAATCCCAGCACAGGGTCGGATCGATCCTGTTTGACCAGGCGAAACCGGAAACGGACGCGGGATAGCGAGCCACGCAGTGCACAGCTTCACCCCCAAATCGGTGACAACCATGCGTGAAGGCTATGGTTTCAGCCTGTTCAAAGCTGACACGATTGCGGGCCTGACGGTCGCCATCGTTGCATTACCGCTCTCCATGGCACTCGCCATTGCCAGCGGCGCATCGCCGGACAAGGGACTGGTCACAGCCGTTATTGCGGGATTTCTGATCTCGTTCCTTGGTGGCTCCCGGGTCCAGGTGGGCGGTCCAACCGGTGCTTTCGTGGTCGTCATTTTCAATGTGATTGCCCTGCACGGCTATGACGGACTGCTGATTGCCACCTTCATGGCGGGCGTGATCCTGATCGCATCCGGGCTGTTCAGGATCGGACGATTGATCAAGTTCATCCCGCACCCGGTGGTGACGGGCTTTACCGCCGGGATCGCCGTGATTATCGCAACCAGCCAGGTGAAGGATTTTCTGGGCCTTTCACTGGACGCAGTTCCTGCCGAATTCCTGCCGAAATGGCAGGCCTATTTTGGCGCGATGTCTTCGGTGCATGTCGCCACGGTGCTGGTCGGTCTGGGCGCGCTGGCTGCGATTGTGCTGCTCAAGAAATTTGCTCCGAGACTGCCGGGATTCCTGATCGCGATCATCCTGGCTTCGGTCGTGGTTGCGCTGCTGAAACTACCGGTCGAAACCATCGGCACCCGCTTTCCGGATATGCCAGTTGGGTTGCCCGCACCGTCATTTCCGGTTCTGTCATGGGCTACCATCGTCGAACTGCTTCCCTCCGCCTTCACGATCGCCTTTCTCGCCGGAATCGAGGCTTTGCTTTCTGCGGTCGTCGCCGACGGCATGACCGGCACCCGCCACCGTTCCAACCAGGAACTCATCGGCCAGGGCATTGCCAATCTGGGGTCGGTGTTGTTTGGCGGCTTGCCGGCAACCGGCGCGATCGCGCGCACCGCAACCAATATCAAGGCCGGGGCCAAGACGCCGGTCGCCGGGATGATGCACGCCTTGTTCCTGCTGCTGTTCGTCCTGTTTGCCAGCGACTGGATGGCCTATGTTCCGATGGCCGCGCTCGCCGCCATATTGTTCATGGTTGCATGGGGTATGAGCGAATATGACCGGTTCATTGCGCTGCTGCGTATGCCCAATAGTGACCGCGCGGTATTATTGCTGACTTTCGGCTTGACCGTGTTTGTCGATCTGACCGTGGCGATTGGCGTGGGGGTTACGCTGGCATCTTTGCTGTTCATGGCGCGCATGAGCGAAACCGTGCTTTTGGAAAACGGAAATTCCATGGTGCGGGACGGCGATCTTGATGACGATGATCTAGGCCAGCGCGACGATCTGCCCAAGGGCGTCGAAGTATTCAGGATCAGCGGACCGGTTTTTTTCGGCGTGGCGGGCGAATTGCTGGATGCCATGCGCAAGATCGGGCGCACGCCGAAGGTGATCATCTTGCGCATGCGGCTGGTACCGATGCTCGATGCCAGCGGCGTGACGATGATCGAGGAATTTATCGAACAGGCCCGGTTGTCGGGATCCAAGATCATCCTGTCCGGTGTGCAAAGTCAGCCATGCCAGATGCTCACCCGCGTCGGCGTTTCGGACGATCAAGCAAGCATATTTTTCGAAACGGACTATGGTTCGGCGCTGTCGCTGGCGGAACAATTGACCGCCACGGTTCACCACTAGCGCGTGGCGCTTGCATCCGCACAAGATCGCAGTCCATGTGCGAGAGAGAGAAAAACGCAAAAACACTTGTCGCTGCGCCGCGCTTCTGCCATCGAAATCCGCAAATGATACTGGACGCGATCTAGCTCGAGGCAATCACCGCTCAATCCATGCACGCTTTTGCAAATCCGACCCGTTTTCTGGCGCTGGCCAAGCCGTTGACCCTTTGGTTTCTGGTTGCCGGTCTCGTGATGGTCCTATCCGGGTCAGCCTATGGCTTGCTCTATGCGCCCGAAGACCGACTGATGGGCGACAGTGTTCGCATTCTCTATATCCATGTCCCCACAGTCTGGTTGGCGATGGGCGGCTGGACCGGTATAGCGGTTGCCAGCATCATGCAGATCGTCTGGCGTCACCCGCTGGCCGCCGTGGCGGCGCGTGCGATAGCGGTGCCCGGGGCTGTTTTTACCGCGCTGGGGCTGATTACTGGGTCCATCTGGGCGCGCCCAACATGGGGAACATGGTGGGTATGGGACGGCCGCGTTACCTCGGTGCTGGTTCTGTTCTTCCTCTATCTCGCCTATATTGCGCTGGCCAATGCCAGTGGCGACAAGGGTGGTGTGTCCCGGGTAACCGCAATTTTCGGGATTGTCGGTGCAATCAATATTCCGATCATCAACCGCTCGGTCGTGTGGTGGAACAGCCTGCACCAGCCGGCCAGCATCACGGTCAGCGGATCGTCGATCGATAGCGCCTTTCTATGGCCGCTGATGGTAAATGTGATTGGCTTCAGCCTGCTGTTCGGGGCAATCGTGCTGATGCGCATGCGCGGCATTTTAGCAGAGACCAAGGTCGAAGCCCGGCTGAAAAGGATGGCAGCCGAATGAACCATTGGCCTTTTGTTCTGGCCTCTTATGCCATAGTGCTGCTTGGCACGGCAGCGGTTATCGTGTTCAGCCTGGCGACAATGCGCAAGGCAGAAAGCAAGGCAGATCAATTGGGTAAAAGGCAATGAAGGCAAAGCATCAAAGGCTGACCCTGGTGCTGCTGGGGCTGGTTGCGCTGATCGGTGCCGGGCTGATGGCTGCCTATGCGCTGCAGGACCAGGCAAGCTATTTCTATACGCCCTCGGATATTGCGGACAAGAAGCCGGCCGCTGGCGTGGCAATCCGGCTTGGCGGCATGGTCGAGGAAGGCTCGATCGAGCATTCAGCCGATGGTGTGACGGTGCAGTTCACGGTGCAGGACGGCACAGCGCGGCAGCTGGTTACCTATACCGGGATCACGCCGGACCTGTTCGTAGAAGGGTCTGGCGTGGTTGCCGATGGCCGGCTCGATGGCAATGGCATGTTTGTCGCAGAGACCTTGCTCGCCAAGCATGATGAAAATTACATTCCCCGCGAGCTGGAGGGCATAGATATGACCGCTGGCCAGCACAAGACAGAAACGCTCGTCCAATGATCGCCGAAACCGGCCTGATCGCGCTGTGGCTGGCGGCTGCGCTGACGCTGCTGCAATTCGCGCTTGGTGCGATTGGCCTGCGCGCGGAGCGAGATGATTATTATGCCGCGATTCGGCCGGTGGCGGTTGCCCAAGGCGTGTTTGTCACCCTGTCGTTCGTGCTGCTGATCTGGCTGTTCCTGCGTTCCGACATGTCGGTCAAGCTGGTGGCGATGAACAGCGCTTCGGTGAAGCCGCTGCTTTACAAATTTGCCGGAACCTGGGGCAATCATGAAGGATCGATGCTGCTCTGGGTGACGGTCATGGGGTTGGCGGGAGCCTTCATTGCCCTGTTCGAACGCTCTCTGCAAAAAAGAACCCTGGTAGCGACGCTGGCGGCGCAGGCATTCATCAGCCTGGGTTTTTACGCCTTCCTGCTGGTGTCGTCCAACCCGTTTGAACGCTTGTTCCCGGTCCCGGCTGAGGGGCAGGGGCTCAATCCGTTGCTGCAGGACCCTGGTCTCGCCTTTCATCCGCCGACGCTATATTTCGGTTATGTCGGGCTTTCGGTCGCCTTTTCCTTTGCCGTGGGCGCGATGATCACGCGCGATGTCGGGCCGGCTTTTGCCAAGGCGATGCGGCCCTGGGTGCTGGGGGCCTGGATATTCCTTACGCTCGGCATTACCGCCGGCAGCTATTGGGCCTATTATGAACTGGGCTGGGGCGGCTGGTGGTTCTGGGATCCGGTCGAGAATGCCTCGCTGATGCCCTGGCTGGCGGCGACCGCCTTGCTCCATTCGGTGACCGTGCTGGCGACGCGCGACGGATTGCGAGCGTGGACATTGATGCTGGCCGTGGTCGCCTTTTCCATGTCGATGATCGGGACCTTTCTGGTCCGTTCCGGCATATTGACCAGCGTGCACGCCTTTGCGGTTGATCCGGAACGAGGCAGTTTCATTCTGGCCCTGCTCGCCATTTATATTGGCGGCGCGATGGCTTTATTCGCGCTTCGGGTCGGCACGGTGAAAGAAGGCTCGCGGTTCGAACTGGTCAGTCGGGAAGGCGCGCTGGTTGCCAATAATCTGTTGCTGTCGGTCATTTTGGCGCTCGTTTTCATCGGCACGCTATATCCGTTGCTGGTGGAAGCAGTGACCGGTGAAAAATTGTCGGTCGGTCCGCCCTATTTCAATCTGGCGACCGGGCCGCTGGCGCTCCTGCTGGTTGCGGCCATGGCGGCCGGTCCGCTGCTGCGCTGGCGCCGCGATAATCCGAAGACATTGCTGAATCGCATTTCGATACCGCTGCTGGTCGCCGCCGCTTCCCTGTTTGCGCTCGTGATATTCACCACCAGCATGTCGATACTTTCGCTGCTCGGCCTGGCGCTGGCAGCCGGGGTCGCGGTCGCCAGTTTCGCGCCGCTATGGAGACGGAATCTGCGACGCACGCCGCTGCATACTTATGGCATGGTGCTTGCCCATTTTGGCGTGGCGGTGGCGCTGGTGGGCATGGCCTCCGAGAGCAGCTTTACCGAGGAAAGACTGGTCGCGGCGAAACCGGGTGATGAAATCACGGTGAACAAATGGAAGCTCCAGTTTGGAGCGATCGAGCCAGTTGCCGGACCCAATTGGACTGCACTGGAAGCGCGGATGACGGCTCAATATGGCGGAGGTGTACTACATGAAATCACCCCGCAGAACCGCATGTTTGCAGCGGCCCAGACCCAGACCAGCGAAGCTGCGCTACTGACCCGCTGGAACGGCCAGCTCTATGTCGTGCTCGGCGACGGTGACAGCGAAGGACGCTGGCAGGTGCGGGTCTGGTGGAAGCCTTTTGTGCCGCTGATCTGGTATGGTGGAATTTTGATCGCGCTTGGCGGCCTGCTGGCGATGATCGGCCGGTTGCGCCGGGGCTTTCAGCAGCGCAAGCAGCGGGAATTTGCCGAGGCAATGCTGTGAACCGCTGGTTGCTCTGGTTGCCGCTCGTGCTGTTCGGCCTTTTCTTTGGCGCGGTCGCGATCGGCCTGATGATGCCCAAGGATAATATCATCGAGAGCAAGATGGTCGGCAAAAAGATGCCGGAATTTGCCTTGCCCGCAGCGATCGAGCAGCGGCCCGCTCTTACCAGTGCCGATCTTTCCGGGGGCAAGCCCACGCTGCTCAATATCTTCGCCAGCTGGTGTGTGCCCTGTATCGCCGAAGCGCCGCAATTGCTGGAGCTGCAGCGGGCCGGCGTAGAAATCAACGCGATTGCCAGCCGCGATACGCCGGAGGATATTGCCAATTTCCTCAACCGCTGGGGCAATCCCTATACGCGGATCGGAACCGACACGACCAGCAAGGTGCAACTGGAGCTGGGTTCGTCCGGCGTGCCGGAGACCTTCGTGATCGACGGCAATGGCGTCATCGTTCATCAGCATATCGGTGATATCCGCGAAGAGGATGTCGCCATGCTGATCAAATTGCTGGAGGAAGCGCGATGAGGCGGTTTCTTGCCCTGCTTGTCCTGATCCTTTCGGCGCCGGTTGCCGCGCAAACCGGCCTGCCACCAGCGCCTTATGCCGACCGTCAGCTCGAGGACCCGCAGCAAGAGGCTGTGGCGAGCGAATTGATGGAAGAATTGCGCTGTCTGAAATGCCAGAGCCAGTCGATCGCGGACAGCAATGCCCCGATGGCCGGAGATATGCGCAGCCAGGTGCGGGAGAGGATCGCCGCTGGTGAAACACCGGAAGAAGTCAGAAGCTGGCTGATCGAGCGCTATGGAAACTGGGTTAGCTATGATCCGCCAATTGCATCAGCGGTGACCTGGCCGCTCTGGATCGCACCTATTGTTCTGCTGCTTGCTGCTTTGTGGCTGGCGCGCGGACGGTTCCGCAAACGCAGGGGCGACGAATGATGGGCTGGATCATATTATTGCTGTTCGTGCTGATTTGTGGCGCTCTTCTGATCAAACTGGGCAAATTGTCCCGCGCCACCTATGAAATCACCGCCGCCGCGCTGCTGCTCGGTATTGCGGGTTATGCCTGGCAGGGAAACCCCGGCATGGCGGGCGTGTCGGTAGAGCCGACGGAAAAACCCAATAGTTTCGACGACGAAACCATTGAAACGCGCAACGAACTAGGCGAACGGTTCGGCACGGCGCGGGAATGGCTGGTCTTTTCCGACTCGCTCAACCGCGCCGGAAAACATGGAGCTGCGGCCAATTATCTGCGCAACGGGGTAAAGGAGCATCCGGATGATCCCGATCTGTGGGTCGGTCTGGGCAATGCGCTGGTCGTTCATGCCGATGGCGTGATCACGCCCGCTGCGCAATTCGCCTTTCAGAAAGCAGCCGACCTGTCACCCGAACATCCCGGCCCGCCCTTTTTCCTGGGACTGGCCTATGCGCAGTCGGGAAAGATTGATCAGGCGCGTGCAATCTGGACCGAATTGCTGGCCCGAAGCAGCGAAGATGCACCGTGGCGCGCGGATCTCGAGTCGCGGCTGGCGACCATGGAACAGATACAGCCCTCGGTTCCGGTTATGCCAGAAGCTCCCTCAGGCCAGTAAAAATCTTGTATTATTAATGGGTTGATAATAGCAGCCAGTCGCTTTGTTGCGCCCGCCAAATGCTGGTGCTAAGCGCTCCCGCTTGCTGAAACGAATGTCAGCAATAGGCCTGCAGTAATCCGCTTTTTTGTTTGAATTGATCGGGGTACGCCGTAACGGCAAATTGATGTCCGCAGCACCAGATGATAGCGCAGAGGCGCCCGGCAGCACGGTGCAAACCCATGGCTCGCCCCAGCGCAATACGGCCATAGCCAAACTGGCAGCGGGTGCGATCGGGATCGTGTTCGGCGACATCGGCACCAGCCCGCTTTATGCCTTTCGCGAGACCTTCATCGGCGCACATCCGCTGGAACTGGATCGGATCCATGTACTAGGCGTGGTCAGCCTGATCTTCTGGTCGATGACGTTGGTCGTGACGATCCAATATGTCACCATCACCATGCGCGCTGATAACAAGGGACAGGGCGGCAGCCTGGCGCTCGTGGCGCTGATTTCCGGAGCGATGCGACGATCCAAATATGGCTGGTTGGCTATACTGCTTGGCGTTTTTGCGACGGCCCTATTTTATGGTGACAGCATGATTACGCCGGCGATTTCGGTGCTCTCGGCAGTCGAGGGCTTGACCGTCGTCCAGCCCGGACTGGGGCATCTTGTCATTCCGATCGCGCTTGGCTTGCTGATCTTCCTGTTCCTGCTTCAGTCGCGCGGGACCGCGAAAATCGGCGCATTATTTGCACCGGTGATGTTTGTCTATTTCCTTGTCATCGGGACACTGGGGATAATCCAGATCGTCTCGCACCCCAGCATTCTTGTCGCCTTCAATCCCTGGTACGCCATTCAGTTTTTCCTGACCGACGGAGTGAAGGCTTTCCTGGCGCTCGGTTCTGTCGTGCTGGCGGTCACCGGCTCCGAAGCCCTGTTTGCCGATATGGGGCATTTTGGCCGGAAGCCGATGCGGATAGCCTGGTACGGTTTTGTCATGCCGGCCTTGCTGTGCAACTATTTCGGACAGGGAGCGATGATTCTCTCTCTCGATGCAGCGGGAGCCGCCGAAGCGATCAGGAACCCGTTTTTCATCCTGGCACCGGAGATGCTGCGCTTGCCGCTGGTGATCCTGGCGACAATGGCCACATTCATCGCCAGTCAGGCCGTTATTTCGGGTGCATTTTCGGTCACGCATCAGGCGATCCAGCTCGGTTTCATTCCCCGGTTGACGATCAAGCACACCAGCGCGTCGGAAGCGGGGCAAATCTATATCCCGTTCGTCAACTGGGCGATCATGATCTCGGTCATCCTGCTGGTGCTGACCTTCCAGACGTCAAGCAATCTGGCAGCGGCCTATGGCATCGCGGTGACCGGCGCAATGTTCATCGACACCTGTCTGATTGCCATCGTGATGGTCGTCCTGTGGAAGTGGAAGCCGTGGATCGCCATTCCGCTGCTCTCTGTCTTCTTTATCGTCGATGGCGCCTATTTTGCCGCAAATCTGACCAAGGTTCCCGATGGCGGCTGGTTCCCACTGGCCGTCGGTGGTGTCGCCTTCATCATCCTCACGACCTGGGCCAAGGGCCGCAAGATCATGCGCAAGAATATGGCGGAAGCCGCCATGCCGATCGAAATTTTTACCAAGTCCGCGGCCAACAGCGCCACCCGGGTGCCGGGCACGGCTATTTTCATGGCCTCATCCTCGGCCGGGGTTCCGTCCGCGCTGCTGCACAATATCAAGCATAACAAGGTGATTCACGAACGGGTTGTCATCCTGACCGTGAACATCAAGGATGTTCCGACTGTCGATCCGGGAAAACGCTGTGAAGTCAAGGATCTGGGCAACGGCTTTTACCGCCTCATTCTCCATTTCGGGTTCATGCAGGAAACCGATGTTCCCGAGGCGCTGAAACAGGTGAAGGGATGCGGGATGGAGTTCGACATGATGACGACCAGCTTCTTCCTGTCGCGCCAGACATTGCTGCCGTCGAAAAAGCCGGAAATGATGATCTGGCGGGAGAAACTCTTTGCCTGGATGCTCCGCAACGCGGCCACAGCGATGGAGTTTTTCAAGCTGCCAACCAATCGCGTGGTGGAACTGGGCAGCCAGATGGAAATCTGACGGCGCCATGGCCGTCTGCTCATTTCGGATAGTATGGCTGGCCCGGATCCAGTTTCTTGTGGACCCAGAACATTGCTCAATGGAACAGGATCCCGGCCTTCGCCGGGAATGACGCTGCGTCACGCTTCGGATGACGCGGCGCGTCAAATATTTGGTGGCCTATCGGCGGACTCTCTACTAAATAGCGGCCCATCGATTCTAACCACGGGAACTGTCCATGCGCGTCGCCATTGCCTCCGATCATGCCGCCCTTGAGATGAAGGCCGCGCTGGGAGAATGGTTGAAAGAGGCGGGGCACGATGTGGCCGATCTTGGCCCAATGACCACCGACAGCGTCGATTACCCCGATTATGGCTACAAGCTGGCCGAGGAAGTGGCGTCGGGTCGCGCCCAACGCGGGATCGCTCTGTGCGGATCGGGCATTGGTATTTCGATGGCGGTGAATCGCCATCCGGCCTGCCGTTGCGCACTGGTCTCCGAAAGCCTTTCGACCAGATTGGCGCGGGAACATAATGACGCAAATGTCATTGCCATGGGCGCGCGCCTGGTCGGTATAGAAATGGCGAAAGACTGTCTGGATGTCTTTCTGAAAACTGAATTTGGGGGCGACCGGCACCAGCGCCGGGTCGATAAATTGTCCGCACCATCCATCAAAGGAACAAACATATGAGCAATGTCGCAGATATGCAGGATATCAGGCAGACCGGATTTTTTGACTTTTCCGTTGATGAAAGCGATCCGGCGGTGGCCGGAGCGATCGATGCGGAATTGTCGCGGCAGCAGAACCAGATTGAGCTGATTGCTTCGGAAAATATCGTTTCCCGGGCAGTGCTGCAGGCCCAGGGTTCTGTCTTCACCAACAAATATGCCGAAGGCTATCCCGGACGTCGCTATTATCAGGGTTGCGCGCCATCGGATGATGTCGAGACGCTGGCTATCGAACGGGCCAAGCAGCTGTTCAACTGCGGCTTTGCCAATGTCCAGCCACATTCGGGCGCGCAGGCAAATGGCGCGGTGATGTTGGCCCTGGTCACGCCCGGCGATACCATCCTGGGCATGTCGCTGGACGCCGGTGGCCACCTTACCCATGGCGCGAAACCCGCACAGTCGGGCAAATGGTTCAACGCGATCCAATATGGCGTCAACGACGACGACCATCTGATCAATTATGCCGAAGTCGAGGCTCTGGCGAAGGAGCATCAGCCGAAGCTGATCATCGCCGGCGGTTCCGCCTATCCCCGGCAGATTGATTTTGCGAAATTCCGGGCGATTGCCGATGCCGTAGGGGCATTGTTCATGGTCGATATGGCGCATTTCGCCGGTCTGGTTGCGGCCGGACTGCACCCCAGCCCGCTGGAACATGCGCATGTCGTCACGACCACGACCCACAAGACCCTGCGCGGCCCGCGCGGCGGCATGATCCTGACCAATGACGAAGCCATCGCCAAGAAGATCAACTCGGCGGTGTTCCCCGGCTTGCAGGGCGGCCCGCTGATGCACGTGATCGCCGCCAAGGCGATTGCCTTTGGCGAAGCGCTGCGTCCGGAGTTCAAGAGCTATTCCGCAGCGGTTATCGAAAATGCCAAGATACTGGCAGCAACGCTGAAGGAGCGCGGTGCCGATGTCGTCGCGGGCGGCACCGACACGCATCTGGCCCTGATCGACCTCTCGCCGCTCGGTATTACCGGACGCGATGCCGACGAAGCACTCGAACGGGCCGGTATCACCTGCAACAAGAACAGCATCCCGAATGATCCGCAGCCGCCGATGAAAACCAGCGGTATCCGGGTCGGTTCGCCGGCTGGCACCACGCGCGGCTTTGGCCCGGCCGAATTTCGCCTGATCGGTGACATGGTAGCCGATGTGCTGGAAGGTCTTCGGCAAAAAGGCGAGGGCGGCGACCCAGCCGTAGAAGCGGACGTACGCCAGCGGGTGCAATCGCTGTGCGACCGCTTCCCGATCTATCCGGCATAATCAGAAAGTTCCATCATGCGTTGCCCCTTTTGTGCTCATGACGACAGTCAGGTAAAGGACAGTCGTCCGACCGAGGACAATACAACGATCAGGCGCCGGCGGCAGTGCGAAAGTTGCGGCGCCCGCTTCACGACTTTCGAGCGGGTGCAATTGCGCGAGATCACCGTGGTCAAGAGCGAGGACCGCAAGGAACCCTTTGACCGGTCAAAGATAGACCTGTCGGTTTCCCTTGCGTGCCGGAAGCGCGGTCTGAAGCAGGAGCAGATGGATCAGCTGGTTTCCGGGATCCAGCGCCAGCTGGAAACCAGCGGCGAAACCGAAATTCCGTCGAAGAAAATTGGCGAGATGGTGATGGACGGCCTGAAAGCCCTCGACAGCGTCGCCTATATCCGCTTCGCGTCGGTCTATAAGGATTTTACCGAAGCCAAGGATTTCAAGGAGTTTGCGGGCAGTCTGAAAGATGTCGGAGGAGCGTGAAAAGCCAGCCCGCCATCATATTGGTTAACCCGCAGCTGGGCGAAAATATCGGCAAGGCGGCCCGGGCAATGCTCAATTTCGGCCTGACCGAGATGCGGATCGTGCAGCCGCGCGACGGCTGGCCCAACCCGGCAGCAGGACCATCGGCATCGGGGGCGGATCAGGTTCTCGAACAGGCGCAGATTTTTGAAGCCACGGCGGAAGCCGTGGCCGATTGCGCGCATGTCTACGCCACCACCGTGCGCAAGCGCGGGATGACCAAGCCGGTGCTCACGCCATGGCAAGCTGCGGAGGATATGGCCCAGGCCAGCGGCAAATGCGCGATCCTGTTCGGGCCGGAGCGGGCTGGTCTGGAGATGGTCGATGTCGAACTTGCGCGCAAGATAATCACCGTCCCGATAAATCCCGAATTCGGGTCACTGAATCTGGCGCAGGCTGTCATTCTTGTGGCTTACGAAATATCCAAAATGGATGCTGCCGCCCATGTTCAGCCAACGCTGGAAAAGAAAATCGCCGAACCGGCTCCACAGAGGGAGCTGGATATGTTCTACGAGCATCTCGAGCGGGCGCTGGACAGAAACGGCTATTTCTATCCGGCCGAACGCGCGGTCGCGACGAAAGTGACGCTGCGCAATATGCTGACCAAGCCGGCCTGGACGAACGAAGAGGTGAAGACCTGGCGGGGGATTATTTCCTCGCTGGAACGACCGCCGCGCAAGGACAAGGCTGAAAAACCGCAAGCCTGATACTATTTGCGGATCATGTCCCATTTCTGCAATTCATAGCCGATCGACGTTTCCACCAGCATTTCCCAGATCGCCGCCACCGTCGGCACCGGAATCCGCGCCTCCTCGGCCAGCCGCTTCACATTCTGCAATACGGCCGCCTTGCGCACTTCATCGCGGACGATATTCCTGTCCTGCTTGATCCGGGCAGCGGCATCCATGCATGCGAACCGCTGCGCCATCAAAGCGATGATTTCGGCATCGATACGGTCCACCTGTTCGCGGACATCGGTCATGTTTTCCATGGGTGGCAAGGAATTGAGATCGGTCATCCCTGCGCATTAATCACCGGCGGATGGAGAGTCGAGACCTGTTGCGGGAAACCGCACGATTTTCGCGGGCCAAGACTGTTGACAATGGCGACTTTGCTCGTCATAGGCGCGCACTTGCAATTGGCCCCGCACCCCGGTGAAGCGGAGGCCGCATCAAGATCCTATCGGCTTTTGATGGTGCGCTCCGGGAAGACTAGAAAACAGCAAATGAGGAGTCATTCACATGACCAAACGTACCAGTTCCAAATATAAGCTCGATCGCCGCATGGGCGAGAATATCTGGGGCCGTCCCAAATCACCCGTCAATCGCCGCGACTATGGTCCGGGCCAGCACGGCCAGCGCCGTAAGGGCAAGCTGTCCGACTTCGGTATTCAGCTGCGCGCCAAGCAGAAGCTCAAGGGCTATTATGGCGATGTGACCGAAAAGCAGTTCCGCCGTGCCTATAAGGAAGCCGCCGCGATGAAGGGCGATACCAGCCAGAATCTGATCGGCCTGCTCGAGCAGCGCCTCGACATGGTTGTCTATCGCGCCAAGTTCACACCCACCATCTTCGCTGCCCGTCAGCTGGTCAGCCACGGCCATATCCGCGTCAACGGCGTCAAATGCAATGTCGCATCGCGCAAGGTTGTGCCGGGCGACGTGATCTCGCTGAGCGACAAGGCCAAGGAAATGCTGCTCGTCATCGAAGCGCAGAGCCTGCCGGAACGCGATATTCCGGAATATGTCGCACCCGACGGCACTGACAAGGTTACCTATGTCCGCATCCCGACCCTGGACGAAGTGCCCTATCCGGTCACCATGGAGCCCAATCTGGTCGTCGAATTCTATTCACGCTGATTATTGGCGATCTGTCATAAAGAAAAAGGGCGGCCACTTTGTGCCGCCCTTTTTCGTTTCGATCGGGAATCGGTTATTTCGGGAGAAAGGCCGCCGATTTGGTCAGCATGTCGATCCGTGCTGCCGAATTCTGCAGCCCGTGCGCCAAGCCCTTATATTCAACGAAGGTCACTGACTTTCCAGCCTCTTTCAATTTATTCTCCATCAGCTTTGAATGCTGAATTTCGACATTCGTGTCATAATCGCCATGAAATAGCATCACGGGTGCAGTAATTCTTGTTGCATTCTGGGCTGGAGACCCTTCGCGCACGTGCGGGCCATTGCCGACATAGTCGCGAACAACGGCGGCATCATAATATCTTTTGGAATCACCTTTCAATGTTGAGAGATCGGTGACCGGAGCGATGGCGACAACAGCCTTGAAAAGGTCAGGAGCAAGAACGGCCGATTGTAGCGCTGCATATCCCCCGTACGACCAGCCAACGATCGAGAGAGCGGAAGGTTTGGCAATCCCTTGTGACACAAGCCATCTGCCGGCGTCGGCGACATCACCAACGGATGTCTCCCACGATTGAAACCCGTTGTTCTTGTACCATTCATCACCATAGCCTGCCGAGCCGCGAAAATTGGGTTGTAGAACCGCAAAGCCCTGACTCACATAAAATTGAGCCAGCCAGTCAAATCCCCATTCATCACGACTTTCCGGCCCGCCGTGAGGCATGACTATGGCTGGAAGATTCTTTCCGGATGAGCCTGCGGGCAACGTCAAATAGCCCGGAATCATGGTCCCGTCGGCCGCTGGATAGGATACCGGCGTTACACGGCCGAGCTTGGCATTTTCGACTAGCGGACGAACGCCCAGCAACGGGCGCAACTGTTTCGATTGTTTGTCGAAGAGAAAATATTGGCCGGGATCAATGTCTGATCCTGCCCAGATCAACAATTTTGTTTCTCCCAGATTTGCATCGGCAAACTGGATCGAATAATCATCACCCAGGGCTTTGCCCAACGCAGTGGCAAGTGCTGCCAGTTCATTGTCAAAATAAACACCTGTCCGCCGTTCCAGTGCATAGCTTGCACCGACGACGCGATTGTCGCGACCAATCCGGATCAAGCCATCGACATCGACCTGATAGTGCTTCAGTATGATTTCGCTGCGGTTGCTTCCGTCCAGATCCACTGCCACCAACGCCTGTCGCCCGCTTACCGGTTGAAACCCGAAGGCCCGATTGGTCTTGGGATCAACGGCATAGGGATTGAATCCCGTGCGTTTTGCATAGTTCAGTTCGCTCAGAGCGAGCCATTTGCCATCGAGTTCGTAGAAATATTTTATCTCCCCGCTGTCCAGTTCGGTTCCGCCCAATTTGGTGCGCATGCCTTTGATACGAACATTGCCGAGCCCATCCGTTATATATTCGGTGGTTTCTGCCTCAGGACGCTCAGAAATTTTTGTTTTTCCGGTTTCCGTATCGATGATTTCAGCTGCCAGACCATTTTTGATGGTAGAAATCCGGGAACCAATTTTTTCCTGAGGCAAATGATATCGCGACATCATCACCATATTGTCCTGACCAGGCAGCCAGTCGATAATATCTCCGCCTCCCAAGTTATAGCCGATTGCGTTTCTTCCCTGTTTCTTCGTCAGCAATTGCGGCTCGCTTCCGTCTGCATTGACCGCGAACATGTTGGATGAGCCATATAATCTGCCCGCATATTCCTCAATCGCACGGATTTTGCATGCCAACCGCTCGTTCGACACCCAGCCGCACCAAGAGAGACGATCAGGTTCACCGGACGATGCCGTGACACGAACAGGCGTGTCACCCTTCCTCAGATCAATAGTATAAAGATCTGTCTGTGTCCCCGGACCCGGAGCGACGAATGCGATTTTGTTCCCATCCGGCGACAGGCTGATATCCTGGACAGCCGGCATAACCCCAAAGATTCTTGCTTTTTCGTTGGCTAAAGCCACCGGGCTGGTGATGACCGATGCAACCGCAACTGAAACTAGTAATGAATGAAAACGAACCACAGCAACTCCCCCTTACAAAACAACGAGTTTGATGCATCGCGCACCCAAGTTTGTTTGGCAACCCCCGAAGCTTCCATCGTTTCGCGCCTTGCCTTGCGGAAAATCGTCTGCCATTGATCATGCAACGTTTATCGAAAAATTTCAGAAGGTAATGCATGATGTTGAAACGGTCGCTGTCGGCGCTTCTCCTGCCCTCGCTCTTGCTGGTGGGCTGCACCAAGATTGAAGAGGAAGATGCGGCCGTAGCCTTCCCCGAAATCGCGGCACCGGAATTATCGGTTGAAACCATGAAATCGATCACCGAGGAACTTTCCTCCGATGCCTATGAAGGCCGTGCGCCGGGAACGGCGGGTGAGGAGAAAACGGTCAAGCTGCTATCCGAAAAATTTGCTGCAGCCGGGCTGGAGCCGGGTAACGGGGACAACTGGTTTCAGGATGTTCCGCTGGTCGGCATCGCCGCGAAAAATATCTCCCCTCTGAAAATTACCGGGGGCAAGACCGACCTGTCCTTTGAACATGGCAGCGATTATGTCGCCACCAGCTATCGGGAACAGCCGAAAATTGAAGTTGCCGACAGCGAACTGGTGTTTGTTGGCTATGGCATCAACGCGCCCGAGCGGGGCTGGAACGACTATGCCGGCGTCGATGTGAAGGGCAAGACCGTCGTCATATTGGTGAACGATCCCGATTTCGGTACCGAAAGCCTGGAGGGTGATTTTGGTGGCCGGGCGATGACCTATTATGGCCGCTGGACCTATAAATATGAGGAAGCGGCCCGGCAGGGTGCTGCGGCGGCGCTCATCATCCACGATACGGATCCGGCATCCTATGGCTGGAATGTGGTGGAATCGAGCTGGACTGGCGAGCAATTTTACGCCCAGTCGGTCAATGGCGGTGCGGACCAGACCAAATTGAACGGCTGGATCCAGAAAGATGCAGCGGCGAAAATTTTTGCTGCCGCGGGTCAGGATCTGAACGCGCAAATGGCGGCGGCAAAGCAAAAGGGTTTCAAGGCCGTTGACCTAAAGCTTAAAGCGTCGGTTTCACTGGAAAATGATATCAAGAAAACCGACAGCAAGAATGTAGTGGGAATCCTCAAGGGAAAAACCCGCCCCGACGAATATGTGATCTACACCGCGCATTGGGATCATCTGGGACGTTGCAAGCCTGCCGCGGATGGTGACGACATCTGCAATGGCGCGGTTGACAATGCCACCGGCACAGCCGCGCTGGTCGCACTGGCAGAAGCTTATGTGAAAGCGGGCGCACCGGATCGAAGTATCATTTTTCTGGCAGTGACGGCGGAGGAATCGGGCCTGCTCGGTTCCAAATATTATGCCGAAAATCCGATCTATCCGCTCAGCCAGACGGTGGGCGGCGTGAACATGGATGCTTTCAGCATGAGCGGCCCGGCGAAGAATATTGTCGTGGTCGGCAAGGGCAAATCGGAACTGGATGCCTATCTCGAAGCGGCGCTGAAGGGCGATGGCCGCGTGGCCGAAGCCGAACCGACCCCCGAGAAGGGTTATTATTACCGATCGGACCATTTCAGCTTCGCCAAGCTTGGCGTACCGATGATCTATTTCGAGGGTGGGGAAGACCTCGTCAAGGGTGGCCGGGAAGCTGGTGAAGCGGCGTCCAAAGACTATACCGACAACCGCTACCATGGGCCTCAGGATGAATATAATCCCGACTGGGACTGGACCGGCGTGATGAATGATCTGAAGGTCTATTATACCGTAGGCCGCATGCTGGCGATGACCGAGGCTTGGCCGAACTGGAACGAAGGGGACGAATTCCGCGCCATCCGTGACCAGAGCCGCACGGGCGATTGAGCGGGATCGCCGACCCGCAAGATGAGATGGCCAGCAGAGTGGGAACCGCATCAGGCGGTCTGGATCGGCTTTCCCGGTGATCCGGCGGAATGGCCGGTTGGACTGGATGAGGCGCAGCAGGAAGTGGCTGCCTTTGCCGATGCTGTAGCGGACCAGGGGGCGGGAGAGACTGTCATTCTGGTCTGCCGGACACCTGATGACGGTGAAACGGCACGTACGCTCGTCCCGCCCCCTGTGGAGATTGTCATTGAGCCGTTCGGGGACATCTGGCTGCGCGATTCGGCTCCGATTTTTGTCACCGGACCGCACGGGCTTGTCGGTCAGAATTTTGGTTTTAACGGCTGGGGCGGCAAATATGCGATGGCTGGCGACCAGGATATCGGCAAGCGGCTGGCGAAGCGCTTTGGTCTGGCCGTCATCCCTCAGGACTGGATATTGGAGGGCGGCGCTATCGATGGCGATGGCGCGGGCCGGCTGGTCACCACGAGGCAATGCGTTCTCAACGCCAATCGCAATGCCGGCCTTATGAAAGAACGGGCAGCCGCGCGATTGCGCGAAGCACTGGCGGCAGCGGATATTTGCTGGCTGGGCAACGGCCTGGCCGCCGATCATACCGACGGTCATGTCGACAATCTGGCCCGCTTTGTGGCACCCGACAGGGTAGCAATTCCGGAAGCGGACAGTGCTGACGATCCCAATGCCGAGATTTTCGAAGATGCCGCACGCGTAGCCGGATCATCCGGATTGCAGGTGGTCCGGATGCCATCTGCGGGACGCTATGAAATTGATGGCGAGATTGCACCGGCCAGCTACATGAACTTCTATATCGGCAACAATGTTGTGGCGGTGCCGCAATATGGATCAGCGAACGATGTCAGAGCGGTCAAACAAATTGCTGCAATTTTCCCTGACCGCAAGGCAGTCGGTCTGTCGAGCCGGTCGCTGCTGCGGGGCGGCGGCAGCTTTCACTGTATTTCCCAGCAGATTCCTGCAATCTAGTGTATCTATGATGTTTGCCCGATAAACCGTATTGCGGCTCCGCAGCGGTCGGCTATTTCTGCATGCAAACGGAAAGAGGAAAAATTATGTATCAAGTCGCGATAAGAAATCTGTTGTTGGCCAGTGCGGCAATTGCAATGCTCAGCACGGGCGGTGTCGCCCTTGCCAAGCACCATGAACAGGACGGGATGGTCCATGGCGCAGCCGGTCTGGCGGGAGTCCTGAAGCATGAGCGGCGATCAGAGGACAAGGGGAGAGATGCATATCGCAATCCCGATCAGACGCTGACGTTTTTCGGCGTGAAGCCGGACCAGACGGTGGTCGAATATGGCCCCGGGGGCGGCTGGTATACCCGGATCCTGGTGCCCTATCTTGCGGGCAGCGGACAATATATTGCAGTTAATGGGGACAGTTCCATCGACACATTTTCCGACCGCGCGCGCGAAGCGCGGGCCAAGGGTTGGCCGGAGCGATTCCCGGAGATTGCAGCACAATGGACGGGCGTCGCTGCCGACAAGATATTGGCGTTCGAGAGTGACGAACTGCCCGACGCGATGAAGGGTAGGGTCGACCGGATATTGATTTTCCGGTCGCTGCACGGGATGCTGAACGGCAACCGGGCGGACTCAGAATTGCGCGCCTTGCGTGAGATGCTGGCCGATTACGGCATGGTCGGGGTTGTCCAGCACCGGGCAAAGCCCGGTGCCTCCTACGCCATGTCCAATGGCAGCAAGGGATATCTGAAGCAGGAATCGGTGGTGGCACTGTTTGAACTGAATGGTTTCGAGCTGGCTAGCGAATCCGAGATCAATGCCAATCCCAGGGATACGTCCGACTATGCAGGCGGGGTGTGGACGCTACCGCCGGTTTTGAGCCAGGGCGACAAGGGCAAAGCCAGATATGAAGCCATTGGCGAATCCGACCGGATGACTTTATTGTTTAAGAAGCGCGACTAGACCGCTATCAGGGCCGCTATGACCAATATATGCGTAGCGGCCCTGCAGCTGCCTCTAGGCGGCGATGAACAGGAGAATCTTTTTGCCGTAACCGGCCTTGTCGCCGAGGCGGCAGAGCAGGGATCCCAGATCATCCTCCCGCCGGAGCTTTTTGCCGGGCCCTATTTCTGCAGGACCGAGGATGAGGCCCTTTTTGCGCTGGCGCAGCCAGTGGACGAGAGCGCTCCGGTACTCGCCATGCAGCGGCTGGCGAGGCAATATGGCGTCGCCATCCCGGCCAGCTTTTTCGAACGGGACGGACCGCATCATTATAACAGCATTGCCATGATCAATCCCGAGGGCGAGATCATGGGCGTTTACCGCAAAAGCCATATTCCCGACGGTCCCGGTTACGAGGAAAAATATTATTTCCGGCCGGGCAATACGGGCTTCAGGGTCTGGGATGTCTGCGGCACCCGGATCGGCGTCGGAATCTGCTGGGACCAATGGTATCCGGAGAGCGCGCGGGCGATGGCGCTGATGGGCGCGGAAATTCTTTTCTATCCCACGGCCATCGGTTCGGAACCCTATGATGCCGATTTCGACACCAGCCGGATGTGGCGCCGGGCGATGCAGGGCCATGCGGTCAGCAACTGCATGCCGGTAGTGGCCAGCAACCGCATCGGCATCGAAGATGGGCAGGCCTTCTACGGGCACAGCTTCATCACCAATCAATGGGGCGATCTGGTACAGGAATATGGCTCGGCCGAAACCGGCGTGCTGGTCGCGTCGTTCGATCTGGAAGAGGCGCGCACACATCGGGCAGGCATGGGGTTTTTCCGGGATCGCCGTCCGGAACTCTATCGGCGGTTGACTGAAGACAGATAGACCGCCTGTTCGAATATCCCTTCAAACATTTCCGCGGTCAATCGCCTGGTGTTCACATTATAGCGGCTGCAATGATAGCTGTCGATCAGGGTGCGGCCATCGGGGAGCTGGTGGGTTGCGCCATGGACGAATTTATGATCGGCGAGCCTGGCGCCGGACAGCCGGATGACGCTGTCATGTGCGACCTTGCCCAGCGCCAATATGACGTGCAATTCGGACAGGCCATCGAACGCCTTGGCGAGATACGGGCGACAATTGTTGATTTCGTTGCCGGTCGGCCTGTTCTCCGGCGGCAGGCATTTGACGGCATTGAGGAGGATCGCTCCTTTCAATTGTATTGCATCTGCCGGATGATTGGCAAAACTTCCCTCGACGAAGCCATATTTCGTCATCGTGGCGAACAGCATCGTGCCTGACGCGTCGCCGGTGAACGGTCTGCCGGTTCGATTGGCACCCTGCTTGCCCGGCGCCAGTCCGACAATGGCCAGCCAGGCGTTCGGATCGCCGAAAGCGGGAACGGGCGCATTCCACCAATCGGGATGATCCTTGCGGAGCGTTTTGCGCAGGCAAACCAGCCGGGAGCAGCGGCGGCATCCGATCGGAGCTTCCGCAAAGAACAGGGGGCCATCATCACTCACAATCCCCGCCTAAGTTCAATCGACTCGATCGTCCAGATGATTAAATCCTTTCGTTCCGCCGGAACGTTTCCATCCCTTCCGGCGTTCTTGTCTATGAATTGCCGGTGCAGCAGCAGCGGGGTTTCGGTTGATTCACAATAGTCGAGCGCAATCGCGCTTCGCGGTATCTGGGGTCTGGGGATGGCCGATGCCAGTGGTCTTGAAACATTGGCAGGCTCCATGCTCAGACGACTGACGGGGAGAAATCAAGTTGCGGCGGACAATCGAATACTCGCGGGCGAGCAGCCATGGTCGAGAAGGATGGACAGGATGAAGAAGATGGAGATCATGGACATAATGCAGCAGACCGGTGGTCTGGGCGCCATGGCAGGTGAACTGGGAGTCAGCGAAAGCGTCATCGAAACCGGCACGGCGGCCTTGGTGCCGGCCATATTGGGCGGTTTCAAGAAGACGACACAGGGTCGACCAGGCGGCCTCGAGGGTCTCAGCGGCTTGCTGGATCAGCTTGGTGGAGAAGCCTTGCTCGGCAGCGTGGTGGGCCCACAGCAGACGCCAGTGGACAAGGGCAACGCCGTACTCGGCCAGATATTCGGTTCCAAGGTGGTGAGCCGGACCGTTGCCGCCGGCGCGGAGCAGCAGACCGGTATCAGCAGCGATCTGCTCAAGAAAATGCTCCCTTATGTTGCGATGACGGTGGCAGGATATCTGGCCGGGCAGAGTCGGGAATATGCGGGCAATGGCGGCGGACTGGGCGGTCTGATCGGTGAGTTGCTAGGCGGACGAAGTAGCGAATCTCCCGGCGGAGATCTGGAGTCGCTGCTCGACCTGAATGGTGAAGGCAATGCGCTGGATGATATCATCGGCAGGGCCGGCAAACTCATTCGCTGAGTCAGCCTTATGGACGGCGTGCGAGCGTATAAGCGACGATCCGGCCGAGCTCTGGGCCTCTGCGTTTCAGATGCCGATCAAGAAGCAGGCTTGCCTTCCGAGGCAGCGGGTCGTTCCAGCGCTTCCAGGCGGAGCACGCCACCTTCGACCGCAGCCACCTTTGCGACCGTCCCTTTTTCCATATTCGGGCCTTTTGCCGGCCATTCGCCGTCCCCGACCTTGACCCTCCCGCTGGTCGCTGAAACTGCTTCGACCACGGTTACGGTGCGTCCGACCAGTTGGGCTGAGCGATTGTTGAGCAGCGGATTTTCGCTTTCCACATTGTGGACAAGATACCAGCGCCGGCCGCCCAGCACCGCCAATATGGTCGACAGACCAAATAAAGTTAGCTGGCCGGCAATGGTCAGGTCGATGAACAGCGAGAGAATTCCGGTAACCGCGGCGGCTGCGGCGACCCAGATCAGGAAGACGCCGGGAACGAACAATTCCGCCAGCGCGAGCAGGGCGGCGAGCCCCAGCCAGACATATTCCGGATTGCTGATGGTAAAATCATCCATGGCTTGTGCTCCGCTTTCTGCCGGTCTCCTCAGCCCTGATTGTCGAACGGACCCTTGCGCGGCGGCGGCGAAAAGGTCTGGCTGTGTTCACCGAGCGCCTCTTTGGCCAGGGCACCGATACCGCCCAATGTCCCGATCAGTTGCGTGGCCTCGATCGGGAATAAGATCGTCTTGGCATTGGGCGAGGTGGCGAATTTTTCAACCGCCTTCACATAGTCCTGTGCGACAAAATAGTTGATCGCCTGCGCATTGCCGCCGGCAATGGCTTGCGAGACCATTTCGGTTGCCTTCGCTTCGGCCTGGGCTTCGCGTTCGCGGGCTTCGGCGTCGAGGAAAGCGGCTTCCTTGCGGCCCTCTGCCTGCAATATCTGGCCCTGTTTCTCGCCTTCCGAGCGCAGAATTTCAGAAGCGCGCGCGCCTTCGGCATCGAGGATATTTGCGCGCTTTTCGCGTTCGGCCTTCATCTGCCGCGCCATCGCGTTGATGATATCCTGCGGCGGACGGATGTCCTTGATCTCCACGCGGGTGATCTTGATGCCCCAGGGCGTGGTGGCGTCGTCGATCACGGTCAGCAGGCGGCCATTGATCTCGTCGCGCTTGGACAGGGTCTCATCCAGGTCCATCGAACCCATGACGGTGCGCAAGTTGGTGGTAACGAGGTTGAGTATGGCATTGTAGAGGTCATTGACCTCATAGGCTGCCTTGGCGGCATCCAGCACCTGGAAGAACACCACGCCGTCGGTGGAGATCATCGCATTATCCTTGGTGATGATTTCCTGACCGGGAATATCGAGTACCTGCTCCATCATGTTGACCTTGCGACCGACGCGATAGAGAAAGGCGGGATAGAAATTGAAGCCCGGATGAGCGGTGGTCGTGAAGCGGCCAAAATATTCGATCGTGTAATGATAGCCCTGCCGGACGATCTTGATGCTCGCAAAAAGATAGATGATGGTGACCAGCAGTACCAGCAGCAACAGTGAAACACCCATTTCCATTCTCCCTCGCGACCCGTCTCATAACCATTGATTATTTGCAGGATATTGCCAAGGGAAAAGCGAATTTTTTGCCTCTGTGGAAGGGTTGTGCCCGCAATGCGTTTCGTTGCATTTCTGTTTTTCTCGTGCCTGATCGTTTCCGATGGGGCGCGATCCCAGCCGATAGGTGAGTCAGATCTGCTCAGGCATATCGAGATATTGGCGAGCGATGCCTTCGAGGGCCGGGAGCCCGGCACCATGGGGGAAAACAGGACGGTCAATTATATCGCCACGCAATGGGTACGCGCCGGACTTCGGCCAGCGGGAGAAAATGGCTCCTGGTACGCGCCGGTGACACTGGTGGAACGAACGCCGGAAAGCTACCGGATAGAACTGGCGACCCAGGCTGGGAGCAAGACCTTGGGCTTTGAGGATGAGATTGTGCTGCGTAGCGGTGCGCCGTCGTTCAGCGAAAAGCGGATACCGGTTGTCTTTGCCGGCTATGCCGCCTCGGCATCCCGCCCGTTGCCGGTTGCTGGCAAGCTGGTACTGCTGCCGCTTGCCCCTTTGGCCGACGGCGATGACATTCCCCATTATAGAGCGCGCAAGCGGCAACTGATCCGGGATGGCGCGATCGGGGTGATCACGATCATCGAAAAGCAGGATCAATGGCCGAGATACCGTCGATCTTTTCTGCGCGGAGCCACCGGCCTGTCCGGCTTCGAGGATCACGCGGCGCTGGAGGGCATGATCAGTCCTGACCAGTTCCGCGTGTTGGTCCAGCCATCGGGGCGGGACGCCGAGACATTGTTGGCTGACAGAGATACCGTATCGGTCGTCGATCTTGCGCTGGTCGCCGACGCGAGCGCCGAAACAAGGGTGCGCACTTATCTTTCCCACAATGTGATCGGCAGGATTCCCGGTGCCAGACCGGAGAATGGCGCTGTCCTGTTCCTGGGCCATTGGGATCATTTCGGCATATGCAGGATCGAGGATCCGCAGGATCCTGGCAAGGACCGCATCTGCAACGGGGCTGTGGACAATGCCAGCGGCATATCATTGCTGATCGAAACGGCTCAGCGTCTGGCCGGGATGGATCATGACCGGGACATCTATTTTCTCGCGACGACGGCGGAAGAAAAGGGGTTGCTCGGTGCACGAGCCTTTGTTGAAAGTCCGCCGATCCCGCTCGACAAATTGGTCGCCGTTTTCAATGCCGACACGATAGCGCTATCGGACAATTCCAGCAGGATTGCGGTCGTTGGTTTCGGACGCGGCGGTCTCGATGCCGAAATCGAGGCCGTCGCGGTTGAGGAAGGACGGGATATCGACCGCAGCGGGCGGGCGGATGCCTATGTCAGGCGCCAGGACGGTTATGTGTTTCTGGAGCGGGACATTCCGGCTTATATGATCACCAGCGCCTTTGCCGATGAGGAACGGCTCAACGCCTTTATCAATGGCCCCTATCATGACGTCGGCGATGAAGTGAATGATGGACTGCTGCTGACGGGCGCGGCTGCGGATGCCAATTTTCACGTCGCGCTCGGCCGCTATTTCGCCGCGACCGCAACATATCCGGGAAAAGCCACTAGCGGCGAGCCAGATAACTGATTACATGGGCCGCCACAGAATCACATTCACGATATCGGAAAGTGGCAATCATGAGCAGGCCGGGCAAGCATAACGACATTCGATTGGGGCTGACTTTTGATGACGTCCTGTTGCGACCCGCCGCATCCGAGATAGTGCCGAGCCAGGCCAACACCAAGACCAGTATCTCCAGGCTCATTGGCCTCAACATTCCGATCCTTTCCTCTGCCATGGATACGGTGACCGAGTCGGACATGGCTATCGTGATGGCGCAAATGGGCGGTATTGGTGTGCTGCACCGGAATCTCACCATCGCCCAGCAGACAGCCGCCGTGCGCCAGGTGAAGCGCTTTGAATCCGGCATGGTGGTCAATCCGATCACCATCGCGCCGGATGCGACGCTGGCAGAAGCGCAGGCAACGATGGAGCAGAACCGGATATCCGGCATTCCCGTCGTGGAGAAATCGGGCAAGCTGGTAGGCATCCTGACCAATCGCGATGTCCGCTTTGCGGAAAATCCGAAACAATTGATTTCCGAACTGATGACCAGGGACAATCTTGCGACGGTGCCGGCTGGCGTGAGCCAGGAAGAGGCGCGACGCACGCTGCATCAGCGGCGGATCGAGAAATTGCTGGTCGTCGATGATGAATATCATTGCGTCGGCCTGATCACGGTCAAGGATATTGAAAAAGCTGTCACCTATCCCAATGCGACCAAGGACAGCTCGGGTCGTCTTCGTGTTGCGGCGGCCTCGACCGTCGGCGACAGCGGGCTGGAGCGGACCCAGGCGTTGATCGACGCGGAATGCGATCTTATCGTCATCGATACCGCCCACGGCCATAGCGCAATGGTGGCGCGGGCCGTTGAAGAGGTCAAGAAGCGCTCGAACGGCGTGCAGGTCATTGCCGGAAATGTCGCCACAGCCGCCGCCACGCGCGCGCTGATCGACGCGGGCGCGGACGGTATCAAGGTCGGGATCGGACCCGGTTCGATCTGCACCACGCGGGTGGTTGCCGGCGTCGGTGTGCCGCAACTTACCGCGATCATCGATTGCGCGGAAGAGGCGGCAAAGTCCGGCATACCCGTCATCGCTGATGGCGGCCTCAGAACATCGGGAGACGTTGCCAAGGCGCTCGCCGCCGGGGCCTCGGCGGTGATGATCGGATCGTTGCTCGCCGGAACCGAGGAAGCGCCGGGTGAGACCTTTCTCTATCAGGGACGCGCCTACAAGAGCTATCGCGGCATGGGGTCGGTCGGTGCCATGGCGCGCGGATCGGCGGACCGCTATTTCCAGCAGGATATCACCGACCAGATGAAACTGGTTCCGGAAGGGATTGAAGGACAGGTGCCGTTCAAGGGTCCGGCGCGCGACGTCATTCACCAGCTGGTCGGCGGCGTGAAGGCGGCGATGGGCTACACCGGTTCGGCGACGCTGGAAGATTTGCGCGAACGGGCCGAGTTCATCCGCATCACCAATGCCGGATTGCAGGAAAGCCATGTGCATGATGTTGCGATCACCAGAGAAGCGCCCAATTATCCCACGCGATAGAACCATTGGAGGCATCTCGTGAGCGAAGCCCGGGAATCATTGCGCGATTATTTTCCCGCCGATGATCGTATGGACAAGTGACTCCGTCGGCCAGGCTGCAGGCGGCAATCGATATGCTGGACTGGATCATTGCCGCTGCGCGGGATGACGGTGCATCCGCCGACAATATCGCGAAGAAATTCTTCAAGGAAAGGCGCTATGCGGGGTCGGGCGATCGCCGCGCCATTCGCGAGCTTGTCTATGCCGCCATCCGGCGCTGGGGAGACAGGCCGGAAAGCGGCCGGCAGGCCCTGCTCGGACTGGTCGCCGAACAGCCTGAACTGGCAGAATTATTCGGCGGATCCCAGTACGGCCCCGCGGCGATTGAGGCCGATGAACCGGTCGCGGCCGGAATGCAAATTCCGGACTGGCTGTGCGACAGATTTGCCGATCCGATCGACGAAACAGAACGAAAGGCCCTGTTCGACCGTGCGCCCCTGCATATCCGGGTCAATGGCCAGCGCTCCACGGATCTGGAAGTCAAATCGGCATGGCCCGATGCTGTCGCACTGGCCTTGCCGGATGCCTACGAACTTCCCACGGGGACCCAGTTGGAAGACCAGACGCTCTATCGGGAGGGCGCCATTGAAATCCAGGATATGGGGAGTCAGGCCATTGCGTTGGCTGGTGCGGCGGGCAAGCCGAAGCTGGTCCTTGATCTGTGCGCCGGAGCGGGCGGCAAATCGCTCGCCCTGGCCGCCATGCTACCCTCCGACAGCAGGATTATCGCGGCGGACACGGATCGGGGCCGGCTGAGCCGGATCGATCCCCGCAAGCGCAGGGCGAGAGCGGGGAGTATAGAGACATTCCTGCTCGCGCCGGGCAAGGAAATGGATTCGCTTGAGCATCTGAAAGGCGGTTGCGATCTCGTTCTGGTCGACGCGCCGTGCAGCGGCACTGGAACCTGGCGGCGCAACCCGGAACTGCGTTGGCGGATGACGCCCAAGCGGCTCGATCAGACGACAGAATTGCAGCAAAGACTGATGGATATCGGCAGCGAAATGGTGAAGCCGGGGGGGCGTCTCGTCTATGCCGTTTGTTCGCTGCTGGACACAGAAGGTGGGGAGCAGGCCGAGAAATTTCTTGAGAGCCACCCCGGCTGGCAGGAAATTTCGATTGATTTGCCGATTGGCCGCCCATATCGTAAAGGCATACTTCTTTCCCCGTATCATGACGGAACGGATGGCTTTTATTTTACCAGTCTCGAAAAATTGTGATAGCAAATCATGTTAAGCCAGCATGCAGCTGAGTCTGGCTATGGTCACGAGAGTTTATTGGAGCTGATTATGCGTTTTTCACCGGCTGTTGTCGCCTTGTCCCTCGTCTTTGCCACGGTTTCCAGCGCCGGTTTTGGCCAGACTGCCGATATCGAGATCAAGCAGCGGTCGGTGGAATATCTGCAATTGGGTGAAGCGGCGCAAAAGCGCGGCGAACTCGATCTTGCCGCCGACCTTTATGAAACGTCGCTGGCCGTGGACCCGCGGAATAGCTCGGCCTTTATTGCCCTGGCGCAGATTGCGCGGGCGCAACAGCTGCCTGGCAAGGCGATCCGCCTTTATCGCGAGGCGCTCATTGTCGATCCGAACAATCTGGATGCGCTCGCGGGACAGGGAGAGGCGCTGATCCAGCGTGGCGCGCTCGAAAAGGCGAAAGTCAATCTGTCGCGGATTGAAACGCTGTGTCGGTCGCGCTGTGCGCAAAATGACCAGCTGGCATCGGCGATCCAGCTGGCGGAGAAGAAACCGGTGCTGTCGGCGGAAGCGGTGACGCCAAAGCCGAGACTCGGGGATGAGGAACCGGAAAGCGAGACTCGCTGACATTCGATTCCGCAAGCCGGGCTAGAAATCGTAGACCAGCGACGCGCGGCTGAGCGTGTCGGTTTTCAACCGACCGACCGGCGGGTTTGTTTCATGTTCGACAGTATAGGAAAAGCGCGCCGAAAGACTGCCAATCAATTTGGCATCAAGCGCGGAGGTGGCTTTGAAAGTGGCATTGTCGCTGTCGATGACGGCAATCGCCGAAGTGAAGCCCTGGGCGTCGCTGGCCCACGTCCCGCCGCCATCCTGCGAGAATTTGAGATGATCCGATATCGTCCAGTCAAAATCGAGGCCCACCAGACCCGCCAGGCTGCTTTTGGAAGCGCCTCCCGCGAAACTGGTAACGCGCAGCGCCGGACCGGCCTTGAGGGCGAGCCGCATGTCCTTGGTTTTGACCAGCTCATAGCCCAATCCCCCTGACAAGGTATAGCGGGCGGAAAATCCCTGCAGACGATCCCGTTCAAACTGCGCAAGTCCATAGGCATAGAGCTTCTGGCTGAACTTATAATTCGGTTCGACCGTCGCGCTCAGCTGATCGCGGGTGGTTTTGCCTCTGTTGCGCTCGTAATCGGCGCGGGCCTGAAAATTCAGACGCCATTTGACGGCGTCTTTCACCAGTTTGATCCCGCCTGTCAGGCCCAGATTCTCGGTGTTTCCCGTTGAACGGAACCCGCCCAGTTCGCCCTGTCCCTTCCAGTTTTCGAAAAAGCCGGCCTCTTGCTTCTCGCGCAGCGCTGCCTCAGCGATCTTTGCCTGCGTGCGGTTATGGTCCGCCATCAGCAAATCAATTTCCGCCACATCATGCGGATTGGTTGCTTTGGCAATTTTGACAATTGCGTGAATATCCTGCGTGTCACCAGAAGCGATTGCCGCGTCAATCATCGCCCTGACCGGATCGGGCAGTGCCGCGGCAGCGGGGGCGGACAGGATCGCCGCTCCAAGAATTGCGGTCGTCCATGCTGCTCTGTACATATGAATCTCGGATGGTGGTGGCTAGATCAGCGGCAGGAATTCTTTCAGAACTCCGCGATACAGATCCCTTTTAAAGGGCACGATCATATCCGGCAAGCCCGCGGGCTCGGTCCATTTCCATCTGGTGAATTCGGGATGCTCGGTCTCGATATCGATTTGATCATCCTCACCGGTAAAACGCATCAGGAACCAGCTTTGCCGCTGGCCGCGATATTTCCCCTTCCAGATCTTGCCGAGCAGTTCGTCCGGTAGATCGTAGAAATATTCCTCTGTGGTCCGGCCTATGATCTGAACATGATCGGCGACGACGCCGGTTTCTTCCCATAGTTCGCGCAAGGCCGCGGCTTCCGGTTCCTCGTCCTCATCAATTCCGCCTTGCGGCATTTGCCAAGCGTCAGGGTAAAGGCTCTCGGCTGCATCCAGTCTCTGGCCAACGAATATCTGCCCGCCGCGATTGGCCAGCATGATACCGACACAAGGGCGATAGGGGAGTTTGCTATAATCGATTTTGCAGAGCCTTTCTGAACTGGTCGGTGATGCCCCAACTCATGATTGCAGCGTCGAGATCATCGTTTTCCAGGCCGCAATCATCTTGTCCACATCCTGCGCTGCGGACGGGACCGCCTTGCGGATATTGATGAAGCCATGCACATTGCCGGGCATTTCGATGAAAATGGTGTTGACGCCGTGGCGGATCAGGGCAGCGGCATATTCGCGTCCCTGATCGCGCAGCGGATCGAGGCCGGCGGTAACCAAAACGGTGGGCGGTGACCCGGCAAGATTACCAAGATAGGGTGAGACAAGAAGGTCCTCGTTCCTTGCTGCATAATGGAGATTGAAATATTCCATGCTTTCCCTGGTGAGCAGAAAGCCTTCGGCAAATTCATCCATCGATCCGCCCTCGGCATCCATCCGGGTCGCCGGGTAGATGGGAAATTGCGCAACTACGGCAACCGAGGCGGGTTCGAGCGCCAATGCCTGTCCGACGACCAGAGCGAGATTTCCGCCGGCACTGTCCCCGCATGGGATGAGGCCGCTGATTTTGAGCTTCAGCTGGCTCTGATTGTCGGCAATCCAGCGGGTCGCGGCCAGACTGTCCTGCGGTGCAGCAGGGAAGGGCGCTTCGGGTGCCAGGCGATAATCAACCGCAATGACGGGAAGGTCCATTTCGCGCGAGACATAGGTGCAGAAACTGTGATGCGATTCCAGATCGCCGATAACGAAGCCGCCGCCATGATAGAAGATGATGGCGGGCGTCTCTTCGCTCCGTTCTGCCTGACTATCATAGAGGCGAAGCGCGATATCGCCTCCGGGACCGGGGCAGGACAGGTCCTCGATCCGCGGGAGATCGACCGGGTCTGCCTCGAGCATCGCCGCCATCATATTATACATTTCGCGAGCGGAGCCGGGCTCAACCTGCGACATCAGCGGCTGGTCCGATTGTTCCATCATCGTCAAAATCATCTGCACATCGGGGCGAACGTATGCGTCGGTCATCTCTCTTCTCCAGCCAGTTAACCGATCGATTAGATCAGGCTAGGTTCACTAGGCAAGTGCTAATCCGGCAGGGACGCCCAAACAAATGCTTTATCCCTATTAGTTTTTGTGGTTTGAAGCGCCCTGCATTGCTGCTCTACAGCGGTTGCGATATAACAAAGGCACGGAAATTCAATCATGGCCACCGCGTTGAAGCAGGAAGAATCAAACAGTCCCTCTCCCGAGGGCGCCGAAAATGTCGTCGTTCGTTTTGCTGGCGACAGCGGCGACGGGATGCAGCTGACCGGAGGACAGTTCACCCTGTCGACGGCGCTGGCAGGCAATGACCTTGCCACTTTCCCGGATTTTCCGGCAGAAATTCGGGCGCCGCAGGGGACTTTGTTCGGCGTGTCCGCCTTTCAGATCAACTTCGGTTCGCGTGCGATCGAAACCGCCGGCGACGAGCCGGATGTACTGATCGCGATGAACCCGGCGGCGCTCAAGACCAATGTCCAGGCGGTTCGGCCCGGCGGTCTGGTAATCGCCGATGAAGGCGAATTCGGGAAACGCAATCTCGACAAGGCCCATTATGACAGCAATCCGCTGGAAGACGGCTCGCTCGCCAAATGGCAATTGCTCAAGCTCAACATATCGCAGCTGACGCTGGACGCGGTGAAGCCGTTCGGCCTTGGCAACAAGGAAGCGCTGCGTTGCAAGAACATGTGGACGCTGGGCCTTGCGCTGTGGATGTTCGAGCGCGACCGCGAACCGATTGTCCAGTGGCTGAAAAGCAAGTTCGCCAAACTGCCGGATATTGCGGAGGCGAACATCGCCGCGCTCAACGCCGGCCATGCCTATGGCGAAACCGCGGAAATTTCCGGGGATGGGCTTGGTGGCGGTCATCTGCAGCATCACAAGATTGCCGCAGCACCGGCGGAACCTGGAACCTATCGGACCGTAACCGGCGCCGAATCCATCTCTCTCGGACTGGTCGCGGGCGCGCGTCTGGCCGGACTGCCGATGTTTTTTGGCGGCTATCCGATCACGCCCGCCTCGGCGATCCTGCACCATCTGTCGCGGCTGAAGGAATTTGGCGTCACCACGTTCCAGGCCGAGGATGAAATTGCCGCGATCACCGCCGCGATCGGTGCCAGCTATGCCGGCAGTCTGGGCATTACTTCCTCTTCTGGTCCCGGGATTGCCCTGAAAGGCGAGGCCATGGGACTGGCGATCATGACCGAATTGCCTCTGGTGATCGTCAATTCGCAGCGCGGCGGCCCGTCGACCGGCCTGCCAACCAAGACCGAGCAGTCCGATCTCTATCAGGCGGTCTATGGCCGCAACGGCGACGCGCCAATGCCGGTGATCGCCGCGCGTTCGCCCGAAGACGCCTTTTACTGCGCGATCGAGGCGGTGCGTATTGCTGTCCAATATATGACGCCGGTAATGCTGCTGACCGACGGCTATATCGCCAATGCCGCGGAGCCCTGGAAGATTCCGGATGTCGACACGCTGGAGCGCTTTCCGGTCAGCTTCATGACCGAAAAGCCCGAGGGACCGCTGCTGCCCTACAGCCGCGACGAAAAACTGAAGCGACCCTGGATCAAGCCCGGCACGCCGGGCCTGATGCACCGGATCGGGGGCATCGAAAAGGGCGTCGATACCGGCCATATCGAATATGGTCCGGCGAACCACCAGACGATGACCGAAATCCGGCGCGACAAGATACTCGGCGTGGCCGACAGCCTGCCGGATCAGGATATTGCTCTCGGCAAGGCGGGGGCCAAGCTTGGCGTCGTCGGCTGGGGATCGACCTTCGGTCCGATTCATCAGGCGGTTTTGCGCGCCCAAAAGGCGGGCAAGGATGTCGCGCATGTCCATATCCGCAATATCTGGCCCCTGCCGAAGAATCTCGGCGCATTGCTGAAGAGCTTTGACCGGATCATCGTGCCGGAAATGAACACAGGCCAGCTGAAGACCATCTTGCGCGATCAATATCTGGTCGATGCCAAGCCGGTGAACAAGGTCTCCGGCCAGCCGTTTACCATCGCCGAGATTGTGGCGGCGATCGAGGAGAATCTGTCATGAACGAGATGACCAAAATCACCACCACGCTGAAAGACTGGGAAACCGACCAGGAAGTCCGCTGGTGCCCGGGTTGCGGGGATTACGCGATCCTCAAGGCGGTGCAGCGGACGATGCCCGATCTCGGTGCTGATCCGTCGAAGACCGTTTTCATCAGCGGCATCGGCTGCTCGTCGCGTTTCCCTTATTATATGGAGACTTACGGTTTCCACACCATCCATGGCCGCGCGCCGGCGATTGCGACCGGGGTGAAGCTGGCCAATCCCGATCTGGACGTATGGATCATCACCGGAGACGGCGATGCCTTATCCATCGGCGGCAACCACACGATGCATCTGCTCCGCCGCAATCTCGATTGCCAGCTGATGCTGTTCAACAACGAGATTTATGGCCTCACCAAGGGCCAATATTCGCCGACCAGCCGGCAGGGCACGCACAGCCCCTCGACGCCTTATGGTTCGGTCGACCGGCCCGCATCGCCCTGTGCCTTTGCTTTGGGTGCTGGCGCACGCTTTGTTGCGCGCGGGATTGATGTTCACAAAGGTTTGCCGGACGTTCTGAAGGCAGCGCATGCGCACAAGGGCACAAGCTTCATCGAGATTTTCCAGAATTGCATCGTCTACAACAAGGATGTGTTCGAGGAGTTTGCGGCGAAGAAAACGGCGGCCGAAACGCAGCTGCATCTGATGAACGGCGAGCCGATGCTGTTTTCCAAGGGTGCAAAGGGCATCACGCTCAACCGCAAGACATTGCAGCTGGAAGTGGTCGACGTGGTCGACGGGGACTGGGAAGCCGCAGGCGTGATCGTCCATGATGTCACCAATCGTTCGGTCGCCCATATGCTGGTCGAGATGCAGTTTGGCGAATTTCCGATGGCATTGGGCGTACTCTATGATGATCCGCGGCCCACGTTCGAAGCGGCCGTGGTGGCGCAGAACGAGTCTGCAGCTGCGGGCAAGAAGCCCGATCTGCAGGGCCTTTTGAACAAAGGACAGACCTGGACGGTGACCGAGGACGGGCCGGAACTGTAAAGTTATTGGACTCGCACGAAGACACGAAGTCACTTCGAAGAAGGCCTCAAACGTCTGGCAAATAACTATTTTTGAAGCTAGGCATCGAAGCCCTTGGTGGCTTCGTGACTTTGTGCGAGATAAAATTTGGATAATCTGACCCATAGCCTTGCCGGTGCCGTTCTTGGCCAGATGGGCCTCAAAAAGAAGACCGGCCTTGGCATGGCGACGCTGATTATCGCCGCAAATATTCCGGATATCGACGCGGTGGCGACCCTGCTGGAGGGGGTGCAGCATCTGGCGATCCGGCGCGGGATCACCCATGGGCCGATTGCGATGCTGGTGCTGCCGTTGCTGCTGACCGGGATCATGATCGGGTTTGACCGCTGGCAGGGGAAGCGCGGCAAGCGGCCGGCGGACCGGTTGCCGATCCATCGGGGCTGGCTGCTGGCGCTGGCCTATATCGGCTGCCTGAGCCATCCGGCGCTCGACTGGCTGAACAGCTATGGCATCCGGCTGCTCGAGCCCTTTTCCTCGCAATGGTTTTACGGCGACAGCATCTTCATCATCGATATCTGGATCTGGGCGGCGCTGATCGCCGGCTTCTGGATTTCGCGACGGCGGGAGAAGAAGGGCGGGACGAATTGGCAGGGCCCGGCGTGGATCAGTTTTGCCGCGGTCTGCGCCTATATCTTTGCCAATGGCCTTATCACTGGCAAGGCGGAAGCCGAGACGAGAGATGAGCTGGTCGACAGGGCCGCAGGGGCGGGCCTTGCCGATATTATCCAGCGGCGTGACGCGCTGGTGGTGGCAAATCCAGTCCCGTTGCAATTCTGGAAACGGGAGATGTTGTGGCGTGACCGCTCCGTCTACGGGTCCGGGGCGTTTGACCTGTTTGGCAATGTGGCTCTGGGACCAGAGCAGAAAATTCCGGGCAATGCCGACTTCCTCAAATCCGAAGTCGCGCGGTCCAGCAAGGATGGCGCTGCTTTTCTGTTCTGGTCCAGAATGCCGGTTGTGCAGGCGGTTGGTTCTCGGATAACCGTCCGGGACCAGCGCTTCATGGACCCGCTGGTCGGAGACCGTTTCTCCGTTCGGGTCAATGTCCGCAAAGACAGGTTGGAACGCGCGCTTCCCTGAGCCATTGCAGGGGCATGACAAATCCCAAAATCATCTGGTTCCGCCGCGATCTTCGCCTCTCCGATCAAGCCGCTGTGGCCGCGGCGGCGGTGGGCGGGCCGGTCATTCCGGTCTATATTCTGGATGATGAAACGCCGAAACACCGCACCATGGGCGGGGCTTCGCGCTGGTGGCTGCACCGGTCATTGGAAGAATTGGAAGCATGTTTGCAGAATCTGGGGTCGCGGCTGATCCTGCGGCGGGGGCCGGCTGCGGAGCATTTGGCCGAAATTGTCAAATCGACCGGAGCGGAGGAGATCCATGGGCTGCATCATTACGAACCCTGGTGGCGCAATGCCGAGCGGATGTTGGAAAAATCACTGGGCGATGACGCCCGGCTGATCCTGCATGATGGCAATTATCTGCTGCCGCCGGGGACGGTGACGACCGGTTCCGGCGATCCCTACAAGATCTACACGCCCTTCTGGAAGGCGCAGCGCCAGCATATGCCGCCGGCCGATGCGAGACCGGCGCCGGACGCGCTATCCTCGCCGGACAGCTGGCCGGACAGAGATGTGCTGGACGATTGGAATCTGCTGCCAAGCAATCCTGACTGGGCCGCCGGTTTCGGTGACCATTGGCAACCCGGATCGGCTGGCGCCGCGGCCAATCTCGAGAATTTTGCCGACAAGGCGGCGCAATATGACGAGGGCCGCAACCTGCCGTCCGAACAATTCGTGTCCCGTCTGTCGCCGCATCTGCATTTTGGCGAGATCAGCCCGGCGACCGTCTGGAACCGGCTGGCGGGGCAGGGCAGCAAGGTCGAAACCTTTCTGATGGAACTGGTCTGGCGCGACTATGCGCAGAATGTGATCGATCAGTTCCCGCAATATGGGGGCGAGAGCTATCGCGAGAAGATGCGCGGCCTGCCGTGGCGCGATATGGATGATCCCCCGGTCAAAAAGGATTTCCGGGCCTGGTGCCAAGGCAAGACCGGCTATCCGATCGTCGATGCCGGAATGCGCGAACTCTGGGCGACCGGATGGATGCACAACCGGGTGCGGATGATCGCGGCGAGCTTTCTGGTCAAGCATCTGCTGATCGACTGGCGCGAGGGAGAGCAATGGTTCTGGGACACTCTGGTCGATGCCGACTACGGTTCGAACAGCGTCAACTGGCAATGGGTCGCGGGCACCGGCGTCGACAGCAACATGTTCGTGCGGATCATGGCGCCGCTCAGCCAGTCCGAGAAATTCGCCGCCGGCGACTATATCCGCCGATGGGTGCCCGAACTTGCGGATATTGACGATCCCTATATCCATGATCCGGAAGATTACGGATGCAAGCCGAGGCAATATCCGGCAAAGATCATCGGCCATCGGGAAGGGCGCGAACGGGCGCTTGCCGCCTATCAGGAGGTGAAATAATGGCTGACCGCCTGACGGAAAAATTCTGTGTGGTGACGGGGGCTGCACGCGGTATCGGCAAGGCTATTGCGAAGGCCTTTCGCGACGAGGGTGCGACCGTATTGCTGACCGATTGCGATCCGGAAACGCTGGCCGTCGCGGGCGAGGAACTGGGCTGCGACACGCTGATTCTGGATGTGCAGGAGGAGAGGGACTGGGACCGGCTCGCCGCTGCCTATCCGGTTGCCGATGTCCTGGTCAACAATGCCGGCGTGACCGGCTTTGAACGGGGCGCCGTCGCGCACGATCCCGAGAATGTCACGCTGGAAGACTGGCGCGCCGTGCACCGGGTCAATCTCGACGGGACCTTTCTGGGCTGCCGCTATGCGATCCGGGCGATGAAGAACAAGGGCACGGGCTCGATCATCAATATCTCGTCGCGATCCGGGCTGGTCGGTGTTCCGGGAGCCGCAGCCTATGCCTCCTCCAAGGCCGCGATTCGCAACCACAGCAAGTCGGTCGCGCTCTATTGCGCGCAGCAGGGCTGGCAGATCCGCTGCAACTCGATCCATCCCGCGGCGATCATGACGCCGATGTGGGGACCCATGCTGGGTGAAGGGGATGCTCGCGCGGCATCGGAAGCGGCGCTGGTCCGCGATGTCCCCCTGCAGCGTTTCGGCGAAGCCGGTGAAGTGGCAGCGATAGCGGTGCTGCTGGCATCCGATGAAGCGACCTATATCACCGGATCGGAAATGAATATCGACGGCGGGGTTCTGGCCGGGTCGGCTGCGGCCCCGGGACTGGTCGACGAGGTCTAGCCTGGAAGCATATTACGGATAGTTCCGCATTGCCAAGCACTTGCCGGTCGTCCATTATGACGGCATGAATGCGCAGGCACCCAAGAGAGGCAAGCATCTGCTCGATGCGCGCAAGCGTTTCGGCACCGGCGGCGGCTGGCTCGCGCGGCTGACCGCGCCCGGATTCCACCGGATCCTGGACCGGATTGACGCCGGCCTTGATCATGGGACGTTTGAAGGCCGGCTGCCCGACGGTACCACCCGCATTATCGGCGGGCGCGGCGAAGGGCCGACGGCGCGGATCACGCTGCACAGCTGGAACGCGCTGCTGCGGCTGGTCAATTCCGGCTCGATCGGCTGGTATCGCGCCTGGGAAAAGGGCGAGTGGGAAAGCCCGGACATGGTCGAACTGTTCGACCTGTTCACCCGCAATCGCGCCGGACTCAGGGACACGGGCCGGGCGGGAGGACTGTTCAGGCTGATCGCCAGAATGCGGCATAGCCGGAGAAATAATGACAGGCTGCGGGCGCGGCAGAATATTCAATATCATTACGATCTCGGCAATGATTTCTATGCACTGTGGCTGGACAAAAGCATGAGCTATTCCAGTGGTATATTCAAGAATGTCAAGACAACACTTGAAGAAGCACAGGAGGCCAAGATTGCGGCAATCGCCAAGCGGCTCGACGTCAAGCCCGGCGACAGCGTTTTGGAAATCGGCTGTGGCTGGGGTCATCTGTCGGGAACGCTGGCGCGTGATCACGGCCTGAAAGTCACCGGCATCTCGCTTTCCGACGAGCAGACGACCTGGGCACGGGAGCATCATCCCGCGGCGCAGTTTCTGATCCAGGATTACCGCGATGTCGACGGGCAATATGACGCGATTGCCAGCGTCGAAATGGTGGAAGCGGTCGGCCAGAAATATTGGCCCGCCTTTCTTGACTGCATAGCCCGCAATCTGAAACCGGGCGGTCGGGCGGCGCTGCAATATATCAGCATTGCCGATGATATTTTTGAGGAATATGCCGCCAGCGCCGATTTCATCCAGACCTATATATTCCCCGGCGGGATGCTGCTGTCGGAAAGCCGGTTCCGCGCCCTGGCGGAGGCCCGCGGCCTGCGATGGACGGACCAGAAGGTTTTTGGTGCCGATTATGCGCAAACGCTCAAATCATGGCGCGAGCGCTTTGACGAGGTGGTCGAGCGTGGTGCCTTGCCAGCGGGTTTCGATGAAAAATTCGTCCGGCTTTGGCGTTACTATCTGACCTATTGCGAAGGCGGCTTTCGCGGGGGCGGGATTGATGTCGCGCAAGTGACACTGATAAAAGAAAAATGAGCGAGGGAGAGCGAAACCATGAGAATATTCGGAAAACTGGCGATGCTGGGCGTTGCCTGCATCAGCCTGACGGCCTGCGAACGGACCCAGAAAGTGGTGGCGGACGCCGCCGGTCTGCCGACTGACGAAAACGTGCTGTTCTGGACCCAGGATCAACGCGACAATGCGTTCCGCCAGATGGAGGTGCTGACCACCACGCGGACGATCGAAGCCGGCGAAACGGTTCGGCAACTGGAAGTCGGCAAGCCCCTGCCGAAAACACTGAAAACCGAAAAGGGCGAACTCAGTGTCGACGAATATATGGCGGACCAGCGGCTGGCAGGGCTGGTGGTCCTGCAGGATGGCAAGATCCGGCTGGAAGAATATCGGATGGATTTCGGCAAGGATGACCGGTGGACCAGCTTCTCGGTGGCCAAGTCGCTGGTGTCGACGCTGGTGGGCGCGGCGATCAGGGACGGCTTCATCAAGTCGCTGGATGATCCGCTGACCGACTATATCCCGGAACTGGCGGGCAGCGGCTATGACGGGGTGACGGTCGAACAGTTGCTGACCATGACCTCGGGCGTCAAATGGAACGAGGATTACGAGGACAAGAACAGCGATGTCGCCCGGTTCAACACGACCAAGTCCAAGGACGGCGTCGACCCGATCATCCTCTACATGAAGACCCTGGTCAACGAAGCCGAGCCGGGAACGCGCTGGCAGTATAATACCGGCGAGACCAATCTGATCGGCGTGCTGGTCGCCAAGGCGACGGGCAAATCGCTCTCCGAATATCTCTCGGAAAAAGTGTGGAAGCCCTATGGCATGACCCAGGACGCGGTCTGGATCCTGAACGACGGCGGCAAGGAGATTGGCGGTTGCTGCATCTCCGCCACGACGCGCGATTTCGCCCTGTTCGGGCAGTTCGCGATGAACGGCGGAGTGATCGACGGCAAGCCTGTTGTTCCCGAGGGCTGGTTTGCCCGCGCGGGCACCAAGCAGGCGGACATCGGTCAACCGGGCGCGGGCTATGGCTATCAGTGGTGGACATTCGACGATGGCAGCTTTGCCGCGCAGGGCATTTTCGGTCAGGGCATCTTCATCGATCCCAAGCGCAAGCTGGTGATCGCCGGCAACGGCAACTGGCCGCGAGCGACGCCGGATGACAAGAAGGCGGGGCGCGATGCCTTTTACCGGGCCGTCCAGAATTATCTCGACAGCGAAGCGGCGCCTGCTAGCTGATTTCGAAGCGCTCGCCGGTGGCAAAGTCGCTGGCCAGTATCTCGACCAGACGGTCGGCAACGACCGATGGCAGCTTGACGCTGGCCGGATCCTCGCCGGGATAGGCGCGGGCGCGCATTTCGGTGCGGGTGCGGCCCGGATCGACAATTGCCGTGCGAATCTTGCCCAAATTGCGCATTTCTTCACCATAACTGAGCACAAGTGTCTCGAGCGCGGCCTTTGATGCCCCATAAGCACCCCAGAATGCCCGCGGTTTGCGGCCGACGCTGCTGGTCATTGCCAGCAGCCGGGCGTTGTCGCTCTTGCGCAGCATCGGATCGAATCCGGCGATCAGGGCCTGCTGGGCGACCAGATTGAGCGTCAGGATCTTGTTGAATTCCTTGCCGTCGATCGTCGGTACCGGTCCGAGCGATCCCAGCATGGCGGCGTTGAGAACGAGAATGTCCAGTCCTTCCCAGCGGCCGGCAATCGCCGTGGCCAGGCGTCCGATACTGTCGCCATCGGTCAGGTCGAGCGGCGCGATCGTGGCATGGCCGCCGGCCTCGTGGATCTGTTCCTCGATCTTTTCCAGACCCTCCGCGCTGCGCGCCGTGATCACGACATGCGCCCCCTCCCTGGCCAATGCCAGGGCAGTAGCGGCGCCGATGCCGCGGCTCGCGCCCGTGACGAGCGCCAGTTGACCTTCAAATTTCATGTTCAGCTCGCCGTTTGCTTGATGCGCGGCAGATCGCCGGAAGGAATTTCCTTGCGCTGCGATCCGGAACTGTCCAGCCGCTCGTTGAGCATGCTGAGCTGGTCGGGTTCTTCCTCGCCGTCCCGGTCGGTAAGCGCGGTCGGATAGGCACCGGTGAAGCAGGCATCGCAATATTGCGGCTGGATATCATGGCGCGTTTCCTCGCCGGCGGCCCGGTAGAGGCCATCGATCGAAACGAAGGCGAGGCTGTCGGCCTTGATGAATTCGCACATTTCATCGACGGATTTCTGCGCCGCCAGCAGCTTTTCCCGCTTCGGCGTGTTCACGCCGTAAAAGCAGCTGTGCATCGTCGGCGGGCTGGCGATCCGCATATGGACTTCCGCCGCACCGGCATCGCGCATCATCTGGACGATCTTCATGCTGGTGGTGCCACGCACGATCGAGTCGTCGACCAGCACGATCTTCTTGCCATTGACCAGCGGACGGTTGGCGTTGTGCTTGAGCTTGACCCCGAGATGCCGGACGCCATCGCCCGGCTGGATGAAAGTCCGGCCGACATAATGCGACCGGATGATGCCCAGCTCGAACGGGATTCCCGATTTTTCGGCAAAGCCAAGCGCCGCCGGGGTGCCGCTGTCCGGGACCGGGATCACAATGTCCGCATCAACCGGGCTTTCCATTGCCAGCTGCGCGCCGATTCCCTTGCGCACGCTGTAGACCGAATTGCCGTCGACGATCGAATCGGGGCGGGAAAAATAGACATGTTCGAATATGCACGGTCGCGCCTTGGCGTCGGCAAAGGGACGATGCGAACGCAATTCCCCGTTGGTCACGACAATGAGCTCGCCCGGTTCGACGCTGCGGACATATTCTGCTCCGACCAGGTCCAGTGCGACGGTTTCGGAAGCGAAGACATAGGCTTCGCCGATCCGTCCCATCACCAGGGGCCGGATGCCCAGCGGATCGCGGCAGGCAATCATGCCTTCGGCGGTCATGCAGATCAGCGAATAGGCGCCTTCGACCTGTTTCAGCGCGTCGATGAACTTGTCGAGCAATGTGCGATATTTGGATGTCGCAAGCAGATGGATGATGACTTCGGTATCGCTGGTCGACTGGAAAATGGAACCCTGCCGTACCAGATTGTCGCGCAAGGCCAGGGCGTTGGAAATATTGCCATTATGGGCGATGGCAAAGCCGCCGGACGCAAGATCGGCTTCGAGCGGCTGTATATTGCGCAACGTACCCGCGCCCGTGGTCGAATAGCGGACATGGCCGCAGGCGGAATCCCCGCGCAGGCGGTTGATCACTTCCTCGCTGTCGAAATTGCCGGCTACCGGACCCAGGGCGCGATGGCTGTAGAATTCGCGGCCGTTGCGGCAGGTAATGCCCGCCGCTTCCTGTCCGCGATGCTGCAGCGCGTGCAGGCCCAGCGCCACCATGGCGGCAGCGTCCTCAATGCCGGCGATACCAAAAACGCCGCACTCTTCCCGTAGCTTGTCGTCATCAAACGGGTGGGTTGTCAGCATATCTCACCTGGCTAGAAAGTGATCGGGCGGGGGATGTGTGGCATATAGGTTTGAAACCGGGCTTTGTCTGCCCCCAATGTCATAAAATCATAATATTGCGCGAATGGACAGGCAGAGGCCGGACCCATTGCGTCATTAGCCGTTGCGCGCGACCGGATCGGGTTTTAATCCCGGGTCATGACAGAAAATGACAAAGATCCCGAAACCGGAAAGCTGCTGCGGCCGAAATATGATTCGAACGGCCTGATCACGGCGGTGGTTACCGATGATGCGTCCGGCGAGCTGCTGATGGTTGCGCACATGAATGCCGAGGCCCTGCAATTGACGCAGGAAAGCGGCATCGCGCATTTCTATTCCCGCAGTCGCCAGTGCCTCTGGAAGAAGGGGGAGACATCGGGCCATATCCTGTCGGTGACCGAGATGCGGATCGATTGCGATCAGGATGCGCTGTGGATCAAGGCCGTGCCGGCGGGTCCGGCTTGCCACACCGGCGAGGCCAGCTGCTTCTATCGCAGGATTGTCGATGGCCGGCTGGAGCCGGTCGCATGATACGCAGCCTTGCGCTGTTTCTGGCCCTTTTTCTTGCTTCCTGCGGTCCGGGCCAGCCGGATTCAGACAAGGCGGCCGCGGAGCCGTCCCCGCTCGAGCAGGCCGCAATCGATGCCGGAGTCATCCCGGATGTCCGCACCATGACGCTTGCCGGTGCCTTTGAACGCCGCAGCGATCTGGGAACCGACCGCTTCTGTGCCGTCGGCAATGATGAAAATGGCTATCAGATCGGGATGATTGCGGTGTTCGGGCCTGCCGCCAAATGTGAAGGGCTGGGCGAAGCGGAGCGCGATGGCGAGACCGTCCGGATCACGCTCAACAGCGAGGAAAAATGCAGCTTCACCGCCCGTTTTGATGGCGTCGAACTGGAGCTGCCAGGTGATCTGCCGGCAAGCTGTGCAAGCTATTGCAGTGCGCGCGCCGGCTTCGAAGGAGTCAGCTTCTACATCATCGGGGAGGGCGATGCGGTGGCCCGGTCAACCAGCGGGCGCGATTTCGAAAATCTCTGCCCGGGCAGCTAGCATTGACGTTTACGTTAGCGTAAGCTATACGCGGCTCATGTCCAAGCCGCCCAATCATGCCGAACTCGACACGCCGGATCTGAAGAACCGGGAAACCTACACGATATCCGACCTGTCGGAAGAATTCGGCGTCACCGCCCGCGCCTTGCGCTTCTATGAGGACGAGGGGCTTATCGCCCCCGATCGCAAGGGGCTTTCGCGCATCTATACCAAGCGCGACCGGGCCCGTCTGGCCTGGATCATGCGGGCGAAAAATGTCGGCTTCAGCCTGATCGAGATTCGCGAGATGATCGATCTCTATGATGTCGGCGATGGCCGGCAGACGCAAATGCAGGTCACCGTCGAGAAATGTCAGGAAAAGGTCGATACGCTGAAGAAACAGCGGGCCGATATCGACAGTTCGATCAAGGAATTGACCGGTTTCATAAAGACTGTGCAGGCCGCCATGGCGGACGCCAAAGCGCAGCAACAATAGAGGATAGATGCCGGTACGATCCGGCGACCCCTTTGAGTAGAAAGTAGAAATCATGCCCAGTTATACCGCCCCCATCGGCGAAGTCCGGTTCATCCTCAACGAGGTGCTCAATCTCGAAAAATATTCGAATCTCAGCGGCTTTGAAAATGCGACGCCGGAAATGGTCGACGCCATCCTGACCGAGGCGGGAAAATTCTCCATGGAAGTGCTTCATCCGCTGAATCAATCCGGTGACGAGCAAGGCTGTACCCGTCATGAGGACGGATCGGTAACCACGCCGAAGGGTTTCAAGGAGGCCTATCAGAAGCTGACCGAAGGCGGCTGGACGACCTTGTCCTCGCCCGAAGAATTTGGTGGCGAGGGCTTGCCGCGGGTCGTCGGCAACGCAGTTATGGAATTCATGGTCTCCGCCAACCAGGCGCTGGAAATGTACAGCGGCCTGACGCAGGGCGCCATTGCCTCGATCCTGACCGAAGGCAGCGAGGAACAGAAACAGCTTTACGCCACCCGGATGATCTCCGGCCAGTGGACCGGGACGATGAACCTGACCGAAGCCCATTGCGGCACCGATCTCGGGCTGATCCGGACCAAGGCGGAACCGATGCCCGGCGGCAGCTATGCGATCACCGGCCAGAAGATCTTCATCTCCGCCGGCGAGCATGACCTGGCGGAAAATATCATTCACCTTGTTCTGGCAAAGACACCGGGCGCGCCGGACAGTTCCAAGGGCATCTCGCTCTTCATCGTTCCCAAATATCTCGTCAACGAGGACGGGTCGCTGGGCGAGCGCAACAGCGTGAGCTGTGGCTCGATCGAGGAAAAAATGGGAATCCACGGCAACGCCACCTGCGTGATGAACTATGACGGTGCCACCGGCTATATGGTGGGCGAGGAGAACAAGGGCCTCCGCGCGATGTTCATCATGATGAACGCGGCGCGGCTCGGTGTCGGCCTGCAGGGTCTGGCCCAGGGCGAAATCGCCTATCAGAATGCCGTGATCTATGCCGGCGATCGCCGGCAGGGTCGCGCGCTGACCGGGGCGAAGGATCCGGACCATAATGCGGACCTTTTGTTCGTCCATCCGGATGTGCGCCGGATGCTGATGGACGGCAAGGCCTTTACCGAATCGATGCGGGCGCTGGTGCTGTGGGGCGCGTTGCAGGTGGATCTGGCCGACAAGGCGGAGGCTGAGGAAGAACGCCAGCTGGCCAACGACCTGGTCAGCCTCCTCACTCCGGTGATCAAGGGCTATGGCACGGCCAAGGGCTATGACATCTGCACCGAGGCGCAGCAGGTCTATGGCGGTCACGGCTATATCAAGGAATGGGGCATGGAGCAGTTCGTGCGCGATGCGCGGATCGCGATGATCTACGAAGGCACCAACGGCATCCAGGCGATGGATCTGGTCGGGCGCAAGCTGGGCCAGAACGGCGGCCGGGCGGTCCAGGCCTTTTTCAAGGTTGTGGCCGACGAGCTGGCCGAGGCAAAAGGCCACGAGAAGCTGTCGAAATTTGCCGAAGCGCTGGAAAAGGCCAATGGCGAGCTGCAGAAGGCGACCATGTGGTTCATGCAGAACGCGATGGCCAATCCGAACAATGCAGGGGCCGGCGCCTATCATTACATGCACCTGATGGGCATCGTATCGCTGGGCCTGATGTGGCTGCGGATGAGCAAGGCGGCCCAGGCTGCGCTGGATGCCGGCTCGGGCAATCCGAAATATTACGAGGCCAAGCTGGTGACGGCACAATATTTTGCCGAACGTTTCCTGCCCGACACCGGGTCGCTCCGTCGCAAGATCGAAGGCGGCAGCGAATCGATCATGGCACTGGATCCCGCGATGTTTGCCGTCGCCTGAGCGATTGCGAGCATCCAGCCTGAAGATTGACCAGACTGCGCGCCATTGCGCGACGAACGGTGCGTGCCGGTCGATGGGTGCCAGACTTCCGCCATTTGGCGTCTCTCCGGCGCGGATGGTCGATGGCGGCTGGACCCCCGCGGGTGGATTTGTCACAAGGATGGGGACAGGGGAATGATATGCATAAGGAGTCTATGCAATGCATTCCAAATCAAGCCCAAATCGCCTGCGCCGGTTCACACCCTTTCTGATTACGGTCGGACTGGGACTATCGGTCGCGGCCCAGGCCACAGAGCCAGAATCCCCGGATGACATGCAGTCGGAGATTCCGGCTGCAACCGTTGACAGCGATGGCGATGGCACCATGGATGCCTGGGACAGAGATGGGGACGGGCAGGCCGATGCCTGGGACAGCGATGGCGACGGGCAGCCCGATCTGCTCGACACGGATGGTGACGGGCAGCCCGATCGACCCGACAATGATGGGCAGCCGGACTAGGCCAGGTGCCTGACTGATTTTGGAACACCGGGCCTATGCATGGCCCGGTGCTTCTTTCGTCTCGAACATTTCGTCAAACATGCTGAGCATGGCAGCCCTGCTTTGCCGGTCCGCCGACGCATTGTAGCGGACCGCTTCGAGCGCCTTTGCATTGCTGGCGGGATCGGTAAATCCGTGTAGCACGCCGGAATAGATATGCACGTGGCAGTTGGCGCCGGCGATGTCCATTTCTTCCATGAAGGCGCGCATCTGCTTGGGCGGGACGAACGGATCGGCGCGACCATGGCAGACCAGGATGCGCGCCTTTATCATTCCGCGCTTGGCCGGCAAGGGCGTCGCCAGCAGGCCGTGGAAACTGACCACCAGCGCAATATCCTCGCCGCCGCGCGCCATTTCGAGAACGATTTCACCGCCCATGCAATAGCCGATTGCGGCGATCCGGTTATTGGCGAGTTTCGACCGGATGCGCAATTCGGCGAGCGCGCAGCGAAACCGATCGCGATAATATTCCGCATCCGCGCGCAGATCGTCCGCCAGTTTGCGCGCTTCCCGAATATCCTCGATGACGCCCTTGCCGTAGAGGTCGCAGACCATCGCGCTATAGCCCAGAGAGGCAAGCCATCGGGCGCGATCGAACATCAGCTGGGTCGGGCCGGCAATGGTGGGCACGATCAATATGCCAGCGCGCGGATAGCGGCTGGGTTGTGCCATATAGCCAGACAATTTTACATCACCATGCCGGTAGGTGAATTGATGGACCTCAATCGAACTCATTCTTCGGGCAAAAACTCCGGCACCGACAGATAGCGTTCTCCGGTATCATAATTGAAGCCGAGAACTTTTGCTCCTTCGCCCAGTTCTGGCAGTTTCTGGGCGATCGCCGCCAGAGTCGCGCCGGAGGATATGCCCACCAGCATGCCCTCTTCCCGGGCCGCCCGCAGCGCCATGGCCTTTGCGTCGGCGGGTTCGACCTGGATTGCGCCATCGATGCTCTTGGTGTGCAGGTTGCCTGGGATGAAGCCGGCGCCAATGCCCTGGATCGGGTGCGGGCCGGGCTGGCCGCCACTGATCACGGGCGAAGCCGTCGGCTCGACCGCATAGACCTTCAAATGGCTCCAATGTTCCTTCAGCACCTCTGCCACGCCGGTGATATGGCCGCCGGTGCCCACGCCGGTGATGATCGCGTCGAGCGGATCATCCTTGAAATCGTTCAGGATTTCGATGGCCGTGGTGCGCTTGTGCACTTCAAAATTGGCGGGATTTTCGAATTGCTGCGGCATCCAGGATCCCGGAGTCTGGTCGACCAGTTCCTGCGCCCGCTCGATCGCCCCCTTCATGCCCTTTTCCTTCGGGCTGAGGTCGAAGGTCGCGCCATAGGCCAGCATCAGCCGGCGGCGCTCGAGCGACATCGATTCGGGCATCACCAGCACCAGCGTATAGCCCTTGACCGCGGCGACCATCGCGAGACCGACGCCGGTATTGCCGGAGGTCGGTTCGATGATCGTCCCGCCCGGCTTGAGCGCGCCGGATTTCTCCGCGTCCTCGATCATGGCGAGGCCGATTCGGTCCTTGATCGAACCGCCCGGATTGGCGCGTTCCGACTTGATCCACACATTGGCATCGCCGAACAGGCGCTGCATCCTGATATGCGGTGTATTTCCGATGGTTTCTAGAATGTTGTTGGCGATCATTATCCTGCACTCCTGCTTGTCTTGTCATTTTTATGTGCCGGTTCCAGTTCATCCGGCGGGTCAAAAGTCTTGGCAGCGCCCAACTGGGGGAACAGACGCGACCATAGGCCGGTGACCACTATAGCACCGGCACCGCCCGCGACAATGGCGGCAACGGGTCCGACGAGAACGGCCAGGCCACCGGACAGCGCGTCGCCCAGTTCGTTCGAGGCGCTGATCGTCATCTGGCTGACCGCACCGACCCGGCCGCGCTTGGCATCCGGCGTGTGCAGCTGGATCAGCGAACCGCGAACATAGACGCCGAACATGTCGGCGGCCCCGCAGATGCCTAGACAGGCCATCGACAGATAGAGATTGGTACTGAGGCCGAAGCCGATCGTGCCGGCACCGAAAACGGCCATTGCGACCAGCATGCTGTTGCCGACATTCTTGCTGAGCGGAGCGAAGGAAAAGATCAGGGCGACAATCACCGCGCCGACGGCCGGGGAAGCGGCCAGCAGCGACAGGCCGATTTCGCCCGCCTGCAATATGTCCCTGGCAAAGACCGGGATCATCGCGGTCGCACCGGCCAGGAACATGACCAGCAGATCCAGCGTGATCGCCCCGAGTACCAGCTTATTGCTCCAGACATAGGTCATGCCCTCGCTGACCTGCTGCAAGGGGCCCTTGGTCTTGTCCGCTGCCGGCCGAGGTACCGGACCAATCAGGAAAATCGCCAGCGTTGCCAGCGCATAGAGGCCGGCACAGACAAAATAGGGCAAAGCAGCATCGACCTTGTACAGGGGGCCGGCCATCCCCGGTCCGGCGATCACGCCGACCTGCCAGGCAATGGTGGAAAGGGCGATGGCGCGGGGGAGCGATGCTTTCGGCACCAGATTGGGTGCCAGCGAGCTGATCGCCGGTCCGAGAAAGGCTCGGCAAATGCCGAGCAATACCGCAATCACATAGATGGACCAGAGCGTGATCCCGCCGGACGCGGTCATCAGGCCCAGAGCCAGCGCAATCAGCGCTTGGGCCGCCAGCACGATGCGGGCAATCCAGCGGCGGTCCATATGGTCGGCGACCCAGCCGACCAGCGGCGTCAGGATGAACAGGGGCACGAACTGCAGCAGTCCGAGCAGACCCAGGATCCCGGCCGATGCGCTGATCCCCATATCTTCGCGGGCGAGATTATAGGCCTGCCAGCCGAGGATCAGCATCATCGCATAGAGCGCAAACATCGATGCCAGCCGCGAGAACCACAGGTAGCGGTAATTGGCTATGGTGAAGGGATGGGGTGCGGTGCTGTTCACGCGATATCCGCTAGCGATTGTAGGAACTTGCTGCAATCCCTTCGTTCCGGTCGGGGGCAGATTTGGCGGAGGGCCAGCTGCTGACGCGGGTGCCCGCCCGTTAACGATCCCCCTTAACAAGTCCGGTTTCGTCGTGCCGCAGCGGGACGGCCTGAAAATTGGCCAGTTCCGGTCACGAATCCATGGTAAACACTTCCTTAACAAATGGAGTGTCAGCGATGTTCGAGAAAATAGCCTATCGAGTGAGCGCATCGGTTCTGATGGTGGCGGCCCTGGCGATCGTTGCGATGCTGGTGATGGGCCTGACCCGCGCCGACGCCGGTCGCTCGGCTGTGCCGGCCAAGGCGGTGGTTGCCGACAATGCGGTCCCCGAGCCCGTCGTCCAGAATATGGCTAAAACTGACCCGATCGCGGCCGATCCGGTCGACATTGCCGAAAAACTACCGCTCAGCGACAAGTTCGTGGTCAAGCGCATTCTCCAGATCGACGAGCCGTTCGTCCATGGCTATTATAAATGGGATGACGAGGGCGTGCCGGAGGGCGAACTGGTGGTGACGGTCGATCTCCAGGCAGAGAGCATTTCCGTCTTTCGGGCCGGTTATGAAATCGGCGCGGCGGTAATCACCTTTGGCGATTCCAGAAAACCGACCCCGACGGGGGTTTTCCCGATCAGCCAGAAGAGCAGGGATCATGTCTCCAATATCTATGGTTCACCCATGCCCTATATGCTGCGCCTGACCAATGACGGCGTTGCCATCCATGCCTCCGATGTCAAATGGGGCTGGGGCACGCGCGGCTGTATCGGCGTGCCAATGGAATTTGCGCGCCGGCTGTTCGAGCAGGCGAAGCTGGGCGACCGGGTCATTGTCACCAACGGCAAGATGCTCGGCATGGGCGATGCCATATTGTAAGATCGGGGAAAGAGGCTGGTGCGCAGCCCGGAACCCTTACAATTGTCTCTCCGCATCCCTATATCCTGAACTGGCGGTTCCGCACCGATGATAATGGTTCTGATCGGCAGTTCCGAGGCTGAAAAGACCGCCGGTCTTCGCTGGTTTGCCTGTCTGGCTGCATCTTAGCCCCACGTTCGATATCACGCCATCCTTCCGCGTCTTTGCGGTCCCTGCGCCTGCTGCCTCCATCTGTTTCACCCCGAAAGGACAATCTCATGGCCAAATCCCAGAAAAAATCGAACAAGGAAATCCGCAAGCCGAAAGCTGCAAAGGTCAAGACCAACGCGGCCAATCCTTCGGCCAAGACGGGCGTGGTCGTCGGTCTCGAGCATATGAAAACCGGTCGCGGAAAATGAGCGAACGGGAAAGGCGCGCGTCATGCGGGTAAAGGCATCCACCTGTCGCGAACAGGAAGCGCGCCAGCTCGATCTGGCGGCCAATGATCCGCTGGCCAGCCGGCGCATTGTCGCCGCGGCCGCTGCCAAGGCCTGGGGCCTGGAAGCGATCCAGGCGGAAAAGCGCGAGGCCGGCCATCTGAGTCCGCGTGACAAGCTGGACGCGGAGATTAGCCGGGAATTTGCCGAGGAAGACGAATTCGACGATGGGGAAGACGGGAACTAGAATGGAAATGCGCTTGATGATTGCTTACGGTTTGATTGCCTTGATGATCGGCGGCCTGGGCGCGCTGATCTTCATTGTCCGAAAGAAGGGCAGGAAGCGGCGCGGCGACTATCGGTAAGGCGCGCCGCCTGATTCAGCTGGCTAGAGCAGGATATTTTGGTACCGCCCGCATTTGTCGGACTTTCGCGCTTCTCGCTCGCAAGCCCCGCGTCAAAGCCACCCACCGGCTTCGAGCCGTTTCGCGGCCATCCCACCCCTTGATCCCCTGCCTTGAAAGGGAGGGGCTGGGCGTAAGGGCCGTTAGTGGTGAGCCTGTCGAACCACGCCTCTCGTCGATAGGTGTCCTTCGACAAGCTCAGGACGAACGGATGCTCGCTGGCCTTCGGCTCGACAGGCTCAGGACGAACGCGAACGCTTAGCATGAACGCACCGCGCTCAAGCGACCTCGACAAAACTGTCCAGCACCCGCTTGTCGCCGCTCTTCTCGAACGCAATCTCCAGCTTGTTGCCTTCCTTGACCTTGACCTCGCCATAGCCGAACTTGCTGTGGAAGACGCGCATGCCGACGGTGACGTCGGCGCGGCCCTTGTTGCCGAGGGAGACGGCGCTGCGGCGGGCTTCCTTGATGGTGCGGGGGTTCTTGTCGAAGCCTGTGGCGGCGGCGCGCTGCCAGCCGGGGCCGCGCTGGCCGGCTCTGGTGGCATTGGCGGCGGCGAGATGGGCGAAGGGGTCGCTGTGCTCGCTCCAGTTGGCGCGCCACAGGCTTTCGCCGCCGCTCATGCTGCTTTCATGCTCGACATGCGCGTCTGGCAATTCGCCGATGAAGCGCGAGGGAATCGAGCTGTTCCACTGGCCGTAGATGCGGCGGTTGGCAGCGTGGAAGATGGTGCATTTCCTTTTCGCGCGAGTGATCGCGACATAGGCGAGGCGGCGTTCCTCCTCGAGGCTGGCATTGCCGCCCTCGTCCAGGCTGCGCTGCGAGGGGAAGACACCTTCCTCCCAGCCGGCGCAAAAGACATGGTCATACTCGAGACCCTTGGCGCCGTGCATGGTCATGATCGTGACCTTGGCCTCGTCGTCGCGGGCGTCATTGTCCATGACGAGGCTGACATGTTCGAGAAAATCGCCGAGCGTCTCATATTCCTCCATCGCGCGGGCGAGCTCGGTCAGGTTTTCCAGGCGGCCGGCGGCTTCGGTGGAGCGGTCCGCCTGCAGCATCGTGGTGTAGCCGGATTCGTCGAGGACGATCCGGGCGAGCTCGGCATGGTCGGTGTCGGCTGCCATTTCCCGCCAGCGGGCAAAATTGCGCATCAGCTCGAGCAGGGTATTGCGTGCCCGGGGCGGCAGTTCGTCGGTGTCGCAGATCGTGTAGGCGGCTGCCGCCAGGGCGATGCCTTGCGACCGGGCGAGGCGGTGGACTTTTTCGATGGTCTTGTCGCCGAGGCCGCGCTTGGGCGTATTGACGATTCGCTCGAAGGCGAGATCGTCGGCGGGCTGGGCGATGACGCGCAGATAGGCGAGGGCATCGCGGATTTCGGCGCGCTCGTAGAAGCGGAAGCCGCCGATGATCTTGTAGGGCATGCCGATCGAGATGAAGCGGTCCTCGAACTCGCGGGTCTGGAACTGGGCGCGGACGAGGATCGCGACATCGTTGAGCGAGACCTGATGGAGCTGCTGCAGCGCCTCAATCTCGTCGCCGGCGCGCCGCGCTTCCTCCGGGCCGTCCCAGACGCCGATCACCTGGACCTTGTCGCCTTCGGTTTCCTCGGTCCACAGGGTCTTGCCGAGGCGGCCGCTATTATGGTCAATCAGCCCGGAGGCGGCGGCGAGAATATGCGGGGTGGAGCGGTAATTCTGCTCCAGCTTGACCACCTTGGCGTCGGGGAAATCCTTCTCGAAGCGCAGGATATTGGCGACTTCCGCGCCGCGCCAGGAATAGATGGACTGGTCGTCGTCGCCGACGCAGCAGATATTCTTGTGGCTCTGGGCGAGCAGGCGCAGCCAGAGATATTGCGAGCTGTTGGTATCCTGATATTCGTCGACCAGGATATATTTGAACCGCTGCTGAAAGCGCTGCAGGATCTCCCGGTTTGTCTTCAGCAGATTGAGGATATGGAGCAATAGATCGCCGAAATCGCAGGCGTTGAGCGCCAGCAGCCGGGCCTGATAGGCGGCGTAAAATTCCTGGCCGCGGCCATTGGCGTAGCGTTCATTCTCGTTGGCATCGAGATCCTGGGGGTTGAGGCCGCGATTCTTCCACTGGTCGATCAGGCCGGCGAGCATCCGCGGCGGCCAGCGTTTCTCGTCGATCTCGGCGGCCTGGATCAGCTGCTTGAGCAGGCGCAGCTGGTCGTCGGTGTCGAGAATGGTGAAATTGCTCTGCAGGCCGACCAGTTCGGCATGCTGGCGCAGCATCTTGGCGCCGATGCTGTGGAAGGTGCCGAGCCAGGGCATGCCCTCGAAGCTCTCGCCGACGATGGCAGCGATCCGTTCCTTCATCTCGCGGGCGGCCTTGTTGGTGAAGGTCACCGCGAGAATCTCGCTCGGCCAGGCCTTGCGCGAGAAGACGATATGGGCCAGCCGCCGGGTGAGGGCGGCGGTCTTGCCGGTGCCGGCGCCGGCGAGGACCAGCACCGGTCCTTCTGTCGTGAGCACGGCCTCGCACTGCGGCGGATTCAGGCCACGGACATAGGGAGGGTCATTCTCTGATGGTATGTTGACGGTATCGGTCACGGGTGAACAGTTAGGGAACATCGCGGGACGGAGCAAGGCCCCTGTGCTGCTTTTGTGCGTTCCATCGGAATGGCGGAACGATTTGGCCGTTCGAAGGTTATGGAAGCAGTGATAATTTATTTGGAGAGCATCATGCGTAAAGTAGCGATTTTCAGTGCGGTAGCGGCAGCGGCGGCATTTTCAGGCGTTGCCCACGCCCAGGCAGATATGCAGGATGGCGCACAAACGGACGCCAAGGCAGAAGTGGTGACGAAATCTGCGAGTGGCCGCGCCCAAACCGTCATGCTCAACGGCAAGGAATATCAGGTTTGCGGCGGTGATGTGACCGACAGCTGCATCAATCCGCGCGAAGCGGGATTGAATTTCGGCAATCGCGCGCTGAATTATTGGCCTGGCAAGCCCGCCAGCGAAATGTAGTTCTGAGTGTTCTGCGCTTCAGATTGCAGAACACCCTCATCCAGCTGCGACTAGGCAATGAATTGCCTAGTCTTCGCATCCTTCTCCCTCACGGGAGAAGGATCAGAGGAAAAAGCGAGGCAGTTCACGGACTGGCTCGCTTTTTATATGATCTGCCCGAAGGGACAGGTTGATATTTATGTTGCAATGCACCATTTATCAATCAATGGACGCCAAAACATCCCCACGGAGCATGACATGAGCAAGAGACTGACCACGAGCGCGATTATCGCTACCCTGTTGCTGGCGGCAACCAGCTTTTACAGCGCGGAACATAGCCAGCAGGAAACGACATCGCGCACTGTATTAATGGGCGGCTAAATCGCGTCGGGGCGCAGGAGATGAATCCGCGCCTTGCCGCTATCCCGCGTGCAGTCGAGTTTAAAACCCTTCACCTCGATATTTTCATGGCGCGCCGTTTCGATGGCGATCCAGGCCGAGGGCGCAAACCAGCCGTGGCGGCCGAGCTTGTCGAGCGCCACTTCGCCAGCGCCTGAATCATAGGGCGGGTCCATCAGGACCAGGTCATAGGGCTGGCGGGCCTGTCCCAGATGCAGCACCGAACCGACCCGAATATCGGCATCGGCCCCCAATGTTTCGATATTCTTCTCCAACGCCCCGAGCGCTTCCTTGTCCTGCTCGACAAAGGTGCAATGGGCTGCGCCGCGTGACAGCGCCTCGAGACCCAGCGCCCCGGAACCGGCAAACAGATCCAGAATCTGCAGATCTTCAAAGTCGCCGAGCCTGCTGGTCAACATCGAGAACAGCCGTTCGCGGGTGCGGTCGGCGGTCGGGCGGGTGGTGTCGCCCTTGGGCGCGACGATCTTCCGGCCCCGCCACTTGCCTGCGATTATGCGCATTTCTTTTCCGAGAGGTATAACATTGTTGGTGCTGAGCCGGTGTCGCTGCGCGACGTCTGCGACTCCGAAGGGTATCTCTCACCCGAGAGGCGTGGTTCGACAAGCTCACCACTAACGGAAAAGCGTCTCTCCTCTGAGAGGTCCACCGTTCGTCCCGAGCTTGTGTCGCTGTGCGACGTCTGCGACTCCCCAGTGCACCTCGCGGTCGGGAGGCGTGGTTCGGCAGGCTCACCACCAACGGTAAAAAGTCTCTTCCCTGCGAGGTATGCCGTTCGTCCTGAGCTTGTCGAAGGACATCTCTCGTCCACAGGGCGTGCTTCGACAAGCTCAGCACGAACGGACCTTTTAACGGAAGTGCGGCCGGTCATTTCAGCGACTTGCGGAACTGCACCAGGTCGTGCTGCCGGACCACCTCGATCTCGCCCTTGGCCAGGTCGCCGAGCACGAACGGGCCGTAACGGGTACGGATCAGGCGGGAGACTTCGAGGCCGAAATGTTCCAGGACCTTGCGCACTTCCCGGTTCTTGCCCTCTGTCAGGGTCATTTCGATCCACTGGTTGCGGCCGGTGCGGCGTTCGAGATTGGCGGTGATCGGGCTGTAATGCATGCCGTCGATGGTGATGCCGCGATAGAGTTCCTCGAGCTGGTTCTGGCTGATTTCGCCGAAGGTCCGTGCGCGATAGGTACGCTCGATGCCGTTCTTGGGCAATTCCATCTGGCGCTTGAATTCGCCGTCGGTGGTCATCAGCAGCAGGCCTTCGGTATTCATGTCGAGCCGGCCGATCGGCATGACCCGCTCCATGTCCTTGGGCAGCACGTCGTAGATGGTCTTCTTGCCGGAAAAATCGCGCTCCGCGGTCAGATAGCCATTGGGCTTGTGAAAGCGGTAGAGCTTGGCGGGGGACGGCTCGGCGACGGGCTTGCCGTCGACGGTGATGCCGGTCAGATTCTTGAGCAGCAGCGAGGGATGCTCGACGGGATCGCCGTTCAGCGCGATCCGGCCCGCCTCGATCATCCGTTCGATTTCGCGGCGCGAGGCGACGCCGGCGCGGGCCAGCAATTTGGCGATGCGCTGGCCCTCGCGGGCTTCGTCTGGCTGTGGCCTGGCCGCCGTCGGAGCTTTCGCTCCCGGTGTCGGTTTTGCGCTATATTTCTTGCGCGGTTTCTCTTCGGTCATGGCCGCGACCCATGGCCGAAAAACTGCGCGGCTGCAATCTGTAACCTTTGGTTTTGGTGCCACGAACGGCTAGGGTCACACCTGTGGAGTTTGAAATGAGCAAGATTGTCCTGTGTGCGCTGATTGGGGGAGCCGCCTTTGCCGGGTTTGCCGGTGGGCAACTGGCACCGACCGCTGCAGCCAGCCCGGCCATGAGGACCACACCGGCAAGCCGCAACGTTGACGCAGGAAGTGCCCAACCGGTTGTCATCGAGCTGTTTACCAGCCAGGGTTGCTCGTCCTGTCCTCCTGCCGATCTGCTGGCCAGACGGCTTGCCAAGGACAGCTCCCTGCTGGTGATCACGCGGCCGGTTACCTATTGGGACCGGCTTGGCTGGAAGGATACTCTGGCGCGCGAGGCCAATAGCCGGCTGCAGCGCGCCTATGCCGCCAAAGGCAACGCCGGTGCCGGCGTCTATACGCCGCAAATCATTGTCAACGGCGGCGACGGCGCGGTGGGTTCGCGCGAGCATGATATCCGCTCGCTGGTCCGGGGGGCGGACCGATCCGGTCCTCGTATCACTGCATCCCGTGATGCCAGCGGACAGGTCAAGGTGACGATCAGCGGCAAATCTGATTATATGGCCAGCGTATCCCTGATCGCGCTCAGTTCGTCCGAAACCGTGCGCATCGGCCGCGGCGAAAATGGCGGGCGGACGCTGCATTTTACCAATGTGGTCAAGGATGAACGCCTATTGGGCAGCTGGCGCGGCAAGCCGATGCGCCTGACCATAGCGCCTGAGCATCTGGACGTCAGCGGCGCGGACAAATATGCGATCGTCCTGCAGCGTCCCGGCGCGGGGCCGATCGTCGGGGCAAAGCTGCTGGATATATGAGCGGTGGTAAAATCAAGCTGGCATTCAGGTGAATAGGCGCTAAACAATCCCCCGGTTCAAGGGAGTGATGGGCGTGAGTGAACAAGCAGCAATTTCGGGTTGGCGCCGTCATCTTCCTGCGGGAGTGCGCCCCTATAGCGAAGCCGCTCCTTTGGCAGCCCTGTTTCTGGGTGTATCCTCGGCACTGCCACTGACCATGATCGCCGCGACCCTGACCACGCGCCTGGCGCAGGCGGGGATCGAGAAATCGACCGTCACCGCCTTTGCCCTGACCTTTCTGGCCTATAATTTCAAATGGCTCTGGGCACCGGTCATCGACGTGATCAAGCTGCCGATCATCGGCAGGGTCGGGCAACGCCTGTCCTGGCTGATCGTGACCGCGGCGCTGGCGATGCTGTCGATCATCTATCTTGGTTCGCTCGATCCGGCCGAAGATATTGCCGCCGTTGCCGTTGCCGCGATCATGGTCGGGATTGCCGGTGCGACCTTCGACGTCGTCATTGATGCCTATCGCATCGAGCTGCTCGAGCCCGAGCAGCTCGGGGTCGGGTCCGGCATGTCGCAATATGGCTGGCGCATCGGTGCGGCGACCGCCGGTGCGGTGGCGCTGGTGGTGGCGGCGCGCACCAACTGGTCGATCGCCTATTATGTCTGTTCGCTGTTCGCCCTGTTCGCCGTGATCGTCGGCCTGATCATGCGCGAGCCGAGCCGGCGGCAGGAACCGAAGGCCCTGAAAGGGCCGCTGGAGGCGGCAAAAGCCTATGTCAGCCCGCTGGTGGAATTTTTCAAGCGGTCGGGGGCGCTGCTCGTGCTGCTGTTCGTTCTGGTCCACAAGATCGGCGATACGCTGGCCAACCTGACCTTCCGGCTGCTGTTCGAGGATCTCGGGTTCACCAATGACGAAATTGCCTTTTACGATGTCAGCCTGGGTTTCGTGGCCTTTCTGGTCGGCATCTTCATCGGCGGGATCGTCTATTCGCGGCTGGGCATGAAGAAGGCGGTGATGCTGAGCCTGATCCTGATGGCGATCAGCAACCTGTCCTTTGCCGCACTGGCCGCGGCCGGTCACAGCAACTGGGGCATGGCGGGCGCGATCGGTTTCGAGAATTTTGCCAGCGGTGTCGGCGGTGTCGCCGTGGTCGCCTATCTGTCCGCCTTGTGCAATCTGCAATTCACCGGCACCCAGTTCGCGCTTTTGTCCGCCGCCGCCAGCATCTTGGGCCGGTTCCTGACCGGCACCACCGCTGGCTCGCTGATCGAGTGGATGGGCTATGTGAATTTCTATCTGCTCACTACCCTGGCGGCCTTTCCGGGCGTGATCATGTTCTGGTTGATGATCCGCTATGGTCTCGTGGACCGGTCATTGGGGACCGCGGGCTCGGTGCATAGCGATGAGAAGGAAGCGGGAACGCCTTCCGGATGATTTCTCCGGCAGACTTTTAGGGATGGTTTCTATCCGCCGTCATTCTGCGGGGGATTGATAGCGGGTCTGTTCTGGGCCCCGGCCTGTGCCGGGGATCCGGGAGTGCAAAGTCAGTCTAGTCCGGCACCTGCTCGTTCAGTTTCAGCACTTCACCGGCCAGATAGAGGGAGCCGGCAACCAGCACGGTCTTGTCCGGTCCGGATGGGAGGGACCGAAGCGCAGCTTGGATATCGCTGGCTTGCTTCATCGGCGCATCGGCCTGCGGATAGTCACCGAGCGCATGCGATTCATGGCCGGGTACCGGGATCACCGTCACGCTGGCCAGCTTCTCCTGCAGCGGCACGATGATGGCGTCCGGATCCTTGTTGGACAGCATGCCGATCACGAGATCGATTGATCCGGCGGCATAGTCGGCGAAATATTTGGCCAGCGCGAGGCCGGCGCTGACATTATGGCCGCCATCGACCCAGACCTCGACATCGGATTGCAGCAGATGAGTCATAGGTCCGGCGATCAGGAAATGCATCCGCCCGGGCCATTGTGCCCAGCCCATGGCGGCCTTCAGCGCGGCATCGGAAATCCGGATCGCGTCCTGGTGGCGCAGCATGGCGATGGCGAGCGCGGCATTGTCGGCCTGGTGCGCGCCGACCAGGGCGGGCAGCGGGAGATTGAGCTTTCCCTGACCATCCTTGTAATGCAGCTGGCCTTCGTAAATGGCGGCATCCCATTCCTCGCCGCGCGGAAAATGCTGCGCACCAATATCCGCAGCATGATCGGCTATCGCGTGCAGCATTTCCGCAGCATATTTTTGCGTCAGCAGCGGCGCGTTCTTCTTGGCAATGCCCGCCTTCTCCCAGGCGATGCGGACCATCGGTTCGTCCGGCGTGCCGTCCTCGGGAGCGAGCAGAAAGCCTTCATGGTCGATGCCGAGCGCGGCGATGCCGGTCGCGACGGGATCGGCCACGACATTGGTCGCGTCGAGCCGGCCGCCGAGGCCGACCTCCAATATGCAGGCATCGGCGGGGGTTTCCGCGAAGGCCAGCATCGCGGCCGCGGTGGTTGTTTCGAAGAAACTGGGATTGATATCCGCACTGATATCGAGGACCCGGGCGAGCAGTTCGGCGAGATCGTCATCCTCGATCAGCTTGCCGGCCAGCCGGATCCGCTCGTTGAAGCGGACCAGATGCGGGCTGGTATAAACATGGGCCTTGAGCCCCTCTGCCTCAATCGCCGCGCGCAGGAAGGCGCAGGTCGAGCCCTTGCCATTGGTGCCTGCGACATGAAAGACGGGTGGTAGCCGTTCATGGGGATTGTCGAGACGGTTCAGAATCTCGAGAATCCGCTCCAGTCCCAGCACATCGCGGCCGGGGGAGAGCATCTCCAGCCGGTCGAGCTGTTGCTGGACCGCCCGATGATCGGAACGGGCGCTGTCGGCCATCTACTGCCCTCCCGCTTGCGGGAGGGGTTGGGGGTGGCCCTGGATGTTCGGAACAAAGCCAGGATCGGGATCGGGGCCAGGCCCCACCCCAACCCCTCCCCTGAAGGGGAGGGGCTTTTTCAAGCGGCGGCTTTCCATGCCATCAGATAGCCCATGACCTGTGCCAGCCGGTCGCGCAATTCCTTGCGGTGCACGACCATGTCGATCATGCCGTGATCGAGCAGATATTCGGCGGTCTGGAATCCTTCCGGCAATTTCTCGCGGATGGTATTTTCGATCACTCGCTGTCCGGCAAAACCGATCATCGCACCGGGCTCGGAAATATGCACGTCGCCGAGCATCGCATAGCTGGCGGTGACGCCGCCGGTGGTGGGATCGGTCAGCACGACGATGAACGGGATGCCCGCCTCGCGCAGCATCGAGATGGCGACCGTGGTCTTCGGCATCTGCATCAGCGACAATATGCCTTCCTGCATCCGCGCGCCGCCGGCGGCGGTGAAGA